>Ga0302326_10008092_pt1 | contig 23261 bp, 16 predicted proteins | sample Palsa_T0_3_FD_202264 | JGI IMG/M metagenome (GOLD analysis project Ga0302326, IMG submission 202264) | Peat permafrost microbial communities from Stordalen Mire near Abisko, Sweden - Palsa_T0_3 | ecosystem: Environmental > Terrestrial > Soil > Palsa > Peat permafrost | place: Sweden: Abisko... | reverse complement strand
AACGTTTTCAATGTGGCGAATCTGCCGGAACAGCTAATTTGGACCGGAGTGGGCGTGCGTACCCTAGCCGCTCAATCCCCCGAAGCCAAGCGCCTCTCAGACCTCCACAAAAACGACCCTCCCGAGTAGGGCGGCGCCATGCGCTGCCATGCCGCGCCACGGCCCTGTCGCCGCTCTATTGGGCGCCCGCCGAAAGGGCATCCTTTGCGCTGCCTCTCCCGCCCTTTGCGCGGGCCAATGGCAACACCCGCGTCGTCACGATAAACGCCAGCGCGCAAACGATAAACACCAGCGCGGCCACCAAAACGATACTGCCAAGTATCCAAATTCGCTCCATGAACGAGCGTATTGCACGATGACTGCCAAAAAAGACGGACGCGCACTTGGACGCTCTACCGCCGGTTGAACTATTCTTCTCCGCCCGGACGGGCAGAGATAACACCCGAGTTAACCCCACGGTCCAGGGACGCCGGCCAACGGGCCCTGCACCAGCCCGTAAGTCCTTGTCGCAGTTGTCTTACGCGATAGTCACCCGATGCCCGGCCATGTGACCGTTGCGCAGCTTCAACGCGATGTTAGAGCCTGATTCATTTGTAATTACGCTGGGACGGTCTTGGCAGGCGCGACGCCTAGCGAATAGCCGGCGAACGCTTCCTGCCCGGCGCACCAAGCCCCGCCCCTGTGACAATTCTGTCACTCGTCAGGTGCCAAGCCGGTCACCCGTGACTCCCAGTCCGCCTCGACCCCGGCTGCATCCCGCGATGTGGCAGTTACTTATGCGCCGTCGCTCGTGTGGCATCCACAATGCTCTAGAAAAGGCGTGGATGCGCTAAAGTTCGAACCAGATTCAGTAGCGCCATCGGAGGAAAACACAAAATGCTATCTTCGGTTAATTTACGGTCTCACCGGTTGCTGAAAGCGGCCTTCCCCAGGCCTTGCCGTCCGGGGCGGCTTAGCCAGCGAGGCGGTAGTTTGATCGAATTCACATTAGTGATGCCGATCCTGCTGGTGGTCATGACGGGCATGGTATCCTTCGGGTTTGCCCTGCACAACGAACTGGTGCTCACGAACGCGGTGAACACCGGCGCGCAGCTTCTTTCGTTTAGCCGGGGACAGACCACGGACCCGTGCGCCACGGCCTACGGGGCCATCAGCGGCGCGGCCCCCACTCTCGCCACTGGCCTCACCCTCACATTTGTGATTAACGGGACAACCTACTCATCTACGACTTCGTGCACGGCGGGAGCGGCGAATATGGTGCAGGGTGGATCCGCTCAGGTACAGGCCACTTATCCCTGCACTCTCGCGGTCCTTGGGATGAATTTTCCGGGATGCCGTCTCGGGGCGCAAATCACGGAGTTTATCCAATGAACCGGAACAGCGTAGTTTCCTTGCGCCGGGCGCACCACCGCCGGCGCGGGCAGGTTCTCATTTTCTTTACACTGTGGATACCCGTGCTTTTCGGAATGGCGGCGCTGGTAATCGACTTCGGCTTTCTTTATCTTTATCAAAACCAGCTCAACGCCTCCACCCAAGCGGCGGCGTTGGCGGGAGGGTACGCTATGTCGCAGCCCGGCGCCACCACCACAAGCGCCACCACCGCCGTTACCACGTACAGCGGCACAACGGGCAACGATAACGCCGTCGCCGATCTAAAAGGCATTACGTTGCTGTCCGGTTACCCTAAGTTCGAGTGCCTTTCGACCCTGAAAAGCGTATATGGACTCCAGTGTTACGGGCCTTCCGGCTCGAACGCCATCCAGGTCGTGCAGCAGGTAAAAGTGCCGCTGTTTTTCTTTCCCATATTCGGCGGCTTTACGGCTACTCTCACATCCACCGCGACAGCCAGCATGAAGGGATCGTCGGTGGAACCCTACAACGTCGCGATCATCGTCGACTCGACGCATTCCATGAACGACACGGACTCGGACAGTTACTGCGACAACACCAGAATCTATTGCGCACTGTCCGGGGTCCGGGTTCTGATGCAGACTCTCTCGCCTTGCCTGCCGACTTCGTCGAGTTGCGGCGCCGCTACCAGCGGCAACGTAGCAAACTCGGTCGATAGAGTCAGCCTGCTGACGTTCCCGCCGGTGACCGCGGTTACGGCTGTGGACGACTACAACTGCGGCTCAAATACTCCTTCGATTGTGAATTATTCGAGCCCATTTCCAGCCACGTCGACCTACCAGATCTTAGGTTTCTCGAGCGACTATCGCAGTTCCGACTCGGCTGCCTCGCTGAATTCCAGTTCCGACTTGGTGGTGGCGGCCGGGGGCAAATCCGGGTGCGCCGGCCTGCAGGCGATAGGCGGCCCTGGAACCTACTATGCCCAGGTGATCTACGCGGCGCAGGCGCTTCTCGCGACCGAGCAAACTTCGAATCCGACTTCCAAGAACGTACTGATTATGCTCAGCGACGGCAACGCAAATGCTACCTCAACACATATGCCAGGCGCCTCAACATCGTCGGGAGTGTACATGTCCACGACCCAGGAATGCCATCAGGCGGTCACGGCGGCTGCCGCCGCCGCGGCGGCGGGGACACGGGTCTACGCGGTAGCCTACGGAGCGGAGGCGTCCGGATGCACCACCGACACCAGTCCGGCTATTACGCCATGTCAGACCATGCAGCAGATCGCCTCCTCCCCGGCGTACTTCTTCTCCGACTACACCGCCACCGGCGGCGACAGTACCTGCATTTCCGCCTCGCAACCGGTTACCGGCTTGAACCAGATCTTCCAAACGATCGCACTGGATCTCAGTGAGGTCAAGTTGATCCCCAACAACACCACATAAACTTGGAGGGCGGGCAATTTTGCCCGCAGCCGGCTTTCAGCCGGCTCTCTGTCGCGCGGATTCAATCTGCGCTCTCATGCGCCCGATATAAGCGCGCGCATCGCCAACCGTGGTCATACTCCGGAACCTCTGCAGAATACCGGCTTGCGCATTTCCGTCCGCCCCAGTGAGTTCCGCCTTCAGTAAGACATGCAGGAATCCGATCGTATTCCCGGATGCGGGGATAGGTTGTTCCGACATTTCCGCGGTCATTGCCTCCGTGGGAATCTGCTTATCCATAATCGAGGGCGAGGGGGAAGGCAGCACTAGAGGACAATCTTCACGTGGCTGCGGCTCCGTGAGCAAACCCCGCAGGTCGTTCGCGGAAGCATCCCTGTTCGTCAGTGGGTTCATGTGCAGTAATCGTTCCAGGGTTGCCAGGATAGAGGAATGGTCGTAAAGCGTATGGTCTACGGTTCCCTTGGGAATCAGCGGAGACACGATTACCGCGGGCACCCGCACGCCGTACAGGCTGAAATCAAACCCGTTCGTAGTGCCTTTCAGGTGGTCCATCATGGCATCGCCGGGTGGGGTGGCGGGCAATGGCTTCACGGAATCGTAGAAACCGCCGTGCTCATCATAGGTAATTACCAGGAGGCTCGTGTTCCACAGCGGCGAATTCCGGATCGCTTCGTACACCGCTTTGATCAGGCCTTCCCCACCGTGGGGGTCGTCTTCAGGATGCTGGGAAGAGCCGCCCTTGTAGGTAAGCGGTGTGCCAAAACTCCGTCCGAAGTTCGGCTCGATAAACGTATAAGGGTAGGGATAGCTCTTCTGCAAGTCGGCGGCGAAAAGGTCGGCGCGCGGGGATGAGCCCGTAGACGAGTCGAGCGGATGCACATCCCGCAGGTGGATGTTTTTCAGCGATGCGGCTTGAGAAATCCAGCCGCCGTCTTCCCAACTCGATGGTTGATCGCTATACCGGTTGTAATAGTCGTTGTAAAGCCGCCACTGGTGGCCCGCATTCTTCAAAGCGTCGAAAATAGACCCGTGCTCATACCGGAATCCGTCGAACGAGAGCCACTCGACCTCTTCCCCGAAATTCGGGCTCCGGTCCAATCCCGCGGAGGATGCGCCATGCATGAAGAAACGATTGGGCCAAGTAGGCCCAGGCATAGAGGAGGACCAATTGTCGCAGAGCGCAAATTCACAAGCGAGCTCGTAGATCACGGGCAATTGCATTGGAGTATTAAAGCAAGCCATGATATCGCCGATATGGTCCGGCGCGGGCTTGCCTGTGTTTTCGCTAATTGAGGTGGCATAGTTACATGCGAAACCGGAATTATCGATAGCCGGATATGCCTTGCCGGGCGTGTAGGTCTGGTTGCACCCGCATAACTGCTGTACGACGTCTTCGAATTCATGGCCGGGATCGGTGGTCATACTCGCGGGCGCGCCGTCCTGGACGCAATACGTGCTGAGCGCGTAATAATTGCAGTCCCGCACGGTGGCTGCGCGAATTCCCGGAATCCCGGACATGGCGAAGATATGATCGAAGGAGTGGTTTTCCAGCATCAGGACGAATATGTTCGTGATCGGTGGCATCGAGAGGTTTCCACAGCACATTCTATCGCGTGGGGCAGACGAGCGGTAGGATGAAGGCTATGCGTTTGTTTCAGGGCGTCCGCCCTTTGCAGGCGTCGCGGATTCCGAAGGATATCCTGGCCGGCGTTACGCTGGCGGCGATGAACATCCCGCAGGCGTTGGGTTATACGCGGATTGCCGGCACGCCTGTGGTCACGGGGCTTTACACGCTGTTACTGCCGCTGGTGGCCTTCGCGGCTTTCGGGTCGTCGCGCTACCTGGTGGTGGCCGCCGATTCGGCCACTGCGGCCATCCTGGCCGGCGGACTGGCCGGCATGGCGCCTTTGGCCAGCGCGAAATACGTTGCGCTGGCGGGATTGGTGGCCCTGATGACCGGCGGATTGCTGCTACTGGCGCGGCTGCTGAAGTTGGGCTTCCTGGCCGACTTCCTCTCACAAACCGTGTTGGTGGGCTTTCTTACCGGGGTCGGCTTTCAGGTGTCGATCGGGGTGCTGGGCCAAATGGTCGGAGTAGAGGTCACCAGCCACAGGACCGTGGGACAGTTGACGGAGGTGGCCGCGGCTCTGTCGAAAGTGCGTCCGCCGGTGCTGGGGATTTCCGTGGCGGTGGCGGTGTGCATCCTGGCTTGCAGGCGGTTTGCGCCGATGCTGCCGGGCCCCCTGATCGCGGTGGCGGCGGCCATCGCAGCAAGTTCCGTGTTTGATTTCGCCGGGCACGGCATTAAGATCATCGGGCCCGTCACCGGCGGCCTGCCGGTTTTGGGCCTGCCCGATCTGAGCTGGAAGGATGCCGTGGCGCTGCTTCCGGTGGCTCTTTCGTGCCTGGTAATGATCGTGGCGCAAAGTGCGGCGACGGCCCGCGCTTATGCGGTGCGTCATCGGCAGGAACTCGACGAGAACGCGGACCTGGTGGGTCTGGCCGCGGCCAACGTGACCGCGGCGTTGAGCGGGACGTTCGTGGTAGACGGGAGTCCGACGCAAACGGCGATGGTCGAGCGTTCGGGAGGGCAGAGCCAATTGGCGCACCTGTCCACGGCGGCGGTGGTGGCGCTGGTGCTGCTGTTCCTGACCGGCCCGCTGCGGTTCCTGCCGCAGTGCGTGCTGGGCGCCGTGGTGTTTACCATTGCCGTTGGGCTGATCGATTTGCGGGGTCTGCGAGACATCCGCCACGAGAGCCCCGGCGAATACTACCTGGCCGTGATCACCGCGGCGATCGTGGTGCTGGTGGGTGTCGAACCCGGCATTCTGCTCGCGATGACTTTTTCGCTGCTCCGGATTGTGGGCCACAGCTATCGTCCGCATACGGGCGTAATGGTCAAGGATCAAAAGGGGGAGTGGCGGGATACACCAGTGGCAGCGGGCGTGGCGACCGAACCGGGCTTGGTGATATACCGGTTCGGGGCGCCGCTTTTCTATGCCAACGCCAACCGTTTTTCGGAGGAGATCCGCGGCCTTGTGGGTGCGGAGCCTACGCCGGTGCGCTGGGTGGTGGTGGATGGCGGTCCGATCACGCATCTCGACTACACGGCCGCGCGGTCCGTACGCCTGCTACAAGAGGATTTGAAGGGGATGGGTGTGCGGCTGGCATTCGCGCACGTGGGGGGGGATCTCCGGGCCGATCTGGACCGGCACCATTTGACGGAGGCGATCGGGGCGCAGCTCCTGTTCGATACTTTCCATGAGGCGCTGGCCGCTATACAGCGTGCGAGTTGAGGCTACGACCGCCTACATCGACCGCAGCTTCGCTTTTTCCCTCTCGAACTCCTCCGGCGTGAGGATTCCCCGCTCCTTCAGTTTCTCTAATTCGTCCAGACGCTGGATGAGGTTCATGGGCGGGGCCGGCGCGGACGGAGGCGGAGGCACGGGCGGGACCAGAGCGGCGGGCCTGCGGCTCCGCATGAATAAGAAGGCCGCGGCGCCTACGATCAGGATACCCAGCCCGATTTCGAAGAGCAACATATTCGGCTTGGAACTGGTCTGGGCTGCGGATGCGTCCTCATCCGGCGTGAACTTGCCGTCGATGAAGACCACTTTTTGATTCGGATACACGTAAATTTTCTTGGAGCCGAGATCGGCGATCTTGTCCGGCTGCCCGAGCACGGCCACCACTTGATCGATAGTCATCCCCGGTGAAATCGCGGGTGGCGCGGCGGCCGGCTGATCCGGCGGCGGAGGGGGCGGCGCAATGGGAGCGGGCGGTGTTTCCGCCGGCGCCGTCGTAGGTGAACCGGCGGGTGCGGCGGCGGCAGGCGCAGGGGCGGCAGCGGCAACCGGCGCCGCAGCAGCGGGTTCGGCTGGAGCGGCGGCCGGCTGAGAAGACGCGGATTTTACATGCCCGCCTCCGCCCCCGGCCCCGATCGCCAACACTTCCGCGATGAGGCTCTCCGCCTCCGGGACCTCCAGCTTGGCCGCCTTATGGAAGCGGATCTCCGCGCTGTAGCGCACCGAGTTCACCTGCTCGGAAATCAAGGTCAGATAGATGTCGTCCTTGACCAGCTCGATCTTGGTCATGTACAGTTTTTCGCCGGCCACGAAGGGCCGCGTGGCGGGAATAGCCGATTGCGCGGTTTGATTGGCGGAGCCCACGCCGGGGATCAGCTTGAGGCCGGGAATCTTCGAGAGGAAACGGACCGCGCCGGTACAGGCGGCCTTGGATGGACCGGTCAGCGAGATTTTCCCGTCTTTGTACTGGTGGATGCAAGTGAGGGGGTCCGCGCCGCCGGTGAAACCGCCCCTCTGCAAAACCAACGTGGTGCCCTTGCGCACGAAATCGCCTTCCGCATTTACGCTGGAGAGCTTGTACTTGGCTCCCAACTTTTGTTCTAAAACGCTCCTATCCGCCGCCGTGGCGGAGGCTGCCGCGATCAGCGCTACAAGGAACGGAACGAAACGCGGCATCGGGATTCTTCGCATAGCACCACCCCCTGGTCGACTTGCCTGACGATTCTGGATTATACAGGAACGCGAGCGGCGCCGCCAGGAGCCCGGCTGGTTGTGAAAACTTCGTCAAAATGGAGGGTAATGGTACTGCAATTTACCAAAACTGACCGAAATCGCCAGCGTGCATCGCTGAAAAGCGTGCCCCACCTGGGGCGTAAAACCCTGATTCTACAGCGGCGTCCGGGGCCGTGGTCTGCGTGTTCCACACGGGGAATGTTGTAACCGACGTTTCGCGGCCGAGGCATTCGCCGCACGTAGTCGGACGGGCACGCGGTGCGTCTTCGCGCACGTGAATCGCCACCGGATTACGGCAACTTAGTCCGGGCGTGGCGAACCAAGCCAGCTTGACCGTGGCACCCGCCGTGGTTGCGCGGCGCCCAGCGCATGAAGTGCAGGCGCCAGCCGGCCAATTGTACGATCGGCTGCGCGACCTCGCAACTTAATCAATTTAGAGCGTTTGGCAAGGACGATGCGCCGGGCGCTCCGCCATGCGGATAGTACGCCAGGGTGGTACTCATGCATGATTAAAGTACGTTAATGAATAAACCCGAGCGGCCGCGCGGCATCGGGACTGGATTTACTGGATCGCATATGTTGTCACAGCGGCTTTCGTCGCCGCGCCAACAGCACGGGCTGGCACATACACAGTGTTGTATAGCTTCGCCGGAAGCGGCGGGGAAAGCCCTTATGCGGGCGTGATTCGAGATGCCGCGGGGAATCTCTATGGGACCGCCGCCAGCGGCGGACTCGGTGCCGGAGTTGTTTTCAAGATCGATTCGGCCGGCACCGAAACCGTGCTCTACAACTTCACGGGCGGCGCCGACGGAGGCAAGCCAGCCGCTGGCCTGATCCGGGATTCGGCCGGCAACCTCTACGGGACCGCCTCCGCCGGCGGCCTGTGCGCGGACTGTGGAGTTGTTTTCAAGTTGGATTCGGCCGGCAACGACACCACGCTTTACAGCTTCACCGGCGGGGCTGACGGGGGGCACCCCTTGGCGGACGTAATCCGCGACTCGGCAGGCAATCTCTACGGCACCACGTACAATGGCGGCATTCTCACGGGGAAATGCGCGACCATCGGCGAGTCCCCCATGCCCGGCTGCGGTGTGGTCTTCAAGCTGGATACGGCCGGCACGGAAACGGTCCTTTACACCATTACGGGCGGCAACGGACGGCGCCAATCCAGGCGCCGGGGTGGTCCGCGATTCCGCGGGCAATATCTACGCAACAGACGAGGATGCCGCCAAGTGTAAAGGCTGCGGAGTGGCCTTCAAGCTGGATGCGGCCGGCACTTATACCCTTTTGCACAGCTTCGGGGGCGGCACGGACGGCTACAAGCCCATGGCAAATCTGGTCCGGGATTCCGCCGGTAACCTCTACGGGACTACGGAGTATGGCGGAATCACCGGCGGCATATGCGGCACTCTGGGATGCGGCGTGGTCTTCAAGGTGGATAGCGCCGGGTCGGAGACGGTTCTCTACAAATTCACCGGCGGCAGAGACGGCGGAAAGCTCACTTGCAACTTAATCCGGGACTCGGCTGGTAATCTCTACGGTACGACCTACGCTGGCGGGAATACTGCAGGGGAGTGCGCGACCATCAGCGGGATCACGATTCCCGGCTGCGGAACGGTCTTCAAACTGGACACGGCTGGCGCGCTGACGGTGCTGCATACATTCACGGCCGCGGAAGGGGCAAATTCCGTTGCCGGTCTGGTCCGGGACTCCGAGGGCAATTTCTACGGCACGACGTTGCAAGGTGGCGCGTCGAACAAAGGCGTGGTCTTCAAGCTGGCTCCTTAGCGACCGGGTTCCAGTGGCCAGTATCCGGCACCTGCGCGGCATCGGGCGGTTTGAGGCCATTGGTGCGCGATTTCGCCGGTCTGAGCTGCGCCGCCGCTCAACATATCCGAGGAGTGTCATGCGCAAGGTATGATGAGAGAAACCTATGCAGCGATCCGCAATATCTCTCTTGCTGGCAGCCCTTGCTTTTCCCGCGCAGGCCCCGGCCGCGGATTGGCCGCGCTTCCGTGGACCGAACGGCGCCGGAATCGCGGATCCCTCGCCACTGCCGGACAGCATCGGCCCGGACAAGCATGTGGTGTGGAAGACCGCGCTGCCGCCCGGCCATTCTTCTCCGGCGATCAGCGGCGATCACATCTTCCTTACGGCGTTCGAAGGCGACAAGCTCTTCACCATCGCGCTCGATCGCGCCAGCGGAAAGATCCTATGGCGGCGCGAAGCTCCGCGCGACCGGCATGAGAAACTGGACACGCAGAACAGCCCGTCGTCCCCCACTCCGGCGGCGGACGGCCGCAACGTTTACGTCTTCTTTCCCGATTACGGGCTGCTCTCCTATAGCTTCGACGGCAAGGAACGCTGGCGCACGCCGCTGGGGCCGTTCGACAATATGTATGGAATGGGTGTGTCGCCCATTCTGGCCGGCGACAAAGTCGTTTTGATCTGCGACCAGTCGCACAACTCGTTCGCCGCCGCGTTTTCGCAAGCCGACGGCAAGCAAGTCTGGAAGACGCCGCGCCCGGAAGCTTTGAGCGGACATTCCACGCCGATCGTGTATCGGCCGCCAGGCGCGGGCGGCGGGGACGCGGGTACGCAAATCATTGCGCCCGGTTCATTCCGGATGGATGCCTACGATCTGACGACGGGCAAAAGCGTGTGGTGGGTGAACGGCCTGGCTTCGGAGATGAAATCGGTGCCCGTGCTGGATGGCGGCACGATTTATATCAACGGCTTCAATTCACCGTTCAACGATCCGGGTAAGCATATCCCGATTCCGTCGTTTGCGGATGCGCTGGCGAAATACGATAGCAACCACGATGGCGCGTTGCAGCAGGCGGAGCTGCCCGAGGGTCCCATGCGCGCTTATTTTCCGTTCGAAGACATTAACAACGACGGAAAACTGGACGCCGCCGAATGGAAATCCTTCCAGGCGGTGATGGCCGCGGAGAACGGCCTGTTGGCGCTGCACGCCGGCGGCGCCGGCGACATGACCGCCACGGCGCTGCGCTGGAAGTATCAAAGCAAGGTGCCGCAACTCCCCTCCACGCTGCTCTATCGCGGGGTGATCTACATGATCAACGACGGCGGAATTCTTACTACCATCGATCCGGCGAACGGACAGCCTTTCAAACAGGGCCGGCTGCGCGGCGCGGTGGACAAGTATTACGCGTCGCCGGTGGCGGGGGACGGCAAGGTTTTCTTCGTCGGCAATTCGGGCGTGGTCACGATCCTGAAGGCGGGCTCGGATCAGGAGATCCTCTCTGTGAACGAGCTGGACGATGAATGCTTTGCCACACCGGCGATCGCCGATGGGCGCGTGTATATCCGCACGCGCGGGATGCTTTATTGTTTCGGCTTGTGATGCGAATGGCCCGTGATACATTGCCACCCTGTCGATGGCGGTCCCGCCGCTCGCAGCCGGCACGTCCGCCGACGACGAGGAGATGCGGGATTACCGGTTGACCATGGACAAGCTCCGCAAGTTTGTAGCGGTGGGTACCGCGCTGCAAGCGGATTCCAAGAGAAATTCGGCGGCTGCCCCGGCGCGGTGGCCCGCGTGAAAGAAGCGGGTATGGCGCCGCGCGAGGTGCGGGTGATGACGGCCGTTCTGTAGCCGGTATCATCATGGCCGGCATGAAGAAAGCCGGCCAGACTCCGAAATACCCGGACTTCATTTCACCGGAAAACGCCGCCTTCTTCGAAAAGAACGCGGATACGCTCGAGCCCATGCTGCAGCCGCTGATGAAGTCGGAGAGGTGAATTAACGGGCGGGCGTGTGACCACTCCCTGACGGTCGCGGCTCAATAACTGCGGGCTCGGTAAGAGCCCGCGGTGTTCGCACGTTTTACTGAGCCGCGACCCGTCAGGGAGCGGTTTCTTCGAGTAGGTCCCTTCGACGCTTACCGGCCTGGCCGTGTCACCGCATTCTGTTGCAGAGTGACCGCGGTCTGTGCCAGGAGTCTGCCGTTTGCCGATGCGCCGGTCTTCAGGGCGATCAACGTTTTAGCCAGTAGTACTCCCTCAAAGTGCGCAGTCGTTCCGATGGCCACGGCGCCCGCAGTCTGCCAAAAGATGTTCTTGGGCCGTGCGCCGCCTTTCAGGATCACCCTCGCAGCGTCGGCCTGAGTTAGATTTCCCGATATCTGGAAGATCCAGACATCGTCCGGGCCCCCTGCCAGGGTGACATCCGTCGTAATTAAGACGCGGGTAGTCCATTTGTACAGGCCGGGACCGAGGGTTAGCCCGCCAATCAGTCCGGCTCCCAGGTTGATATAATTGGGCAACACTCGTCCGGCGGCGTCGGTGTAGGCGATTTCCATGTCGCTTACAGCCACCGTGAGTAAGGTGGGGTCGGTGGCCCTGCATGGAAGAGGCCCCGCCGCATTCACGGAATAAATCCTCCCTTTCATGACTTCCGCGCACGTCAGATGAATAGCAGCCCCCGTGATCGGACTAGCTCCAACAGCCCCAGTGATAGCGGATGGATAAACGTTTGTGATTCCCGTTTTGGTCAGGATGGCGAAACGCGCCGCTTCTCCCAGGCGCACTGGTCTCTGCCCGGTAGACACCATGCTGTTGGTAGTAAAACTCCAGGCCACCGGATTGGCCATGGCGACTCCGGCTGCGTTCTTCGCCGCCATCGTAACCGTGGCGGTGTAGCTGGTATCCGGGTTGAGAGCCTGCGAGGTTGGCGTAAAGGTTGCCATGGTATTTGCAGCATCCATGACGACAGTGCCGGGTACGTCGGTTCCGGTTGTCTCCTTGAGCGTGAACGACGAGTTCAGCGTGGCCGGGTCCATCGGCTGGCTGAAGGTTGCGGTAACCTCGGCGCCAGTTACAACGTTATCGCTGTCATTGGTGCTGGTCGGTACATTGGTAGCCCTGTCACTTGGACTGGACGATACAACTGTGGGTTCCGTGGCTGCACCGGCGAGGGCACCGGGGGCAACGGTAACGTCCGCGTCAACGGCGGCCAAGACCCTGCCGATTCCGCCGCCTGCAAGCAACGCGGCGAATAGCAATGCGACAAACATCGTCGGTTTATGTGAACTGTCGAGTCCGGTCATGTTGTTTTTCTCTTTTCAATATCTAAGGCATTCACCTCAGTATTGATTGCTGCCCGACGCTCTTGCACGAGTTGGGCCAATCGCGCTGGACGTCCGTGCGAGCGGTAATCCGATAATTGTGAACCGTGGGTGAGGACCGGCGGCGAGTTTGCGTGACCACGCTTGGTCACTTGACGTTCGGCGGTCACTGCGGTACTACTGGCCTACTCCGCCACCCGCACCTGAATCCGCGACCCATCCGCGCCGCCGAAATACACGCGCTCGAACGCTTTGTGGAAATCGTTCGATGGCGCCTTGGGAATCTCCAGGAACTTCTGCGGATTGCGGTCCGTCAGCGGGAACCAGGAACTCTGCACCTGCACCATGATGCGGTGTCCCTGGCGCCACGTATGCGCGATGTCGGGCAGATAAAACGTAATCCGGTCCGGCTTGTTGGGCTCGAACGGTTCGGGCTTCTCGAAGCCTTTGCGGAACTTGCCGCGGAATGGCTCGCCGCGGATCAACTCCTGGTACCCGCCCATGGGCGAGGCGTTCGCCGCCGGAGCCGCTGGCGGACCCGCCGCCGCCCCGGCCGCCGGCGCCGGATTGTTATAGTCCGGATAATCGTGCGGAAACACGTCGATTACTTTCACGTCGAAATCGGAATCGGTCCCGGACGTGGACACTTTCAAATCCACCTGAATCGGCCCGAACACTTGCACGTCGTGGTCCAGCGGTTCGGTCCGGAACACCACCACATCGGGACGCGTGGCGGCGAACCGCTGGTCCTCGGTCATATACGTACCGAGTATCCGCAGCATGATGCGGTCCACGTAGGGCACAGGCTTGTTGGGGTCCGACAGATACTCTTCGAATCCCACCTGCTCCGGCCGGCTCCAGTCCAGCTTGCCATGCGCAGCCAGGAACAAATCGGTGGGATGAGCTTCGCGCGGCGGCCACGCGTCAAACCTGCGCCACTGGTTCATGCCCGTTTGAAATACCCACGCCTTGGGAAACTTGCCCTCGCCGCGGCCCTTCAGGTAATAGAGGAAGAACGGCAGCTCGATGTGTTCCCGGTAGTACGGTCCGGTTTTCGAGCCGAAGTTGATATTACCCAGCCGGTCGCCATCGCCGAATGCGAAACCGCCGTGGTTCCACGGACCCATCACCAACATATCCGCCGGCGGCGTATTTTTCTCCATGAAATCGAATTGGCGCAGCAGACCCTGCGGATCTTCGGTGTCATACCAGCCGCCCACCAGCATCACCGCCGGTTTGATGGCCGTCAAGTGCTTCCAAATCGCGCGCGATTGCCACTCTTCGTCGTAGGTGGTGTGTTCGATATTCATGTTCCACATGGGCTGCTTATGCTTGAAGTACTTCTCGTCGGCGTTGGCCAGCGGTCCCATGCTCAGATAGAAGTCGTAGCCGTCCGGCGTTTCGAAATCGAAGGGCAGGGTGCGCGGAGGCGGCGCGGGATCGCCCTCGCGGTTGCGGAATCCCATGTAGAAGCTGAAACGGTGCGCCAGCATGAATGCGCCGTTATGGTAGACATCGTCGCCCATGTAGTAATCGGTGACGGGCGCCTGCGGCGACACTGCCACCAGCGCCGGATGCGCGTCGATCATCCCCGCCGTGGCGTAGAATCCCGGCTGCGAAACTCCCCACATCCCCACCTTGCCGGTATTGCCGGGGACGTGCTTCACCAGCCACTCGATGGTGTCATAAGTGTCGGTGCTTTCGTCGATGTCCTTGGGCCCGTTCTTCACCGGCTTTTGCGGGCGGATGGTGATGAAATCCCCCTCGCTCATGAACCGGCCGCGGACGTCCTGGTACACGAAGATGAATTTCTCGCGCTCGAATAGATCGGAGGGACCCAGATTGGTCCGGTAGAGATCGACGCCATACGGCGCCACGCTGTAACCGGTGCGCTGCATCAGGATCGGATAGGTCCGGGCGTCGCTGAACACATCCTTGGGAATGTAGACCGAGGTGAACAGCTTCACGCCGTCGCGCATGGGAATGCGGTATTCGAACTTGGTGTAGTTCTCGCGGATGAAGGCGGCGCGCTCGGCCGGAGTGGCGGCGTTCGATTGAGCGGAAGCTAGTTGGGCCAGCAAGGCGAGGGCGATCGGGATGCGCATGCAGAGGATTCTATCGCAATGGCGGAAAAAACTCTGCTTGGGAGAAACAACCATTAGATCGCTTGACATCGGCCATCGATGGGCGCATACTCCCCAAATGGCCGCTCGATCACTGGGGATCACAACGGGGCAGCGCTATTGATCACGCTGTTTGCGTTCCCCGAATGCACAACTGCTCAAACGTCGTCCGCGACGTTTTTCACGCTCCACGCCTTTGCCGGTTACCCCACCGACGGGTTCTATCTCCGCTCAGGTGTAGCTATTGGCCCTGACGGTGTGCTCTATGGCACCACGGTCGAGGGCGGGAAATTGAGATCAGGGGGCACAGCCTTCTCCCTCACGCCTCCGGCGTCTCCAGAGGGCGCCTGGACGGAGAGCATCTATAGTTTCCGGGGCGGCAAACGTGGAGCCAATCCTTATGGAGGCCTCGCGATCGACGGCGCCGGAGTCCTGTATGGCACCACGGCGAACGGCGGAATTTCGAATGGCGGCACGGTGTTCTCGTTGATCCCCCCCAGCTCTCCGGGTGGCTCTTGGGCCGAGACGGTAATCTACACCTTCAAGGGCGGCGGCGACGGGGGTGCTCCGGAGGCAGCGGTCGCGATCGGGAGCAGCGGCGTGCTCTATGGCACAACGGTCGGTGGCGGGGATTCGGGCAACGGCACCGTGTTCTCTTTAGCTCCGCCATCACCTCCGGCCCGCGCGTGGACCGAGTCCATTCTCTACAGCTTCACCGGCGGCAGCGACGGTGGCACGCCTGCGTCGTCTCTGCTGATCGGCAGCGGGGGGGTGCTCTACGGCGCAACGAGTTGGGGTGGGACTGGTACCTGCGTTTCCGACGGGATTGGGTGCGGGACGGTATTCTCGCTAAGCCCCCCGGCGTCACTGGGCGGATCTTGGACCGAGAAGGTGCTCTACAGTTTCGGCGGCAGCGACGGGTTCTCACCCTCTGGGCCTGTGACTATTGGTAGCGGCGGAGTGCTTTACGGCACGACTACCGAGGGCGGGCCGTCCGGCACTGGAACTGTGTTTTCGCTGACGCCGCCGGCACATCTGGGTGGGGCTTGGGCCGAGGCCGTACTCTGCGGTTTCGGGGATAGCACCGAAGGGACCTTTCCGGTTGGTGGTGTCGTTATCGGCTCCGGCGGTGTGCTGTTCGGTACGACGAAGGAGGGCGGAGGTTCGAATCAGGGCACGGTGTTCTCGTTGACACCGCCAGCGTCTCCAGGGAGCCCTTGGACCGAAACCGTGCTTTACAACTTTACCGGCGGCAGCGATGGGGGCGAACCCCTCGCTGGCGTCGCGATAGATAACAGTGGCGTGCTCTACGGAACCACCGAGTATGGCGGAATCAGGAAACGTCGTAACTCCGGTTGCGGTACAGTATTTATGCTGACGCCCTGAGTCATGTCCGCAAGTATGGTTCGGTTGGCGCATTATCCGGGCTATTGAAAGCGGAATATGCGGCGTTCCGGCGGAATTCCTGGCGGCGCTCGAAAGGTTCGTGACTGAGCGCCTCGCCGGGCGCAGGTGCCGTCTGGCGGGAGGGTATGTGCGAGCCACCCGCGGCCTCGCATCGGACGCTGGCATTCTGACTTCTGATCTTCTGACTCCTGACTTCCATCCGCATCGGATCAAGGCGCAGCCTTGCCTATTGTCAAGGGGCTGGCATGGCGGCGGCTATGGCACGGCCTCCGATAGTTCCTTGAATTGTGGCTTGGGCTTGCGGCTGGCGATCATCCCAGGAGATCTGGAGCGCGCCGGAGCCGGCAGGGGTATTGAATGCCAGTTGAGCCAGGACCGCGCCGGGGGTGGCGTACTGCCAGGCAATCGTGCCGCTGACAGCTAAGTCGTCGACCCACTGCGAGTTATCCAGAGTGAAGTTCGTGATGTCCCCCGCACTGGTGTATTGGAATTGACCGCCCCGCAGGCCGACACCGGAGCCGCTGGTATTGACCCACCAGCGGGCGATGGCGTCGCCTGCGGTGAGGGCGGCAGCCGCCGCAGCTTGCAGGTCCGCGGGCGTGCCTTGATTGCCCGGGCCGGGGATGGCGGGAGTGAGCTCGGACATGTAGCGCGCGAATTTGGGGACCATGCGGACTTCCGCAATTTGGGACGCGCAAGATGTGTCGCCGGGGGTGAGGTCGCGGAAGAAACGCACGGCGATGGCCGAGGCGCAATCGTCTTGATCCTCCACGGCGGTGATGTGGAAGCTGTTGGCTACGACGATTTGGGTGGCGTTGGGGAAGAGGGCGGCGGCTTCCGCGCCCTGTTGCGCGGGCGTGAGCGAATCGAGTCCGCCGGAGAGCACCAGCACGGGCACGGACGGAAAGACAGTACCCGGCGGGACGGGCTGACCGGGCGGATGGTCCGGCGAAGGGACGGGCCAGGTAAGACACATATCGAGCACGCTGGAAGGCAGCGGCATCAGGCGGTAGTCGGTAATGCTGAAAGGCGCATAGACGCCGGGGTCGGTGAGTTGTTCCTGTTGGATGTTGGCGAGGGCCTGCGCGGGACGCAGAGAGGGCCGCGCGGTCATGTCGTAGATCTGCGGGTAGTCGGTGCAGCTTACGGCGACGAAGAGGGCAGCGCTGTAACAGGAGGGCGCGCCATCGTCACAATTCGAGAGGCTGGCGCGGCCGTTTTCAGCGATCAAGCGGAGGAGCGGGGCGCGGTCGCCTTGGTCGAGGTAAGCGCGGGCGGCGGGGTCGAGCTCGCGGTAGACCACGGACTCGGAAGAATTCGAATAAGCCTCGTAAGCGAGACTCTCGCCATCGGCATGGACGGTGATGAAATGGCCGTTGCCATCGGGCGCGGCGCCGGCGAAGGGGTGGGCATCAAGCGCGCCGAGCAGCGCGGTGATGCGGCCGATGGAAGTGCCGGGGAGATCGCGGCAATCGGCGTTCTGCCGGCAGGTGACGTTAAAGGCGTTTTGCATGGCGGGGCCGGCTTCAGGATACCAGGGCGATTCGCCGACGACGGGCCAAGTGCTGTCGAGGATCAGGGCGCGGAGGAGGTCGCCGTTGCGGCCGGCGAAGGCTTGGGAGAAGTAGCTGCCGTAGGAGTCGCCGTAGAGGTCGATTTGGGGGATGGCGAGGGCAGCGAGAACGGCGGCGAGGTCGTCGGCGGCGAGGCCGGTGCCGTAGAGATCGGCGGCGGGACCGAGGGACGCGCCGCAGAGGGCGATGTCTTGCAGGGTGCCGTTGCCGTCGGTTTGGAGAGGTTCGCAATCGATGGGTTGGGATTTACCGGTGCCGCGATTGTCGACCAGCAGCAGGTCGCGGGTATCGAGCAGGGGGTAGAAGAGATCGAAGTAGCCGGCACGGCTGCCGGTGGAGGGGTAGCCGGGGCCGCCTTCGACGGCTACGATAGTCCCAGCGGCGGGTTGGGAGGCGTCGAGGTGGGGGTAGAACTCGAAGGCGATATCGATAGTGCCGGGGACTTGGCCGGCGGGGTCGAGGGGGCGGGTGAGGGAGCCGCAGTAGGCCTGGATGGTGGGGCAGCGAGTGAGGGTGAGAGATCCGACGCGGATTTGGGCTAGGGGGAGGAGGAGGAGAATTAGGGAGTGGGTCATTAGTGCGACCGGGCTGGCGGCGCATGGCGCCGCCCTACATGTCATGCTACTACAATCGTTGCGTGAGCAAAAGGCGAATTCTGGTGACGGGCGGGGCGGGATATATCGGGGCGCATACGGCGCGCATGCTGCTGCGGCGCGGGTATGAGGTGACGGTGGTGGACGATTTGTCGCGCGGCTACCGGCACAACGTGGAGGCGCGCGATTTTCATCGGCTACGCGTGCAGCAGACCGAGGAAATGGCCGCGGTGCTGGTGGGGCACGATGCGGCGATTCACTTCGCGGCATATATCTCGGTGGGCGAATCGATGCACGCGCCGGAGGTGTACTTCGAGAACAACGTGGCCGGGTCGCTATCGCTGGCGACGGCCATGGTGCGGGCGGGCGTGAAGCACCTGGTGTTCTCGTCGACGGCGGCGGTGTACGGAATACCGGACGCGTCGCCGATTCCGGAGAGCGCCGCGATTCGGCCGGTGAATCCGTATGGCGAATCGAAGGTGATGGTGGAGACCATGCTGCGGTGGTTCGACGCGATCCACGGGCTGCGCAGCGCGTGTTTGCGGTATTTCAACGCTTGCGGAGCGCACCCGGAGGGGGGCCTCGGAGAGGAACACGATCCCGAGACACACCTGATCCCGCTGATGTTGCGGGCGGTGTCCACCGGTGAGCCGTTCACGGTGTTCGGGAACGATTACGACACGGCGGACGGCACTTGCATTCGGGATTATATTCACGTGAACGATCTGGCGGAGGCGCATATTCTGGCGCTGGAAGCGCTGCTGGCGGGCGGTGCGTCGGACCAGTTCAACGTGGGCACGGGGAGCGGACATTCGGTGCTGGAGATGATTCGCAGCGTGGAGCAAGTGACAGGGCGGAAAGCGCCGTACGTGGTAGGGGCGCGGCGGGAGGGCGATCCGCCGGCGTTGGTGGCGAATGCGGATAAGCTGCGGCGAGTGTTGGGGTGGGCGCCGCGGTTTGCGGGGGTGCGGGAGATTGTGGAGACGGCGTGGAGGTTTGAGGCGGGGCGGAAGCGATGAAATGGTTTACGACTTTCTTATTTGGTTGCACTATGCTGGCACAATCGTCTTACGACTTATTGCTGAAGGGCGGCCATGTTATCGACGGCAAGAATAAGATCGGCGCGGTGCTGGACGTGGCGATCGCGGACGGCAAGATTGCGGCGGTCGCGGCGGATATTCCGGCGGCGAAGGCGCTGAAGGTCGTGGATGTCTCCGGGCTGTACGTCACGCCGGGCCTGATCGACATGCACGTACATGTCTACGCGGGGACGGGACAGAAGGGCGCGTACAACGGCGACAACAGCGTGTATCCGGATGGTTTCACGTTCCGGTCGGGCGTGACGACGGTGGCGGACGCGGGCAGCTCCGGCTGGCGCAATTTTCCGGACTTCAAAGACCGGGTAATCGATCGCGCGAAGACGCGGGTACTGGCGTTTCTGAACATAGTGGGAAGCGGCATGGGCGGCGCGGTGGAGCAGGACATCCGCGAGATGGACGCGCCAGCCGCGGCCGAGATGGCGGGGCGCTACAAGGGCACCATCGTGGGGATCAAGACGGCGCACTACGCGGGTCCGGAGTGGACGCCGGTGGAGCGGGCGGTGGAGGCGGGGACGCTGGCGAATATCCCGGTGATGGTGGATTTCGGGACGTTCCGGCCGGAGCGGCCCTTTCAGGATCTGGTGTTGAAGAAGCTACGGCCGGGCGATATCTACACGCATACGTATCTGGGCTGGGTTCCGATGCTGGACGATGACGGACGGATTCTGCCGTACCTGTTCGAGGCGCGGCGGCGGGGCGTGATCTTCGACGTGGGGCATGGAGGCGGGAGTTTTCTATTCCGTCAGGCGGCACCGGCGATGCGGCAGGGATTTGGGCCGGATTCGATCTCGACCGATTTGCATATCGGAAGCATGAACGCGGGGATGAAGGACATGCTGAACGTGATGTCGAAGTTCTTGAACCTGGGGATGCCGCTCGACGAGGTGATTTTGCGGTCGACGTGGACGCCGGCGCGGGAGATACGGCACGAGGAGCTGGGGAATCTGTCGGTGGGGGCGGCGGCCGATATCACGGTGCTGCGCGTGGAGGAAGGGCATTTCGGATTCGTGGATTCGTACGGCGCGCGGCTGCGGGGTACGCGCAAGCTGGAGTGCGAACTGACGGTCCGCAACGGGCGCGTGGTGTGGGACCTGAATGGGATTACGCGCCCGGATTGGGAGGGGCTGGGAAAGTATCTGGCGCAGGGGGACGCGGCGTGGGACGGGACGCTGGCGGGAGAGGTGCGGAAGAGGAAGTGAGGGGCGCGTGGCGCGACGATTTTCGGGTGGTTGGTCTGCAGGGCGATCGCTGGATTCGCGAAAAACCATTATGGCCGCCGATGAACGCCGATGAACGCCGATAGGACGCCGTACGGGGCGGAATTGTGCACTTTGTGCACCTTTGTGCATGCGGGTTGCGATCTGAGCCGCGCATAAAATCGGACAGACGAACCCAATTGTGTATTTGGAATCAATGAGTTGACTTTTTTTTGATTGTTGGTTGCGGCCAAGAATGCGGGCACAGTTTGTTTGTGCCCGTTTCTGGCTGTAGGCGAATAATAGGAGAACACTTACCGGAGGAGGTGAAAAATTTCAATTGTCAATGAACAGGCGGGCTGTCCGCAGGACGCGGTTCGGCGGGTGCGGAAAGCCCTTACTATCCGATGTGAGGATAGCACGGCGGCGACGGGAATTCGGGCTCGGATTTGGCCGGCGGCGTTTGCTCTCATGGGGACACGGGTGGTCTTGAGATGCGTGACTGAGATCGGTTTGGCGAACGTGACGGAACAAGAACCAGTAGACTTAGAGGGCAGGCCGCAATGATTCCGCCGATTCCGGTTTCGACGATTCTCTACCTCGCCGGCGCGACGGCCGCGAAGGCCGTCAAGATGATCCGCGGGCGGACCGGCGGCTCCGCGGAGAGCGGAGACAGAGATTTGGCGGGCATGGGGCTCGAGATCGCCGGGGAGCTCAGCACAGTTCTGTTCGCTCACTCGTTCACGGAGAAGATCCAGGAGGCAAAGGAGCGATTCGACCGATGGCTGGAGCGGCGGACGCCGCCGGAGCAGGCAGAGGTGGAGAAAACGGCGGCCCGGTGCGCGGTTCTGGCGGACCTTTACTGCCTGATGGCGGCGGAGCCCGGCGCTCCCGAGGGCGCGGAGCAGGTATCGGCATTCCGGAAAGCGATGGAGTGGCGGCCCGAGTGGCTCAAGGCTGCGCCAGTCGAAGGGTTCATAACCCAGGGCGGAACGCTTTGGATCACCGAGGCGAAATCGAAGTGCGTCGCGCGGCTGGACGAATTCGATAGCCATTTCGAGCCCTCCGGGATCGGACCCTTGGATCTCGCCTTGGCGAAAGATTCCACTAGCGCCCGAGAGATCGCGGAGAGGGCGCTCAGTGCATGGCCAGGCGCCCCGGAAAAGGTGGCGATCCAGTTCCGGGAGAGGTGGTTCGGCTATTTGCAGGCAAGTTTTCTGCAAGAGCGGGCCACGAATGCGCTGGTGAAGACCAGCTTCGACTCGCTGCTGGACGAGCTTCGGTTCGACCGGTTGATCGACGCGGTGCGGGAGGTCCGCACCGAGGTGCGGACGCAAGCAGACCGCGTGATTCGCGAGCTTGGCGGCCGTGTTCCGAGGCCGCCGGGCGACCCGCCTCCTCCGCCGGACCCGGGCGAGGTGATCGGGCGGGAAGTGCAGATTGAATTGGCTACTGGGATGTTATTGCGAGACCGGCGGCGCCCGTTGCTGATTTGGGGCCCGCCTGGGATCGGGAAGAGCACGATCGGGTTGAGCGTACTCCACCGGGAGGAGATTATCGCCAAGTTCGGAGCGCGGCGGTTCCATGCGCGGTGCGACGAGTTCAAGGATGCGGCGGGGCTGATCGCGGGACTGGACCGCCGGTGGTTCGGAAGAGTAGAAACGGAGCCGGAGCGCGCGCTGCTGCAGAGCCTGGGTGAGGCGCCCGGGGTTGTGCTTCTGGACAATTTCGAGAGCCCCTGGCGGCCGGACCGCGCCGGATGCGAACGGCTCATTGGCGAACTGCTGGGGATCCGCGATATCTGGGTTGCGGTAGCGTTGCAGGGTCACGAGCGGCCGGGGGCCTTCGCATTCGCGGATTTGGAGCCGCCGAGGCTGGGGGGCGACGATTCGTTGCGGCTCTTCCGGCTGGCGGCGGACCTGGGGCCGGATGCAGCGGTGGATGCGCGCCTGGCGGGGCTGGTGCGGGAGATGGAGGGGGTTCCGCACGCGATCCAACTGCTTGGCAGCCAGGCGCGGTTCCGCAACCCGGCGGACGTGGAGCGGCAGTGGCGGGAGGAATCCACAAAGATGCTGGAAGTCCGCGGCGCCGCGGCCGACGACCGGGTACGGAGCCTGCATACGGCCTACGAACTCGCCGTTAATAACCCATGGCTGGACGGCCCGCCACGAGCTGTGCTGAGAGTGCTGGCGTGCTTGCCCGCGGGCGTGGCGTTAGAGGATACGGCCGAGGTGTTCGCGGCGGTCGGCGGCAGGGACGGCTGGACTGCGGACCGGGCCGCGGCAGAACTTCAGCGGAACGCGCTGGCATACACGGAACGCGGGCGGTTGCGCATGCTGGCCCCGCTGCGCATGCATGTGGCGGCCGGCACTGGGCAGAGGGCGACCCAGGGGGAGTTGGCGAGCGCGCTTCGTTTCTACCTGGAACTGGCAGCCAAAGGCGATGAGGTGGGGCGAGTTTCCGGCGGAGCCGTGGCCCTTAGGCTGGCGGCGGAACTTGCGAACCTTGATTGGGCTATCGGGATGGCGCAGGGCCGCGGCGACTCAGCGATGGCGGCGGCGTGTGGCCTCGCCGAATTCGCCTCCTTTACCGGGGTGGCTGGGGCCGCAGTCCCGCTGGAGCAGGCAATTGCCATGGCGCGCAAGGCTGGCAACCCTCGCGCAGAAGCGCAGGGAGCGAGGCGATCCGGAGACCTCGCGCTGCGGCGGAGCGACCATGCGGGGGCGCGCCAGCGCTACGAAGAGGCGCTGCCGCTGTACCGGCAGGTGGGCGACGTGCTGGGCGAAGCCAACTGTATCCGGAGTCTGGGAGACATCGCGCTGGCGCGGAGCGATCATGCGGG
>Ga0302326_10008091_pt1 | contig 23265 bp, 16 predicted proteins | sample Palsa_T0_3_FD_202264 | JGI IMG/M metagenome (GOLD analysis project Ga0302326, IMG submission 202264) | Peat permafrost microbial communities from Stordalen Mire near Abisko, Sweden - Palsa_T0_3 | ecosystem: Environmental > Terrestrial > Soil > Palsa > Peat permafrost | place: Sweden: Abisko... | reverse complement strand
CGGCACGAAACTCGTGTTCGACCTCCATCGCTCGCTACCGCCAAAGTCGCGCGCCATCGTTGAGAAATGGACGCGCGAGCTCACGCTCGGCATGAGCGAATTCGTGGGCCGCTACCCCGACGGTATCCGCATTCAAACCATGCCTGAGTACCGTCGCTACTGCTACTACGTCGCGGGTACGGTTGGCCATCTGCTGACCGACCTCTGGCTCGCGAATTCGACCCTCGTGCGCCCACGCGATTACGAGCGCTTGCTCGCGAACTGCGAGGCCTTCGGCGAGGGTCTGCAGACGATCAATATCCTCAAGGACATCGCTTGGGATCTCGAGCACGAGAACTCGGCGTACATCCCGGAGGATCTCCTGCGAGCCAGCGGTTCGAGTCATCAGACGATCTTGCACGGCGATTGGCGCGTCCAAAACCGCGCGGCGCTGGTCGCGCTCGTGCAACTTGCCAAGGAAGATATCCGCAAGTCGCTCGATTACTTCAACGCTATTCCGAAGCGCGCGATCCGGATACGCCTCTTCTGCTTGCTGCCGATTCTGTTCGCGGTCGCGACATTGCGCGAGATCGAACGGTCGACTGCGATGCTGCAGTCGGGCGGCGCGGTGAAAATCTCCCGCGCCGAGGTACGCTCGCTCATCCTCGCAGGGTCGGTCTCGACGATCAGTAACAAAACAACTCGGTGGCTCGTTTCGAAGACCAGCCGGCAACGCTTCAAGCTCGGGCTGGCCAAACCGTAATTAGCCTCTCGGATCTGGCGCTCGCGCGTCCCCGCACGATGGTCGCGCTGTGGGTGGCGCTTTCGGTCGCGGGCGTGTTCGCCTTTCTCAACCTCAAACTAGCGCTCTTTCCCGACATCGCGTTTCCCGTTGTGATCGTCACCGCGACGACGAACGAACTCGACGTCACCAAGAACGAGCAGAACGTTACCGATCCGATCGAACGCGCGGTTCGTGCCATCCCCGGCATCACCCACGAGCATTCGCTGAGTTACCCGCAATACGTCGCCCTCGATGTGGCGTTCGACGTGAGCACCGGGCTCGCGCAGCGCAAAGCACAAGTCGTCGCGGCGCTCGGCGGCCTCAAGCTTCCCTCGGGCACGAAGACGACGGTATCGACGGAAGATCTCGATGAAACACCCGTCGCGACCTACGCGATAACCAAACCCGGGGAAAGTCTCGCAGACCTCGCCCGGGTCGCGCGGCGCGACATCGCTCCAAGGCTCGCGCTACTCCCGGGTGTGGCAAGCGCCAAGGTCTTCGGCGCGCAAAGCACCGGCATCGACGCGTCGCAATACCGCGTCGACGGGCAGCCGGCCATCGCGGTGGACATCGTGAAGCGCGCGGACGCGAACACCCTCGAAGTCGCGGCGGCCGTCGCGCGCGAGGTGGATCTGCTGCGCGCCGAGCGGCCCGCCTATGCGATTGCGTTAACCGCGGAACAAGCCAGCTACATTCGCGAAGCGACGAGCGCCACGCAAGAGGCGCTGGGTCTCGCCGTCGTGCTCTCTATCATCGTGATTCTGCCTTTTTTGCGGGACTGGCGCGCTACCGCGATCTCGGCCATCGCCATTCCCGTTTCGCTGCTGGGCACCGCCTGCGTCATGTGGGTCTTGCATTTCAATCTCGAGACGATCACGCTCCTCGCACTCGCTCTCGTGGTTGGGGTGATCGTCGACGATGCAATCGTCGCCGTGGAAAATATCGTACGCCACCTCGAGGCGGGCGAAACCCCACGCAACGCCGCCCGCACGGCGAATAAAGAGATCGGTCTCACGCTCGTGGCGGCGTCGTTCACGATCGTGGCCGTCTTCTTGCCGATCGGTCTCATGAATGGAACGCTCGGGCAATTCTTCCGCGCGTTCGGCATCACGGCCTCGGCCGCGATACTGTTCTCGTTGCTTGCTGCGCGTACGCTCTCGCCCACGCTTGCGGCCTGGTGGCTACGCGCGCGAACGGTCGGGTCCGCTGCGGCCGACACCGATCATTCGGGCGCCCATCCGCATTACCGGCGCGTCCTTCGATGGGCGCTTTCGCATCGACGCTCCGTCGTGCTCATCGCGATCGGGGCGTTCGGAGCGGGCCTCGGCTTGATCCCGTTCATTCCCAAAGGCTTCATCCCGCATCTCGATCGCGGCGTGTTCATCGTGCAATTCCAGACGCCGCTCGGCACGAGCCTGAGCGATACGGCCGACGTCGCCGGCAGGCTCGAGCAGGCGATTCGAGAAAACGCCGCGGTGACGAACGTCTACACGACGATCGGCGAGCGCTCCGGCCAGTCCAACGCCGGCACGATTAGCGTGCGCCTTCGGCCGGAACGCGACGTCACGACGTTCGCCGTCGAAAACGCCGTGCGCGAGAAGCTGCCGAGCCTCGACGGCGTCGTCACGACCGTCGCCGACGTTCCGTTCGTGGGTTCGGAAACGTCGCAGCCGCTGCAGTTCGCGCTCGTGAGCGACGATCTCGACGGCCTGCGCACGGCGGGCCGGAATTTCGAACATCGCCTGCAACACCTGCGCGGTTTTCTCGACGTACGAGCGAGCGGGCTCTCCGACGGTACGCCGTTTTCAGCGATCGAACACGTCGACGGAGCGCGCGCCGTCCAGATCACGGCCGATCTCGCGCCCGGCCTCCAGATCGGCGATGCCAACGAGCAAGTGAGCGCGCTCAAAGTGAAGTACGTCCCCAAGGACATCGCGCTCGATTTCGGCGGCAATTCGCAGGACGTCGTCACGACGTTTCGAGATTTCGGTTTGGCCCTAGGATTCTCGGTGCTCGCGATCTTCGCGGTGCTGGCCGTGCTGTTCCGCAGTTGGATCGATCCGCTCGTGATCACGTTCTCGCTGCCGCTCTCGATCGTCGGCGCGCTCTTCGCGCTGTGGGTGACGCGCGCGGATTTCGGTTTGATCTCGCTCATGGCCGTGATCTTTCTCTTCGGCCTCGTCAATAAGAACGCGATCTTACTCGTCGATCGCATCAACCGTCTACGCGCACACGGGCTGCCGCGCGCCGAAGCGATCACGGAGGCCGGCGCCCAGCGCCTGCGCCCGATCTTGATGACGACCTCCGCCACGATCCTCGGGATGGTCCCGATCGCGCTCGGCTTCGGGGCGGGCGCCGAACTGCGCGCTCCGATGGCGGTGGCGATCATCGGGGGTCTCATCACCTCGACGCTGTTGAGCCTGATCGTCATCCCCGTCGCCTACACGATCCTCGACGATTGGCGCCGCGGCGGACGTTTCGGAAGCACGGGATAGCGCACCCTGAAAACGGCATTCGTCACGGGCGGCACGGGATTTGTCGGCGCGAACGTGATCCGTGCTTTGCTCGCGGACGGCTGGGGCGTACGCGCGCTCGCGCGAGCGCGCAGCGATCGCCGCAACCTCGACGGCCTCGCGCTCGACATCGTGGAGGGCGACCTCGCGTCGCCCGGCTTGGGGCGCGCACTCGAGGGGTGCGATGCGCTGTTTCACGTCGCCGCGCACTACAGTCTCTTTCGCGCGGATCGCGAGGCCGTCATCGCGGCCAACGTGGACGGCACGCGCCGGATCCTCGCCGCGGCACGCGAGGCGCAGGTTCCGCGCACGGTCTATACCAGTTCGGTCGCCGCGATCGGCGTGAAATCGGGCGGGATCGCGGAAGAAACGTATCAGAGTCCGCCCGAACGTCTCATCGGTGCGTACAAACGGTCGAAATATCTCGCCGAACGCGAAGCGCTGGCAGCCGTCGACCGCGGCCTCGATGTCACGATCGTCAATCCGACGACCCCCATCGGACCGTGGGATCGCAAGCCGACACCGACCGGCGAGATCATCGTTCGTCTGCTGACGGGACGTATGCCCGCGTTCGTCGATACGGGCCTCAACTTCGTCGCCGTCGAGGACGTGGCTCGCGGCCATCTCGCCGCATACGCGCATGGCAGGCCGGGCGAACGCTACATCCTGGGCGACGAGAACCTCACGCTGCACGCCTTTCTCGTGCGTGCCGCCTCGATCGCGAGCGTGCCCTCCCCGCGCTTTGCGGTACCGCATTGGCTGCCGCTCGCGGCAGCCTGGTTCGACGAGAGCGTGTCGCCCCTCATCGGACGCGAGCCCACCGTTGCGATCGACGGGGTACGCATGAGCCGAGAAGCGATGTACTATGATGCGAGCAAGGCGCGGGCGGACCTAGGATACGCGACGACGGGCCTCGACCCCGCAATCGAGCGCGCCGTCACCTGGTTCGTACGCAACGGCTACACGCGAAGGGAAGGGAGGGGAGCGTAGGTGAGCCGAGTCCTGATCGCGCTCTCGGTCGTCGTCGTCGCGGCGGTCGCTCTGTTTGTTTTCGCTCGTTTACAAACCGCACCAGCGCCGCCGCTTGCCGCCGTCATCGCGACCGCCCCCGCTGCCGGCGTTGGGTCTGCGACATCGGCAAGTCCGGCCGGCGCCACGACGGTGGTCACGGCGGCGGCCTCGGAGGCGGCCTCGGAGGCGGCAACTGAGGCGGCAACTGAGGCGGCAACGGCCGGTGCCGCATTGCCGGTGTCACCGAGTCCGTCGCCCGAACCGACGTTCTCGCCCACGCCGCTTCCCGATTCGCTCATCACACCGCTGCCGCTGCCGACCGCGGAGCCGCAACCGTCGGCGTCCGTCAACTACCTTGCATTCAATCGCGGGGCGGTCGTTCGTTCGTGGACGGCAGCCGCGAACGACACGGCGCCGATGCGCCTGCTCACCCCCGACGGATGGCGCCCAAAGGACGGCTCGAAACCGCCGTATGAATTCGTCATCGAGTTTCCCGCGCTGACGACCATTTCGCGATTCGGCGTGATCGCGGAGCAAACGCTCCTCGGGCCGACGCCTGGTCCAAGCGACGCGCAGGCAACCGCCGCCCCCGCCGTCACGTTCACGTTTTCGACCTCCGCCGGCAACGCCGGCGGCCCGTTCCTTGACGTGGCAAAGGGGCCGGTCGCAACCGTGGGCGGCGTCGAACAGTTTTTTTCGACCGCGTCGCAAATCGATGCGCGCTATCTGAAGATTCGCGTCGACGTTCCGATCGGCGTGACGCTCGCAAAAATCGATGAGGTCGAGGCACTCGGCACACAGGCTGCGCTTGCCAACATCAATCTTGCCGGCCCCTGGTACCGCTCGAACCTCGACACGGATTCACCGTGGGTCGACATCGCGCGCGGGCAGTTACTCACCACCCCCGATCCGGCACGTCTCGCAAAGCTCGAAACCGACCGCTGGGATACGAAACGCGACGGACCATATACGCTCTTCGCATACTGCGGTGACGGCGGCGAATCGAGCGTTATGGCGGCCTTCGACGACGGATCGCATCGCCTGATGGCGCACCGCGCCACCCTCCCAAACGTTCTCGTGCCGCTCGCCGAAGGTAATGCGCTCGCCGAGTCCGAGCAGGCTTACACGGCCGACATCTTCTTCCGCACCAAGGGTTCGCCCGGGTGCACGCGGCTTGCGGCGGTCGGGAAAGGTCCGCATCGCGTTGCCGTGCTCACACGGGGGGGAAGCTATGACGGCGTCTACGTTCCGCCCGACGATCTTGCGAAGTATCCCGGCTATCGCTTCGTGCCGTTCTATTCACCGCTCATCGACCCGCGCGACCTCGCGCCGTTCGAAACGGTCGTGTTCGGTTCTTCGTGTTTTATCGGACTCGAACTGCTGCCGTCGCAATCGTCGGGGATTCTCGATTTCGTGCGCGCGGGTCACAAGCTGATCATTCACGATGCCGATTCGTGCCGGGATCCGAACTATTCATTTCTCCCGTACCCAACCGCGCTTTCGGCCGCCGGAGCGGGAGGACAGAAGAGCAGCATCCTCGATCTCGTGGAATCCGATGCCCTCGGCACGGATAAAAGCGATCCGAAGAAATTTATCGATACGGCTGCGTTCGTGGGTTCGCAGTACCAGCAAATCGGCGACGGTGACGTCATCTTCAGCACCGATCCGCATTGGTGCGGCCACCTGCTTACCACGAACGCCCTCGGCGTGAGCGGTTACGTGCAAGCCTACGCGCACTACGGCCGCGGCCTGATTATCTACGATGGCCTAGACCACGATAACCGTTTGATCCCGCAGTACCAGCGCCTCCTTCAGCTCGAACTCTCGGTTCCGCTCGATGCGGCGCTGCCGTGTTCGCATCCGGTCGGCGGCTATCTGCTCGCACCGCCGAAGACGACGCACGAGTACGTGCCCGGTCAAAACCAGCGCGTCTCGATCGATCTTTCGGCAGTCGCGATCCTGACCTACCAGGGAACCGTACATCTCTCCATCTCGGGGCCCTATCCCGCGACGCTGTCGGCCCCGAGCGTGAGCCTCAAGGCGAGCCGCGTGCCCTTCGGACTGCTCGTAGACGTGCCGTCGTCGGCGCGCGGCAAGGGCCACCGCTTCACGGTACGGGGCGACGATGGCGCCGGGCACACGTCGCTCGCTGAGATCGAACTGGTTCCCGGCAAAGTCACGCAACTCGAACGCACGCTGCAAACGACGGGACGCATCACCCTGCACAACATCCTGTTCGATACCGCGAGTGCGAACCTGCGGCCGGCATCGTACACCGTTCTTAGTCAGATCGCCGATGCGCTCAACCACAATCCGAAGTGGCGGCTGCGCATCGGCGGACACACCGATAACGTCGGCGGCGCCGAATACAATCTCGATCTTTCCGAACACAGGGCGGCATCGGTCAAGGCGGCGCTCGTGACGACCTTCCACATCGATGGAGGGCGCCTGCAAGCCGCGGGCTACGGTCTCACGAAGCCCGTCGCCTCGAACGACAGCGAGAGCGGACGCCAACTCAACCGCCGCGTCGAACTCGTGCGTATGTAGCCCAGCGAGAAGGCCTCCGACAAACGTCGGACCTGCTATGAAGTCAATACGGTCGCTCGTGGCGAAGCACGCGCTATGGCTGTTACCCTCAAACAAGCGGCGAAAATCGGTGGATACGTCGTCAAGCAAAAACTCTTGGGACGTAAGAAGTTCGCGCTCACCCTCATGCTCGAACCGCTCTTCCGCTGCAATCTCGCGTGTTCGGGGTGCGGCAAGATCCAGCATCCGGTCGAGGTTCTGCGCCGTCACCTGACGCCGGAAGAATGCTTCAAGGCGGTCGACGAGTGCGGCGCCCCGGTCGTCGCGATTCCAGGTGGCGAGCCGCTGCTGCACCCGCAGATCGAAGAGATCGTCAAGGGCATCATCGCGCGCAAGAAATTCGTTTACCTCTGCACGAACGCGCTGCGCCTCGAGGCGAGCCTCGATAAATTCACGCCCTCGGAATATCTTTCGTTCTCCGTCCACCTCGACGGCCTCAAGCCGGCCCATGATAAGGCCGTCGCGCGCGAGGGTGTGTTCGAAATCGCGGTCGCGGCGATCAAGGCTGCGAAGGCGCGCGGTTTTCGCGTCACGACGAACACCACGATTTTCAACGATGCCAAGCCTGCCGACGTCCAGGCCTTCTTCGATTTCGCGACCGACGAACTCGGCGTCGACGGCATGATGATCTCGCCCGGCTATCCCTATGAAAAAGCGCCGGACCAAGAGCACTTCTTACACGCCGAGCAAACCAAGGCGCTGTTCCGCGAAATCTTCCAGCCCTACACGAAGAAAACCAAAAAGTGGAACTTCAATGCGAGTCCGCTGTTCTTGGATTTTTTGATGGGTGAGAAAGACTACGATTGCACGCCGTGGGGTATGCCTTCGTACAGCCTCTTCGGTTGGCAGAAGCCGTGCTACCTGCTCGGTGAAGGCTACGCGAAATCGTACAAAGAGTTGCTCGAAGACACCGACTGGTCGGCGTACGGTCACAAGAGCGGCAACCCGAAATGCACCGATTGCATGGTGCACTGCGGGTTCGAACCGACGGCGGCGGACGATTCGATGAAGATCGCGAACATCTGGCGCTCGATGACGACGGTAATCGGCCGAAACTGATCGAGACGATCTTCGTCGTGCGCGGCGCCGAAGAGCGCGCCGTGCGCCGCGGCCTCGAACGCGCGAAATCCGCTCTGCGCGTGGTTGCTCATGGGATTGGTCCGCTCGCGGCGGCGAGCGCGGCCGATCGTGCCCTCGGCGAGGGTGCCTTTGGGAGCGCCCTCTCCACGGGCCTGTGCGGCCTGCTGTCGCCCGCATTTCTGGTCGGCGACGCGCTCGTCTACCGCGAACTGCGGCGCGAGGCGTCGGCGTCGCTGCACCTCGATGCGGCCCTCGGAGACGGCGTGGCGCGCCGCGTTCCGGGCGCGCAGAGCGGCATACGCGCGCTCGCAAGCGATACGATCCTCACCACATCGGAACGAAAACGTGCGGCCGCGGCGCACTTCGGCACCGAGGCCGTCGATATGGAAAGCTACGCGCTCGCGCAACGGCTGCAAGGCGCGGGCGTCGCACTCGCCGTGCTACGCGTCGGAAGCGACGCCCTGGGCGACGACTTGCCCGAGCTCAATCGCGCGCTGACAGGCTCCGGCGATATCGATGCCTTCGCGCTCGGGCTCGCGATGATGCGGGCGCCGGTGCGCGCGGCCCGGCTGGCGCGCAACGGTATACACGCGCTGCGTGCGCTCGAAGACGCAATGTACCACCTCGCGGCAGCCGCCTAATGCGTATCTGCGTGTTTTGCGGTGCGAGCGACGGGTTCGATCCGGCGTACGTTCGCACGGCAAGCGACGTCGGCACGATGCTCGCCGAACGCGGGATCGGCCTCGTGTACGGAGGTGGACGCGTGGGTTGCATGGGCGCGGTCGCCGACGCCGCGCTCGCCGCCGGGGGCGAAGTGATCGGCGTCATTCCCGAGCGTCTCGCGACGCGCGAGATCGCGCACACGGGCCTTACGACGCTGCACGTGGTCCGTTCGATGCACGAGCGCAAGGCGCTGATGGCCGACAACGCGGATGCATTTTTGGGCTTGCCCGGCGGCTTCGGGACGCTCGAGGAGATCTTCGAGGTCGTCACGTGGCGGCAACTCGGTTTCCATGCGAAGCCGTGCGGGCTCCTCGACGTCGATGGATACTTCGCTTCGTTGCTGCAATTTTGCGATGACGCGGTCACGAAAGGTTTCGTGAAGCAGAGCGACCGGGATGCGGTGATTTCGGGCACCGATCCCGGGACGCTCGTCGATGCACTCGTTCGCGCGGCCGAGAACGTACCGTTTCCCAACGGCCGCTAACCTCGTCTTGCATCAGGGCGAGTGAACGAGTAGCCCTTCGGCGTCAGTTGCAAACTTTTGCGGGTCCAAAAACAGACTGGGTTCGCAATGCGAAAGTTGATGCATCCAGACGGCAGGCTTGGGTGGAGCGTTGCCCTTCCAGACGACGCCGGGCGGAAAAATCATGTAGACGTCCCACGATTTCGTCCCGGGCGTAGGAAGCATCGGTTCATAGAAGGTACCGATGCGCTCGCTTGCATCCCAATAGTGCCGGATACGCGGGTCGCTCGCGAGAGTCGTCCCCGCGGCCACATCGCCCTCTTGCGCGCCGAGCTTCGGATCCCAGATGGCATAGCCGGCGAGCTTAGAACTCGAGTCTCGAGCGAACAGCATACCTTCGACGACCGAAGCGCCGTGCAAGCATTCTGGGCACCTTGGGCTCACCAGCATCACGACGCGAACCTTGTCGCGATCGCGGTTGAAATCGCTGCGGAACGGATCGGACCGCGCATCGAGGGCAGCGTGCGGGCGCATGCCTTCAGTCGAGGCGGCCGTCGTAAGTAGTACGGCAACGAACAAAAGCCCAAATCTACGAATCATGCTCACTCACGCTCCGATGAACGTATAAGCGATGACGGCAGTCGAGGCAACCCAGAACCCCGCGGCAGCCCACAGGATTCCACGGGAGACCATCACGCCGGGCGCGCGGACGCCGGGGACGCAGGCTTTAGCCCTGCGAGTCGCCCGCCAAAGCGAGATTGCGATGACGAGTCCCGAAAGAGCGAGCAGGGGGATGGAATACGGTCGCAAGCCAGCGAGGGCCGCCGCCGCGCCCACTCCAAACATCGCGACTACCAACGGGCCGATCGCGGGACCGGCACAACACGCGGCAACCGCTATAGCCGTCGCGGTACCACCCGTGCCTAGCAACGCGGCGCCGACGGCGCGGCCCGCAGTTCCAACTGGTCCAGGCATCTTGACGTCCTCCGGACGGAAATCGTATCATAACATCCTGATATGTCAATATTGGTAGTACGTCGAGCGAATCCCGAGGCTTCGAAGACGACCTCGCCGACCTTGGTTGCGAAATACTTTCGAGCATTCGGCGATCCGACGCGACTGCATATTCTGCAGCTGTTGTTGCGCGGCGAGCGTTCAGTAGGCGAACTTGTCGATGAACTTGCGATCGCGCAAAGTCGGGTGTCAAACCATTTGTCGTGCCTCCGATGGTGCGGCCTCGTCACGACGCGCAACGACGGAAGGCGCGTCTACTACGCGCTTGCAGATCCCCGAGTCGCTGAGATGATTCGCCTCGCGCAATCGATGGTTGCGCTCCATGGAGAACGTCTTGCGTCTTGCGCGTTCATCGAGGAGTAGAGCCGGCAGTCCTCGACGGCCGGCGTACAACGATGATCGCGAAAAAGTAACACCATGCTGATCGAGCTCTTATCGTTCGAGGACTGCCCGAACCGAGATGTCGCGCTCGCCCGAACGAACGCCGCCCTGGGCGCCGAACGCATGACGGCGGAGATCACCCACGTTCTCGTTCCTGATGCCGGTACTGCGCGGGCGCTACGCTTTCTCGGGTCACCGACCATCCGTGTCGATGGGCTCGACGTCGAGCCCTCGGCTCACGCGGCGGAGCAGTTCGGATTGATGTGTCGTGTGTACGTTAACGATCGCGAGCGGGAGGGTGCCCCATCGCAGGAGATGATTCGGGCCGCCCTGCGAGGGCGTCGCGTCGCGAGGACCTCATGAAGGTCGCGATCACTCCCTTCCTATAGCCGCTGCGTCTTTAAGCGGGCCCAGTCGATAGACGCGGCTGGCGTTTTCGTGCAGCATTTTGCGCTGCTCACTATGCGTTCCCTCGGGACAGGGGCGAGTGCGATTCGGCGTTTTGCTAGCGCGCTTTGTGTTCGAGCGCCGCGAGCCTCGATTGTAGACGGGCGTTCTCGCCGTGCAGGGCGCCGATCTCACGCTGCAGGGCCTTGATCGCCGCGAGCGCCACACCATCTTCATCGATCGAGGTGATATGGCGATCGTCGACGCCCGTGCCGAAGGCCGCATAGAAGTCCTGCGCCATCGGACCAACGTGGCGCACGTTCCTATCGGTTTTGTAGCTCCAAGAAGCGATCGGGAGCGCTGCGACCTTCGCGAGAATCGAGGCGTCGTCGAGCGGCACGACATCGGTCTTGGCGTTGCGATCGCTCAGGCTCACCCAAGTGGACTCTCCACTCGGCAGCTCGACGCCGCTGGTCGCCGCTTCGTTGCTGTACAGGTAGACGCCACCCGATGCGCGCGCGACGAAATCGTTCGCACCGCGATCTTTGATGACCGCGGAGCCCGACGTGTAGTCGCTCCACACGAAGCTGCCGCTGTGCGCCGCTTCCGCATGGTAGCCGGCGGCAAAGCTCGCGATGCCCGCGGCCGTGTTGCCGTCGCCGCCTGGAATCGTCGCGTATTCCGCGCTCACGCTGTTCGCATCGCCGCCGCCGATCGTAGCGTAGGGAGCCGACGTTGCGATGGCGTTCAGGCTCCCGCCGCCGATGAAAGCTTCGCTGCTGTTCGTACCGATGGTATTTTGATCGCCGCCACCGACAAACGCGTCGCGGCCCATATTTGAATTGCCGCCGCCGAGCGTACCGCCTCCACCGACGAACCCGCCGGCGGCCGAGGCGACGTTTTTGAGCCCTCCCACGGTGGATGAGTAGATACCCGAAGCATGGTTTCCATTGCCGCTTCCGACGAACGAGCCTTGCCCGGCGGCGCTGTTGGAATTGCCTCCGGCCACAGCGGATGTGGTCCCAGAAGCCGTATTGTTCACCCCGGAGCCAATGAAGCTCTCGATCGCGCTAATAAGGTTCTTATCGCCCGCGCCGACGAACGAGTCCACGCCTGAGACGGCGTTTCCGGAGGTCGCCGTGCCGCCCGCACCGATGAACGCGCCGGGGGAGGAAACGTCGTTCCCGCTGCCTGCGATGACGGCGGATGCAGTACCGTCGGCAGCGTTCGACACCCCGGACCCGATGAAGGCCTCGATCGCGTTGCTGTTGATTGTGTTGAGGTCGCCCGCGCCGATGAACGAATCTTCTCCGGCGATTTGATTATTGGGGTCGTTGGCTCTGAACGCCCCGCCCGCGCCGACGAACGAGCCTAGGGCGGTCACGACGTTTCCGTCCCCCGCGCCGACGAACGAGTCCGCGCCCGAGACGGCACTTCCGGAACCGAGCGTGCCGCCCGCACCGATGAATGAGCCGTTGACGGACGTGTGGTTCCCGCGGCCCGCGACGACGGCGGATTCAGAACCGCCGGCAGTGTTCGACTGCCCGGACCCGATGAAGGCCTCGAGTCCGTTGATGGTGTTGAGGTCGCCCGCGCCGATGAACGAATCTTCTCCGGAGATTTGATTATTGGGGTCAACGGCTTGGGAGACCCCGCCCGCGCCGACGAACGAGCCCTCGCCCGAAACCTCATTACCAAAACCAGCGCCGACAAAACCTTCGTGACCGGAAACCGTGTTGGTGCTTCCTGCGCCGACGAACGCTACAGAGCCCGAAACGGTATTGCCTACTCCCGCGCCGATGAACGCCGTCTCATTTGAGACCACGTTGTCCTCGCCTGCTGCGATAATTGAATCTTCTGCTCCGGAGGGCGTGTTGCCGGATCCCGAGTCCAACACGTTCGAGAGGCCGGCCACGATCGCCGAGCGAAAATCGCAGATCGTATTGCTCTCGCCCTCGAAAATCCCCGAGTCTCCAGACGCGGAGAGGTTCTGCTGGCCGAAGGTGATGGTGCCGCTCGGGCTGAGCACGAACGTCCGGCTCGTGTCGAAGGCAAACTTTCCTTCGCTTGCGCCGCTGCAAGAGGGGGTCGCCGTAAAGCGGCGCCGGGGTTGCCGCGCCGCCGGGAGCGCTGCGCGCAGGGGCACGCCAAAAGCCCGTAAGGGAGGCCTCGGGTTCGAGGCGCTCGATGAAGCGGAGGCGACGAGAATGCCGAAGCCGGCTACGCCGGCTGCGGTCAACGAAAGAATGCGCATGGCAAGAATGTGTCCTTTCAGTCGAATTCACATTGCAAAGGGTCTCGTGTGTGCGGAGGAGCCTACTTTGTGCCTCGTAGTTGCCCATTTTGCAGCGCCGAGCGCAGCTCGGAAGCGAGCAGTGTGAGCCGCGAACGCAGGCGCGCGTTTTCCTCTTGCAGGCCCGCCATCTTACGATTGAGCGCCTTGATCGCCGCGAGCGCCACGCCGTCTTCATCGATCGAGGTGATGTGGCGATCATCTTCGCCGACGCCGAACGCGGCGTAGAAATCCTGCGCCATCGGACCCACATGCCGCACGCCGCGTTCGCTTTTGTATTGCCACGTGCTGAGGGGCAACGCTGCAACCTTCGCCGAGACGGAGCCATCATCGAGCGGGACGATATCGGTCTTCACGTTGCTATCGCTCACGCTCGCCCCGCTGCCGCCGCCCGCCGCCAATTCGACGCCGCTCGAGAGGGCTTCGCTCGAATAGATCTCCGTGCCGCCGGAGGCGCGTACGACGAACTCATTCTTCACCGTATCCGAGACCGTTTTGGAACCCGACACATAATCGCTCCACACGAATGCCCCCGCGTGCACGTCCCGAGCATGGTAGCCGGCGGCGAAGCCGAGATAACCTTGCACCGTGTTCCCTTCGCCGCCGGGAATCGTGCCGTACTGCCCGCTTACGCTGTTCTCGTCGCCCCCGCCGACAAAGGCGTCGTTTGTTTGGATCGCGTTTTGCGCGCCGCCACCGATAAACGAGTCCTGGCCGGAAACCACATTTGCATAGCCGGCGCCGACGAAGCCTTCATCCGCGGAAACCATGTTGTTGCTTCCCGAGCCAAGGAACGCGTCGGCGTTGGAAACCTCATTGAGGTCGCCCGCGCCGATAAACGAGTCGGTTCCCGAGACTTGGTTACTGACGCTACCCCGCACGTTCACTCCTCCGGAGCCGATGAACGACCCGGCGCCGGAAACCTGATTGTCGTCGCCCGCGCCGATAAACGAGTCCGTTCCGGACACTTGGTTGTTGGGGTTGTCCGCAAAGTACACTCCCCCGGCCCCGATGAACGACCCTTCGCCTGAAACCTGATTGCCGAAGCCGGCGCCGACGAAGCCTTCATGGCCGGAAACCGTGTTGCTGTTTCCCGCACCGAGAAATGCTACGGAGCCGGAGACGGTATTGGACAGTCCCGCGCCGATGAATGAATCTGCCGCTCCGGACGGCGTGTTGCCGGCCCCCGAGTCCAACACGTTCTCGAGGCCGGCGGCGATCGCCGAGTTGTAATCGCAGATCGTGTTGTCGTTGCCCTCAAAAACCCCCGAATCTCCGCCGGCGGCAAAGTTCGATTGGCCGAAATTTATGGTACCGCTTGGGCTGAGCGCAAACGTGCGGGAGGTGTCGAAGGCGAAATGACCTTCGCTTCCCCCGCTGCAAGAAGGAGTCGTCGTAAGGCGGCGCCGTCCGTGCGGCACCGGCGGAAGCGCCGCGCGCTCAGGTACGCCAAAAGCCCGTAAGGGCGGTCTCGCGACCGTTGCGTTCGCGGGGTTCGCCGAGTTCGCAGAAGCGGCGGCGAGCAGCATGCCCAAGCCGGCAACGCCGGTTACGGTCAACGAAAGAAGACGCATGGCAAGACTGTGTCCCTTCAATACTGTGCGGCGGTTTAGCCGCTACCGCTAGCGCGCTCCGCGTTCGAGCCCCGCGAGTCTCGATTGTAAACGAGCGTTCTCGCCGTGTAGCTCGCCGATCTCACCGTGCAGGTCGTGAACCTCACGAGAGAGAGCCTTGACCGCCGCGAGCGCGACCCCGTCTTCATCGATCGAGGTGATGTGGCGATCGTCTTCGCCGACGCCGAACGCCGCGTGGAAATCCTGCGCCATTGGCCCGACGTGCCGCACGCCGCGTTCGCTTTTATATTGCCACGTGCTGACCGGCAACGCGGCAACCTTCGCCAAGATCGAGGCGTCGTCGAGGGGAACGATATCCGTCTTCGCGTTGCGATCGCTCACGCTCGCCCAGCTGCCGCCGCCCGCCACGAGTTTGACACCGCTCGAAAGGGCTTCGTTCGAGTAGATCGCTGTGCCGCCGGAGGCGCGTACGAAGAACTCATTCTTCACCGTATCCGAGACCGTCTTGGAACCCGCTACGTAGTCGCTCCATACGAAGGTCCCCGCGTGCAACGCCTCCGCATGGTAGCCGGCGGCGAAACCGCGGAATCCTTGCACCGTGTTCCCCTCGCCGCCGGGAATCGTGCCGACTTGCCCGCTTATGGTGTTATCTTCGCCGCCGCCGACCGAGGCATACGCATTGCGCGCTCCGTTGCCGAAGCCGCCCGAAATTACCGCATAGGTTGCATTTCCGGAGATATCGTTGAGGGAACCGCCGCCGACAAAGGCGTCGCTCGTTTGGATCGCGTTTTGCGTGCCGTCACCGATGAACGAATCCGCTCCGGTGATTTCGTTGTTCGGGGTACCATCGCCGGCGACTCCGCCGCCGCCGATAAACGATCCCTGGCCGGAAACGAGATTTCCAAAGCCGGCGCCGACGAAGCCTTCGACCCCGGAAACCGAATTGCTTACGCCCGCGCCGACAAACGATTCATGGTTGGAAGCCGAATTTTTGTCGCCCGCGCCGATGAACGAATCTTCTCCAAAGACTTGATTATTTGGGTTACTGGCATCGAGCACACCGCCCGCGCCGATGAACGAACCTTCGCCGGAAACCTCGTTACCAAAGCCGGCACCGACGAAGCCTTCGTGACCGGAAACCGTGTTGTTGCTTCCCGCGCCGGCGAACGATACGGAGCCGGAAACAGTATTGCCCTCTCCCGCGCCGATGAACGCATTCTGATTGGAGATCAGATTGGTCTGGCCTCCTGCGATAGCCGAATCTTCTGCTCCGGACGGCGTGTGGCCGGATCCCGAGTCCAACACGTAATCGAAGCCGGCAACGTCGATAACCGTCGAAGCAAAGGTCAGCACGGCAAGAATGTGTCCTTTCGGTAAAGCGCGGCGACTTATCCTCTGTAGAAGTAGGGGTCGAGCACCTTCACGGCCGTGATCTTGTCGATCGGCAAATTGTTATCGTTTGCGGTTTCGCGGATCGCCTCGGGCGTCGGGGCGTCGTAGATGCAGAACGATTTGCGCAGGTCTTCGCTCACATACGAGTGGACCCACGTGACGGCACTCTTGCCATTGTTCTCGATCACCGCGGCGCAGGCCAGCGCGCCTTCTTCATTGATTGGGATGCGCAGACCATCGGGAAACGTGCGCTCGACGAGATAGCGTGGCATTGGGACTCCCTTCGGGACGACGGCAAGATTGAACCGTCCTCCTCAGGTTAACGAAGCCCGGAAGCGCCGGCCACGGTAAACTTACCTAATTTGCACGTCGCCGTTGCCCGGTTTCGGCGAGAGACCCGTTCGAAAAGCCGGCGATCCCCATACGCAACGCCGCCGCGACAGCCTCGGTTCGGGTCGACACTCCGAGCTTCGAAAGCGCCGATGCCACGTGGTGATCGACCGTGCGGACCGAACGGCACAGGCGCTCGGCAATCTCGCCGTTCTTCAATCCGTCGCAGAGCAACGAGACGACTTCGAACTCGCGATCGGTCAGGTCGCGCGGGTGTGATTTCGTGGACGTACGCGCCCCCCGCGGCACGCCACGCACGGCGGCTGCGCGCAGACGGCGGCGTAGCGCGCTCGCGTCGGACGCCGCGCCCAGCTCCTCGAAGCAGGCCAGCGCATCGAGTTGCGCGGCCGCGTCACCTTCCGCGAGGGCGCGTGCACGTTCGTACGGACAACCGAGCGCTGCCCAGGCATCCGCGGCTTCCCGAAAGCGGCCGGAGATCTGCAGCGCGAAGGGCTCCGCGCACGGCCCTGACAGCCCCGCATCGGCGCCAGCGCGGTGCATCCAATACCTCAACTCGCCCGCGATCCAAGCGTCGCCGTGCCTCCCGGCCAGCACGAGCGCCGGCCCCGCTTCGTCGATCGTCGTGCGGAGGTCACCGCGAACGTAAGCGGCTTCTGCGCGGGCGGCTCGAACCAGCACCGCTCGTTGAAACGTATTGGTCGCGTCGGCGAGAGCCAATGCCTCGTCGAGCAACGGCCCCGCATCCTCTCCGCGTCGCGTTCGCACGCGCGCAAGCGCGACCAGGGCATACACTCGGCATATCGTGCGATCCGCCGTTCCCGCGGTGACGTCGAGTGCAAGTCTCGTTGCCTCGTCCCAATGGCCGAGATACATCTCACAGAGCGCGAGCCACGAGGTGGCGTACGTGCACGCGCTGTCGATGTCGCGCTGCCGCGCAAACGCAATCGCCGCCAACAAGTGCTCGCGGGCTTCCCGGAGCCGGAATACTTCACCCGATCCCGATCCCAGGTTGTTCGCGATGAGCGCTGCCATGAACTCGAGCTTGCTCGCGTCAGCCAGCTCGAAAGCGCGCCGCAGATGATCGCAGCCGGCCTCGTAGTCGAGGAATAGGGTCGCGGCTCCGAGCGTACCGAGCGCGGCCGCGAGCACGTCGGTGCCGCCGAATCGTTCGGCGAGGGCGATCGCTTTGTTGCTCCATGCAATCGCGTCCGCGCATTCCCGGTTGAGGAAGCGCAGGTGTGCGTGAACGCGGTAAGCGCGAGCGAGCGCGAGGCTAGGAGCCCACGCTTCGAGCAATTCGATCGCGCGCAAACTCGCTTCTTGCGCCTGCGCGTCCCGTAAGACTCTGACGTAAGCAAGCGCGAGTTCGCTAAGATTCTCCCCTTCGCCCACGGCATCGCTAACAGTCCGATACAAGTCCGCCGCCTGGGCGCGCGCCGCGATGGCCTCGTCGAACTGATCGGTAAACTGGCACTCGCGAGCGCAGGCTTCGAGCCAGGCGATGCGTTCGGCGTTAGCGGCTCCGCCCGCGCTCGCGAGGGCGGCGTGGTACTGGGCGATCGCCTCTCGATGCGCCCCGCGGTGGGCAGCCTCGCGCGCCGCTTCGGGCGCGTAGCGCGAGACCGCAGCCGAGTCACAAGCGTGCGTTGCATGATGTGCCAAACGCGCGGCGGATGCCGGGCTCTCACCCTGTGACGCAAGCGCCTCGAGGACCTGGCGGTGCAATGCGCGCGCCGCTGGTTCCGAGAGAGAGAGTTCGATCGCGATGCGAGCGATCTCGTGGCGAAAGCGCAAGGCCGACGGATCGGCGGTCAAGAGCCCCGAGTTCAGGCATTCTTCCAGAGCGAGCACGCCGCACGGGAGCAAGGCTTCGACGAGCCGGCGTTCGATTTTCCCGGGAACGATCGAGGTAAGCTGCACGATCGCTTGGGCGGCCGGGGTGAGGCGCGCGTAGCGAGCCAGCACGAGATCCGCGATCGTGCGCGGCATGCCGCCGCCCGCGTTACGCAGCAGTTCGGTCACGAAGAACGGGTTCCCACGAGTCGCATCGTAGATGCCGGCCGGCGACTGCAGTGCGCGGCGCGCGAGCAGTTCGACGGCTTCGCGCGAGAGACGCGGTACGTCGAGCCGCGTCACCGTGCCGCTCGGCAGCTCGCCGATGACGCGCCGCAACGGATGCGCCGCGGTCACTTCATCGTCGCGATAGGAAATGGCGAGGAGGCACGGCATGCGTTCGATGCGCCGCCCCAAGAACTTCAGAAGATCGAGGGTCGCTTCATCGGCCCAGTGCGCATCCTCGATGACGAGCAAAATAGGCTGCGACGTCGACTGTAGCTCGCAAAGGACGCTCTCAAAGAGGGTCGCCCGGTTGCCGCCGGCCCGCAGCTGCGCCTCGAAACGCACGTCGCACGAGCGTACGATATCGTACAGCGGGGTCAGCGGATGCGGCGTTTGCAGGGCGTCGCAGGCGCCCCACCACTGCCGCGCTCCCGCGTGCGTCGCCGCGAGCGAGCGCAAAACGCTCGTTTTTCCGATGCCCGCTTCGCCCGCGACGAGCACCGTATGCCCGGGTCCGCCCGCGACCGATCCTAAGCAGTCTCCGAGCGCACGCAATATCTCATCGCGCTCGACAAGAGTGGCAGCGCGCAACAGGGGTGTAGGTGCAGACGAATTGATAGGCATCGAAGCGAACCCGAGAAGGTATTATCAGCCGCGCGACGCGTTCTCCTTGGCTCTGACCAAACGCGTCAGGACTTCATTGTACGGAGTCGCGATGCCGAGGCGGCGGCCGGCGGAGACGATCGCGCCGTTGACGTAGTCGATCTCGGTTTTCAACCGCGCGGCGAGGTCGATCGTCATCGAATTGCGCCCCTCCGCGCTCGACGCCACGATGCTGCGCACGTACTCCCACGGATCGGCGAACGGCAGGTTGATCCTCAATGCGTGCGCCACGGCCGCACCCTCGAGCGCGACCGCGCGGGCCAACTCCGCCGCATCGGGATCGGAGGCTACGATGCCGTTCTTCGCGTCGGTTAAGGCGGAAATCGGATTGATTGCCGCGTTCGCGAGGAGCTTGCCCCACTGGTGCGGCCGGATATCGTACGCAATCGCACACTCGAGCGAAGACGCCGCGAGCAAGCGCTGCACGCCGCGCACCGTCTCCGTCGAGGCGCCCGCGGAGCCAACGACGGTCGAGCCCACGCCCTGCCGTCGCGAACGGCCGTGACCGACCGCGATGCCGGCTTCGTTCGTGATCCCGATAACGAGCGGGACCGTTCCGCCGAGGCCGGCCTTGATCGCCTCTTCGTTGCCGAGTCCGTTTTGCAGCGACACGATCGGCGTCGCCGGGTTGAGTTGACCGGCAAAGGCCCGGATCGCTCCGAGCGTATTGTGCGCTTTGACGAACACAAAGAGATAGTTCGTGGCGAAGGCTTTGGACGCGTCGCGCGTCGCGGTCACGGCGCGCACGGGGAGATCGTCGAGCTGCACGCCGCCGCTCTCGTTGATCGTATCGACCACGTCGCCGCGCACGTCCACCAGCGTCACGTCGTTGAACTCGGCGAGATGGTAGGCGAACAGCGTCCCCATCGCCCCGGCGCCGAGAATGGCGACTCGCGGCCGCGCCTCAGTGTGCATCACCTACTTAATGATGAGAACGCACGCGCGGGCCCTGCCGCTTCGTCCGCCCTTTCGTAAAGACGGTGATGAGAAAGATGCCGGCGAGAAACCCCCCGATATGAGCGAAATACGCGACGCCGCCGCCCCTTTCCGAGAGCGCGCCGGGAACCACCGGGCCGAAGCCGTGCACGAACTGGATTGCGGCCCACAGGCCGATCACGAGCGCCGCGGGCAATTGCAGGAAGAGCGGAAAACATCCGATCGGCACGACGGCTTCGATGCGATTGACGGGAAAGCGCAGCAGGTACGCGCCGAGAACGCCTGCGATGGCGCCCGATGCTCCGATGCCGGGAATGTGACTCCCCGGCGCGACCGAGACTTGCGCGAGGTTGCCGAGGATACCGCACGTGAGGTAAAACGCAACGAAGCGCACGTGTCCGCACAGCCACTCGACCTCCGGCCCGAACACGAAGAGAAAGAGCATGTTGAAAAACAGATGCAGCACGCTCGCGTGCAAGAACTGCGAGGTGACGAGCGTCGCTAGCGTGGGCGGAGCGGGCGGCGGGAGCGACACACCGTGGGTGAGATCGAAGGGAATGAGCGCGAACCCGTTGATGAGACGATCCCGCGCATCTTGCGACGCGGCCGTCATCTCGTTCCAGAAAACGAAGACGTTTACCGCGACGATCGCGTAAACGGCCACGGGCACGATCCGCGCGCGCGTCGCATCGCGAAACGGGATCACGAGGCCGGCGGGAGAGGAACTACAGTTCGAATTGCAACCCGAACGTCGTGCGGCGCGAAGTATGCGTGAGATCGCGCTCGCCGCCGAAGAGCTGAAACTTTGGCGCGAGGATGAGGTTGATGTATTCATCGAGCGTCGGGTGGCGCAGATCGTAGGCGCGCGTTTCGAGCGAGAACGAGCGATTGCCGACGCTCGTGGTCACGCCGAGGCGCGAATACTCGACGCCGCCCCCGTAGGTGAAGCCGGTGCTGCGGCTCAGGATCAATGCGTTTGCCGTCGACGTTCCACCCGATCCGATGTCGTTGACGCCCAGTTCCAAGCCCGAGCGCGCGTGCGGGAGGATGAACATGTTGACGTCGGACTGCGGGCCGCGATCCGCCGTGAGCAGCGGCGACACGTTGCGGTTCGCACTACCGGGACGCAACGGCGAGAGGTCGCTCGCGCGAATCTGCAGTTCCTCGAGGTCCTTGGTGAACTGATTCAAGCGCGCGCGCAGCGCCGTAAGGCCGCCGGCACCCGGCTTCGCGCTACCGGTGCCCGTGGTCGACGATGACGTGCCCGGAGGCGCTGCGCTCGAGCCCGGCTGCGGCAAGATCGGCTGCGAGGTCGGAACTTGCCCGGGCGGGAGCTCGCTCGGCGCCGGAGCCGGCGTCGCGCCCGCATCGACGCCGTAGACCTTCGAGGTGCCCCCGAGCTGGCCGACGAGGGCGTCGACCTTCTGCGACGTGGCGTCGATCTGGGCGACGGTGTCACGCAGCTGGGCTTGAGTTTGCGGGTTGCTCGTCACCTTGCGGAAATCTTCCGTGAGCAGCGCGAAGGTGTGCGCGGTCAACGCGAAGTCGCGCGTCGTATTGACGAGGTTCGCCTTGACCTTGGGATCCGTCGCGATACCGTGCAGCGAATCGACCGTCTCGCCAAACGATTTCGAGGTCGCCGAAAGCTGGGCGAGCAGCCCGTCGACTTGGCCGGAATCGCGGCGCACCACGCTGTCGAGCGTTCCGGTGAGATCGACGACGTTGTTGCTCGCGGCGGTCAAGTTCTTCTGCAGCGACGTCGTCAAGACCGCGACTTGGCTGGACGCGCTCGTGAGCGAGCGGTTCGCGTTCGCAGTCAGAGTGTTTGCGTTGGCAAGCGTATCTTTGAGTTCGCCGAGCAGTTGTGGTTCGGCTGCTTGCAGTTGTGCGAGCAGGTTGTCGACGCGCCGAATTTCGCCCTGGCCCTGTTCGAGGAGGTCGGCGAAGGACGCGGGGTTGACCCCCTTCGGCTGGTCTTCGATCGGGAGAACCTCGTGCGGAAGCGTCTGCGAGGTCGCGGCAACCGCCGCCGGCGGCTCGATTAGGATCGTCGGTTCGCCCGTGATCGGAGCTTGGATGATGAAGCGCGAGCCGATCGGAATCTCGTAGCCGGGATCGATCGCGAGGACGACCTCCGTCGAATAATCTTTGAGCAGCGAGATCGAATCGACGGCACCTACGGGCACGCCGCTCAAGTAGACGATGGCGGCATCGCGCAGCCCGGAAGCGGCCGCGAAGTGAACGCCGATCTTATAGCCGCGCGCGCGCGTTCCAAAATCGGAAAGCACGAAAAAGACCGCGAAGACCGCAACGAGTCCTAAGATCGTGAAGAGACCAACCAGCGCTTGTTTGTTCATAAACGTTTGGGGGGCTCCCGCTAGAACGGGATCGGCCCGACTTCACTCCCTTGCAAGAATTGCTGAACGATGGGATTTGGCGAACGCTTCAATTCATCGACGGTTCCGTAGGCGATGATGGCACCTTCAAAAAGCATGGCGACGTAATCCGCCATTGCGTAGATGCTTTCGAGGTCGTGCGAAACGACCACGGCCGTGCCGTTGAGCTTTTGACGCAACGCCCTGATCGTGTCGGTTAAGACGTGGGTGATGATCGGATCGAGGCCGGTCGTCGGCTCGTCGTACAGGACCAATTCCGGATTCGTAACGACGGCGCGCGCGAAGCCGGCGCGTTTGAGCATGCCGCCCGAGAGCTGCGACGGCATTTTGTCGCGTTCGTTATCGAGGCCGACGGAGTCGAGCGTCTCGCGCACGAGTTTGAGTATCTCTTCTTTACCCATCTTCGTGTGTTCGCGCAGCGGCAGGGCGACGTTCTCGCCGACGGTTAAGCTGTCGAAGAGGGCGGCGAATTGAAACGAGAAACCGATCTTGCGCCGGAAGTCGATCAGTTCGCGCTGGCTAAGCGTCGAGAGATCCTCGCCCTGCACGAAGACCTTGCCCACATTCGGTTGGCGCAATCCGTTGAGGAGGCGTAAGATCGTCGACTTGCCCGCTCCCGAAAGCCCGATCAGACAGGTGATCGCCCGCTCTCTAATTTCGAGCGAGCAATTTTGCAGCACG
>Ga0302326_10008090_pt1 | contig 23269 bp, 18 predicted proteins | sample Palsa_T0_3_FD_202264 | JGI IMG/M metagenome (GOLD analysis project Ga0302326, IMG submission 202264) | Peat permafrost microbial communities from Stordalen Mire near Abisko, Sweden - Palsa_T0_3 | ecosystem: Environmental > Terrestrial > Soil > Palsa > Peat permafrost | place: Sweden: Abisko... | reverse complement strand
GTCCGCGGGCCCCCCCCCGCCCCGCGGGAGGCTCGTTCCCCCCCGTAGCCCGGATAACCCCGCACCCCGCCACCGCGCCCGGCCCGCATCAAGCGCCCCGAGGCCCGCTACTGCGGGTCCACATCCACGCTCACGTTGACCCCGCTCTTCGCGCGGCTGCGCGTCAGCGAGTCGACAGCCTCGCCGACGACGGCGATTGCCGCTGCCCGATCTCCGGCCTTGACGACGAGCTGCCACCGCGCGCGACCGCGGAGGCGGAACAGCGGCGCGGGTCCGAGGACCTGCGCGTTCGGTGGCGCGATCAGGGCGCGAAGCTCGGCGGCGGCGGCCCCCGCGGCTGCGGCGTCGGGGGAGGAGCAGACGACCCGGATCAGCGAGCTGAACGGCGGATACCCGAGCGCGCGCCGACGCTCGAGCTCGCCGGCGAGAAATCCCTCGGTGTCGTGCCGGGCGGCGAAGCGGATCGCCCGGGCGTCGGGTGCCAGGGTCTGTACGAGCACCCGGCCGCCCGCATCGCCCCTGCCGGCCCGGCCCGCCAGCTGGGTCACGAGCGAGAACGTGCGCTCCTCCGCCCGAAAGTCAGGGAATCTCAGCGTCTGGTCCGCGTCCAGCACGATGCCGAGTGTGACCTCGGGGAAGTCGTGCCCTTTCGCGACCATCTGCGTGCCGACGAGCAGGCCCGCCGGCGCCGCGTCGAAGCGCTCGAGCAGCTTCCCTGCACCGTCTTTTGCCCGCGTGACGTCGGCATCGAGCCGGAAGACGGGAAAGCCCGGCGCCCCGAGCGCCTCCATCAGTACCTGCTCGAGCCGCTCCGTTCCGGCTCCGTGGCGCGCCAGCGTGGTCGAGCCGCAGTCAGGACATCGGGCCGGCACCCGCTCACGGTGGCCGCAATGATGGCAGCGGACGGTGCCCTCGGCGAGGTGGAGGACGAGGGCGACGTCGCATTCGGGGCAGGTCCAGACGCGCCCGCAGTCGCGACAGGAGAGGAAGTTCGACCAGCCCCGCCGGTTCAGCAACACGATCGCCTTCTGCCCGGCGCGCCTGACCTCGACGAGCGCGGCGCGTGTCTCAGGATGCAGCGGATGGGACTTCGTGCGCATGTCCAGCACCTTGACCGGCGGCAGCCGGCGCCCATCGACCCGCCCCGCTAGACGCAGCCGCGCCATCGAGTTGAAGCTCTCGGGCCGCGGCGTGGCGCTGCCGGCCACGAGCACGTCGCCATGCTCGAGGCTGCGCCGCTCCGCCACCATTCTCGCGTCGTAGCGGGGGTCGCCCTCGTGCTTGTAGGAAGCCTCGTGCTCTTCGTCGATCACGATCAGACCGATGTCGGGCAGTGGCGCGAACACGGCGGACCGTGGCCCGACGCAGACGCGTGCGTCACCGCGCGCGAGCCGGATCCACTCGTCGTAGCGCTCCCCCTGCCCGAGCGCCGAGTGGAGCACGGCGACCGTGTCACCGAAACGGGCGCGAAACCGCGCCAGGGCCTGCGGGGTCAGTGCGATCTCTGGAACGAGGACGATCGCGTTCCGACCGGCGGCGAGCGTCGCCGCCACCGCCTGCAGGTACACCTCGGTCTTCCCCGATCCGGTGACGCCGTGCAGCAGAAAGCGTGCCGCGCGCCGCTGCGACAGCGCACCTAGCACCGGCGCAAGCGCGGACTCCTGCTCCCGGCTGAGCGGCGGCGGCGGCGGCGCGTCACCAACCGCGTGACGGACCGGCAACCTCGAGCGCTCGCACCGCTCGAGCGCGGCGAGGCCCCGACCCTCGAGGCGGCGCACGACCGCCGCGCCGATGTCGGCCGCCGCTACCGGCCCCTGCTCCGCGAGGCGCTCCAGTGCCGCGCGCTGGCCGTCCGTCAGCCGCACGTCGGGGTCCCTCAGGGCATCCCGGCCCGCATCGGTCGCCGAGGCCACAAGCACCGATCTGGGGCGCACTCCGGTGGCGGCCCCAGGCGCGAGCAGCAGACTCAGAGCGCGCGCCGGCGTCGAGCAGTACTCCCGCGCCATCCAGCCTGCGAGTTCGACCAGATCGGGCGGCAGCGGTGGCGACAATACCTCGAGCGGCTCGACCAGCCGCTCGGTCGGGAGCTCCGAGCAATCCGCAAGCGCGAGCACCACACCGAGCGTCGGCCGGCCTCCGAAAGGCACGGACAGCAGCGATCCGACCCTGACGCCGGCGTGCTCGGCCGCGAGGCGGTAGTCGAACGGTCCCCGCACAGCGCGGGTACGCATGAGCGGCTCGACGCGGGCGACCGCGAGCGTCGCCGGTGGAAGGGTCTCAGTCATGGTGATTAACAAGTCGAGCGATCAGTGCCCGAGATTGGAGGGTAAAGTGGGGGCGAGATGACCGGTGATGGGCTTTTCGGGGAGCTCCTGGCTTGGACCGGCCTCGGCACGCCCGCAGATGAGACTATGGGTCCTGCCACCGATGGTCCCGCCACGAGCGGCCCGCGGTACCCGCGCACACCGCCACCCTGGCCGTTCGACGAGCCGCCCGAGCCTGAGGCGGCGGCACCAGAGCCGGCCGTTCCCTTCATACCGACGCCGCTGCCGTTCTCCCCGACGCGCCACACCTTCGGGCCGGCGCCCGAGCCTCCGCGACTCGCGCCCGAGCCCGCCCCGGCGCCAGAGGCCGGCCCTCAGAAGGCGTTCGTCCCGCCACCGTGGCCGTTCGAGTCGCCCGCCGCGCCGGCCGCGCCCAGGGTCGCCAGACAGCGGCCGGTCGCGATGCCTGAGCCGTTCGTCCCGACGCCGCTGCCGTTCGCGCCGACGCGCCACACCTTTGAGCCCGCACCCGCGCCCGTGATCGTGATGCCCGAGCCGGCCGGCCCGGCACGACCGAGGTTCGGCCAGATGCACGCTGAGGCGACCGCTCGAGCAAGCCGGTTCGTAGCGGCCCAGCAGGCGGCCGGCCCGCTCCGCCGCAACGGCACCCGCAATGGCAACGGCAACGGCAACGGCACCGATCCGCTAGCGGCTCTCGGTGCCGGGCTCTCGCCACGGGGCGCCGCCGTCCTCAGGGCGACCCAGTCGTACGGCGCGAGTCCGTTTCCCGCCCCGGCCCCCCAAGCCCAGACGGCATCGAACCTGCGCCAGGAGGCGATCGAGCGAGCCCTCGCGCGCGGACGGGCCTTGGCCGGCGACCCCCAACAGCGGCCGGCGCCGCAGAGCAGCACCGTGAGCTCCGATCAGATCGGCCTCGTGGCGGCGCTCGCATTCGTACTGCTGATCGAGGTGGTTGGCGGTGTGCTGGTGCTTGGGATCGGAGCCGGGTACCCCATCCTCGCGTTTGGGTTCGCGCTCGACGCGTGCACGCGGATGCTCGGCACGATCGCCGCCTCCCGCAGCGGCAACGAGTGGGGCGACGGTTGGCGATGGGCCTGCGCCTTGATCGGCAGTCCCGCCGTGGTCTCCTTCGCCTTCCAGAACGACGGCAGCCTGGCGGATGGCGACCTGGCGCCGCTCGCCGGACCGATCGCGGCGGTCGCGATCATCTGCATCGTCGCCGGGCTGGCGGGAATTCCAGCCGGAATCTAACCTCGCTCGGGCCGGATCCAGCCGTTACGCTGCCTCAGACGATGGATGCGGCGCCCGCGGAGCAGGTTCTCTTCCACGGCCATCCCTCCTGGCGCTCGATCCTTGACCTGTACGTCAAAGGTTGGTTCGTGACGGTGGCGGCCGCCGTTCTCGTCGCCGCGGCCACGGATATCGCGGCGGGCCATATCGAGCTCGGCTTCGTAGTGCTCGTGATCGCGTTCTCGCTTGCGGCCGTGCTGCTCGTCGGCTTCATCCAGCGTAAGCGGACGCTCTACACCATCACCACCCAGCGGCTGACGATCCGTACCGGCCTCTTTGCCCGCGACGTCCAGGAGACGCGACTGGACCGGATCCAGAACGTCAATTCACGTCAGTCGATGCTCGAACGGATCCTCCGCGTCGGGACGATCGACTTCGACACCGCCGCAGGCGCCGAATACAATTTTGCCTTCCACGGCCTCGCCGACCCCGGTCAGGTCGTCCGCACGGTCGACGAGGCGCTGCGCGGCATCCCGCACCCGCGCGTGTGAGCGACCAAGAGGCCGTCTCAAGCAGCAGCCGTTTCGCCGAGCCCCGCCGCCGCGCGGAGCGCGCTCGCCTTGTCGGTGCGCTCCCACGTGAAGTCCTTGTCCTCGCGGCCGAAGTGGCCGTAGGCGGCGGTCTTCTGGAAGATCGGGCGGTGCAGCCTGAGGTACTGTCGGAATGCGCCGGGCCGAAGGTCGAAGTGCTCGCCGATCAGCTCGAGGATCCGCCCGCGACCGATCTTCTCGGTCCCGAAGGTCTCGACCATGACCGAAACCGGATGCGCGACGCCGATCGCGTACGCGACCTGGACCTCCGCCTTATCTGCGAGCCCCGCCGCGACCACGTTCTTCGCGACGTATCGCGCCGCATACGCCGCGGAGCGGTCGACCTTGGACGGGTCCTTGCCCGAGAAGGCACCGCCGCCGTGCCGGGCCATGCCGCCGTAGGTGTCGACGATGATCTTACGTCCGGTCAAGCCGCAGTCGCCCATCGGGCCGCCGATCACGAAGCGACCGGTGGGGTTGACGAGGAAGCTCTTGTGCAGCTTGCGCGAGTCGTAGAGGTCCTCGGGCAGGATCGGCTCGATCACGTGCTCCCACAGGTCGTCTTTGATCAGGGATTCTGCGCCTTCTCTGTGCTGGGTTGAGATCAGCAGCTTCTCGATCTCGACCGGGCGGCCGTCGACGTATCGAATCGTGACCTGCGTCTTTCCGTCAGGCCGCAGGTAGGGGATGATCTCCGCCTTGCGGACGTCCGCCAGGCGCTTCGCAAGCTTGTGCGCAAGCGCGATCGGGAGCGGCATCAGTTCGTCCGTCTCATTTGAGGCGTATCCGAACATCATTCCCTGGTCGCCCGCCCCGGCGATGTCGAGCTCATCGTCGTCGCCGGGATCGGTGCGGGCCTCGTACGCCTCGTCGACGCCCTGCGCGATGTCAGGCGACTGCTTGTCGATCGCGTTGATGACCGCGCAGGTGTGGCAGTCGAAGCCGTACAGCGCGTCCGTGTAGCCGATCCGCTTTACCGTCTCGCGGGCGATCTCCTGGATGTCGACGTAGGTGGAGGTGCTGATCTCGCCCGAGACGATCACGAGCCCCGTGTTGACGAGCGTTTCACACGCCACGCGGCCGGTGGGGTCATCGCGCATCACGGCGTCGAGAACGCCGTCGGAGATCTGGTCGGCGATCTTGTCCGGGTGTCCTTCGGTGACGGACTCGGACGTGAATAGGTACTCGTTGTCGTCTAGTGGTGTCATGAGATCTGGAGGAACAGCTCCGTGGTCGATTCGGCCTCCCCGCTCGTGGAGTCCAATCCGATGGCGTGGACCCGTTCGAGGTCCGGCTTGAGCGCCCGAAACCTGGGGCCAGTCATCAAGCCGGTCTGCTCACCGAGGCTGAGGAGCTGATTTAGGTCGAGGAAGAGTAGCGATGTCACGCGCGCCGGGTGATTCCCGAGCGTGAGCCGGAAGGCCGGGTCGTCGACGATCGAGCTCGGAGGACGGGCGACCGCGGCGATCCCTTGAAGGCTCGTCGATATCACCAGGTCGCCACCGAACACGGCATAGTCGAACTGGACGCCGGGCGCCAGCACGAGCTGCTCCGCGGTCTGTCCCCCGGCTGTCACCTGATTGAACACGGGTACCTGGCCGGCTGCAATCCCGGTCGATGTGAGCAGCGACACGAGCGGGTTCTCGAGCTGAGCGAACACGGTTGCGGTCTGGCTGGGGTTCGGCGTGCGAGCGATCAGCGTCACGACCGGCGCGCCGCCATGGCTGGAGATGACGAGGGCCGACTCCCGCTCGAACAGCGGCAGGATGTCATCGCGCACATCGATTCCCTCCGCGGTCAGGGCGATGCCGAGCCGCTTCACCAGCTCCGGAATCCGCCCGCCGATCCCGGTCGTGATGAGTAGGCGGGGCAGGATCTTGTTGAGTCCGGTCCCGTCCATGAGCAGGGCCGCCGCGGCGGGTACCGAGGAGGGCAGCGAAGGCGTGAACGACACCGCGCTCGTCCGCGCGAGCCTCGGGTCCAGCACCTGGTGCACGTAGACCTGAACGCCTCCCGAGGCCGGCGTCAGCGCAACTGCGACGCCTTGCAGAGTCGGCTGGTAGATCAACGAGGTGAGCGTGCCGACGAACCCGTGTTGGGAAGCGAGCAGCCGTACCACGCCGGTGCCGGAGAAATAGGCGTCGACCGCGCGGCCGGCGGGCTCGGACGCTGTCGCCCGCTGGTAGGCGGAGACCTCGCTCAGAGACGGCGAGTGCCCCTCGGCGACATCGATCGCAGCGCGAACCGAGGAGCTGTGGCCGAGCACCAGGTAGTGACCGACGAACGCACTGTCGTCGGCGCGAGGATGGCCGGTGATCGTAGTTCCCTCATAGCTCGCCGTGCCGTCGGTCGGCACCGTGGCCAGGAAGCGCTCCGCCGCCCTGAGGTCGCTGACGCCGACCACGATCAGCTCGCCCGGAGTTGGTCCAGTGGTGTCGAAGAGGGCGATCGCCGCGTCCTTACCGAGCCATGGCCGGATGTCGGTGTCGAAGTCCGCTGTCACCGCCCGACCCGTCGGACCGAGCCCGGCCAGCAGCTCGTCGCGCAGGCGAGGGTAGCTGGGGAAGCGGCCGGCGAGCGCGAGCGCGCTCGCCACCTCAGGACGTGACTCGTCGGTCGAGAAGTGCAGGTACGCGAGCGCGTCGCTCGGCACCACGGATGCCGCTCCGGTCGCGGGCGCGATCACGGAAGTGCCGCCCGAGCCGGCGATCACCACGACGAGCAGGATCAGGACTGCTGCGGCGACCGCCAACATCGCGCGGCGGTCGCGCGGCGCGGCACCGGGGGCACCGCCGCGCGGCGGCGCGTCTGGTTGCGCATCGTCGGCGCCGCGGCCACGCGACCCGAGGCCGAACGGCGCTCGTTTCAAAGAAAGCTTCTCTGGCAGCCGCGCACGCACCCGCCGCGCAGTCAATCACGCGACGGCAACATCCGTATCGCTAACCGGCTCGTCCCCGGCGGCTTCATGGCTCCTGGCAGGCCGCGATCCGGCTCGGCGGCTCCGCTCCTCCCGTGCCGGGCCGGGACGTCGCTGGTTTCGCTCGACGAAGTCGATCACGAGCGGGATGCCCTCGAGACGGTAGCGCTCGCGGAGACGATTCTCCAGGTAGTAGGCGTAGTCGCGGGTGACCCGGTCGCGCGAGTTGACCTGGATCGAGAACCGCGGTGGGCCCTCCTCCGTCTGCGTCATGAAGATCAGCTTCAGGCGGTGGCCTTGCTTTGCCGGTGGCTGGCGGGCCGCCACCAGCTCCGTCAGGAAGCGGTTGAGCTGCGGCGTCGGGATGCGCCCGCGCGTGCGGTCAGCGAGCGCGAGTGATTCCGCCAGCAGCCGCTCGATGTGACGGCCGGTGAGCGCGCTCGCGGTCAGGACGCGCGGACGCAGGCGGAGCTTCTGCTGGACACGTCCCCGCTCGTACTCGAGGTCGACATCGGTCGCCACGTCCCACTTGTTGAGCACCAATGCCGTCGCGCAGCCGCTCTTCATCGCAAGGTCGCCGATCCGCAGATCCTGGCTGGTGACCCCCTCCGTGGCATCGCACACGACCAGTGCGACATCGGCTCGCTCGGCGGCGCGCTGGGAGCGCAGTGCGGTGTAGTACTCGACCGACTCGCCGACCTTCGCCTGACGACGCAGCCCGGCGGTGTCGATCAGGATCAGCTCGCGGTCGCGGTAGGCGAACGGAAGGTCGATCGCATCCCGCGTCGTGCCCGCGCGCGGAGATACGATCACCCGGTTCGCACCGAGGAAGCGGTTCACGAGCGAGGACTTGCCGACATTCGGGCGTCCGATCACGGCCAGACGGACCGGGTCGACCGCGTCAGGATCGGTCTCGCCGAGATCGGCGTCGAGCGCGAGCGCGGTGAGCCGGTCGAGCAGATCGCCGGTGCCGAGCCCCTGGGCTGCGGAGACCGCGATCGGATCCCCGAACCCGAGTCCGTGGAATTCCGCCGCGAGCGCGAGGTCGCGGACGCTGTCGATCTTGTTTGCGGCCACGACGACGGGAAGCGAGCCGCGCCGGAGGATGTCGGCGATCTCGTGGTCCCCAGGTCTCAGACCACCGCGCGCGTCGACGACCAGCAACGCAACATCGGCGTCGGCGAGCGCGGCCCGCGCCTGGTCCTGCACGAGCACCGCGAGGTCGTCGCGGTCCTCGAGATCGACGCCGCCCGTATCGATCAGCGTCAGCTGGCGGCCGTTCCACTCGGTGTCGAGCTCTTTCCGGTCCCTGGTCACTCCCGCCCGTTCGTGCACGACCGCCTCGCGCGATTGCGTGAGCCGGTTGACCAGCGATGACTTCCCGACGTTGGGATAGCCGACGACGGCGATCTTCATGCCACCGAGGTTAGTCGGGCGCGGGGCTCGGAGGCGGGGCGCCACCCTCTCCCAGCTCGCGGGCGAGTGCGAGGATCCGCGCCACGACCTCGTCGAAGTCCAAATTCGTCGTGTCGAGGACCACCGCTCCGGCAGCGGGCGCGAGCGGGGAATGCGCGCGCGTACGGTCGCGCTCGTCGCGTGAGGATTGTTCGGCCAGCACCGCCGACGCGTCCGCGCCGGTCTGAGCTGCGCGCCGGTGTGCGCGCTCCTCCGCGCTCGCGGTCAGAAAGACCTTCAGTGCCGCGTCCGGCGCGACCACGGTGCCGATGTCCCGGCCCTCCACGACCCAGTCCCCGTGCGACACCATCCGCCGCTGCTCGGCTACCAGCGCCTTCCGGACCTCCGGGTCGGCGGCCACCCTCGAAGCCGCTTGGGAGACCTCGGGCGCGCGAATCGCCTCGGTCACGTCGCGCCCATCGATCGTGACGCGTTCTCCGAGCCCGATCTGCAGCGAACGGGCGACCTCGGCCGGCGTGCGCCCTCGCTCCGCCGCCGCCAGCGCGACCGACCGGTACATCGCGCCGGAGTCCAGGTAGGTGAAGCCGAGCGCCTCCGCGAGCCGCCGCGCGACGGTCGACTTGCCCGCCCCGGCCGGGCCGTCGATCGCGACGACCATTAGCGAACCACTACCTCAGCCTCGCGACGTCGTCGGCGAACCCCGGATATGACACGGCCGCCGCCTCCATCCCGAGCACCTCTACCCCCTCGCGGGACGCGAGGCCGGCGACGGCGCCGAGCATCGCCAGGCGGTGATCTCCGCGCGCGTCGAGCGTCCCACCGCGCAGGCCGCCCGTGCCGCGGACCACGAATCCGTCCTCGGTCGCTTCGATGTCGCCGCCAAGACCTGTGAGCCCGTCGACGACCGACGCGATCCGATCCGACTCCTTCACCCGCAGCTCCGATGCGCCGCGAACCGCGGTCTCGCCCTCCGCGAAGCACCCGAGCAGCGCCACCAGCGGCAACTCATCGATTGCCAGCGGCACCTCCTCCGCCTCGACGACGGTGCCCTCGAGCGGCCCCGCACAGACATCCAGGTCGGCGACCGGTTCCTCCGCCGAGAACGTGCCGGGGGGCTCGACCTCCCCGACCACGATCGCGCCCATCCGTTCGAGTATGCGCAGGAACCCCGCGCGTGTCCAGTTGACGCCGACGCCCTCGAGCAGCAGGCGAGATCCACGCACGATGACCCCCGCCGCGATCAGGAACGCTGCCGAGGAAAGGTCGCCGGGGATCTCCACCACCTCGAGCTCGAGCTCGTCGGCGTTGCCGATCGTGGTGCGGTAGCCGGAGGGCGCGATCGGCTCGCGCCCGATCGGGGCGCCCGCCCGCAGCATCATCCGCTCGGTGTGGTCACGGCTCGCCGTCGGCTCGATCACCGCCGTCTGCGCCGTCGTCAGCCCGGCGATCAGGATGCAGGATTTGACCTGCGCGCTCGCCACCGGCAGCTCGTATTCGATCCCACGCAGACGCTCGCCGTGCACCGTAAACGGTGGGAAACGCCCCTCGCGCGCGTCGATCCGCGCCCCCATCGCCCTGAGCGGCTCGGCGATCCTGTCGATCGGACGGCCCCGAATCGAGGCGTCTCCGTCCAGGGTGAATGCCATGCCCGGCTGGAACGCCAGCCACCCGGGCAGCAGGCGCATCAGCGTCCCCGCGTTCCCGACGTCGATCACGCCCGGCGGCTCCTGCGCATTTCTGAGCCCTCCACCCCGGATCAGCAGGTCGTCAGCCCGCACCTCGACGATCGCGCCCAGCGCGCCGACCGCCGCGAGGGTCGAGTTCGTGTCCTCCGCGTCGAGGTAATTACGGATCCGGACCGGCTCTGACGCCATTGCACCGATCAGTGCCGCGCGGTGCGAGATCGACTTGTCCGCCGGCGGCCGGATCCGCCCGCGCAGCCCAGCGGACGGTTCGAAGCGTACGTTCACGCTGATCGCACGCGGTCACCAGCACCAATGTCGCGCCGCGCGTTCATGCGACGGTCACCGGGAAACCGAGGCGGCGGACGAGGTCATGCGCCCGACGCGCTTCCTTTTCGCCGGCGATCCACAGCGCCACGACGCCATCGCTCATATCCGGTGCGGGATACAGCGCCATGTCGGTGATGTTGACCCCGGACCGCCCGAGCTCGAGCGCGAGCTGGGCGATCACGCCGGGCCGGTTGGGCACCGAGGCGCGCAGCTCGACCAGAGGCCCGGCGGCGAACTGGGCCTCGAGCAGCCGGCGGCGATCGATCGCCGCGGCGTCATTCCAGGCGGTCACCGCGTCCTCGTCACCGGCGACCAGCGCGTCGCGGAACCTGCCAAGGCGCTCGATCGCCTCCTCGACTTGCGCGGCGAGGACGACTCGATTGCTGATGTAGATGTCGGTCCAGATCGCGCTCGATGCCCCGGCGACGCGAGTGGCGTCACGAAAGCTCGGACCGGTCGCCGGCAGGCGCTCATCCTCGGCGGAGAGCGCGTGCGCAGCCTGCGAGACGAGCACGTTGGCGAACGCGTGCGGCAGATGCGACACCGTCGCGAGGATCGTGTCGTGCGTGTCCGCGTCGATCGCCGTCGGACGGGCGCCGAGCTGGCGCAGAAGGCGATAGAGACGCTCGTAGGGCACCCCGGACGTGGTCGCGGCAGGAGTCAGGTACCAGGTCGCGCCCTCGAACAGGTCGGCGCGGGCATGCTCGACGCCCGAGGTTTCCGCCCCGGCCAACGGGTGCCCACCGACGAACCGCGGGTCGTCGTGGTCGGCGACGATGGTCCGCTTCGTCGAGCCGACATCCGAGACCACGCACTCCGGCGGAGCCGCCGCCAGCGCGGCGCCCACGGCCTGCGAGATCATCCCGACGGGCACGGCGACGAATACCACGTCACGGTCCGATACCGCCTCGGCGATCGTCGGCGCGGCCCGGTCGAGCGCCCCGCGCTCCAGCGCGGCCGCAAGCGCCGGCGCCGAGCTGTCATAGCCCACGACATCGGCTCCGACCCGCTCGCGCGCGGCCAGCGCAATCGACCCACCGATCAGCCCGACCCCGATGACGGCGATCCGCGGCGCGGCCACACCAACCGCCTCACCCGCCGACCTCCCAAGGGAGCGAAGCTCCCCTTCGCCGCCAGGCGAACTCCCAGCGCACTGCCCCTCCCCGGGACGTTCGCCGCCAGGCGAACTCCCAATGGAATCGGCGCCAGCCGATTTCACACGGTCGACAATACGTTGCCGGCGAGCGCCGCCGCAGCCTGGACTCGCTCGACGTACTCGGCGAACTCGTCCGCCACGAGCTGCTGCGGGCCGTCACAGATCGCCTCTTCTGGCTGTGGATGGACCTCGACGATGATCCCGTCCGCGCCCGCCGCGGCAGCTGCGAGCGACAGGGGCAGAACGAGGTCACGTCGCCCGGCGGCGTGGCTCGGGTCGACGATCACCGGTAGATGACTGAGCTCCTTAAGGATCGGAATCGCCATCAGATCGAGCGTCGCGCGGCGGTACGCGGTCTCGAACGACCTGATGCCGCGCTCGCACAGCATGACCGCCTCGTTGCCCTCCTTGAGGATGTATTCAGCGGCCATCAGCAGCTCGTCGATGGTCGCCGACAGGCCCCTTTTGAGGAGCACCGGGCAGCCGGACCTTCCGACCTCGGACAGCAGCGAGTAGTTCTGCATGTTGCGAGCACCGATCTGGATCACGTCGGCTACCTCGAGCACGGCGTCGAGGTCGCGCGCGTCCATCAGCTCGGTGACGACCGGCAGCCCCGTCTCGAGCTTGGCCTCCGCAAGCAGGCGCAAGCCTTCCTGACCGAGGCCTTGGAAGGCATACGGCGACGTCCTCGGCTTGTACGCGCCGCCGCGAAGCAGGGTCGCGCCGGCGTCGCGGACGACCCGGGCGGTCTCGAGCGTCTGCTCGCGCGACTCAACGGTGCACGGTCCGGCGATCAGCGCGAAGTGCTGGCCGCCGATCTTGCGGCCGCCGATGTCGAGCACCGTCCGCTCGCCGTGCTTGAACTGCATCGAGGCAAGCTTGTATGGCTTCGAGATCGGCACCACACGATCAACGCCCGGTGCGCCCTCCAGCTCGAGTCGTTGCACGTGCTCGGCGTCACCGATCGCCCCGATCACCATGACCTCCTCACCACGGCTCGGGTGCGCACGGGCGCCCACACTCTGCACTCGATCGATGACGGCCTGCACCTCCTGGTCGGTGGCCGTCGGTTTCATCACAATCATCATCGCTTGTCCTTTCTACGCTAGGAACTCTACGGAAGCTGGGGCGCTCCGGGCCCGGGGACCTTCGGCCGGGAGCGCCCGGGAACGCTGATCGTGGAGGCCGAAGGTCCCTTAAGGGCCCGGATGGCCCCGAGTTCGCCTGGCGGCGAACGTCCCGGTGGTTCGGCGCTCGACCAGAGATCGCTACGCGCCCAGTCGGCGCGGGTGCGGTCGTTGGTCCCCACCGGCAGCCGTTCGCCGGTGGTGGGCCGAGCGCCTAGCTAAATCGCCAGGCGTAGAAGCGCGCGTAGAAGCAGCCGAGATCCGGCGGGGTGCAGCGAGTCGGGCTGGAGCTAGCTTCGCTCATGCGCGCACTGGTTTGTATCAGAGCTTGGCGCGGATGCCAACCTCTGGCCTCACGCGACGTTTTCGCCCCAAATCTGTCGGGTCCCCGCCCGTTGGCACCACTTGATAACGCCCGCGGCGCGCGTGTGCGTACGACGCGAGCCGCTGCGACCGGCCGCGATCGTTCCGCTTGTTTGACGTCCCGCACGTGGTCCCAACAGTCGATTTAGCTGATACGAAGCCGTGCCGAGCCCGGCCCTATGCAGCGGGGTGTGGTTGGGCGGGGCGGTGTTCTTTTGCGAACCCCTGGTTCGCTTAAGAGGGTCTCCTGTCGTTTCCGTGGGTTGTTCACCGGTTTGGGAGGGGTGGGCAGAGGTCGGCCCGAACCCCCCCGACTCGTTCCCTTTCGCGGTGATGCGCGATCAGAAAGCCCGTATCGACGCGGCTCGCAAACGGCGGTCCAGGTCACCCGACGCCATCCCGGCGACAAGCCTGCCTCACGGCGATGACGCCGACCGAGCCCGCTGCGGCTACACCAGTTCGGCGAGCGCCGCCACGAAGCGGGCGTTCTCCGCCTCGGTACCGACCGTCACTCGCAGAGCCCCCTCACGCCCGAGTGACGCACCCGCGCGCACGAGGACGCCGCGTTCCGCGAGCCCGCGCGTGACCGCCTCCTCGGTCGCGGCCGAGCGCGCTTGCTCGCCATCATTGGATTCGGGCAGCCTCAGCCAGACGAAGTTCGCCTCCGAGTCGGCGAGCCAGAGGCCGAGGCCCCGGATCCCCTCCTCGAGCGCCAGACGGTTGGCGATCGTACGCGTCACCCGATCCTCGACCGCATCCTGGTGGCGCAGCGCTTCGACCGCGGCGGCTTGGGCGACGGCATTCAGGTGGAAGGGCTGGCGTACCTGATCGACCGCCTCGCGGAAGCGCTCGTCGCCGCACAGCCCGTACCCCACGCGCAGCCCCGCCAGTCCGTAAACCTTCGAGAAGGTCCGCAGCAGGACGAGGTTCGGCCAGCGCCTGAGCAGCTCGACCGACGCGAACGGGTCACCGAGGGTGAGCGCGAACTCGCAGTACGCCTCGTCGAGGATCACGCACACGTGGCGCGGAACGCGCTCTAGCAGCGCTTCCACCTGCTCGAGCCCTACCGACGTGCTCGTCGGGTTATTCGGATTGCACACCAGCACCAGTCGCGTGGCCACGGTGACTTCGGCGGCGATCGCGTCCAGGTCGTGGCGTTCGTCTCCGTCGAGCGGCACCTCGATCGCCCGTGCGCCCGATGCCGCGGCTAGATGTGGGTAGACGGAGAAGGCCGGCCACGCATACACCACTTCGGCGCCGGGCTCGAGCAGCGCCTCGCCGGCAGCGAGCAGGATGTCGCAGGATCCGTTTCCGAGGGCGATCCGCGCGGGCGGAATCCCGTAACGGTCGGCGAGCGCGCGGCGAATCGCCGAATATGAGGGGTCGGGGTAGCGGTTGGCGCCCGCCACCGCCTTCCGCGCGGCTTCGATCACCACGGGCAGCGGTCCGAATGGCGATTCGTTGCTGGCGAGCATCGCAACGTCGTCGCCAAGGTCGTAGCCGGCGGCGACGGGGTAAGAGGGAATGCGGCGGATCCTCGCTGCGAACTCGATCGCCATCTCGCTGCCTATTGTGCCGATTCGAGATCCAGGCGCAGCGCCCGCGCCTCGCCGAGGTAAACGTGCCGTGGCTCGTGTTCGTCGTAGGAGTAATAGTGCACGAGCACCCGGATCACCCGCGGCATCGAGCCCGGTACCGGTACCTCCCTCGCGCACAGCAGCGGGACCTGGTCGAGTCCGAGTCGCCGCGCCGCTACCGCCGGGAACTCGGCGTCGAGATCGTCGGTGAGCGTGAAGATGCAGCTCACCATCGACGTCGGGGACAGCGAGTTTCGCTCCATCAGCTCTCGCATCATCTCGTCGGTGGAAGCGAGGATGGCGTCGGCCTCGTTGGCCGGCACGCTGTTGGCGCCCCGCAGGGCAAAGAGCCGCATGGCACGGCAGTCTGCCAGAGCACGCCCAAGCGACCCCCATCACCCACCCCAGCCCGAACCCACCCCCCACCCGCGAGTTCGGCCATCCCACACGGGCTCCACGACGACCACCCCAGCCGAACTCGCAATGGAATCGCCGCCAGGCGATTCCACAGCTACTGTTCGAGGCGCAGCTGACGCGCGGCCGAAGCGCGGTCGACGGGCGTGGACATCGGGTGGAAGCCGAGGTTCGTCAACGTCATAACCGTCGCCGGGATGAACGTCAGCACGAGGAACACTGTGAACGCGACGGTCGCGCGCCGCAGCCGGATGCTCGTCCCCAGCGCCGCGAGCGGCAGTAGCCAGACGATGTACCAGGGCACGAGCCAGGCGAGACTGCACATCAGCGCGAGCGTCGACCAGCCCGCGCCGGACAGCCAATCCCCTCGCCGGCGAACGAGAACGGCGACCACCAGGACCACCGCGACGCTCCCGATGCGCAGGAGCGTCGGCGTGCCGCCTCCGACTCCGAGCGCGAGGCCGACCAGGTTAGGCACGCTGAAGACGGTCAGCAGCGTGCTTTGGTCCGAGAGGTTAGGGGTCGCCAGCCCGAACGCGGCGTAGCTTGCGAAGGCAAGCGGGATCGCCGCGAGCGCCGTCCCCGCAAGCAGACGGACCCCGCGACGCTGTGAGATCGGCTGAGGCCGATTCCATGGACGCGCGGCGAGTAGCAGGAACGGCAGCAGTATCACCGCAGTGAACTTGACCGAAACGGCCAGCATCAGCGCCGCGCCCGACCACAGGTCTCGCCGATCGAGGAGCAGCGAGATCGACGCCATCGCGGGCAGGAGCATGAACACGTCGTTGTGGAACCCGCCGAGCTCGTAGATCAGGAAGATCGGGTTCGCCGCCACGAACAGCACCGCGAACCGCGGATCCCTACCGAGCTGCCGCGCACACCGCCACACCAGCGCGATGAACCCGAGACTGGCCAGCACCGTCGCCAGCTTCAGAACCCAGTACGCCACCGGCAGCGGCAGGCGCGCCAGCGGGTAGGTGAGCAGCGTGAACGCCGGCCCGTACGGGCTCGGCATGTGATGCCAGCTGGTCAGCCCGTAGATCGGGTCCTGCTGCTCGTTGGCGATGAAGTGGGTGTAGGGGTTGAGCCCATGCAGACCGCCGAGACGGGCATAACCCAGATAGTTGAACAGGTCCGTCAGCTGGAGCGGCGGGCTCAGCAGCAGCACGACATGGAGCGCCACGATCGCGATCGCGATCGTCCGCATCGACAGCGTCCTGACCGAAGCCAGCGCAACCGCATACGCGACCGTCATCGCGAGCACCACCGCACTCAGGCCATAGCTCAGCGCCGGCGGATCGGCGATCAGATGGCCGAACAGGCCATCGAGCGGTCCTGCGACCCAGCTGGGAAACGCATACGAACTGCTCGGAACCAGCACCGACGGGCCGGCGGCAGCGAACGCCACCACAGCGAGGCACCCAGCGAACAGCGCCCCGAGCGCGACCCGCCCATATACCGGCCCCGAAAGCGCAACTCGCCGGCTGAGCACCCGCAGGCCGGGGAGCGCAACGCGCGGAAGTACTACTGTCGTATCGGCGTGCCCGGCTCCGACGCTCGCAACGGCGCCCGGAGCAGGCGAACGCTCGCCCGTGCCGAGGTCGTCCCGCATCGGCGGAATGGTGGCCCGAGCCGTGTTGGAAGGGTCACGAGCCCGGTTGAGATCCGGTTAGGACGCGGCGTGCGAGATGTGGGTTAGATGCCGTCCTGTGGTCGTGGCGTAGCATCGCGCACCGTGAGTGTCGTCGCGCTTGGCGAGAAGGTGCGGGGCCCGCGTTCACGCGTCCTCGGGCTCGACACCCACCCGGAGCTTGCCGTCACCTGCCTCACGGTTCTGGCTGCGGTGCTTCGATTCACCAGGATCGGCCACCAGGGCTTCTGGTTCGACGAAGCGAGCACCGCGTTGCTCGTCCATCTCTCTCCGGGCAAGATGCTCGGGCTGCTCCCTCAGACGGAGTCGACACCGCCGCTGTACTACTGCATAGCGTGGGTGTGGGCGAGGATCTTCGGCTTCGGCGAGGCGGGCCTGCGCTCGCTGTCGGCGGTAGCCGGGGTCCTCACCGTCCCGGTCGCGTACGGGGTGGGCGCGAAGCTGATCTCACCACGCGCCGGCGTGATCGTCGCTGCGCTGACGGCAACGAGCCCGCTGTTGATCTGGTATTCGCAGGAGGCGAGGTCCTACGAGTTGGTCGTGCTCCTGGGCGCGACGACACTGCTGACCTTCGCCTATGCGCTGTCTGAGCCAACGTCGCGCGCGGTCGCGGCGTGGGCGGGCGCCTGCGCGCTCGCGCTGGCGACGCACTACTTCGCCGTGATCGCAGTGGTGCCGGAGGCCGCCTGGCTGCTTGTGGTGCACCGCCGCCGGCGCTCGGTGCAGGTGGCCGTCGCCACGATCGCCGTCGCCGGGCTCGCCCTGATCCCGCTCGCGATCAGCCAGCAGGGAACGGGAAACTCGGACTGGATCGCGAAGATCCCCCTGCACGTAAGGCTGAGCCAGGTGGCGCCACAGTTCATGCTCGGCTTCGGCTCGCCGGCAGGTCGCTGGCTGCGGGCGATCGACGCGATCGTGGTCCTCGCGGCCGTGGCGATCCTGTGGCGGCGCGGCGAGGCCGCGGAGCGTCGCGGCGCGCGGGTCGCAGCAGGGCTGGCCGCGGCCGGAGCGGCGGTGATGCTCGTGCTCCTCGCCGCCGGGGTCGATGATCTGATCACGCGCAACATCATCGTGCTCTGGCTCCCGCTCGCGCTCGTGGTCGCCGCGGGCCTCGGCACGACTCGGGCCGCGCGCCTCGGGCTCGCCGGCGTCGCGGTTCTGTGTGCGACGGGAGTCGTCGCGACGGTGGGAGTCGCCGTCGACCGCAACCTCCAGCGGCCGGATTGGCGGCTCGTCGCGCGCGCGCTCGGGCCGGCCCCGGCACGCGTCGGGCGGGCGATTCTGATCCAGCATTACAAGACGCTGCGGCCGCTGTCGCTCTATCAACCTCGGCTGAGCTTCATCCGTCGCGGCGGAGCGCTCGTCGACGAGCTCGTTGTGGTCTCGATTCGCTCACCCCAGGAGGCGGCGTGCTGGTGGGGCGCCGCGTGCAATCTGATCCCCTCCAAGGCGCCGGCCTCCGTCCCGGTGCCAGGGTTCCGCGTCATCGGCGAGGCGCACATCGCGCAGTTCACGCTGCTGCGCTTGCGCTCGGCCAGACCGGTCCATCTGACCCGTGCGATGGTCTCGCGCGCGCTCACGACCACTGACCTACGCAACGACGGGCTCATCCTCCAGCGTCCCCGCGCGCCGTCGCCAGGCGTAACGCATTGACCTCGTCGGGGGTGAGCTCCCTGACGCCTCCCGTGCGCAGCGACCCTAGCTCGAGCGGCCCGAAGCGGACGCGTACGAGCCTCCTCACGGGATGGCCGACCGCCTCGCACATACGCCTCACCTGGCGCTTTCGCCCCTCATGGATCGTGATCTCGAGCGCGTCGGCTGCGACGCGCTGGACAACGGCGGGCGACGTCCGGCCATCGTCGAGCTCGACCCCTTCCCGCAGAGCCCGGAGCGCCGGCTCGCGCACCGGCGGTCTCGACACCACGGCCCGATACGCCTTCGGAACTTCGAATCGGGGGTGCGTGAGCCGGTGCGCGAGCTCGCCGTCGTTCGTCAACAGGATCAGGCCGGTCGTGTCGATGTCGAGCCGGCCGACCGGGTACAGCCGGAGGTTCGCCGGCACCAGCGAGACGACCGTCGGGCGCCCCTGTGGATCGTGCGCGGTCGAGACGACGCCGGCCGGCTTGTTGACGGCGTAGACGACGCGGGCGGCGGGCACGCGCACCCGCGTGCCGTCAACGGCGACCCCGTCCTCGTCGGCGACGTCCCGTGCCGGGTCGGTGACGACGCTCCCTGCGACCGTCACGCGCCCGGCCCGGATCACCTCTTCCGCGGCACGCCGAGACGCAACTCCGGCGGACGCAAGGAACTTCCCAAGCCTCACGCTGCCACCATAGGCGACATATGGATCTCGAGCTTCTCGAACATACGCTGTCAGCGCGAGGCGAGCCCACCTTCCGCGCCCGCCAGATCTGGAGATGGGCCGCGCACGGCGCAGCTGCCTTTGATCAGATGACCGACCTGCCTCGCGGCCTCCGTGAGAGTCTGGCCGCGGAGGTCCCGTTCTCGACCCTCACCGTCGAGCAGGAGTCCCGGGCCCGGGACGGCACCGTGAAAGCACTCTTCCGCACCGGCGACGGCCGGCCGGTCGAAGCGGTGCTGATGGTCTACCGCGACGGCCGGCGGTCGCTCTGCATTTCGTCGCAGTCCGGGTGCCCGCTCACCTGCAGCTTCTGCGCCACCGGCCAGATGCGGTTCGCACGCAATCTCACGGCTTCTGAGATCCTCGACCAGGCGCTGCACTTCCGTCGCCTTGGCCCGGTCGATCACGCCGTCTTCATGGGGATGGGCGAGCCGATGATGAACCTCGACGGTGTCCTGGGCGCCTGCGCGAGGATGCCCGACGTCGGCATCACGCACCGGCGCACCGCGATCTCGACGGTCGGCTGGATTCCAGGCATCGAGCGTCTGACCGAGGAGCGGATGCCGATCCGATTGGCGCTTTCGCTGCACGCGGCGGATCCCGCGCTGCGCTCAGAGCTGATGCCGGTCAACGACCGCTACCCGCTCGCGGACGTACTTTCGGCATGCAGCGCGTTCTACGAGCGCAAGCGCCGCAAGGTGTTCGTCGAGTACGTGATGCTCGCCGGCGTCAACGACTCGCACGCTCAGGCCTCCCAGCTCGCCGACGCCCTGGATCCGCGCGTGTACAAGGTCAATCTGATCCCGTACAACCCGACGGGCTCGGCCTTCAGCGGTTCGAGCCCGAAGGCGATCGCGGCGTTCAAGGCGGAGCTCGACCGGCGCGGGCTCGACGCTACTGTGCGCCTCACCCGCGGCCGGGACATCGACGCGGCGTGCGGGCAGCTGGCGGTCAGGTCCTTTGACGGCACGCGTGGAGTCGGCGCGCCCGCGGACTCCACCGCGGCCGGGAGCTAGTGGACCGTCTCACTAACCGGGCGGTATGGCCCTGACGGAGCGAGAGACCACCTCCCCCCCGAGGGGCTTTGGACCGTAGCGCTGGAGGGCCGTCCGAAGAGTCATCGCTGCTGCTCCCCACGGCGGCATTATGCACCTTATGATCCGGGCGCACGAGAGGCCGCAGGGGACCGAAGCACGGCTCGCAGGAAGAACTCCGATGTCTCGATCACCACGAACCCTCAGCGCCGCGATCCTGCTGTCATTGGCGGTGCTGTTCTGTGCCGCGCAGGCCGGCATTTCCGAGGCCGCCGCTTCGACGCCGACGAACCTGCTGACCGATGGCGGGTTCGAGGCCGGGGGGACGGACTGGACGCCGCTGCCTGCCGGGGGCGGCGTTGTCAACCTCGCCAACTACACCAATGCGAGCGCCCACGACGGCACCCACTACGAGGAAGCTAACACCAGCACCGACGGCGGCTCGATCTACCAGGACGTCCCCGTCAGCATGGCCGCCGGCCAATCCGCCACCTTCTCGATCTGGGCCCGCCTCGCGCCCGGCATAGCCCCGACGGGCCAAAACGTCGACCTCTGCCTCTGGGCACTCACCAGCACCCCCAAGGCCGCCTGCCAGGACAAGGCTCTCACCAACACCTGGCAACAGCTCGACGCCACCGCCACAATGCCCTCGGCGACCAGCACGCTACGCGCCCAGCTCTACATGTCCGGCCGCGGCAACATCGACTTCGACGGGGGCGTGCTGTCGGCCGACCTGCTGTTGGACGGTGGGTTCGAGTCGGGCGGTCTCGGCTGGCGGACATACCCCGTGAACGGCGGCGTTGTCAACATGGCCAATTACGCCAACTCGACCGCCCACGACGGCACCCACTACGAGGAAGCTAACACCAGCAACGATGGCGGCTCGATCTACCAGGACGTTGCGGTCAGCATGGCCACCGGACAATCCGCCACCCTCTCTGTCTGGACGCGTCTCGCCCCCGGCGTCACCCCGACCGGCCAAAACGTCGACGTCTGCCTCTGGGCGCTCACCAGCCCCCCCAAGGCCGCCTGCCAGCAGAAGACCCTGACCAACGCCTGGCAGCAGCTCCAGACCACGGCGACGATGCCCGCGGCCACCACCACCTTACGCGTGCAGTTCTATATGTCCGGCCGCGGCAACATCGACTTCGACGGTGCCAGCCTGACCCCGGATCTGCTGACCGATGGCGGGTTCGAGGCCGGGGGGACGGGCTGGACGCCCCTGCCCGCCGGCGGCGGCGTTGTCAACCTCGCCGGCTACGAGAACGCGAGTGCCCACGATGGCACCCATTACGAGGAATCCAACACCAGCACCGACGGCGGCTCGATCTACCAGGACGTCCCGGTCAGCCTGAGTACCGGACAGTCCGCCACCTTTTCGGTCTGGGCCCGCCTCGCCGCCGGCGTCACCCCGACCGGCCAAAACGTCGATCTCTGCCTCTGGGCACTCACCAGCCCCCCCAAAGCCGCCTGCCAGGACAAGGCCCTCACCAACACCTGGGAGGAGATCCAGGCGACGGCAACGATGCCCTCGGCGACCAGCACCCTCCGGGCCCAGCTCTACATGGACGGCCGCGGCAACATCGACTTCGACGGCGCCGGCCTCGGCGCTCCGCAGACGGCCGACGAGTTCTATACGCCGCAGTCCACAGCCGCGCCGGTGGTGACCGGGTCGACCAGCATCGGCTCGACCTTGGCCTGCTCGCAGGGCGCGTGGGCGAACGGCCCAACCTCCTTTAGCTACGCTTGGCGCGACGACGGCGACACGATCGCCGCCGCGACGTCGTCCTCCTACAGGGTTACACAGGCCGACGCCGGGAACCAGCTCACCTGCGCGGTCACCGCCAGTAATCCAGCGGGCAGCGCCACGGCCGTCTCGAGCCCTGTGACGGCCCGGACTGACCCCACCGTCAGGGTGCCCGTCGACAGTCAGCTTCCGACGTCACATCGGCGGCGAGAGCTGAAGGTTAAGATCGTAATCAGCTGGACCTGGAATCACGCGCGGACGCGGCTCGTACGAATCCGGGTGGGGCGTTTGCCGCGTCACTCAACGATCACGGTCGCGTGTAGCGGCAAAGGGTGCAGGGCACGCGCGTATGCGGCAGATCAGCGGCACCTCGCGTCGCTGCTCAAAGCACTCGACGGGACCCGTTATCACGCAGAAGATCGCCTCTTGATCGTCGTGCGGGCTCCCGGCCGCTCGGCGCAGCGGGTCGAGGTGATCATCCGTAACGGCCGGGTGCCGGCTTACAAGCTTCTCTAACCGAGTTCAGCCGGCGCCGGCCCGAGCTTCTCCAGCCCGCAGCAGCCGCTCGCGCAGCTCCGCCTCGATCTCGGGTGAGGGGTCGAACGCCGACGCATCGGGCAACTCGTCGAGCGTCCGGAGGCCGAACAGCCGTAGAAACAGCTCTGTGGTGCGGTAGAGGATCGCGCCGAACTGCGAGCGGCCGCTCTCCTCGATCAGCCCGCGCTCGAGCAGTGTCGCCGCCGCTGATTCCGCGTTCACGCCCCGGATCCGTGCGATCTCGGGGCGCGAGACCGGCTGCAGGTAGGCGACGATCGCAAGCGTCTCGGCCTGGGCGGGCGTCAGCGGCGGCGTGCGCGGCTTCGCGAGCAGGCGCCGCGCAGCCGGATCTGCGTCCGGGTGACTCGAGAGCTGGTAGCCGCCGGCGAGTTCGCGCAGGACCAGCCCGCGCCGCTCGAACTCATAGTGCTCGCGCAACCGTTCGAGAGCGGTCACGACCTCGTGCAGCTCGCACTGCACCGCGTCGGCCAGCGCCGCCGCATCAACCGGATCAACCGACAGAAACAGCAGCGCCTCAACCACCCGCTCCACCTCAGCCGTCAAGCAACACCCCCAGCAGGCCCCGCCATCCGGACCCGCCCCCCACCCGCAGCCCCAGCCCCAACCTCAGCCCGCCCGACGGCCGCGAGTTCGGCCGACCCACCGCCGACTCCACGACCGCCACCACCAGCCGAACTCGCAATTGAAACGGCGCCAGCCGGTTCAACGGCGCCAGCCGGTTCAACGGCGCCAGCCGGTTCAACGGCGCCAGCCGGTTCAACGGCGCCAGCCGGTTCAACGGTGACAGGCCCGAACGGCTCCTCCTGGCTCCACGTCAGTTCGCCCTGCTT
>Ga0302326_10008089_pt1 | contig 23271 bp, 19 predicted proteins | sample Palsa_T0_3_FD_202264 | JGI IMG/M metagenome (GOLD analysis project Ga0302326, IMG submission 202264) | Peat permafrost microbial communities from Stordalen Mire near Abisko, Sweden - Palsa_T0_3 | ecosystem: Environmental > Terrestrial > Soil > Palsa > Peat permafrost | place: Sweden: Abisko... | reverse complement strand
GGGCCGGGCATGGCTGTCTTTGTCTTGGACGTGCTGGCCGCCGTCTCCGCGGGGCGCCCAGGCCGAAATCGGCCGGGCTCCGGTAAGACGAACGCAACCGACAAAGGCATGGGCGGCATACCGGAGGGTACGCGCTGACCGCGGCAGCGGTTCCGTAGCAGCTTACAGCATTGCGGCGCGCCCGTTATAGATTCCCACGTTGGAAATGTCGCTAACCGCGCAGCAGCTGGACAACAAGAAACAAATTCAGCCCGAGGATGACAGTCACTGCCGCCCAGCCCGCAATGCGCGTCAACGGCCGGTTGGTGAATTGCTGCATCACTCCAGTTCGGTTGGTCAGGATGAGCAGCGGAACCAGGGCGAACGGCAAGGTAAAGCTCAGCAGCGCCTGCGAGGCCAGCAGCACCTTGTAAGCGTCAAAGCCGAGGCCGAGTACGATCAGCGCCGGCAGCAGCGTCAGAAAGCGCCGCAGAAAAATGCTGAACCGAATATTCAGGAAGCCCTCGAGGATCATCTGGCCCGCCATCGTCCCGACAGTCGACGACGACAGCCCGGAGCACAGCAGCGCGATAGCGAACAGCGTTGCCGCCAGCGGACCGAGCAGCGGTCCCAGCGTGTGGTGGGCTTGCTCGACTGAGTCAATCGGGTGGCCAAGCCGGACGAATGCAGCAGCGGCAACGATGACCATCGCCGAATTGATCAGCCACGCGCCGTTCATCGCCGCCAGCACGTCCACCAGCTGGAAGCGCAGGTGCCGAACCCGCAGCAGCGCGGACTTGTGACCAGGTGTCGTGTCCGGAATCGCGCCAATTTGTACTTCTTCCGTTACAGATAATGGGTCCTGCTTCAAGTGCGCCAGGTCTTCCGCCAATCGCGGCTGCACCAGCCCGGAATGCAGGTAGACGACGTGCGGCATAACAGTCGCCCCCAGCATGGCCACCGCAACATAGGCGGACTTGCGGTCCAGCATGGGTACAAGGGTGTGAAAAGCCACGGCATGCCAGTCCGGATGGACGAGGAAAACCTCGAACGCGTAGCAGGCACCGATGACGAAGACGAAAAACATGATGCCGTATTCGAGGAAACGAAAGCCCCAGAGCTCCAGCGCGAGGATCAGGTACACCGCGATCGCCGTCAGAATGCCGGCGGTCAGCATCACGGCAGTGTGCGACAGCCCGCGCGCCAGTAGCGCCGGTCCAAAAAGCAGATAAAAGCCCAGCGCTGCGCCGAGAAATTCAGCGAGATCGGTCGCCAGTGCAGAAATCTCCGCCGCCGCCCATAGCAAATAAGTAGACGTTCGCGAAAAGTGGTCCCGGCAATTTTGCGGCAGCGTCCGGCCCGTTATGATCCCCAGCTTGGCCGACAAATATTGCACGAGGATGGCCATCAGGTTCGACCACAGCAGCACCCACAGCAGCTTGTAGCCGAAGCGCGAGCCGCCATCGATGTTGGCGACGAAGTTCCCCGGGTCGATATACGCGATCGACGCAACGAAGGCCGGCCCGAAGTACGTCCACATCTGCCCGCGCCGGAATTGCGGCAGCAGGCGCCTCCAATTCGCCGGGGCCGCGGATGAGGTGGGGAGTGGCAAGAGATAGTTTAGACCGGCTGGCTGCGGCCAGCAGGCCGGGCGAGTTACCATGCAATTGTTCATGAAAGTTCTGGTAATTGGCGGGGGCGGCCGCGAGCACGCCCTGGTAACTGCGCTGCAGAAAAGTCCGCGAGTGACGGAACTGGTCTGTGCGCCCGGCAACGGCGGCATCTCAGCACTGGCACACTGCGTTCCCGCGAAAGTCGGCGACCTTGCAGATTTGCTGCGCGTCGTCGCGAGTGAGAATCCCGACTTCACAATTGTCGGTCCAGAAGTCCCGCTAAGCATCGGCCTCGTCGACGAAATGCAGCGACAGGCGCGCCGCGTCTTCGGTCCGACGAAAGCCGCAGCGGAGCTCGAATCCAGCAAAGCCTTCGCCAAAGAGTTCATGCGGCGCCACCAGATTCCGACCGCGCATTACGCAGTCTGCGTCTCGCTCGCCGAAGTGGACAAGGCGCTCAAGCTCTTTGACGCGCCGCTGGTGGTCAAGGCCGATGGACTCGCCGCAGGCAAAGGCGTCGTCATCTGCGAGACCAAAGATGAGGCGCTGGCCGCCGCTCGCAGCATGTTCGAGGGCAGCCTGCTCGGCTCGATAGAAATGCGCGTCGTGCTGGAAGAATTTCTAGTCGGCGAGGAAGTTTCCTTCCTGCTGCTGAGTGACGGCGTCAGCGTCGCGGCGCTGGTTCCCGCGCAGGATCATAAGCGCATCGGCGAAGGCGACAGCGGTGCCAACACCGGCGGCATGGGCGCCTACAGCGTCGACAGCCTGCTTGCCCCGGAAATGCGGGAGTGGATTGTCGAGCACATCGCGCGGCCGGTGGTACAAGGCATGGCCGCCGAAGGACGCAAATTTGTCGGCGTCCTCTATTGCGGCCTGATGATGACCGCGCGCGGCCCGATGGTGCTCGAATTCAACACCAGGTTCGGCGACCCCGAGACCGAAGCGGTCCTGCCGCGATTGGAAAGCGATTTGCTGGAGGCCTTCGAAGCCTGCGTCGACGGAACGCTCGCCGCCTTCCAGGCCAGCGAGCATCGCCTGCGCTGGAATCGGTGCGCCAGCGCCTGCGTTGTCGCGGCGAGCAGCGGCTATCCGGGAAAATTTACAGTGGGCAGGGAAATTTCCGGGCTCGACGCAGCAGCGGAGATTCCGGGAGTGAAGATTTATCACGCAGGAACAGCGCTGGCCGACGGCAAATTAGTGACCAGCGGTGGCCGCGTCCTCGTCGCCGCCGCTGCCGCGCCAACGCTGGAGGGCGCACTGGCGCGATGTTATGAGGCGTTGGCGCGGATCAAGTTTGACGGAATGTATTTCCGCCGTGACATCGGCCATCTCGCGTTGAAAAAGGAGCGGCGATGAGCCTGTGTGCGCTGAGTTGCGACGACCTTCTGGGCTACACCAATCTGTCCGCGCAGCAGTGGCAGAATTGGTTTGCCGCGAATGAGAGTGCGCTGGAAGTCCCCTGTGACATCAGGCAGACCGGCACGGTGAAACATTTCGTCCAGCACATTTTCGCAGTCGAGCTGCGTTTTGCCGAGCGACTGTTAGGCGAGGACATAACCGCCTACGAGCAGCTCGCGATTGCCACAACCGGCGAGCTGTTCGCCATCCACACGCGGGCGACAGAAAAATATGCACAATATCTAAGCACGGCGACCGAGGCGGCGATGGACGAGGTTCTTGAAGTACAGACTCGCAGCGCAGGCGATTTTCGTCTCAGCCGGCGAAGCATATTTGTACACGCGCTGTTACATTCTGCGCGGCATTGGGCGCAGCTGGCGACGCTGGTGCGGCAGGCTGGATTTCCGGAAGTCGACGGCCAGGATTATTTCCTCTATGCATCGAGGAAGTCTTAGCGATGCGCAGGCGCGAATTTCTACATGGCGCAGGAGCAGTCGCGGCATTGTCCCGTGTGCCGCGAATTTTTGCGCAGACGCATGCAGCTCCCCAGTTGAAGCCCGGCGAAGTAAGCCTGCGACTGGATCTTACGAAGCCGGCGCCCGCCGTCCCGCTGGATTTCACCGGACTCAGTTACGAATCAGCGCAGCTGGCGCATCCAAAGTTCTTTTCCTCGGAAAATCACCAACTGATCGAGTTGCTCCGAAAACTCAGTCCTGAAGGCATTTTGCGCATCGGCGGCAACACCAGCGAGCTGACGCACTGGGCAGGCGAGCAGGGCGCAGCGACAGCAGCCGGTTTGGCGGAACCGCCGTCAGCCGGCCACAATACCGCGACCTCCTACACCATCACTGCGGAGGCCATCCGCAATCTGCGCGGCTTTCTCGATGCCACGGGCTGGCGACTCATTTATGGGCTCAACCTCGGCCGCGGCACGTCGGAAGCAGCCGCTGCCGAGGCTGGATACGTCGCGAAGACGATGGGCCACAAGCTGGTGGCGCTGCAATTCGGCAACGAGCCAGACCTGTTCCATCACGATGACGAAAAGCACACCCGCTGGACCTACGACGAATACGCTACAAGGTGGTTACAATTTGAGCCGGTTGTGCGCGCGGCTGCTCCAGGGGTAATGCTTGCCGGACCGGACGTGGCCAGCAATTGGGGATGGATCCAGAAATTCGCAGTCCAGATGCGCGGCAAGATCAGCATGCTGACCGGCCATTACTACATCGGCGGACCCCCGTCCAATCCCGCGATGAATATCGATGCGCTGCTGACCCCGCCCCAGCATCTGCTGGACGAGGTCGCCCTGGTCGAGCATCTGTTGGCATCCTCGGGCCTGCCCTATCGCATGGCGGAAGGAAACAGCTGTTACAACGGCGGCAAGCCAGGCATGAGCGACGTCTTTGCGTCAGCGCTGTGGGCGGGCGATTACATGCTGCAGCTGGCGCAGGCGGGATATGCGGGCGTGAATCTGCACGGCGGCGGCATGGGCGTCTACACGCCGATCGCGACCGACGCTTCGGGCGCCAGCACGGCTCGGCCGGACTACTTCGGCATGCTCATGGCGCAGCAATTTGCGGGCGCAACGATCGTACCGTCCGAGCTGAAATCGAATGGCGCGAATGTCACGGCATATGCGGCAACCCGCGGTAAAGAGCTGCTGCTGGCCATCTTTAACAAGAGCCCTCAAACGGTAGAAGTGCAGCTGGAATACGCCGCCATGGAAAAGTCGAAGCATCGCGAGGGCCGCGTCTACAGCCTGACGGCGCCCGCTGTCGACGCGAAGGAAGGCGTGAGCTTTGCAATGACCGCGAACCTGCCGGGCAATCCTCTCGAGGTGATGGGGCGTGGCCGCAGCTTGGCAGTTCCGGCGAACAGCGGGATGCTTGTCGCGTTCGCCTGATTACGAATCGAGCTTCTTGGCGATCAATTCGCCGAGCAATCCGGGATTGGCCTGGCCCTTGCTGGCCTTCATCACCTGGCCGATGAAGAATGCGGCGACGGTTTTTTTCCCGGCACGATATTGCTCGACCTGCTTGGGATTGGCGGCGATCACTTCATCCAGAATTTTTTCCAGTGCCCCGGAATCACTGATCTGTTGCGGCTTTTCGCGCTCATAAACAACCGCGAAGTCTTCCGATTTTTCAAATGCAATGTCGAACAACTGCTTCAGCTGCTTGGACGACAGCGCTCCGGACTCCGCCAGATCCGCGGCCTGGGCCAGGCCCTGCATCGACACCGGCGACTGCTCCAGCTCGAGATTGTTCAGGCGCAACCGGCTGACGATCTCCGAGTTGAGCAGGTTGGCAACGCGACGCGGACTGCGCGCGGTTTTGGCGGCCAGCTCAAACTGGTCAGCCAGCGCGCGGCTCGCCGTCAGCGTCTGCGCGTCCTGCGGAGCAATGCCGTAATCAGAAATCATGCGCGCACGCCGCGCCTCGGGCAGCTCCGGCAACTCGGCGAGTATTTGCGACTTCCACTGTGACGAAATGATCAGCGGCGTCAAATCCGGCTCGGGGAAGTAACGATAATCGTGCGCTTGCTCCTTGGAGCGCATGGAGTAGGTGCGGCCCTCGGCCGAGTTGTAAAGCCGTGTCTCCTGGATGACGCGCTCGCCGGCGTCCAGCAGCTCGGCCTGGCGAATAATTTCGTAGTCCAGCGCGGCGCGAATGAAGCGGAAAGAATTTACGTTCTTGACCTCAGCCTTGGTGCCGAACTTTCCCTGACCGCGCGGACGGATGCTGACATTGGCATCGCAGCGCAGCGAGCCCTCTTCCATGTTGCAGTCGGAAACCCCGGTGTAGAGCAGAATTTCCTTGATCATCGTCAGATATTCGTAAGCTTCGTCAGGCGTACGGATATCCGGCTCGGAAACAATTTCAATCAGCGGGGTGCCGCATCGATTCAGGTCCACATAGGTGCGCGTCGTTGAGTCCGGAAAGCCATCGTGCAAACTTTTGCCCGCGTCTTCCTCCATGTGGAGCCGCGTGATACCGATGCGCTTCGGCCCACCGGGCGTGGGGACGGTAAGATGTCCATGCTCGGCCAGCGGCTTGTCGAACTGCGAAATCTGATAGCCCTTCGGCAGGTCGGGGTAGAAATAATTCTTGCGCGCGAAAATCGAAGTTTCGCGAATCTCAAGATTGAGCGCGCTGGCCGCGAGCACAGCAAACTCCGCCGCGCGCCGATTGAGCACCGGCAGCGCTCCCGGCAGTCCCAGGCACACCGGGCAAACGTTGGTGTTGGGCGGCGAGCCATACTGATTGGCGCAGCCGCAAAATGCCTTCGTCTGCGTCAGCAGTTGAACGTGAACTTCGAGGCCGATGACCGGCTCGTAGCGCGTGTACACGTCCTCCAAAGTTGTGGTGGCGGTGGCCATCTTCACTATTTTAGTGCCGGACTAGCGATTGCGGGTGAAGACGAGGAAGCTGCCGATCCAGAGGAGAAAGCCGGCGGCGAGGCTCTTGTAACCGTCACTCTGCAGGCCGGAAACAAAGCGCGAACCAACGATGGCGAGCAGCATCAGCAAAACCCCCAGCACGTAAAAGCTGGGGAACTGGACGAGCTTCGCGATGGGCAGCAAGTGCATTCCTAGGATGAGAATGATCGCAGGGATGGTCCACAGCGAGTGCCCGGTGTGCGGCAGATACCAGGCAACAAAAAGAATGAGCACGCCCTGAACTACGTGGATGAGCCCGAAGATGCGGCGGTCGCGCTCGAGGCTGATCGTCGGTTCAGCGGGGCGGCGGCGATAGGCGCGGCGCACGCTCAGGGCCGCGGGAACAATTGTGAAAATCGCTGCGAGCGCGGCGAAGACCAGCCAAAGCCAGTAGTCGTTGAGCAACTGAATGGCGAAGAGAATCCAGAGCGTGCCGAAGATGGCGAGGATCAGCGATTCAATGGAGCGGAAGAAATGTGCGGCTTCGATCTGGGCTGGTTCGTGCGGCATGCGTGGCAATCTTTCTGTGCGCGGGAATTGTGATGTTGAGGCGGCGCTTCGATGTTATCTCAATCAGAGGTATCTTCGAAGAGCGCGAGTTCGCGAGGAGATTGAGTATGTCGAAGATTGTGCGCCTCCACGAAACCGGAGACGCGAATGTTTTGCAGATTGAAGATGAAGAGCCGCGGCAGCCGGGCAAAGGCGAAGTGCTGCTGAAACTTGAAGCGCTGGGGCTGAATCGCGCGGAAGTTTTGTACCGGCAGGGGCAGTATCTGGAGACGACGAAACCGCCATCACGCATTGGCTATGAGGGCGCGGGCGTAGTCGAGCGTGTCGGTGAGGGCGTCGATCCGGCATGGATTGGCAAGCGTGCGGGAACCATCCCGGGATTTTCAATGAATCAGCACGGGCTGTGGGCTGAGCGCGCCATTGTGCCGGCCAGCGTGCTGGCGGAGACGCCAAAAAATCTCAAGGTGGAAGAAAGCGCGTCCGTCTGGATGAAATATGTAACCGCATATGGCGGATTGATTTTTGCCGGTGAGATGAAGCGTGGCGACCACGTCCTCATCACCGCAGCCAGCAGCAGCGTCGGACTTGCGGCAATTCAAATTGTGAAGGACCTCGGCAGCATCAGCATCGCGACGACGCGAACTTCAAAAAAGAAGCAGGAGTTGCTGGAGCTCGGCGCCGACCACGTCATCGCCACCGAAGAGCAAGATGTTGTGACGCGAGTCAACGAGATTACCGGCGGCCGCGGCGCGGAAGTCATCTTCGATTCGATTGCAGGCAAGTTTGTCGAGACGCTGGCCAAATGCGCGGCCATGCTCGGGCGCATGGTCGAGTACGGGGGGCTATCGCTCGAGCCAGCGCCGTTTCCTCTTCGTATCGCGCTAAAAAAGCAGCTGACCCTGCGTGGCTACACCCTGCTGCTGGTGACAATGGATCCCGTGAAGCGGGCACAAGCAGTGCAGTACGTCACGGAAAAAATCGAGGCGGGAGTCTTGCGGCCGAAAATCGCAAAGGTCTTTCGCGGCCTCGAACAGCTCGGCCAAGCGCAGGATTACATGGAGACCAATCAGCACGTCGGCAAGATCGTCGTCGTCTTATAACTCCGGATTGCCGCGTCATCTGCGGCAATCCGGGTTGGGCGAGCGCTAGCCCTTGGCCGCGGTCAGCGCGAAATGCGCGCCCTGCGGATCCATGGCATTCACGACCCAGCTGCCACCGGGCACCTGCGTCGGTCCGTGAAGAACTTTGCCACCGCCGGCTTCCAAGCGCTTCACGGCTGCCCGGATATCGTCCACGGTGAAGTAAAAATTCCAATGCGGCGGCACTCCGGGAGGACAGTCCATCGCCCCGCAGTTCATCGGACCGTCGTTGGTCGAGAAGGTCTGGTACATCCCCATCGGTCCCATGTCGTGGGCTTCCGTCTTACGCCAGCCGAAGAGCTCGGCGTAAAAAGCAAAGTCAGCTTGACCGTCCTTGGCGCACAGCTCGCGCCAGCCGACAAAGCCCAGGTCGCGAGGATCAGGCCGCGCCGGAGCCGTGCCGTTTCCCTTGAAGAGGATGAAGACCGCACCCTGGGGATCGCCGACAACCGAGAAGCGGCCGATGCCGGGGATGTCTTGCGGCTCGCGGTGGATGGTGCCGCCTGCTTTTTTGACGCGCGTGGCATAGGCGTCGACGTCGTCCACGGCGATGTAGCCAAGCCAGCCCGGGGGATTGTTCGGCATGCCGGCGATGCCGCCGACCTGTGTCGGCCCCGCCGAGATCAGGTCGTAACGCATCCCGGGGGTGCCCGAATCTTTGATCGTCCAGCCGACGACGCTGCTGTAGAAAGCCCCGGCGGCGTCGACATCGGTGGTGACGAGTTCGTACCAGACGAAGTCGCCGTGCCCGAGGGCCGGGGTTTTATTTTCCTGAATAGTTGCAGTCGATGCGCTCATTTGAAGTCTCCGCAAGAAAATTGCTAACGTCCAAAACATAGCAATGGCGGAAGGCGGCGTCTACGGAACATCGGTGGAAGAACAAGAAAATAACCTCGGACTACAAAAATCATTTTCGAGTCAAAAGAGAGGATCGTGCCGCAACCAGGCGTCCATGCCCGCGGGCGGCTAAAATATAGACAGTCGCATGATTCTGCCGTTTGTCCGCGAAATGCTCGCGGAGTTGGAAAAGACCCCTGCGTTCGAGCGAGTGCGGTTTCACCTTCGGGCCGCTTCGGGGCGCCGGCGTGTGTCTGGACTCGGCGCCGCAGCACGGGCTCTCCACATCCCACTGTTCGCGCGGGCCTCGCAAGGGCCGCTCATCATCGTCGTCTCCGACAACAAGCAGGCCGAGGCGCTGCAGCAGGCGGTGCAGGCCGCATGCGAGCTGACCGGCGCCGTCCGGCCTGAAGCGGTCGTCCGTCTTCCCGCGCATGACGTCCTGCCATTCGAAAATCTCTCACCTCATCCTGACATCGAAGAGCAGCGCGCCACCGCGTTGTGGAAGGCTGCGACCGGTGAGGTCGAGATTCTCATCCTGCCGATTGAGGCCGCCAGCATGCGCGTTTTTCCGGCAGACTTTTATGCCGGGCTGGCGCGCGCCGTCAAGCGCGGCGAAGAAATCGATCCCGATGCCCTCATCGCGCACCTCAGCGAAGTCGGCTACGCGCCCAGCGACGTCGTCGAGATGCCCGGCCAGTTTGCCCTGCGTGGCGGAATCCTCGACGTCTATTCGCCGGAGATGGATCGCCCGGTGCGCATCGAGTTTTTCGGCGACGAAGTCGAATCGCTGCGCAAGTTCGATCCCGAGACGCAGCGTTCGCAGGCGCCGATGGACGAGGCGGTGCTGCTGCCGCTGACCGAAACGCCGACGACAGAAAAGCTGCTGGCCAGCGTCCATGCGCGAATGCGCGCCCGGCGTGTTGCTGCCAGTGAGGATGAAGACGAGCAAACAGCGCTCGATCAGACAGAGATGGAGCGCGAGGCGCAGGAGCTGGGCGCCGGCGTCTTTCCCGGCTGGGAGTTTTTTGCCGGGCTCGCGGGCGCCGATCGCATGGTCTTTGACCTCATGCCCCGCGCACTGGTCCTCGTCGAAGAGCCCGCCATGGTCGCCAATCAACAGGACCGCTGGTGGTCCAAGCTTGAAAAGCGGCACGAAGGCAGCGGCATCGGCGAGCTCGTCCGCCCCGAGGAAATTTATTTCCCGCCGGAAGAATGGCGCGCCATGCTGGCGCTGCTGCCCGGCGCCGAGATTGATCAGCTGGGCGCGGTCGACGTCTTCGAGGAAGACACCGAAAGTCAGCGCAGCGAAATTGAATTCCACGCCCGGCCAACGCCGAAGTTTCACGGCGCGATCCCTGCTCTGGTCGAAGAGTTGAAAGCGCGCGCCCTGGCAGGCGAGCGAACGCTGCTGGCCGTCGCGTCGCAAGGCGAAGTCGAGCGCCTGGCCGACATGCTGCATGAGTACGGCATGAGTTATCGCATCGGCAGCCGCGCCCAGCAGTCCTCCGGCACGGTGTACGACGAGAGCGCGCACGTCGCGGGCGACTACTCGACGCCGGTCATCGTGCGTGCGCCGCTGGCACATGGCGTGGCTTTTCCGGACGCGAAGCTGGTCCTCTTCGGCGCCAACGACCTGACCGACGACGCCGATGTGACGGCGCGGCCAATGCGGCAGAAATCAAAAACCTCCGCATTCGTATCGGACTTCCGCGACCTGACGGTGAGCGACTACGTCGTCCACGTCGAGCACGGCATCGCGCAATACCAGGGCCTGCGGGAGATTGCGCAGGACGGCATGCCCGTCGAGTTCATGATCCTCGAGTTCGCCGAGGGCGCGCGCATGTATGTCCCGCTCACGCGCCTCGACCTGATCCAAAAATATCGCTCGACCGAGTCCGGCCCCGCGCCGGTGCTGAATCGACTGGGCTCCCAGCAATGGCAGAAGACCAAGGCGCGCGTCAAGAAGGCCATGCAGGAAATGGCCGACGAGCTGCTGAAGCTGTATGCGCAGCGCAGCGCGGCCGATGGCTTCGCGTTCACTCCCGACACCAATCTGCAGAATGAGTTTGAGAACTCGTTCGACTTTGCCGAGACGGACGATCAGCTGGCCGCAATCGCCGACATCAAGCGCGACATGGAGAGCACGCAACCGATGGACCGCTTGCTCTGCGGCGACGTTGGCTACGGCAAGACAGAAGTCGCGATGCGCGCCGCGTTCAAGGCCGTGCAGGATGGCAAGCAGGTCGCCGTGCTGACGCCGACCACGGTGCTCAGCTTTCAGCATTTCGAGACATTCAAGAAGCGCTTCTCGCAATTCCCGGTCAACATCGAGATGATTTCGCGCTTCCGAACCGCCAAGGAACAAAAAGTAATCCTCGAAAAAGTCGAGCAGGGAAAAGTTGACATTCTCATCGGCACACATCGCCTGCTGAGCAAGGACCTCAAATTCCAGGACCTCGGCCTCCTCGTCGTCGACGAGGAGCAGCGCTTCGGCGTGCGCCACAAAGAGCGGCTGAAGCAGCTGAAGGCGCACCTCGATGTCCTCACCATGAGCGCGACGCCGATCCCTCGCACCCTCCACATGAGCCTCGTCGGTCTGCGCGATATGAGCCTGATCGAAACGCCGCCAAAGGACCGCATGGCCATCCAAACGGTAGTCGCGAAATTCGACGAGAAGCTCGTGCGCTCCGCAATTGAAGTCGAGCTCGAGCGCGGCGGACAGGTCTACTTCGTCCACAATCGTGTCGAAAGTATCTATGAGTTGGCCGCCAAGCTGCAGGAGCTGGTGCCACCGGCGCGCATCACCGTGGCCCACGGTCAGATGGGCGAGACCGAACTGGAAAGAGTCATGCTCGCGTTCATGAACCATGAGTACGACATCCTCGTCGCGACCACCATCATCGAGAATGGCCTCGACATTCCGCTGGCCAACACGATGCTGGTGAATCGCGCCGACCGTCACGGCTTGAGCGAGCTCTACCAGCTGCGCGGCCGCGTCGGCCGCTCCAATCGCCGCGCCTACGCCTACCTTATGATTCCGCCCGAGCAGGAGTTGACCGACATCGCGCGGCGCCGTCTTGCGGCTCTGAAAGAATTCAGCGATCTTGGCGCCGGCTTTAAAATCGCGGCGCTCGATCTCGAACTGCGCGGTGCCGGCAACATGCTCGGCGGTGAGCAGAGTGGTCACATCGAGGCCGTCGGCTTCGAGCTCTACACGACGATGCTCGAGCAGGCAGTGCGCGAGATCAAAGGTGGCTCCGCAGAGGATCGCATCAGCGTCCAGCTGAATCTCGGCATCAGCCTGCGCATCGATGCCGACTACATCTCCGAAGAAAATCAGCGGCTGCGCATGTACAAACGCATCGCCGGCGCGGAGAACGAAAAGGCGCTCGCCGATGTGCGAGCCGAACTGGTCGACAGATACGGCGCTTTGCCTTCGACCGTCGAGCACCTGGTCATGGCAGGTGAGCTGCGATTGGAATGTGAACAAGTCGGCGTCTCGCAAATGGACCGCAAGAAGGACCAGCTGCAGGTGAGATTTACTGAAACCGCGAAGGTCGACCCGGCACGGCTCATGCAGCTGGTCGCGCAGAACGCGAAGCGCGGCGCGCAGTTTACGCCACAGGGTCTGCTGAAATTTCCGCTGAAGGGAACGAAGCCGGAGCAAGTGTTAGCTGAAGCCCGCGCGCTGCTGGGAAATTTGGCTTTAGCAGAAGCGGCAGCGTAGGGTAGGGCGTCACGCAGTGCTGCAAAAACAAAAACACGGGAGAATGGATGAGTTTCGAAAAGCTGGCGGGGTTGGTTTTGGGAGTCGCTATGGTGATGACGGGCTCAGCAATGCAGGCGCAGCAGGGAGTTCCGGGAGAGACGGGCGGCAGCGACGAGTTCAATCACGCGGTAGATGATTATTTCGCGCAGGTTTACTTCAAGTACGCGCCGACGCAAGGCACGCTTGCGGGACTGCACGAGTACGATGCGCATCTGGAGGGTTTTTCTCGCGCGAGTGTCGATGCGCAGATCCGGGACCTCCGCACATTCGAGGCGCGCTTTGAGAAAATTGCGCGGCCCACGGACCTGACCGCCGCCGGAGACTACGAGCTGGTCGTCTCCAACATCGAGGCACAACTGCTGGCGCTCGAAAAAGTGAGAGCCTGGGAGAAAAATCCCGACACCTACTCCAGCGGCATCACGTCATCCGCGTACTCCTTAATGGAGCGCAAGTTTGCGTCGCCCAACGATCGGCTGCGCTCGCTCATCGCGCGAGAGAAGCAAATGCCAGCAGCCTTGCAGGCGGCACGCGTCAACCTGGTCAATCCGCCAAAGATTTATACCCAGATCGCGCTGCAGCAGCTGCCCGACCTCATCACATTTTTTCGCAATGACGTCCCCGCCGCATTCAAAGACGCGCAGGATGCAAATCTGAATAAGGAATTTGCGACGACGAACGCCGCGGTCATCGCATCTCTCGAGGATTACGAAAAGTGGTTGAAGGCCGACGTGCTGCCGCGGTCAAAAGGCGACTTCCAGATTGGCGCCGACACCTTCCAGAAAAAACTGCTGTACGAGGAGATGGTGGACACCCCGCTCGATGATCTCCTGCAGGTGGGCTATGCGGACCTGCGCAAAAACCAGGCCGCATTTGTCGCGCTGGCGAAGGAGACCGATCCCAAACGCAAGCCGAAGGAAGTCCTCGCCGAGCTGGTCGCGATGCACCCCGCGGACGGCCAGGTGCTGCCAACTTTCCAGGCAACATTCAACGGACTGGTCGCGTTCATCAAGCAGCGCAATATCGTGACGATCCCGTCCGACGTCCGGCCGAAACTGCAGGACACGCCTCCGTTCATGCGGGCGATCACCTTCGCGTCGATGGATACGCCGGGCGCGTTCGAGAAGACTGCGACCGAAGCCTATTTCAATGTCACCGTGCCCGAGCCAGGCATGACGCCGAAGCAGCGCGAAGAAGCGCTCGAAGGCTTCAACTTCGGCACCATCGTCAGCACCTCCGTGCACGAAGCGTGGCCGGGACATTATGTCCAGTTCCTCTGGGTGCAGACGGCGCCGAGCAAAGTCCGCAAGCTGCTCGGCGCGAACACAAATTCTGAAGGCTGGGCGCACTACTGCGAGCAGATGATGCTCGATGAAGGCTACGGCCAGCCGGGCACCGGCGCGACCGACGCGCGCGAGGCGAAGTTCATCCGCCTCGGTCAATTGCAGGATGCGCTGCTGCGCGATGCACGGTTCATTGTGGGCATCCAGATGCATACCGGGAAGTGGACGATGAAACAAGCAGAAGATTTTTTCGTCAACGATGGCTATCAGGTAAGGTCGGTTGCAGTCACGGAGACCAAGCGCGGAACAAGCGACCCGACGTATCTGTATTACACGCTCGGGAAACTGCAGATCCTCAAATTGCGAGCCGATTTCAAAACGAAACTCGGAAGCGAATATTCGCTGGAAAAATTTCACAATGAGTTCCTGCAACAAGGGTTTCCGCCGATAAAGATCGTGCGGCGAGCAATGTTGGGCGACGACTCACCACCTCTATAGAGGCGGCGGTCGCTTCCTCTCGCGCGCAGACGAATCAGGAGCGTGCGGGATATGATCAGCGAGGCGCGGGTACCACGGTGGCGCGGCGATGTGACCGTTGTCGTAGATAAGCGGCACAAGCCAAAAAACATAAGGAATGTCAGGTCAGAACCAATGGCAAAGATGAAGGTACGCAAGGCAGTATTTCCCGCAGCCGGGCTGGGAACGCGGTTTCTTCCAGCAACGAAATCCATGCCGAAGGAAATGCTGCCCCTGGTCGACAAGCCGCTGGTTCAATACGGCGTCGAAGAAGCGCTGGCCGCAGGCTGCGAGCAGATCATTATGATTACGGGCCGCGACAAAGGGCCGATGGAAGACCACTTCGACATCAGCTATGAGCTGGAGGCGATGCTCGAGCAACGCGGCAAAACCGAGCTGCTGGCGGTCGCGCGTTACGTCGCGCAGCTCGGTCACATCGCTTACCTCCGCCAGAAACAAGCCATGGGTCTCGGCCACGCCGTCCTGATGGCGAAAGATCTCGTCGGCGATGAACCCTTCGCCGTGCTGCTGCCCGACGACGTCATCGACGGCACCGTGCCATGCCTGAAACAGATGATCGATGTCTTCGACGATGTCCAGGCCAGCGTCCTCGCCACCCAGGTTGTCGAAGGCCCGGAGATTTCCTCCTACGGCGTGCTCGATTGCCGGCCAGTCCCGGGGCGTCCACGGGTCTTCGAAGTCGACAACCTCGTCGAAAAGCCAAAGGCCAGCGAAGCGCCCTCCAGAAACGCGATCATCGGCCGTTACATTCTGACGCCGCGAATTTTCGATTATCTGGAAAAAACGCCGCTGGGCGCAGGCGGCGAATTGCAGCTGACCGATGGTATCCGCGGCCTGTTGCAATCCGAGAAGGTCTACGGCTATAGCTTCGATGGCACCCGGCACGACGCTGGCGACAAAATGGGTTTCCTGAAAGCCACGGTCAGTTTCGCGCTCAAGCGGGAAGACCTTGGCCCAGGATTTCGCGCCTGGCTGAAAGAGCTCGAACTGTAAATCAAAAACGTAAAAAAAAATGTACAAAGGGCACGGTCATCGAGATCGTGCTTTTTGTTTTTTCTGTCGCCCTCAAGGCAGCAGGCCAGTCTCAAAGACCTTATTCGCAGCCCCGCGATAGACATCCAGCAGCACAAATCGCCGCCCATCCATATTCCGCGCCTCGAGAAGCAATTCGGCGCGGCCATCGCCGTCCCCGTCCACCGCGTCCACCAGCCGATAGCGCGGCGTCAGCGCAAGATGGCTCCCGTCGGTGATGGCGGAGAAGACGACCTGCAAGTTCCCGTAAATATCCGGCCGCGCCACCACCGCAACGAATTTCTGATCGAGGCCAATAGCTGCCGTCTGCGCCGCGAACACATAGGTCGGCTCGTCCTGGTAAGCGAGATCGTACGCCGCAAATTGGACGGCTGTGAAATCTCCCGTCAGCGCCGGCTTTTGCGCGGACTTGTGGGAGCGCGTGCCGGCAGCCGGATGCGCGGTCGCCGGATGCACAACGGTGGAGTGCGGAGGCACCTTGGTCGCGGCGGGCACCGCATTGGCCTGCTGCCATGCCGCCAGCTGCTGCAATGCGAGCTTTTGCATCGCGTCGCGCGCGCGGTCGCGTTCGGCGTTGTCATTCCAGTCATGCGCGAAGGGGTGCTCATCACTGCGCGCCGCGTCAGATACGGCCACAGTTTGCCGAATGTTCTCCGGATTGCCGAGCAGCTCGGGCAGCGTCTTCATCTTTTCGCGAAACGTGCCTCGGCGAATGTGCGGACGGCTGGCATCGTCTGCCGGGTTCAAGTAATCGTCGCTGGTGCGCGGATCAGACGCTCCACTGGCCGAGTTGGGCTTGCGTTCAAGCTTGGGGCGGTCAGCATCGTCAGCGCCGCTCGGAGCAGCCGTTCCGTCAGCCGGCGGCGGCGCGGGACGCTTCAACTTCGGCCGGTCAGGATCGTCGCTATCCGGCGGAGCCTGCGTCGAACTTGGACCTTTTGCGTCGCCACCCTGACCGGATCCCGATCCTGAAGAAGGCGATCGCCGCTTGAGCACCGGCCGATCCCCGCTATCGTCATCCGCTGTGACCGCCGCAATCTTCACCCCCGGCACATTCGGCTTGAAGGGCTTCGGCGGGGGCACCGGCGCGAAAACGCCGTACCCAATCCAAACGTCCTGCAGATGCGCGGCCGTGCGCAGCGTAAACGAGCCGGCCGGGTCGCCCGCTTTTTCCAGGTCATAGACCGTGTCCGCCTGCAACGCCAGCGGCGTCGGTTGCGAAAGAAAAAGGCCGCCGTCCTGGTATGCGCCCTGGTAATAAATCGACACCGGCACGAGGCGGGCAGACTTCGGAATGTCCGCGCCAGCCGGAGGTGTGCTCATCGCCGCCGGCAGTGGCTTCGACGGAGCAGCCGAGGCGGTAGCAGGGCCGACCTGCGCAATTGCCTTCGCCGGCGGCGGCACGTCAGGTGTCCACTCCAGAACGGAGATCGCGCGCGGCGGCTGCACCGCAGGCTTTTTCGGCTTGCGCGCGACCTCGTCGGCACCCGCGCGTTCCTGCGTCCGCGATTGTTCGCCGCGCTGCGCCAGCAGCACCGGCGCAACAAGCAGCGCTGCGCAGCCTACTGCTAGATATCGACGCAACGAGATGAATCCGAACGCGGAACCAGGCCGAATTGCGAAATATGAACAGCGCACAGCGGAACCCCCAACAGCCTATGGAAGAATCGTACCTGTAGACAGAGGATGCGTGCAGCGAGCTGGTCACATCCTGCGAAATGATTTTTAAGTTTTTTATGGAGGAACAATGAAGGTCGGCGAGAAGGTCAAAGATTTCACGCTGCAAAATCAGGACGGCGAGCAGGTGCGATTGAGTGACACCGCCGGCAAGCCGGTCGTTCTTTTTTTCTATCCCCGCGCCGACACCCCCGGTTGCACGGTCGAAGCGTGCGGCTTCCGCGACAATTTGTCGAAGCTCACCGACGCCGGCGTCGTGGTCTGGGGCATCAGCCGGGACACGGTGAAAGCGCAGAAAAAATTCGCCGAGAAATTCCATCTGAATTATCCGCTGCTGGCTGATCCGGAAGAGAAGGTCTGCAAACAATTCGGCGTACTGAAGGAGAAAAATATGTATGGCAAAAAAGTCATGGGCATAGAGCGCACTACCTTTCTGATCGACCAGGACCAGACCCTGGTGCGGATTTTTCCGAAGGTCACGCCGGAAGGCCACGCCGACGAAGTGTTGGCAGTGTTGGACGCAGAGGCCAGCGGATATTGAGCGCCACTCTGGCTCGCATTGCCCCCGGCAAGTTGCTGCGCGAGGAGTTTTTTATGCACGCGCCGGAGCAGGTGGCCCGCCATCTGCTCGGAAAACTGCTCGTCCGGCGTGAAAAGCGGGGCTGGCTGGTCGGCCGGATCGTTGAGACGGAAGCTTATCTCGGCCCCGACGACCCGGCGTCGCATGCATTTCGCGGACAGACTCCGCGCAACACAGTCATGTTCGGGCCGCCGGGTCGCGCCTATGTCTATTTCATTTACGGCATGCACTACTGCGTGAACGCCAAGTGCAGTCCAGTCGGATTCCCCGCCGCCGTGCTGCTTCGCGCGCTGGAACCGCTGTCGGGGCTGGATCGAATGGCACAGTCGCGAGACCTGGCTCCAGGCGCGCGGCCGAAAATGCTCACCGGCGGCCCGGCCCGGCTTTGTGAAGCCTTCGGCATCACCCGCCCACGCGATGACGGCAAAAATTTCATGAGTCCGAGAAGTGATTTGCAACTGCGGGACGACAAATACATCCCGGAAAAGGTCGAAGCGTCGCGGAGGATCGGAATTACCAGGGCCGCAGAGTTGGAGCTCCGATTCTGCATCGCCGGCCACGGCTGCGTCTCGCGATGACTCCGCCTCTCGCTATTTGCCGTGCAGCAGAATGTTGTCGATCAGGCGAGTGTTGCCAACATAGGCCGCGACGGCGATCAGCGCGCCGGATGCAACATTTTCCAGCGGCTCCAGCGTGTACGGATTCACGATGCTGAGATGGTCGAGGCGAACCCCGGGCTCGGCTACCAGCTTGCGGCGGCCCTCCGCGAGCAGGCGTTCGGCATCATGTTCACCGTTCTGGGCCATCACTTCCATCAACAACAGAGCCTGCGAAAGCGCCAGCGCGGAAATGCGCTCCTGCGGTGACAAATAGCGGTTTCGGGAGCTCATCGCCAGGCCATCTGCCTCCCGGACCGTCGCTTGCACCGCGATCTCAACGTTGAAATCCAAATCGCGGACCATTCTGCGCAGCACAGCGACCTGGGCCGCATCCTTCTGGCCGAAGAAAGCGACATCGGGCTGGACGACGTTGAAGAGCTTGGCGACCACGGTAGCAACGCCGCGAAAATGTCCCGGGCGGGATGCGCCATCGAGCCGGGAAGAAAGCTCTTCTACGGTTACAAATGTGGTTGCGCCTGCGGGGTACATCTCCTCCGGCGTGGGCGCGAAAAGCACGTCCACCCCTTCCGCCGCCAGCAGTGCACTGTCCTGCTCGAAAGGCCGTGGATATCGATCGAGATCCTCGCTCGGCCCGAACTGCGTCGGATTGACGAAGATGGAGACGACCACCGCGTCGCACTGCCGCCGGGCCGCGCGCACCAGCGCGAGATGGCCCTCATGCAGCGCCCCCATGGTCGGGATAAAGCCGATGGATTTGCCGGCCGAACGCAACGCGCGAATGGCAGAGCGAGTTTCCGCGATGGTTTTCCTGACCAGCATGCTTGCGGACTAGGCTTTTTTCCGCGCTGCGGGACGCGGTCCCGACGACCGTTGTCCGACTTCGCGCTGGCCGGAAGCCCGCATGTCCAGGAGGGCGGCAGTTTCCGCGGGCAGATGATAGCTTTCTGCATCAGAGGGGAACTGGTGGTTGACCACGTCCTCACAGTAATGAGTGATGGCTTCGCGGAAAAGGGACGCAGCATCAGCGTAACGCCGAACAAATTTCGCAGCCGGCGAGAAAGTCAAGTTCACCAGGTCGTGGAAGACAAGAATCTGACCATCGCAGGAAGGACCGGCGCCGATGCCAATGGTGGGGATCGAAAGCTGTGCCGTGATGGACGCAGCTAGCGCAGAAGGCACCCCCTCCAGCACGATGGCGAAGCTGCCAGCGGACTCCAACGCGCGCGCATCTTCAATCAAAGCGTCGAAGGTGGCGACAGTCTTGCCCTGCACCTTGTACCCGCCCAATTTGTGCAACGACTGTGGCGTAAGCCCAATGTGTCCGAGCACTGGAATTTCCGCGGCGGTCAATGCGGCCACAAGCTCCGCGCGACTGGCCCCGCCTTCAATCTTCACCGCCTCGGCGCCAGCTTCCTTCAAAAAGCGCGCAGCATTCGTAACGGCTTCGGAAACGCTGGCGTGATAGCTGCCGAATGGCATGTCAGCGACAACCATGGCGCGACCAACCGCCCGGCGAACCGCGCGGGTGTGGTGCAGCATCTCGTCCATGGTGACCGGCAGAGTGGAGTCGTAGCCGAGCACGACCATGGCGAGTGAATCGCCCACCAGCACCAGATCGATGCCGCATTCATCGACCAGGCGCGCCGTCGGATAGTCGTAAGCCGTTAGACACGCGATCGGAATGCGCGCAATTTTCTTGTCCTGAATCGTTTGGACTGTGACTTTAGGGGAGCCGCTGCCCGGCTGTGCCGAGGGGCGAGGTTGACGCGAAGTGGTAACGCTCATGATTTCTCCAGTGCCGCTCCGTCACACAATCGGATGCAGCCCGCAAACGAATCGGAGTATACGCCTGCGAGCACACAATGGGGAAGTCCACGAATTGTCGGCCTAATTCGCTCCCTGCCTTTTTAGAACCGCGCTGAGCCAGCCCGCCCAGATGTCCAGGCCCGCATGGGAAATCATGTTGGCGCGCAGGTTTCTGCGCCACGCCGCAAGCGCCCCGTAGAGCACGCCGAGCACCGCGATGACGAGGACCAGCTTCCAGCCCTGATAGCTGTGAATCAGCCCGAAAATCACGGCCTGGCCGAGGACAGCCACGACGATGCTGCCGCTGAAGCCGTGGAGTTGCTGCTGCAGATAGCCCCGGCTTTGGATTTCTTCGCAGAACCCGGCGACGACGCAAACCAGAATCCAAAGCAGAATTTCTGCGACTGATTGCGGCAGAAGTGATGACACGGAGCGCCCATGATCAGGCCCGAGCGTCCATTGCACCGCGTCAGCGACGCCCAGCCACAGCAAGGAAAATGGAATCGCGATCGCAACATCGACGAGGACGCCGCGCAGCGAAGTCCAACGACCGCCGGTCAGAGTGCGCAGCGTGCCGCCCCGCCAGTGCACGCCGGCCCAACAGTAATACGTGATGCCAACGTTGGCGAGGATCGAAATCCAGTACGAGCGCATCGCGCCGGAGTGGTCTACCAGCTGGCCAGCGGAAGCGGTGCTCGTACTCTGCGCGCGGAAGCCGGCGTAGGTGAGGTACGCCATGAACAGCAGGTAGCCGGCAAGGTGCCACGGTGACGCGACCGGCTTGGCTGTGCCCGTAGCTTCCGAGATCGGCGCTCCGATTCTTTCCTTCGCGTTAAAAGTGGGCATGGCGGCTCCCGCATGACGCAAAAGTTGCGCCTCGATCAAGTAGCGTTGAGGGTTCAGCGCGGAAATCAAAGGTGGTATGGCCAGAAATGGGGAGAGAGTTGTACATCTGACAGCGGTGCTCTCCCCAGGGGAGCGGGCCGCGGAGTACGCCGAGGGCGTCGATGCCAGCGCTGGGTCGAGAGCGTGGTGACACGGCGGTCTCTTCCATGCAGTGAACTATCGCAGTGGGATCTGAATGCGGCCAGTGACAGTTGTCACTACAATTCCGTGCAGATCCCCTTGAGGACAAAACTGGTGCTGAAAAAATACTTGCTGTTTGTGGTTGGCTGTTCTTTTCTGCTGGTGACTCGAGGTTTCGCGCAGGCTGACGGCCCGTTAGGACACGTCGCCGACTTGCGTCGCGGGGTGACGAGCGCGCGTGCGTCCAGCTGGGACGCCACCGGCGGCAACGCCGATTCGGTCGTCGTCAAGGCGGGCGCAACCATTACCCTGGCCGACCTCAAGGGCGCCGGTTCCATCCGGCACATTTGGACGACGATCAATTCGCCCAGTCCGAACCATCTCCGCGAGCTGGTCCTGCGCATGTATTGGGACGGCGAAACCGACCCCAGCGTCGAGTGCCCGATTGGCGACTTCTTCGGCACCGGCTTCGAATATGAGGACATCCCCGGCGGCCACACCGGGCAGCGCTACAAATCGTGGAGCTCGCTGCCCATCACCGTCTACGGCAAGGCAATGAACATGTACTTCGAAATGCCATTCGGCAAGGGCGCGCGGATTACGCTGACCAACGATGGCACCGTCGATGTCAAAAATTTCTTCTATCAGATTGACTACGAGAGCTACGCCGACGCCCGCATGGTCCAGCGCAAAGGCCGCTTTCACGCCCAGTGGCGCAGCGAGATTACGAAAGCCGTCGCCGACAAAGATTCCAAGGGCATCAATCTCTACGGAAAGAACAACTACCAGTTCATGCACGCGGTCGGCGCCGGCCAGTTCGTCGGCGCAATTCTCGCAGTCCAGGGCCTCTCCACGGGATGGCCCGGCGAAGGCGACGACATGTTCTATATCGATGGAGCCGCCGACATTCCCAGCATCAACGGCACTGGCCTGGAAGATTATTTCGGCAGCGCCTGGCAATTCCGCGAGGAGTACAGCTATCCCTACACCGGCCTGATCACCAAGGGCCCGGAGGATTGGACCGGCGTCCACGTCATGTACCGCTTCAACATCGAGGACCCGATTCATTTCTCAAAATCACTGCGCGCTGGAATGGAGCACGGCTCAGCCAATGACCGTTCGGACAAATACACCAGCGTCGCCTTCTGGTACCAGACCGAGCCCCACGAAAAGCTCGAGCCCTTGCCGCCATTGTCGCAGCGCCTGCTGACTCCCTATTTCAAGGTGGAGTTCATGCCGAAGAACCTGCCGAATTAGTTCGAATTCACCTCGCCGGCTTGACATACCTTGAACATCAAGGTATCGTCACGATCCATGGCCGTGCGCGAAACAAATCCGAATTTCATGAACGGCGTGCCCGAGCTTCTCATCCTTCGGTTACTCGGCCAGGGCGAGATGTATGGCTACGAAATTGTGGAAGCCATCCGCAGCCAGACAGGCGCCGTGATTACGGTGGGCGAGGGCGTGGTCTATCCCGTGCTCCATGGGCTCGAGCGCAACGGGGCAGTCCGTTCGCGACGCAAGACGGTAGGCGGGCGCAGCCGTATTTATTATTTGTTGACTGCGTCGGGGAAGCGGCGTTTTGCCGGGCTGCAAAAGGATTGGTCGAGTCTGGCCGGAGCAATTCAACTGATGCTGACGGGAGCGCCACATGGCAAAGCCATTCGATGAATTGCGGGAGCGGCTGCTGACTGCGGGAGTAGCGCCGCGGCAGGTCCGGCGGTATGTGACGGAGTTGTCCGAACATCTGGTGGACTTGACCGCAGAAGAGTCGCGCGCGGGCGGCAGCCGGGCCGACATCGCATCGCGAGCCGTGGCGCGCCTCGGTGGAACGGACGAACTTGCGACTGCGATGATTGCGCAGCGAAAATTTCAATCGTGGAGTGCGCGAGCACCGTGGGCTGCTTTCAGCGCCGTGCCGATCTGCCTGCTGGCGGCGATGTATTTTGTTGCGCTCTTCGTCTTGTGGTCGGGGTGGAAGATGTTTCTTCCCGGAGCAGCTACGCCCTTCGGCCACCCGGTCCGC
>Ga0302326_10008088_pt1 | contig 23273 bp, 16 predicted proteins | sample Palsa_T0_3_FD_202264 | JGI IMG/M metagenome (GOLD analysis project Ga0302326, IMG submission 202264) | Peat permafrost microbial communities from Stordalen Mire near Abisko, Sweden - Palsa_T0_3 | ecosystem: Environmental > Terrestrial > Soil > Palsa > Peat permafrost | place: Sweden: Abisko... | reverse complement strand
AAACCACATCTGCCCCAATTCGTCCACTTTTGAAATAGAGATAACTGTCGTAGCCATCCTTAGCAGGGACGTATTCTCACTAAAGAAAATGGCATGTTTCAAATCTTGTATTTTTTCCTGCAGAAACCGCAGATCCGATAGATTCAGCATACAAAACAATTTTAACATCTTTTTCAAATTCAATACCAGTTCGGCGGGAATAAGGATAAGACCCTATAGAGCAGACCGGAAAGTTTCATTATCAGCGGAAAAATAAAGGTAAAGCTCCTGGAAGCCGCCAAACCCGGCAGCAGGCCGGTTTTGACCGGACTGGGTATTTTGAGGAAAATATTGCACAGCAACAATACAGTTTTTTGGCATAGTTTTTTAAACCTTGTTTGGGTCAATAAACCTGAAAGAAGAACATGGGGCCCCGTTTCTACGGGGTTCTTTCTACAGTGGCATCCGGCAGTCTTTCAAAAACGATCCGCCCTCCGGCCGTGTCTTCCCATTCCATAAAGGCTGAACCATCACTATACTTGGCCAGCCGTCGAACGATAAACTCATCCTCGTTGAGGAGGATACCACAATAGTCCGCCTCGATGGTCAACGCATAACGCAAAGCCTCCGGCTTACCATCCGGATGCCGGACATAGAGCTCCCGAAAGAGGCGTTCATCCGATAGTTCCATTTTATCGGTTGAAAAAGAATAAGTGTCACCATTGTCTTTTCTAAGCCAGTCGCCCGGCAGTGAGACTTCGAGCTCCTGAAAGTCTGTTGTATTGATCATAATGGTATATTGAAATAGCCCGCCCCTTTGTTACGAGGCGGGCCTATTTAGCAAAGAGATTACCCGGCCAACTAGGCGGAGCCCAGTCAAGATAAGGGCCGAATTGCGGCAGTCCGGGTCATCTTTTTTTCCGGATTAATGCTTGTTTTGCATATTCGGGATCTTCTTTTTTGTTTCATCGGGATTATCGTCGATTTCTGTCTTTTTATCCTGTTGACCGGGTTTATTCATCCCCCCTTTTTTTGTCTCCTCATCCGAATCCTGCGCATTTGATTTGTGCTGGGTGCCGGTTTTTGATTGAGCCTGGGAGTTCTGTGGAGTGGAAGACGAATGCTGCCCTTTTTGATCGTGGTCCTGTTTGTGATCTTGTTTGTGATCCTGTTTGTTGTCCTGTTTGTTCTCCTGATGAGGCTGCTGCTGCTTATTTTTTTGATCGTTCATATTGCATTTTTTTAACCGTTAATAAAATTGTTTCCAACAGCAGGGATAAAAAAATGATGCCATGCCTCCGATGCCATGCCTCCGCAGGCGAGCAGCGGCCGGAGCCCCGCGCAAAAGGGGAAATCTTTCCCCTTTTGTCAACAATCCCATCCTCAGAAGGGATAGCCGATGGCCAGGTTGAGCACCATATCGCTGATATCTGTAGCGTCCTTGAAGTTCCACTTGGAGCCTTGAGTCGTCCAGGGAGCCCGGAGGGGTACCGCGATGTCAACGCGAAGGACCAGGATGGTAAGATCAAAGCGTAGGCCGGTACCGGCTCCCACGGCGAAATCATTGAGGAAGCCGGACGTGAAAACGGCGCCCGGCCGGGCAGTATCAGTGCGTAGCGTCCAAACATTACCGAAGTCGGTGAAGATGGCCCAGCGGACGAGGCCGAATAGTTTTGCCCGGTATTCGATATTGCCCTCCAATTTTACGTCTCCGGGCTGGTCAGGAAGGAACGCATCCGTATTGGGATCGCCGCCATAATATTTGCCTGGTCCGAGAGCGCGGGCGCGGAAGGCGCGGATGTCATTCGTCCCACCGGCAAAGAAAGCCTTGGAGTAGGGAAGGCTGACGCTGTTCCCATACGAAATGCCGACGCCGGCATCGGCACGCGTGACAAGCATGGTATACTTGCTGAAACTCAGATAATGACGGAAGTCGGCTTCGAACCGCATATATTGGGCGAATGGCACGCCGAAGATCTCCTTCTGCTGGCCGGTCTTATTGACATTGGCGCCGGTAGAAATTCCGAGGAGATTGTTGGAAAAGTCGACATTCGCATTGAACCGAATATTGCTTGTCCGTAAGGCGTTACGCGGATCGAGCCGCGAGTTATAGTTGAAGTTCCATGAAGGACCGATGATAAACTGCGGCTCGATGGCATAGTAGAGATTCTTGTTCTCATTGATGGACACCTGGAAACTATCCGTAATCTTGGAAGGCCGGACATAACTGATACCCAGTACGGTGAAGCCGTTCTCGGTGGTGAGACTGTTCTTGAATTGGTAGCCAAAGCTGACGCGCGAAGAGGTGAGGGTATACAACGAGTTGTTCTCATAGATATCATAGTCCGCCTCGATCTTGGTCTTCGGCACGAATCTGCCGCTCGTGTTCAGATTGAAGGGCGACATGATGGTCGGAATAGTGAGACTTGCATCTACCCCGCTACGGCGGGTAAGCGATTTTTCCGTTGTACTCACGGATTGTCCTTCGAGACCAGCGTAAAGTCGAATGTTCAACAATGCCGCGCCGCGGAAGAGATTGCGGTGCCTCCAGTTCAGGGCCACGTCAGTGCCTGTGGTGTTATCGCTGCGCGTGAGCGCCGTAACCTCGAATCGAAACTGCTTTTTCTGCGTGGGGGTCAGATAGTAATAGAGATTCAGCTTACTATTTGTGTCGGCGGTGGAAGCCGGTTCAAAACGGGCTTTTACGAACTGAAAGACGCCCAGACTCACGAGCCTGCTGAGCGACGAGTTGTGATCGTCCAGCTTATAGACGTCATTGGGTTTGATCAGTAGTGTCTTGCTGAAAACAGTGGGTCGCAGATATTGGGCGGGATCCACGATATGATAACCTTCCGGGGTAATATAGCTGTTCTTGCGACTGGTATCGGCCCGGTTGGCGGAACTAACATAAGCCGTGATCGTGCCGATGTGATAGACCTCGCGGGCCGGATCGGGCATCTCATCCTTCAACCGCATGAACATATCCACCTGGTGGTTGCCAACAGCCGTGTCGAGGTCGACGATGAGGTAGTCGGGAGTAAAATAATAAAAGCCGCGATTCTTGAGCCGGCTATCGATGCGAACACGTTCTTCCTTGATCGTCTCGAGGTCATAAAAACTCCCTTTTTCCAGCAGTGAGCGTCGTTGCAGCGTATCGATAAGGTTGCTGACCTCGTCGGAGTCATCGGGGTAATTGATCTTCCCGATGGTGTAGCGCGGGCCTACCTGGCCCGTATAGGTTGCGGTTAGATGACTATCCTTGACGAAAGTGGTGACAACAACAGTGTCGTGAAAAAACCCCTTGTTTTCAAGGTGACTTTGTAATACCTGCGCGTTATTTTGAAGGATCGCGGTTGTTGCCAGGACGGGCGGCTCTCCTATCTTATATTTCAGCCAGTGCGTGAAGCCTTTTTTCTTGGTTGTTTTTCCGGCGATGTTGTAGATCCACAGTTTCAGGCGTATCCCAAGGATCTTGCTATTGAGGTGTGGCCGGAGATACCCTTGCATATCCTCGCTCCATTTCTTTTGCTCTTTTTTTGTCAGGGGCAGCGAGCTCTGGATCTGGGTCTTATTAGCCGTATATAGTGTTTGGTTTGCCGCCAGGTATTTAGATTCATGACAGGAAGCCAGGACCGTTAACAAGAGTCCCGGCGGTATAAAAAGCCGCAGCGTGCGTCGAAAACCTGTCATCATTGAGAAGTTGTACTGGAGTTTGATGTTTTTCTTGATTCGATGGTATCGCCCTTGGCCCGGTGCCAGATCTCCTTGAATTTATCGTAATTAAAGGTAAAGATAAAACCCACGCCCGTCTCTATTACCTGCCCTGTCACTACGGCTTCGTATTGGTTCTGTCGATAGGCGCGGACGAGATAGCGGCCATCCTTCGTTAGCTTATAGGCCGCGCCGACATCGCCAGCCAGATTCGAGGGAGCCTGGTTTGGCGCGCCGGTGCCTACGACGTCAAAGCTGCTGCCTACGCTTACCTGCAGCCGGTCTTCCATCAGGTGTTTGGAAACGGTAACGTCCAGTTCGGTATAGTCGATCTCCTTGCCCGTACTCCAGTCCTGCTGGTCGTTGAGATCGAAGTGGATTTGCACCTGCTTGATCAGGCTGGCGGCAACCTGGTCCATCTGGTTGGTGAGGATCTGCGCAGCACTGGAAAAAGCCAGGTTCCCCAGGCTGGACCCACCGCCATCATCGGAAGTAAGCGGATCTTCCCCGACGAACCGGCCGAGCAGCAGCAGCGCAAAGACCTGTTCATTCATTTCCGACTGTTGGGTCCGCAGCTGGGTGAGTCGCTGGTCGACTTCGGGATAGAGCGTCAGCACCGTGGTTGGCAGCGAAATATCGAAGGTGATCACCGGTTTGAGCAGATCCCCTTCCAATTTAAGCGTAACGAGGAAGGGTAATTTCTGCCGGAATTTATCTTGATCAAGGGAGGGAAGATCGGAGATCACGTTGGATACGAGATCGATGGAAGGAGTCACTTCCGTATAAGAGGCGGTCAGGTTCACGGTGGCGATGGTGGGGTCGCCGGTCCACGTGATGACACTGCCTGGATCGATAACGAACTTGCGCTTGAGCACGCTCAGGGAAAGGCTATAGTAACCGCCATTGACCTCATAAGAACCTGTGAGATCCATTTTACCGCTTTTCTCCAACTGAAAGACGAGATTGCTCCGGCCGCGAACATTGAGCGCGTCCCCGCTACGCGGGTCGATGACGACATTCAGGACTGCACTGGTATCGGTGAGCAGGTTCAGACTCACGTCGAGCCCTTTTATCTCGGTATTTTTGGCTTGCAGCGCCAATACCTTTTTTTGGATGACCGTATCGCCGGTACGGTGATCGACGAAACGGACCACGCCCATGCGGTCGCTGACCTCCGGGTCGTTAGCTGGCAAAACATAGAAGAAATCGGTTAGTTTGTTTACCCGGATGTCCCCGTCGACTACCGGAGCATCCATTTTCCCTTCGAGATTGATGGCCGCGTCCAGATTGAGCTGACCATAGAATTGCCGGGTACCGGATTCTGGCGCGTTGATCATCCGGAAGTTCTGGGCATTGAGGGAAAGGTCAAAACCGTAGCTGTGATAATCCTTGGTAAATACATTCCCGTCGAGGATCAGCTTATTGCCGGCGGAGTCCCTGAGCGTAAACTGGTCGAAGTTGAAACCTTCCTCATCAAAGGCAATCCGGTCTTTCGACACGTCGAGCGCTTCGCCGGAAATGGTCGGCGTGATCACAGCGCTGTCAAAATAAAGATTTCCGCGGACTACGGGCTTATCGATCGTTCCCTGGATGGTAAATTTGCCCATCAAAGAGCCTTTCATCTGATCGATAACGCCTTCCGCGGCGTGAGTAAAGGCCGCCAGGTTGATCCGCCGGAGATCGAGCTTGAGGTCCATTTTGCTTTCGCCGGTATAATAGTCGCCGGAAATGGCGATATCGTTGTTCTTTCCCTGCAGCCCGATATCGGCGGTGAAGGCATTGGCTTTTTCGTTGTTGACCTTCACGCTAAGATCACCTAACGAGTCGGTCTTATAGGTCAGGTTTTGAATTTTCAGATCGGTAGTGAAAACAGGATTCGTCGTCACATTTTTAACTTCGGCAGTGCCGTTCAGCAGACCATCGGCGATCACCGAATCCTGATTGGCCAAACGGCTGAGGGTACTGAGCCGGAAATTGCCGAATCTGATGTCGAGGGGTACGCCTCCGGCGGTCCCGGGGACGTCGATGGGCGCCGCGCCGGTAGTCCCCCGGCTGTTGACCGAAAGGGAATCCCCATTGTTGCTGAGGGTGAAGTCATGGACGATGACACCGGTGGAATCGTATTGAATGAAGTTATCGCGGCTTACCTGCCAGCGCTCGTAGTTGAGCAGCAGACTGTCCGGATTGAAACTAAATTTTATCGCGCTGTTTTGCTGGTCGAGCAACCCGGCGAGACGATAGCGGTCTTTATCCTTCTTATCCTTCAGCAGAAGGGTCGTCGTCAAATGGTTATCCGCTACAGCGCCATAGACCGCCGTTTTATAAAGCAAAAACCCGCTGCCATGTCCATCGGCCAGCGTAATGTTGTAGCTAAGGCTGCTGTCCGAGGTGGCGGCAGTAATGTCGACATCATGCAGGAATTGGGTGCCAAAGACCACCCGCGGGGTCCTCAGCGCAAGTTGAAGATCGTTGCGGTCGCTGTTATATGTCAGCACCCCACCGACCGTATCGGTCCCGTTCAGCGAAGGCATGAATGCCAGCACCAGCGGCGATGTCCGCAGCTTCATCCGCAACGTCCAGTCCTCTGGCGTAAAAGCGGTATCCTTAAACCCCGGGAGTTGATAGTAATTATTGATGGTATGTTCCAGCGCCGTAGGTAGCTGCATTAACAAATAATGTCCATTGAGATCGAAATCGGCCATCTCCGTATGCAGCTGGATATGCTCCCTATCTTCCTCCCGGGCCGCCAGCAGGATGACGCTGTCGGTGACGATATGTCGCCGCCCCTGCAGCAAATTCATTTGAGTGACCCGAAATGACCCTTGCAGCGAATCGGGATTGGTATCTTCAAACTGCGCAGCCAGATGCCCTTTGAATTGAAGAGTATCCGTCGTCAGCCCCATGGCATGCAAGTCCAACGTGTCCACCTGCCAGTCCAATTTCAACGCCGGGAACTTATTCGACAGATCGGCCGAAGCCTGCAGCTCGAAATGGACCGCCGTATTGTTGATCGACGACTGCAGTGTAGCCTGCTGATCAGCAATCGATCCGGCGATCAAAAGATTATGGTACTGGTAATGCCGGAATGTAGCCGAAGCTATCTTCCCGGTGAACCTGGAATGAGCGCTATGGATATCCAGCCCCGTACCCTGCAGCGTAAAATTGGCGGTGACGGCCCCCCATTGCGCACTATCCTGCAAAATAGTCCCAAGATTCAATGCCCGCGTAGCCAAAGAGAGATCATAGCTGGCGCCGGTAGCAGACCGAAAATTCCGGGCAAATCCTTTTACGATCACCGTCCCGGACGAGGTATTCAGCGTGAAATCGGTATTTATCGCATCCATGCTGCCCGCCAGGCGTCCATGAAGACCGAACCGGGCAGGAATAGTGATATTGGAAGGCAGCGTTCCCTTCGGCGCCAGGCTGACCAGCGCGGCCCTGCTGCCGGAAAGATTCCGAAAATTGACATCCCCCTGTATCCTCCGGCTGTCAAATGGATGCCGGATCACCCCGGCCAGGTTAAGTCGCAGATCGCGGATACCGCTGAGTTGTAACTCACTGATATCCAGAACATCGAAGCTGCCCTTCGCCCTTGCATTGACGACCCAGACCTCTTCCGGATGACGAAAAACCGGCTGTGAAGCCAGGAAAGGGGCAAAGGTAAGGATATCCTTTACCTGCACCCTGCTTCCCGCCAGATCAAGATCGATCAGCGTATGCGCGGGAGTTTTCACCATCCCCGCTATGGAATCATATTGCAGCGAAACATCCCGGCGCAGCAGGGTTCCGGGTGTCTGTAAGACAAGATCCTTTAACAGCGCGCGCCGGTTGGAATAAAAGAAGTTGGTTTGCAGCCGGATCAGCCGGAACCCCGACTGCTCGCTCAACGCCCCGCTGGCGACGGTCCCGCTGATGGAGTCCTGCGAATAGCGAAGGTCGGAACCCGCGAGGCTTAATTGACGCACCGCCAAATGCGCATAGTCCATTCCCGCCTTTTGCTTTTTCTGCGTATTGTCGTCATACCGGATATCCGTATTGTCCAGCTGAATGGCCTTGGCCAGGAAGATCTCCTTATCGAGATCGACCTCCCGCACATCGGCTGTCAGCCGGCCCAGCCGCGCCTGCATGAACAGGGCGCTGACTATATTTCCATAAGCGACGGAACTATTTTCGATCTTCACGTGGCCGATATTCAGCTGCGGACTGCCGCCGCCACTACTCCCGATAGCCGCCGCACTCGCCACCAGCGGCTTTCCCTGCCGCACCCGCGCCACCATCCCATCCAAATCAAACTCGGGAATATCGAACCGGAGCCTGTCCAAATCAAGCCCGCTCAACCGGGTCAAACTATGCCCGACCCAAACTTCCACATCATTCCCCGTAACCGTATCCTTGTACACAAACCGGATCTTATCCAGCACCAGCTCATTCAACCCCATTTTCATGGGCTTACCGCTTGAGGTACCCGGCTTCGCCGACGGCGGCCCCGAAAAAGCATCGACGATAAATTGAAAATTAAAGCTTGTATCCGGCATCTTCCTCCCGATCTTCACTGTCAGCCCCGATAGCTCCACCTTGCCGATATCCAGGTCATTGTGAAGCAAAGCCAGCATCCGTATCTGCACGTCGATCAACCCCGCCGACACCAGGGTATCGTGTTGCCTGTCCTCGATATACACATTCTTCAGGGTCACGGACCGGAACAGGTCGATATGCAAATCCCCGATCCGCACCCTTGTCTTTAGCTTCCGGGAAAGATAGCCCTCGGCCTTCCCCCGGATGATATTCTGGACAAAAGGGGTCTGGACAAGCAGAAAGACGATGAGCAGGATGACGAATATAGTCAGCAGGGTCCGCCCGACTATTCTTACCAACCGACGAAACAGGGATCTTTTAGGGTTTCCAACCATATTACCCCTGATATGTCAAAATACAGACCAATCCGCTCAAATAAGCCCACTTAGGCGGCCTTTTCTGCAGAATAGATGAAATCGCTGTCTTTCAATAGATTTGTTCCGTTTTTTCCACAAGACCGTATCCTTTTTTCCACACGAAAAATGAGCGCGACCCCGCATTTGTCCAATCAAAGGCTGTTGAAATTCTGGCTTTTGATTTGTCATACTCTTACTACACAAAAACCGGGTACCATGCTGAAGCAAGTTCAAACGCAAAAGCAGCAACATACGATCCTCCCGCAGCAAATCGAATTATTGAACCTTTTTCACCTGAATACCCTGGAACTGGAACAACGGATACAAGATGAGCTGAGCGAGAATCCCGCCCTGGAAGAATTGTCTTCCGGCGACGATGCCTCAGCGGATAAGTTTTCCAAAGAAAGCGTGCAGGATTTTCAGAACTGGGAAGAGTATGGATACGACGATATTCCAGACTACAAAACGGAATACAACAACTACATCAATACGGAAAAAGTTCCGGAAAAGCCGATCGCTGAAGTAACGGATTTCAGGGAAGAGCTCAAACGGCAATGCCGGTTCCTGGAAATACCGGAGGAAAAACTGCCCATGCTGGATTTCCTGATCGATTCTATCAATGAGAACGGCTTTCTCGAACAGGACCTCGATGAACTGGCCTCGGAGATCTCTTTCAAACGAAAAATCTGGACCGAACCGGAAGAGCTCGAAGAGTCACTCAAAGTGATCCGGGAACTGGAGCCGGTGGGCGCAGGCTGCCGGACCGTACAGGAATATATGCTGCTCCAACTCAGGAATATGAATGTCAAACGCCCGGATGTCCGGACCGCTATCCAATTGCTGGAAGGTCATTTCCAGGATCTGCGGACCTGCAACCTGGACAAGCTAAAGAAACAGCTGGGTCTGGAAGACGATGAGATCCGTATCGTGCTGAACCTGCTGGCGCACCTGAACACCCGGCCCTTTAACCCGGAAACAAACGGCTTGCAGGCCAATCCTTCCATCCTGCCGGATTTTATAGTCCTCGATGAAGGTGACAACCTCGAGCTGGCCTTGTACCGTCAACGGTCCTCAAACCTGCACATCAGCCAGTCCTGGGCGGAAATGGTACAGCACTCGGCGCAGAACGCTTCTATCGACAAAGCAGCTAAACAATACCTGCGCAGCAAGCTGTCTTCCGCTCAATGGTTCATAAACGCCATCCAACAGCGTGAATCCAATATGCTAAAGATCATGCGGGCCATTGTCGACATGCAATACGAGTACTTTAAATACGGCGATATACTCCTGCTCCAGCCCATGAAGCTAAAAGATATCGCCGACAGGGTGAAAGTAGATATCTCGACCGTCTCCCGGCTGACTTGTAATAAGTACGCCGAAACTCCATTCGGCACTATCTTATTAAAGGATCTGTTCACGGAAGGGATCGTTAACCAGGAAGGCAACAATATCAGTAACAAGGTGATCCAGAATATTATCCAGGAAGTGATCCAGGGCGAAAATAAAAAGGCGCCCTATACGGATCGCCAGTTGGTGACCATCCTCGCCGAAAAAGGCTACAGCATCGCCCGGCGGACGGTGGCCAAATACCGGGAGCTGATGAATATCCCCGTGGCGCAGGTCCGGGGACTGTGGAATTAAAAACTTGACAATATGCGATCGATATGGACGGGAGCCATCGGCTTCGGCCTGGTCAACATCCCCATCAAAATGTATAGCGCCGTCCGGGACAGTGAGCTGGACCTCGACATGCTCGACAAAAAAGACCACGCCAATATCAAATTCAAACGGGTCAATGAAAATACCGGTAAGGAAGTTGCGTGGGAAAATATCGTCAAAGGATACAAGCTGGAAGACCGCTATATCGTGCTGACGGATGAAGATTTTGAAAAAGCCAGCCCGGAGAAATCGAAGATCATCGGGATCAACGAATTTGTGAAGGAGGAAGAAATCGACGGCATCTATTACGAAACACCCTATTACCTCGAGCCGGAAAAGTCGGGCGCAAAAGCCTATGCGCTGCTGCGCGATGCCTTGCACAAAACAGGGAAGGTTGGTTTTGGCAGCTTTGTGCTGCGGAACAAAGAGGGGCTGGTCCTGGTCAAGCCCATGGAAAACATCCTGGTGCTGAACCGTATCCGCTGGGCCCGGGAAATCCGGCCAACGGATGAGCTGACTATCCCGGCCGGAAGCGGCAAACCAGCGGAAATGAAAATGGCCATCGAGCTCATCAACCAGTTGTCCGGGCCATTCGACATCGCTAAATACAAGGATACCTATACCGATGAACTAATGAAGCTGATCAAGGCGAAGGCCAAGGGCGTCAAGCCGGCCGGAACCACCCTAAAAGTCGTACACCGGCAAGGTAAAGACCTGCTCTCGCAGCTAAAGGCCAGCCTGCAGGGTAGCAAAAGGCGCGCGTCTTAGGGCAGTTCTCTCGATTCCCCTTTTAAAATACAAACCGCGTTATCGTTTGGCTTGATCCCGCCCCCATGCCGCGTCGCATACGCCTTGGTAAATTCCGCCCCAAAAAAAAGAATGATCGAAGAGTAATATACCCAGATAAGGATGACCATTATCGACGTAGCCGCGCCATACATCAGCCCGATATTCGAATGCCCCAGGTAAATACTGATCAATAATTTACCCAGCATGAACAGCACCCCGGTAAATATTGCCCCGATAAAAGCATCCTTCCAGGCAATAATGGCATCGGGAAGTATTCGGAAAATAATCATAAATAAAAGGACGACCACGGCCAGGATAAGCACCACATTGACCGCATAAAAGAAATATACAGTGGAGTGAGAGAAGTGATGCTCCAGGTAATCGCTTAACAGATCCATGAGTGAATTGACTACCAGGGATACCATGGAAATAAAGCCAAAGGCGACGATCAGCGAAAAGGAGATCAATCGGCTGATCAGCAGATACAACCAGCCTTTTTTTGGCTTGGCCTGGATGGACCACATATAATTAATCGACCCCTGGATTTCGGTGAATACCCCGGTAGCGCCGATGATCAGGACGATGCCGCCGACGACAGCGCCCGTCATCGTATGCCTGGACTGTTGAATATATTTAATGATGTCCTGGATCTGCAATGCCGCCGCATTTCCGACAAGGTCTTTGATCTGCATGTAAATCTTGCCCTCGACCGCCTGCTGCCCCCAGAAAATGCCCGCAAGCGATATAACAACGATCAGCAAGGGGCCGATAGAAAAGATCATGGAATAGGAAAGGCTGGCCGCCAGTTTAAAAGCGTTATCATCGTTAAAGTCGATCGCCGCCTTCTTTATAGACTTCCAGAAAAGCGCTGGCCTCGAGTGCTTCATACTTCTTATATTGATAAGATCATGCCAGATTGCGGGGTAAAATGTAGATATTGTTCCCCATTTTGATCGGCTAAAGGCATTTCTCCGTTGTAAAAAAAACTGGCAAGCATTTTTCAATATGCTTTACCGACACACAATATTCCTGGCACTAAAAATTATTTTTATGAGTGGTTTACTTTATCTGATAGCAGTCATACTTCTGATAGGATGGCTCCTCGGCGTTTTTGTATACAGTGTAGGCGGACTGATTCACATCTTAATTGTTCTGGCTGTGATTTCACTGATACTTGGCCTTATCAGGAGAGCTTGACCGGTATTGGCTTTCGGGAGGGGCAGATCCCGTCCGATGGACGGGGTCTTTAAGGCCGGTCGCGTGACCGGCTCTTTTTTATCCCCCGATCAAGGGCGTCGTCCGGATATAGGACGCCAAAATTTTCATTAATATCTCTTCTTCATTACCGGCCGTCTCCCCAAGATAGTCAACGAGCTTATTCTCTTCATAGAGCCGGATAAGACCGGGATGCACATAATATTTCCGGCATACCGTTCGGGTATTCCCCAACTGACGGCTGACTGCATCGAGCACCGCAACGACATTTTTCTTACAGCACGCGGCATCTGCCGCTTCGCCAACCATTCTGAATTCCTGTAAAGCATGCAGCGAACCAGCCCAGGTCCGGAAATCCTTGGCGGTGAAATCCAGACCGCCCGCAGCATCCTTGATATAATGATTGACCATACCGGAGTCGATGCTTTTCCGGCTGCCGTCTTCTTCATAATACTGGAATAATTCCTTGCCGGGGATATCCCGGCATTGCCCTACCATCCGCGCCAGTCGCTTATTCTGTAAAGTAATATCGTGATGCACGCCTTTCTTGCCGGTAAAGGAAAAAACCATTTTGTCGCCGTTAATGGTGACATGCTTATTTTTCATCGTCGTCAGGCCGTAGGAGCCGTAAAGTTTTTCATATTCATTGCTGCCGACACGGATATAAGTCCTTTCTATGAGACTGATGACGGTGGCCAGCACTTTTTCACGCGTCAGCCCCTTTGACCGGAGGTCGGCTTCCATTTTACCGCGGATAACGGGGAGATTCTTGCCAAATTCGTAAAGCCGGTGAAATTTCGTTTCACGGCGAAGTGAATTCCATAACGCATGATAACGGTATTGCTTGCGTCCCCGGACATCGATCCCCGTGGCCTGGATATGGCCGTTGGCGGCAGGACAGATCCACACCTTTGTCCAGGCGGGCGGGATGACCAGTCCGCGGATCCGCTCCAACGCCGCCTTTTCCCTCACCGGACCACCCCCGGAAAGATAATAGAATCCCTTCCCTTTCCTGACCCGTGAAATACCCGGCTGGCGGTCGTTGACATAAACCAGGTGGGCATAAGAAGCCGCCTTTTCATAGTCACGGTCTGCCAGCAATATGTCTTTATGAGAAAAATAAGGGGTAGCTGACATTGCTATTGATTTTACGGGACATAATAAAGCCATCCCGGAGACCCGGGATGGCGTCCATTAACCTAAACCTCTATCGCACAAAATCTTTATAGTTCACTTACATAAAATCATGTGCCAGCCCCCCGGCGGCCCGCGTCCGCCCCCCTGCCTGCTCCCCGGCGAAAGCCTAAATAATGCAAAAATTGGCTTAAACCTTGTATCTTATAAGCACAATCCAAAATTATGGGCGCAAGCCAAAAATTTTTATCGATATGCCGGATCAGTTTTTAGCCCGGTTCAATCAATTGCCCGATTTACTATGGGACAGTATCCTGACCGCCATGGCCATTATCATCGGCCTGATCGTCAAATTCATGCTGTCGATGCTGCTGAAAAAGAAGCCCAAAGACGCCCGGCCGGCCTTTTCTTTTACCCGTAGCCTCCTGAACCGCCTCGGCAAGCCCTTCAGCTGGTTCCTGCCGGTGGTAGCCTTTAATTTCCTCCTGCCGCTGATGAAAATGCGGAGCGATATCGCCCGCGCGCTCGACAAAGCGGTCGAGATCCTGCTGGTCATCACTTTTGCCAACGTGCTGATCGGAGCGGTGAACGTATTCGAAGACTATGTCTACCACAGTTTTAATATTGACAAGGCCGACAATCTGAAAGAACGGAAGATCCGCACCCAGCTGCAGTTTATCCGCCGGCTGGCCGTCAGCCTCATCATCGTCCTCACGATCTGCGCCATCCTGCTGAGCTTTAACAACATGCGGAAGCTCGGAACAGGCCTGCTGACCGGGGTCGGCGTAGGCGGAATCATTATCGGCTTTGCGGCGCAGAAATCTCTGGGGAATTTTCTGGCCGGCTTTCAGATCGCCTTTACCCAGCCGCTCCGGATCGATGACGTGCTGGTCGTGGAAGGAGAATGGGGCCGCGTGGAAGAGATTACGCTCAGCTATGTGGTGCTGAATATCTGGGATCAGCGCCGGCTGATCCTGCCCATCAATTATTTTGTCGAAAAACCTTTTCAGAACTGGACCCGTACCAGTGCGGATATCATGGGGACTGTTTTCATCTACCTCGATTATACCATCCCTTTAGACCCGCTCCGGGCGGAACTGACCCGTCTGCTGGAAAACAACCCCCTCTGGGACAAACGGGTAAAAGTACTGCAGGTGACTAACGCCAGCGAACGAACGATAGAAATCCGGGCCCTGATGAGCGCCGCCAGCTCCGGCAACGCGTTTGACCTGCGCTGCGATATCCGGGAAGGATTGATCACCTTCGTTCAGCAGCATTACCCCGAATGCCTGCCGGTGACGCGCGCTGTACTCGAACAGCCCGCCAACACCTCCTCGCCCCTCACGCCCGCAACCGGCGCCAAACTCACCACCAACGCACCCGCAACCGGCGAGACCCCGCCGCCAGCAACCGGCGCGCCCTCCCCCGCCAGTCAGCGCTGATTAAAGATCCGTGTTGATCTCCGTATCGTCATTATTATCGCTGATGCTGTAATCGTTGTTTTCCTCATCCTCTTCCCCAAGCGCCTCATCGGCATCGTCATCCCCTGCCCCGGGTATATCGAGATCGTCGGCAGAAAGATCGTCGTTGCGCTCGTTACCAAAGCTTTTTTCGTTAAGCGGAGTTCCGTCTTCATCCGTACTGTCCAGCAACCCCGTCCGCAACGGCTCATCTTCGCTGTCATCCCGCCGCCTGTCGATAGCACCCAGCATTTCCCGCTCATCTTTCGAAACATTAGTCCTTCCATCCAGACCAAGCCCCCCATCGTCCGCCCTATCCAGCGGTCCGAGTACATCATCCCCCTCTTCATCAGCCGAAGAAGCCGTTTCATCCGCCAATTCACCCAGCCGGAGAGGTTTGATATGCTCCTGGCCGGGAATATCCCTGACCTCGGGCATATCGATCGTATTTTTATCTTTCTTTACCATAATAAATGGATTGTGTTATCCCTGTAAGTTAAGGAAAATATTGCCCAATACTTCCGGCGACAACCCTTTTACCGCCTCCGTATTTAGCCTTGCCAATATACCGCCTCCGTATTTACCGCTCCCCTATTTACGGCTCCTGCATTGGGGCCGCCCGAAGGCGTCGGCGGTCTGGGAGCCTGTCTGGGCGGGGGCGGAAGACAGCCCGAGCCAACAACGCTTAAAAGAAGAATAAGCATTCCCAGCATCAGGCAGGAACGCCGGCCAAAGCTGAATGGTTTAGCGATCATGGTTTTCATGTGCATTTTTTTTAATGTGATTGCAATAAGAATGCCCCGCCCCCGCTCACATCTGCTGATACACCCTGACATAGTCAACCACCATCGACCGGGGAAAGATGCCGTCATCGACCCCCTTCTGACCACCCCAGCCACCGCCAACCGCCACATTGAGCAACAGATGAAACCGCCGGTCAAAGGGCCATTCCTCAAACCCATTACCGCTGTTGTGAAAAACGGAGTATTCTTTATTATCTACAAAAAAGCGGATCGCAGAAGGCGACCATTCAATGGCATAGATATGAAACGCCGTATACGGATCACCAATATAAAGCCCTTTGGTGAACCCGGTATGAATGACGTGATTGAATTTTCCGGTATGAACACTCCCGAAGACGCTGTCAGGCTTGAACCCGACATTTTCCATGACATCGATCTCCCCGCTGGCCGGCCAGCCGCCATATTTCCAATCGGTAGACAGCATCCAGATCGCAGGCCACAGACCCCGGCCCGCCGGCAATTTGGCCCTGACCTCGATCCGGCCATAAAGCCAATCCCCCTTGCCTTTTGTAACCAGCCGGGCAGAAGTATACTGATTATCCCCCCTGATCTCCTTACGTGCGGTAAGATATAGATAACCATCCCGCACAACAGCATTGGCAGTATCGGCCCGGGTATAATATTCCAGCTCTTTATTCCCCCAGCCATTCCCACCCGTATCATAGCTCCATTTTGTCGAATCGGGCAGACCGGTATAGTTGAATTCATCGGACCAGACCAGCTTCCGGGCTGCCATATCCTGGGCGACAACGGAATGACCGGGCAACAGCAGGAGGATCAGCAATCGGTAGTAGTGCTTTTTCATAACGCAATAATACCGAAAATCGCAAACCCATTGGCCTATTTCGAATAAGCCAGCGAACCTGCCGGCTGGAAATTAAAGTACTGCCTGGCATTATAATAACAAATATCCCTGACTACCTTACCAATCCATTCCATATCATTCGGCAACTCCCCGTTGGTCATTTCTTCCCCAAAGAGCTGACAAAGGACCCGCCGGAAATATTCGTGCCGCGGAAAGGAAAGGAAACTGCGGGAATCCGTGAGCATTCCGACAAAGCGGCTCAACAGACCCATATTGGAAAGCGTATTGATCTGCCGGGTCATTCCATCCTTCTGATCCAGGAACCACCACGCTGACCCAAACTGCACCTTGCCCGCAATAGAGCCATCATTAAAGTTTCCGATCATGGTTGCGATCAATTCATTATCTGCCGGATTTAAATTATAGAGGATGGTCTTTGCCAGCTTATCATCTTTGTCAAGCCGGTCAAGAAACCGGGCCAGCGCCCGGCCCTGAGAAAAATCTCCCACGGAATCCCAGCCGGTATCTGGCCCGAGCCGCTGCGTCATCCGGCTATTATTGTTGCGAAGCGCCCCAAGATGGAATTGCTGTACCCACCCCTTGTCACAGTCCCACTCCGCAAAGTGAACGAGCATAGCCGACTTGAATTTTCGGCGCTCCATCTCATTCAGGTCTTTACCGGCCCGAACCTTGTTGAAGATGGTTTCCACTTCCCAGCCAGTAAACTCTTCCGCATAGATCTCTTCCAGACCATGATCGGATACGGTGCATCCCATGGAGGCAAAAAAATCGTGGCGGTTCTCCAACGCAAAAAGGTAGTCGGAAAAGTTGGAGACGGCCACATTCGTAACCGCTTCCAGTCTTTTGATATAACCGTTGAAGGTCGCAGGCTGGTCTACATTCATGGCGCCATCCGGCCGGAAAGCAGGCAGTACAGGTATTTCAAAGCCATCCTGTTTCAGCTGCCGGTGAAATTCCAGCGTGTCGACCGGATCGTCGGTCGTGCATACCGTCTGCACATTCATCTTACGCAGTAAGTTACGGACGGAATATTCTTTCGTCTGCAAACTGGCGCTGCAAAGATCATAGATCTTTCTGGCTGTACGGCCATTGAGGATATCCTCCACGTTAAAATAGCGTTGCAACTCCAGATGCGTCCAATGGTACAGGGGATTCCGCAACGTGTATGGAACGGTCTCTGCCCATTTTTGAAACTTTTCCCAATCCGGCTTGTCACCGGCGCAAAACCCTTCTTCCACTCCATTGGTGCGCATAGCCCGCCATTTATAATGATCCCCATACAGCCAGGCCTGGGTAAGATTGGCAAAGCGGTGGTCAGCAGCTATCTGCTGCGTCGACAGGTGACAATGATAATCGATCACCGGCATTCCCTTGGCATACTCATGATAGAGCTGCCTGGCAGCGTCACTGTGCAGCAAAAAGTCGTTGTCTAAAAATTGTTTCATGCTGAATTCCTTTAATTTTTTTGTGCTTTATATAGCAGCCATTGCACGAAGTCCCGGGCGGCATTATAATTTTCATAGTCTGCCGGGAGCTTTCTTCCATCCGTATATTCATTATAAAACCAGGGATCGCCCACAGCAAACACGGCCCCCTTGCCCACCGGAGAAACGGCCATGATCACATGACCCTTGTCCGTAAAGTATGCCAATGCCGGGGGACTCAGCTGCAGGGTGCTTAATTCCTTGATATAAATTTTGCTCGTCGTTCCGAATATCTTGTCCTGCGGCGCTATGGTGAACGCACCCATGGCAAAATTACTCCCCGTGACCTTATGATAATCGTCGTAATTGAACTGAATACCAAACTTCGCCGCCAGCACATTAAAATGCGTAAATTCGGCATTCGCAGAGTCATTGCTCATCAGCACCAACACCCCGCCAGCCTTCACCCAATCATAGATGCTTTGTATCTCCGCCGGTCCCGGATAGTTGGGCGCCGGCACTTCCCTGTCATCGTCGGGATCGACAATAATATAGACGGAAGCCTTCCCAAGATTAGCGGCCGTAGGCGCCACCGGCAGGGAATCCGTGTGCGCCCCATATTGCCGGAAAAGATGTCCCAACAGCGAAAAACCGCTGTTGGCCTTGTCTTCCCAGGTGTAATGATAACGGACCGCCGCCCCGGTTATATCCTTCCGACGTTCGTTATTAAAATAATAGTCCAGCATCACCGTCTTCCCTTCCCCTTTCGCGGAGGTTGTCATCCGTTTGTATTCCACGGCCGCCAGCAAAAAAACGCCGATGCCCTTCGGATCGTTCGCGCCCTGCAGCTCTACCCTGCCATTAAAGCTGGTCCCGATAAACCGATCCGCCAGACCCCGGTATCCCTTTTCAGCAACGGACCGGTAATCATCCGGTAAATAGCCCTGACAAACGCCGCGGGTCAACGTATAGGCAAACATGGCGCTGGCCGACGCTTCCGGATAGTTGCCCGCCTCGCCGGGCCGGTCAGGTATATCCCACCAAAGACCCGTCGCAGGGTCCTGCACTTTCCCGATGGCATCGGCATACCGCCGCAGGATCCCAAGCAGCGCCTTTCTGCCGGGATGACCGGCAGGAAAATAGTCCAGTGCATCCACCAGGGCCATACCATACCAGCCCATGGCCCGCCCCGAATCATCCCGTCCATGATAAAGAAGACCGGTCCTCGCATCCCGCGTATGCGCTTCGATCGTTACAAACTGACGGGTGATATCGTCAAACACGCTGTCTTCGTGGAAGAGAGCGGCATATTGCGCAAAAAAGGGCTGAGCCATATGGAGCCCATCCAGCCGGAGCCGCCGGGCCGCTTTATAATATTTCTCCTGCAAGGTCGTCTCAAAAAGCAGCAGCAGGAGTCTGCCCGGCAGGATATTGTCAAGGCTGTATTCTTCCGGCCGGTAACCCTGGATATTCCCGTCCTTGTCTACCAGCCGGTCGATCTGCTGTTGAACATAGTTTATATAGCGGGCGTCACCCGTCGCATACCAAAGCCTTGCAAGACCCAGCCAGACCACACCCTGCTCATAGGTCCAACGTACCGGCTTTATTGTACTGCAGTCTACCCATTCGTCCATGGCCGTAGCGGCAAGGCCGACGGCGGGCCCGGCAGCCGTATCGACCACAACCCCGGTCACTTGCGCATCCACCCGACAACTCAACAAAACAAATAGTATATGTATAATATAGGTGCGCATATTTATCTGAAAGGCACAATCTTTTTTTCTTTCCGGCTCTCATAGGCCTTTTCAATGACGCGGATGATCCTGACCGCTTCCTCCGCAGTGACGGGCAGCGGCTTGTCATGACGGATCGCTTCATAGACACCCGTAAAAAAATCCATATAGTTTCCCCGTTCAGTCGGTACATATTCGCGGATGACCTTTCCATCTTTTTCCGTATGGAGCAGCCCCCGCTCTGTCTCCGGCTCGACGCCCCAGTCTGCGCCGCCAGGCATTTCCCCCGCCAGCAGATGTCGCTCCTGCACATCCGTCCTCGACTTGAGAAAAGTGCCCAGATGCCCAAATACACTATAGGAAGGCAGCGGCTCCCGCACCAGGTAGCTCGATTTGATCCGGACCCTGAGGCCGGGATAAAAAAGAAGGACTTCCATATAGTCATCCACCTGGGAATGGTCCCGGATAATAAACAGATCGGCGAACACGGCGTCCGGGTCGCCGAATAATTGCAGCGCCTGATCGATCAGGTGAGAACCCAGATCGTAAAGCAATCCCCTGCCGGGACCGGGCGTCTCCTTATGCACTTTCGCGCTTAGCGCGGGAGTGAAACGGTCATAATGGAACTCCGCCTCCACAATCTTCCCCAATACCCCCGAATCCACTATTTTTTTTACCGTCCGGTAATCACTGTCGAAACGACGGCTCTGAAAAGAAGTCAATTTTTTCCCGGCTTTTTTTGCAAGCCCGATCAACTCGAGACCTTCTTTTTCCGTCACGGTAAAAGGTTTCTCCAGGATCACATGCTTGCCGGCCAGCAACGCCTGTCGGGCATAATCATAATGCGTATAATTTGGCGTATTGACGATGACCAGCTCGACAGCCGGATCAGCCAGCAGCTCTTCCAGGGTACGGCAGACATGCACCGAAGGATAGATCTGCGAAGCCAGGTTTTTTTCTCTCTCCCATACCGAGTAAAACTGGAAGTTGGGACTAACATGCAAAAAGGGAGCGTGAAATACACGTCCCGACATGCCAAAGGAACATATTGCCGTGTTAACGGGTGTCATATTTTTCAATTTATTTCCAGGGTTTTTTGCGCAGCTACATACTGGAGTCCGCGTACAAATATACCCTCTTCAGCGCCATCACAGACAACATTGTGGCCATGTATTTGCATCCAACAATCAAAAGGCATGGATACAAGCGTGAAATTTAGCGGGACATTGTGGGCCGGCACCAGCGGATTGGTATTGCCCGTAGCCAACAAACAGGCATTCCCGGAGGAATTCCGCGCCGGTACCCGGCTTACTTATTATGCCTCGCTCTTTAATAGCATAGAGCTCAACAGTACCTTTTATAAGATGCCGATGCCCGTTACTTTTTCCAAATGGGCGGGTGAAGTGCCGGTGCATTTCCGGTTTACCGTAAAGCTGTGGCGGGGTATCACCCATGTGCCCGGTCTGCGGTTCTCCCCGGCGGATGTCAACCGCTGCCTCTACGCCGCCGATCACCTCTGGGAAAAGAAGGGATGCCTGCTGATCCAGCTACCGCCGGGGCTAAAGGTTGACGCGGCCGGTCAATTGGAGCGGCTATTAAAAACAATATCCCTCTCCGATCCGGACCACAGCTGGAAAATAGCGGTAGAATTCCGCAACCGGTCCTGGTATACCCCGGAAGTGAACACACTATTACAATGGTACCGGGTTGCTTATGTACTACATGATATGCCTGCTTCGGCAATGACGGAGCTTCCTGCCATGCCGGAAGATTTCGTTTACCTGCGATTTCATGGTCCCGCGGGAGATTATAAAGGCGGGTATGACGGCGCCGTCCTCGAAAGAAGGGCACAAAGAGCCAGGGAATGGCTATTTACGGGAAAAGACGTATATGTGTACTTCAATAATACGATTGGCGATGCCCTGACCGATCTGGTCAGGCTAAGAGAGCTGATCCCGGCCGCTATTTCCAGTTCTTCAACAACCGCCGCAGCACGACGATCTCGCCGGTATGATAGCTGGTATGGTCAATGAGCAGCACGGCTTCCCGAAAGAGGGACTGACCGTCGCCATGTGGAAAAGGCATATAGATCTCCTCTCCTGCCTTATGCAGCAGTGCGATAAATGCGTTCCGGTCCGCGGCTATCCGGTCCAGCGATTTTTGCCAATCACCGGAGCGGGCGGGAGCTTTCTGTTCAGGCCAGTAGTCATCCGGCCAATGGGGGCTCGTATGATGGGGGTCGCGGGAAAATTCCAGGATATCCCACTGCGTGATCCGGATATGTTCAACCAGCTGCCAGATACTATATGGCAGATGAGCAGGGATGGACCCCAGCAGATCGTAGGGAATATCCCGGATGGCATCTTCGAAGGAGGCATGGGCGCTACTCCCATTCAACCCCTCTTCCAGGTGTTTTATCACATCGGCGCTATGGCCTTTGGCGACAGACGAAGCTTTCATGATGATTTATTAAACGGTTTTGATCCCCTTTTCCTTCAGCTTCAGATACATCATCCGCAGGATCTCGCTTTTCAGATTTTGTATCTGGCTGATATTGCCTACCCAGGCCACGATTGTAAAGCTAAGTGTTTTATCGTTGGCCGTCGATAATAAGACCTTCGGCTTATTTTCATGGGACAGATCCGCCTGGTCCTTCAACGTATCCTGAACGATCTCGTTAATCTGCTCTAACGTCGGCCCTGTTTCCACGGTGATCGGCACCTCGATCCGGACCTTGCTGTTCTGCACGGTCCAGTTAATGACTTCGCCGGACAACAAGTCGCCATTCGGCATAATGATCTCCGTCCCTTCTTCCGTCATCAGCCGGCTGGACCGGATACCCATGTCGCGCACGATCCCTTTTTTCCCGTTCAACTCGATATAGTCCCCGATCTGGAACGGGCTCTCGAAGATCAGGATAATGCCGGATACCAGGTTGTTGACGATGTTCTGAAGACCCAGGCCCACGCCCACACCCAGGGCGCCCAGCACGATGGTGAGCTTGTCGATGGGCAGGCCGGAAGCAATGACAGCCAGGAAAAACCCGATAATAATAAAGATCAGCCGCATCAAGACCAGCCGTGAACCTTTCTTTCCTTCCTGCGGCACAGAATGGCCATCCTGCTGGCCGAAAAGATAGCCGATATATTTTTGCAGGACATGAGAAATATAGAGGATGACAATAAAGATCAATATATTCTCTAACCGGAATGAGATGCTCCCGATCGATCGGGTAATACTGAGCCAACGACTCACCGCCGTATAGATAGGATCGAACAGATCCATATTGGTAGCGAAAATGATCAGCCAGGTCAGGGCGGATAGCACAAGCAACAGACGATAAATACCCTTATGGGCTCTGTCGTAAAACAGGCTGACGGTCGGACCATTGGTGTCCAGCTTGCTTGCCGCAGACTGGAGGGAAAAAGCCTCCATCAGGCAGTTCACAAAAACCGACAGACCCACGGCCTGCACCAGGCCAAAGATGGCGCTGGTGCTAAGCAGCTTCGACAGGCTCAGCCTTCCACAAGCATTACAGACGATGGCTAACACGTTGCAGACCTGATAAAGGATCACGACCACACGGCCGATCCGGGTCAGCGAGATCCG
>Ga0302326_10008087_pt1 | contig 23274 bp, 25 predicted proteins | sample Palsa_T0_3_FD_202264 | JGI IMG/M metagenome (GOLD analysis project Ga0302326, IMG submission 202264) | Peat permafrost microbial communities from Stordalen Mire near Abisko, Sweden - Palsa_T0_3 | ecosystem: Environmental > Terrestrial > Soil > Palsa > Peat permafrost | place: Sweden: Abisko... | reverse complement strand
GTCGCAACGCTCGCGTGCGGGCGGCCGACGATCGTCCACCACTGCGGCAACGCACCGAGCGCGGTCACGCGTTCGCCCGTGCCTTCGACGAGTGCCCCGGTTCCCGCGAGAAAGAACGGAATGTCCGAGCCGAGGCTGCGTGCGACTTCGAGCCAATCGCGGTCGTCGCGTTCTCCGAGCGAACCGTCCATCGCGGCGCGCAAAACCGCTGCCGCATCGCTCGAGCCGCCGCCGAGCCCGCCACCGACGGGGATCTCCTTATGCAATTCGACGGCGTACGCGGTTCGCACGCCGGCTGCGCTCAGCGCGCGTACGACGAGGTTGTCTTGCGCGAGTGCCGGATCGTTTGCAGCGAAGGACCCTCGCTCGCTCGCTTGCAGCTCGATGCGATCGTACAGGCCGATCGGCAACATGACGCTGCGCAGCGTGTGATAGCCGTCACTGCGCCGCGAGAGAATCTCGAGCGTGATATTAATTTTCGCCGGAGCGAAGAGCGTCGGCATCGAGCGCGGCTTTCGCGACGGGGGCTTGTGCCCCCGCACTGCGAATGACCGGACCCGTGGGTCCGCGCGCAAGCCTGTCATCAGTGCTTATCGTTGGTGCGATCGTGCTGCTGATCTCGATTGCAGTCGGCAACGGCATGGGCAATCGCGTCTTGAGTCAGATCCCGGGCCGTGTTCCGGATTTCGTCGCATCGCCCGTGGCGACGCCGAGCGAGGACCCGGCCGACAGTGCGGCCGCGAAGGTGCTGTGGAAGCGCCGCCAGGTGCTCAGCGTCGCCACGGATCCGGGCTTTCCCGATCCGCGGATCACGCCCGAACCCTACGTGCCCCCGCCGCCGCGTCCGCGCCCCAAGCTGACGGCCACCCCCGCCGCCCCGCAGGAGCCTGCGACTCCAAACCCAGACGAAGATGAAACCGGGTCTCCCTACACCTCACCGCCCCTTCCGATTCCGATTGTCAGCCACGCGCCGGGCGAAATGTCCGACCCTTACGGGCAGCCGCTTCCGACCGAGTCTCCATCGCCGGCTGCTGATGCCTCGGCCCACCCCGGTCCGAGCTCGTCTCCAGCCCACACGACGAACCTCACCCCGCCCTAGCCCCGGCCCTTGGTGTCCCTAATGTGCTGGTTGTTCCGAGTGCTAGAATAGGAACACTGGAGGGATTTCGACGTGGCAAATGGAGACGCGACAACCCCGGGTGGTCAGACCGGGACGATGACGGTTAAGCGCGGCTTGGCGCAGATGCTCAAGGGCGGCGTCATCATGGACGTCGTGACCCCGGAGCAAGCGTCGATCGCACAAGAAGCGGGCGCGGTCGCCGTCATGGCGCTCGAACGCATCCCGGCCGACATCCGCGCCTCCGGCGGCGTCGCACGCATGAGCGACCTCTCGCTCGTGCAACGGGTCATGGACGCGGTCACGATTCCGGTCATGGCCAAGGCGCGCATCGGACACTTCGCGGAAGCGCAGTGCCTCGAAGCCCTCGGCATCGACTACATCGACGAATCCGAGGTGCTGACGCCCGCGGACGACCGTTACCACATCGACAAGAAGAAGTTTTCCGTGCCGTTCGTCTGCGGCGCGCGCGATATCGGTGAGGCGCTCCGGCGCATCGCCGAAGGCGCGGCGATGATTCGCAGCAAGGGCGAAGCCGGAAGCGGAAACATCGTGGAAGCCGTGCGCCACATGCGTGCGATTCGCGATGCGATCGCAGAGCTGCACGCGATGCCGGAAGAAGAACTCGTCGTGCGCGCGCGCGAAATCGGCGCGCCGCTCGAACTCGTCACCGGCGTTGCGCGCGACAACAAGCTGCCGGTCGTATTGTTCTGCGCGGGCGGCGTGTCGACGCCGGCCGACGCGGCGCTCATGATGCAGCTCGGCGCCGAAGGTCTTTTCGTCGGCAGCGGCATCTTCAAGGCCGCCGCGATCGTGAAGAACGGCGTGGCCGAATACGACGATAACGGCTTCCCGAAGGTCGACCCCGACATCGCGCTGCGCTACGCCAAAGCGATTGTCGCCGCTTGCACCCACTTCGAGGATCCACAAGCGGTCGTCGAAGCGTCGAAGTCGCTCGCGGGCGCCAAGCCGATGTACGGCATCGACGTCCGCCAACTCGACGAGAAGCAGTTGCTGAGCGTCCGCGGGAACTAACCCATTGTTAGCCGCTCCGCTGGTCGGCGTGCTCGCACTGCAGGGTGACGTCGACGAACATTGCCGGATGCTCGAGTCGTGCGGCGCAAGAACGTTGCGCGTGAAGACGACGGCGGACCTCGCCCGCGTCGACGGCTTGATCGTGCCCGGCGGCGAATCGACGACGGTCATCCGGCTGCTCGACCGGTTCGAGATGACCGAACCGCTCGTGAGCCGCGTGCGCGCGGGCATGCCGTTCTGGGGAACGTGCATGGGCATGATCGTCGCGGCGCGCGACGTCGCCGAGATAGAGCAGAAGACGCTCGGCTTGCTCGACGTCACCGTTCGCCGCAACGCCTTCGGCCGTCAGCTTGCATCCGAAGAAGTCGAACTCGACGTCCCGGCCCTAGGCCCCGAGCCGTTCCCGGCGATCTTCATCCGCGCGCCATGGATCGAACGCGCCGGCCCCGCGGTCGAAGTGCTCGCCACGCACAAAGGCCACGGCGTTTTCGTCCGCCAGGGCGCCGTTATGGGGACGTCGTTTCATCCCGAGCTGACGGGCGACGCGCGCGTCCACGGATATTTCCTCGACTTGCTGAAAGCGAACGCTCGCGCCGCCTAGCGGAAGAGCACCGCGTGGAAAAACACTAATAAGATAAGTATCTTGGGCCCGCGAGTGCGGGCCCGGGGGATCGGGGGGCTTCGCCGCCCCGATGTTAGAGAGGGGAAGCGGCCTCGCGGCGGCGTATGAACGCCCCGAGATGACGAACCCGCCGAATGCGACAGCGATGCCGCCGGTAGAAATCGTCTTGAGCGAGGTCGTCGCGAGCCTCTCGTTCGCCGCGCACGGTTACCTCGAGCCTGTCACGGGCGGCGAGACGAGTTCGAGTCCGGACCTGGACGCCGCCGAAATGGTGATCGACGTAGCCGGGCGAGCCTTCGAACGAATACAGGCGAGGTTGCAACCGGAGGAGCGATCGGCCTTTGCGAGGTCGCTCACCGATTTACGACTCGCATACGTCAAGAAGCGGGGCCCATGAGTCTCGCTTTTTGGTTAAGATCGGGGCGGCACGGCCCCCCGACCCCCCCAGGGCCCGGACTCCCGGGCCCATTATTCCATCCTGACGGCTGGAACGATCGGCACAGAGTGCGCGGGATTAGGAGCTAGTGTGACCGACGTTCTGGTTTTAAACTTTACTTACGAGGCGCTGAACATCACGAGTTTTCAGCGCGCCGTCAAGCTGTTGTTCTCAGGCAAAGCCGAGGTCGTGCACGGCCGCTCGCAGATACTTTCGTCCCCGAGCTACGAGATGCGTCTGCCCTCGATCATACGCATGCTCTACTACATCCGGCGCCCGATGCAAAAGGTCGCGCTCACCAAGAAAAACATCCTGTTGCGCGACGACTACACCTGCCAATACTGCGGCCTCAAGGGCGAGCGCCTGATGACGGTCGACCACGTGATGCCTAAGAGCAAGGGCGGCCCGTCAACCTGGGAAAATCTCGTTTGCGCGTGCATGCGGTGCAACAACCGCAAGAACAACCGCACGCCCGAGCACGCCAACATGGCGATGCGCCGAAAACCCAAGGCGCCCAAGTACATTCCGTGGATCCGCGTCAAACGCAACACGCTTCCGGGCGAGTGGCACAAGTTTCTGTTCCTGTATAACGTCTCGATAGACGAGCGCGTCGAATAGGTCTCCCACCGCTGCGCGCCTAACACTCGCGCACGTGGACCAAACGCGGACGCCGTACTTCGATGTCCTGCTCGACTACGTGGACTCCGGCGTCATCCCGTTTCACACTCCCGGGCACATGCAAGGCCGGGGGATGGATCGGGCGCTACGGGATTTCCTAGGCGATAACGTACTCGCGATCGACCTCACGCAGATTCGCGGGCTCGACGATTTGCTGCAACCAGAAGACGCGGTCGACGAAGCGCAGCGGCTGGCGGCCGAAGCGTACGGTAGCGATCATTCGTTCTTTCTGATCAACGGGTCGACCAGCGGCAACCAGATCATGATGATGGCCGCGCTCAATCCGGGTGACAGGATCGCGCTGCCGCGCAACGCGCACAAGAGCGCTATGGGCGGCTTGATCATGAGCGGCGTCGAGCCCGTGTGGATGAAGCCCGAGGTCGACGTCGGGCTTCATATGGACCACACCGTGACCCCGGAAACGGTGCGTGCGACCCTCGAAGCAAATCCCGGCATAGGCGCCGTCTACATCGTGAGCCCGACGTACTACGGCGTGGCAGCCGACCTCGTAGGCATCGCCGCGGTCGCGCACGAGTACGAGCTGCCGCTGCTCGTGGACGAGGCATGGGGTCCGCACTTTCGTTTCCACCCCGCCCTGCCGATCGACGCGCTGGAAGCAGGCGCGGATTTGTGCATCAACTCAACCCATAAGATGCTCGGCAGCCTCTCGCAAACGGCGATGCTGCATCACAAGGGCGATCGCGTTCGGCTCGACCGGCTCAAGGCGGTCGTCAAACTGTTCCTTTCTACTTCGCCGAACCTCGTGCTCGTCGCCTCGCTCGACGTCGCCCGAAAGCAGATGGCGACCGAAGGTGCGGCGCTCTTGTCGCGCACGATCGAACTCGCGAACGACACGCGGCAGCGGCTCAACCAGATTAAAGGCGTCTATTGTTTCGGCGAGGAGCAAGTCGGAAAGCCGGGCGTCTTCGATCTCGATCCGACAAAGATCACAGTTACCGTCAAAGAGCTCGGCTACACCGGCTACGAAGCCGAAGAAATCTTGCGGCGCCGTTACAACGTGCAGTGCGAACTTGCCGACCTCTTCAACTGTTTGGCGCTCTTTACGATCGGTACGACGCAGGACGCGGCCGACAGGTTCGTCTACGGCGTTAAGGAGCTTTCGCGCGAGGATCGGCCCATCGATGTGTTTTCGCCTTCGGGCGTGCTCGAGCGCCGGCTCAAGACCGGAACCTACAATCTGCCCGCGATTCCGCCAATCCGCATGAAGCCGCGCGAAGCGTTTTTGGCCGACACGGAATTCGTGCGGTTCAAGGAAAGTGCCGGCCGGATTTGCGCCGAGGTCATCACGCCGTATCCGCCGGGCATCCCGGTAATTTCTCCGGGTGAAGAGATCACGCCGGAAATCGTCGCGTATCTGGACCTGGAAAAAAAGGCAGGAGTGCGGATGCAGGGTCCTTTCGATTCGGAACTTCGCACCATTCGGGTGGTAGTAGAACCTCATGGGGGAATTTCGATACCCGGAACGTAAGTCGCATTCAACGGTCAAGGCTGGAAATGGACAACCGGCGCCGACCGAATTTATGACGAGGATGTGCATTGGCCGTTAACGCCGAGACCGTCTCATCGCAGCACTGGGAATTGACCCGTCTCCTCGATATCTTTCCGCTGCCGATTCGCCAAGCGCTCGTCCGGCTACCGAACCTGGAATCACTCGTCGAAGTCGTGTTGGATCTCGGGCGTCCGCCCGAAGCGCGCTTTCCGGACGATTTCGTGTTCCTGTCGGATGGGCACGTCACCCAAGAAGACATCGCGCATGTCGCATCGCGGCTTTCCTCGTTCGGCTCCGACAATCGCGCGGGCATCGAGCAAACGTTGCATCGCATCTCGGCGATCCGCAATCGCTCGGGGAAGATCGTCGGTCTGACGTGCCGCGTCGGTCGCGCCGTGTACGGCACCGTCGAGATTATTCTCGACGTCGTACGCAGCGGAAAGTCGATCTGCCTGCTGGGTCCGCCGGGCGTCGGTAAGACGACGATGCTGCGCGAGTGCGCGCGCGTGCTTTCGGAAGATCGCAAGCGCGTCGTCATCGTCGACACGTCGAATGAAATCGGCGGCGACGGCGACGTCCCGCACGCCGGCATCGGCCACGCGCGCCGGATGCAAGTCGCGGATGCGGGCTTGCAGCACGACGTGATGGTCGAAGCCGTAGAAAATCACATGCCGCAAGTCATCGTCATCGACGAGATGGGCACGGGCGCCGAAGCGAATGCCGCGCGCACGATCGCCGAACGCGGCGTGCAACTCGTGGGAACGGCGCACGGCCGGACGCTCGAAAACCTCTTGATGAACCCGACGCTCTCCGATCTCGTCGGCGGCATCAGCACCGTGACGCTCTCCGACGAAGAAGCGCGCCGGCGCGGAACGCGCAAGACCGTGCTCGAACGCAAGGCGCCGCCGACGTTCGACATCCTCATCGAGATCAACGACCGAAACCGGCTCTCGATCTACCAGAATGTCGCCGATACGGTCGACGCACTACTGCGCGGCTACCAGCCGCAACCCGAAGTCCGCCAGCGCATGCCCGGTGGCAACGTCGCCGTCGTGCAAGAGGCGAGTCGCCCGGCGACGGCAGCCAAGGCAAAGTCCGCGGCGGAGTACGACTTCGCGACGGCACTCCGTGAAGCGGATCTCGAGGACCGCGAGGAGCGCGAGGCGCACGTTCTGTTGTTTCCGTACGGGGTTTCGCGCAACAAGATCGAGCGCGCGATCCACAATCTCAACGTCAGCGCGTCGATCGCCCGCAAGTGGGACGATGCCGACGTCGTGCTGACTCTGAAGTCGCTCGAGCGCAAAGAGTCGGAGAAGCTCAAGTCGATCGCAGCCGAAAACGTCCCGATCTACTCGATCAAAACGAACACGACCGCACAGATCATGAATGCGCTCAAAGATATCTTCGCGCTACCATCGGTCGATGCCGAAGAGATCGCGCTCCGCGAAGCGAGCGAAGCGATCTACAAGGTACTGCTCGACAGCCAACCCGTCGAACTGACGCCGCAAACGTCGTACGTCCGCCGGATGCAGCACCAGCTCGCCGAGGAGCATCGTGTCATGTCCCGCAGCACCGGCATGGAGCCGAATCGCCGCGTTCTGTTCTTCCGCAACAACGACTTGCCGTATACGGGAGCGTCCGCCTAAGCGAAGGAAGCTCCCTCGCGGTGAGCGCGAAGTTCGTCACGGTTGAAGGCATTGAGGGAAGCGGTAAGACGACGCTGCTTTCTGGGCTTGCCATGTGGCTGGCAGCGCGGGGCGTGGAAGTCGTGACGACGCGGGAGCCGGGCGGGACGGTGCTCGGAAATCGGCTGCGCGCGGTGTTCGTCGAGCCGGGATTACCGATTGCGCCGCTTGCGGAAGCGTTCGTAGTAAACGCTTCGCGCGCGCAGCACCTTGAAGAGGTGATCGAACCGGCGTTGCGGTCGGACCGCTGGGTGCTGTGCGATCGCTTTGCGGATGCAACGCTCGCGTACCAGGGTTACGGCCGTGGGCTCGACCTCGCCGTATTGCGTTCGCTTGCGGAGGTTGCGACGGGCGGGCGGAAGCCGGATCTCACGTTCTTGGTCGACGTCAGCGCGGAAGTCTCGCACGCCCGCGTTTTGACGCGGACCAGCTCCGGCGGTGCGAGCCCCGATCGGCTCGAACGCGAGGCGAGCGGATTTCACGAACGGGTTCGCGCCGGCTATCTAACGCTTGCGCGCGCCGACGGGCGCTTCGTCACCCTCGACGGAAACCAGCCGCCGGACGACGTGCTGCGAGCGGCATCGCATGTCCTCGCCGAGAAATTCGGCGTATGACGGGCCGGAGCCATAAGCGGATCGAGGGGAATTTCGACGTGCTCGGTGCGCGCGCGCCACTGTCTTTTTTCGCGTCACTCGATCTCGCGCGTTTGGCGCATGGCTACTTGTTTACCGGGCCCGAGGGTGTCGGGAAAAAGACGTTCGCACGGCGGCTCGCGCAATCGTTGCTCTGCGAAACGCCGAAAGCGACCTTACTCGGGTACTGCGGGACATGCATCGGCTGCAAGCTGTTCGTCGCCTCGACCCACCCGGACTTCGTTGCGTCCGAGGGTACGATTAAGATTGGCAGCGACTCGGGGAGCGCCTTACACGACGAGGACGTGACGGCTCGCGATCTCGTGCGCGAGCTTTCGCTGTACGGCTATCGCAGCCGGTATCGGGTGGTGATGCTCGGCGACGTCGCCTTCGCAACCCACGAGGCGGCCAACGCTTTGCTGAAGTTTTTCGAGGAACCGCCGGCGGGGGTCATCGTGATTCTCACGACGTCCTCCCCCGGCTCGTTGCTCCCAACGGTCCGCTCGCGCATGGTCGAGGTCGCCTTTTCCCCGCTCGCGACGTCGGATGTCGAAGCGGTGCTCGTGCGCGAGGGGATCGATGCGGAGCGCGCGCAGCTCGCGGCGGCCGTTTCGCTCGGCAGCATCACCCGCGCACGCGCGGTGCTCGACGAGGATGGTGCCGGCGTACGCGAGGCATCCTTCGAATGGTTCGAGCGAGCGATGCGCGGCGAGCCTGCCGACGCCGGTTTCTTGCGGCTCGACGATCGCAGCCTCTCTGGCGGCGAGAAGCGTGCGCTCGTCGGCGAGCTGATCGAGCTCGTACGCGTTGCGACCCGCGATTGGGCGGCCGCCCAGTTGACCGGCGACGCGGTCCCCCGGCTCGCGCTCGACCAGCGGGAGCGCCTCGCGCGCATCCCCCCTCGGGATCGGGCCGCCGTCGCAGCCCTGCTCGGGGCCGTCGGTGACATCGCGCGGCTCGCGGCGAGCAACGTCTCCGCAGGCCTGGTCGTCGACTATCTACGGGTCGCCCTCGCCCCGCGCTAGTGGGACACTAGAAATCAGCCGGCGGGTCGGCGACGTAGAGCAGGAGCCGGGTCCGGGAGCGGAAGCCGACCTTCTTATAGATCGAACTGAGGTGCTTTTCGATCGCTTTGACCGACACGTCGAGGCGCACCGCGATTTCGGCGTTGCTCAGACCACGCGCCACGAGCCGGGCGACCTCAGATTCTCGGGGTGAGAGTGACATCGTTGCAGGTCGATGCTAGCGCGTGGACCCGGCGAGGCGTAGTAGTGTTTCCCCTACTCGTGAGGCTGCGGGGCCTTCAGTGCTCTTTCATATAGACGATCAGCTTGCTGCGGGACGAGAAATCTAGCTTGCGATAGATCGACCCGAGATGCTTCTCCACGGCCTTCACGGTGATGAAGAGCTTCGCCCCGATCTCGCCGTTAGAAAGACCGTCGGCAACCAGCTCCGCAACCTCCCGCTCGCGCGCGGTCAACGTGCCGCCGTCGCGAGCAGTCTCGCCGGGTGACGCGACCGCGGCTTGGCGCTCGAGGTCTCGAAGCCGAGCCACGGCTCCAATCCGCGCGTACAGCGCCCGCGCGCGCTCGGTCTCCCCGCCGAGGCGCAGACCGTCGGCCACCCACAAAGGCAGCTCGAGACGCTCGAAATCGGCCGCCGCCGCCAGCCCCAAACTTTTCGCCTCGGGAGCGCCGACGCGGGAGGCCATATAGGCGTCGAACAGGGCCAAACACGCGCTGCGCAGCGGGCGTGAAGGGAGATCTTCGAGTCGCGCAAGTTGAGCTCGAGCCTCCTCGACGTCGGCCTGCGCGCCCCAGCGTGCGATCGCGAGCGGCAGCTCGAAGGGAGCAAAGTCTCCGCCGGCTACGGTCGGAAGCGCTCGCTGCAGCAGCTCGCGCGCCTCGGCAGCTCGTCCGCTGGCGACCATGTGCTCCGCGTACGAGAAGCCGATCAACCCGGCTTGGCTGTGGCGCGCGAGCCGCGCCTCGTCGTAACAGCGCTCGAAGAGCTTCGTGTCACCGGTCAACAACGCGACCGCAGTACCGTAAGCGGCCCGCTGCAGCCGCGCGACCTCGTGATCGGTTCCGATCTCGAGACTTTCGATCAGGGTCGCCGATGCGGCCGCGAGATCTCCGCTGCGATAGAGCTGCGCGGCTTCGCAGGCGAGGGCGATCGCGAGCTGACCCCGATAGTTGTTTTCGAGGGCGAGCGCCTTCGCTTGATGCATATAGCGGCTCGCTTCTTCGAGTCGCCCGACGCGCGTTAAGACGGAAGCCGCGTTGCACAAGGTCAGGACTCGCAACACCGGGCGATTCTCGTCGGTCGTAATGCGCAGCATCCCCTCGAGATCGACGAGATACTCCTCGATGTCGGCGGCGTGCAAGTGGAGCAGCGCGCTCGTCGCGAGATACGAGATACGCGCGGTCGCGTCGGCGCTCTGCGGCAGCCGGCCGATTGCCTCCAGAATGGCGCGCGCTTCGGCGTCGCGACCCACGAGCGCGAGCAGCTGCGCGTGGGTGGTTTCGAGGAGGATGCGCAACTGCGTGTGTTCGGGGCCTTGTACGCGAGCGGCGATCTCGGTAAGCGGCGAGGACGAATCCGGCAATCCGAGGTTATACGATTCTACCGCCCACTCGATGCGGACTTCGCACTCGCCTTCGAGGTCGCCGAGGCGCTCGAGTATCCGCGCGGTGTCGGCGGCAACTCGCATGGATTCAGCGTTTTCGCCGTTGTTCGCGAAGGCGCGGACGATGCGGCGGCGGATCGCCGCACTCTCCGCCGAGTCGCGCGGCATGAACTCCGCCGCGTAGTAGAAGAAGCGTATCGCTTCCTCGTATGCAAAGACGGCCATCGCTTCGTCCGCGGCTCGGATTCCGAAGGCGATGGCGCGTTCCGCGTCGCGCGCGGCCCAGCAGTGATACGCCAGGCTCTGAATCGAGCGCTCGGCTTCGGGCGATCGCTCGAGCGCATCTGCGATGCGGCGGTGCAGCGCCCGCAACTGCACGTCCAAAAAGCTTTCGTAAATCGTCTCGCGCGTCAGTGCGTGGCGAAACCGGAACTCTCCCGCGCGATCCTCGACGATCAACTGGCGCGCACGAGCGCGCTGCAATGCGCTGCGAATCGTCTTCGAGGGCATGTCGAGCGCGACTTCGAGCAGCTTCACGTCAAACTCGCGACCGATGACCGCCGCGTGTTCGAGCACCTCGCGCTCCGCGGATTGGAGCGGCGCAAGGCGCTCGAGGACGGCCGCGCGGATCGTCGTCGGGAGCACGTCCCGTTCGGCAGACGCGTGCTCGCGCTCGACCGCATTCTTGAGCAGCTCTTCGGTAAACAGCGGGTTACCCTCGGATAGCTTCGCGACGGCTTTGCGCGTCGCGTTCGACAGGTCCGCGATGCCTTCGAGCGCGCCGTCGATCAGTTCGCTCACCTCCGCACGCGACAGCGCGCGCAGCTCGATGCGCTTCGCGTTGCGAACGGTCGCGAGCCGGCCGAGCGCCGCAAACATTGGATCGCTTTCGGCGAACGTATCGGGCCGGTAGGTCAGGACCAAGAGGAGCCGTTCGCTCTCGGCCGCCGTCCCGAGGGTGGCGAGCAGCTCGATCGTCGCGGGGTCGGTCCAATGGATGTCTTCGATCAACGCCACGACGCCGCCGCGCTTCGTGGCCGCGAGGTACGCGGCCACGGTGCCTTCGAACTGCTCGTCGCGCGATGCGGCGGGGGCGATGCGAGCGGCGGACGGGTCGATGCGCCCGATCGCGTCGAGCACCGGCGCGTAGGGACGCTGCGCGAATTGGCGGCACTGCGAAGCGACGACGCGAACGCGCGCCGACGCGAGCGAATCCGCAAACTCGGCCAGGAGCCGAGTCTTTCCGATGCCGGCCTCACCCGAGACGAGCACGAGACCCCCGCGTCCCTGACTCGCCTCGCGCCGTAGCTCGTGGAGCATCGCGAGTTCGGCTTTGCGGCCGACGAAGCTGCGGCAGACGATCGTTTGCGCGAGCATCGCCTGGCTCGATACTACCAGCGCCGAGTGAACGAGACGTCCGCATACGTCTTCGCGAGCACGAGCGCGACGTACGCGGTGATGAGCGCGGTGATGGCGGCGGAAATCAGCGACGCTCCGACGCCCGTTGCGAGTGCGGGGGTGACCGCGTAGAGCGGTGCCAGCGCGAGCAGGATCAACGTGGGTGCGACGAAGTTCGCGAACAGATATAGGGCGGTGATCAGCAGCGTTGCGAGCACGGCGCCGCGCGCGCGCTCGAGCGATACTTGGAGCGCCGCGCCGCCTGGGATCCCGCCGATCGCCGCGGCGGGCAGCGTGTAGACGAAGAAGTAGAGCGCCACCAGCGCCAGCACGATCGAACCGAAGGGGATAAACGAACCGATCAGCGCGGCCACATAGATAACGAACGAAAAGCCCAGCGCCGCAATCAGAATGTCGCCGGCTTTACGTCGCGCCTCGTCCCACGCTTCGTCGAAAGGCGCGCGTCCGCGCCGCCACGCGGCGTCGGCGACGATCAGCGCGACGCCCATGCCGAACCCGGTAATGAGTTGTGCGAACAATCCGGACAGTCCGCTGTTGATCGAGCCGATGAAACCGCCGCCATTGCTCGAGGGCATCAACATGAACAACAGCACGTTCGCGAGCGCCGCAAGCAACGGCGCGAGAACTATCTGCGGATTGCGAGCGAGCAGGACGAACGCGCGAGCGTAGGCTCCCAGGTCGACGGAGCCGAGCGATCGCACGTTACGGTTCCGACACTAACCGCGCGCGCTCGCTAGCGCGGAGCCGCAATCGCAGGTGCGCTCGGCCGGGATAGATTCGACGATCTTGAAGATCGCTTGCTTAACCCGCTCGTTGTTGCTCGCGAAGACCTTGAGCACGGACTCGTGCGTTACCGCGGGCGCACCCGGCAGTCCGACGTCGTAGTCGGTGATAAGGGAGATGTTGACGTAACAGATCTCGAGTTCGCGCGCGAGATAACACTCGGGATATTGCGTCATGTTGATGATTTCCCAGCCCGCGTCTTGGAACCACTTCGATTCCGAGCGCGTCGAGAAACGCGGTCCTTGAATGACGACGACCGTACCCGTCTCGTGCGTCTTCACGCCGATCGACTTCAACGCACCGATCGCGATTGGTCGCAGCTGCGAACAGTAAGGATCGGCGAAACTGACGTGCGTTGTGATCGGTCCGTCGTAAAACGTGTCGATGCGGCCGGTCGTGCGGTCGACGATTTGGTCCGCGACGGCCATGTCGCCCGGCTCGTATTCGCGTTTGAGCGAACCGCATGCGGTCGGCCCGATGATGCGCGTAACGCCGAGCTCTTTCATCGCCCAAAGATTCGCGCGATAGTTGATCGCTTGCGGCGGAAAACGGTGATCCTTGCCGTGCCGCGGCAAGAACGCGACCTTCTTACCGGCAATCTCGCCGAGCGCGACTCGATCGCTGGGCGCGCCGTACGGCGTTTCGATCCAGACCTCGCGTGCGTTCTCGATTAGCGAGTAGAAACCGGAGCCTCCAAAGACGCCGATCTCGGCTCGTTCCTGTGCCAACATAAACCTCTCTAACATCGGGGCGGCGAGGCCCCCCGATCCCCCCGGGCCCGCACTCGCGGGCCCTTCGGCGAACGCTGCTGCTTTTCTCATACAATCGGGAACATCGGGGCGGCGAGGCCCCCCCGATCCCCCCCGAGCCCGCACTCGCGGGCCCATCGGCGAACTCTGCTGCTTTTCTCACACAATCGGGAACATCGGGGCGGCGAAGCCCACGGTTCTCGGACGGAGAGCGGGGTCCTATTCCTTGAAGTCGCTCGGCTTGAGCTCCTCGATAAATTTCTTGAAGCGCTGCGACTCCTCGGCTTCCGCTTTTTTATCGGGGACCGTCTCCTCCAGCACGATCTTATCTGAGACGTAGATCGGCGCTTGCATTCGCAGTGCGAGCGCGATGCCGTCGGACGGCCGCGCGTCGATCTCCTGCGTGTCGCCGTTTTGACGCACGACGAGCTTTGCGAAAAACGTCGAGTCTTTGATGTCGTGGATGACGATTTGTTCGAGCTGCGCGTGCAATGCTTCGAGCATCGTGCGCATCAAGTCGTGCGAGAGAGGGCGAGGGACCGACGTCCCCTCGAGCGCCAGAGCGATGGCCGTCGCTTCGAACGGGCCGATCAGAATCGGCAGGAAGCGCTTGCCTTCGAGGTCCTTGAGGATCACCACCGGGTCGTGGGTCAGCAAGTCGATACCGAGCTTGTCGACCTTCATTTGGCGCATCCAGCAAAATCCTACGCATCCAGGACGAATCCTTGCCCCGAGCGAACGGCGAGGGTCGTTTCGTATGGCCCTTTCGTGTGGTATCGTCGGTTTGCCGAACGTCGGCAAGTCGACAATTTTTAATGCCTTGACCCGGTCGGCGCAAGCGCTCGCCGCAAATTACCCGTTCGCGACCATCGAGCCGAACGTGGGCGAAGTGCCCGTCCCGGACGACCGTTTGCGGGTTTTGGCCGAAATCGTGAGCGCGCGGCGCATCGTCAACGCAACGATGCGGTTCGTCGACATTGCGGGTTTGGTGCGTGGTGCGAGCACCGGCGCCGGCCTCGGGAACGCGTTCTTGAGCCACATTCGGGAGACCGACGCGGTCGCGATGGTCGTTCGATGCTTCGTCGATCCCGACGTCATCCACGTCGAAGGCGAGCCGGATCCGCTGCGCGACATCGAGATCATCAACATCGAAATGGCCCTCGCGGACCTCTCGACGCTCGGGAAAAAGGTTGAAAAGCTCGAACGCGAGGCGCGCGTCAACGCCAAGCTCGCCCCGCAAGTCGAGGCGGCGAAGCGATTGCGCGCCGCGCTCGAAGCCGGCACGCCCGCACGAAGCTTCGAGGCCGGATCGCTCGAGCGCGCAATCGCGGCCGAATCGTTCCTACTGACAGGCAAGCCGATGCTGTACGTCGCCAACGTCGACGAAGCGCAGATCGGCGCGAACGGGCCGCTCGCGGCCAGCGTCTTCGCTCTCGCCGAGCGGGAGGGCAGTCGCGCGATCGCATTCTGCGGCAAGATCGAAGCCGAGCTTGCCGGGCTCAATGAAGACGAAGCCAAGAGTTTCCGCGAGGAACTGGGCATCGACCGGAGCGGGCTCGATCAGCTGATTCTGAACGCCTACGGCCTGTTGGGTCTCATGACGTTCCTCACCGCGGGCGAGATCGAAGCCCGCGCCTGGACGATCGACAAGGGCACCAGGGCCCCCCAGGCTGCCGGCAAGATCCACTCAGACATCGAGCGCGGCTTCATCCGCGCCGAGATCGTGTCGTACGACGACTACGCCCGCCTGAAGACCATGGAGGCCATCAAGGCCGCCGGCCTCCTGCGCAGCGAGGGCAAAGACTACGTCATGCAAGAGGGCGACGTCGTCAATTTCCGCTTCAACGTCTGAGCGAGGGGTCCCCGAACTCCGAACGGTCCCGAACGGCCCGGCTGGCATAGTGGGGTCACCGCCCGTGCTTTGAGCGGGCGAACCGAATGAAGGAGCGAGAGAATGCCCGGACCAGCGACGGATATTGAAGCGCCCAAGGCGCCTTCGCAAGCGGAGCTGCACGAGAAGTACGACATCACGAAACAAGACGCGGCAAATGCCGAGCGATCGGTCGGAAAACAAGAAAAGTATGAGGTCGTTGCCGCGCTCCAGCGCCAGTGGGCCGACGAGCACCCCTTCGATCGCGGGGCGGCGGCCCGGGCCGAGAAATCAGAGGCCTTTGCGAAGAAGCATTACGAGACGAACGTCAAGCCGTTCGAAGACAAAATGATGGGCCCGGACGGCAAGCCGAGCAACTATCGGGAATACGAGCCCGGCGTCGATCCTGAAGCGGTAAAGAAGCTCGCGATGCGCGCGCACCTCGACCACAAAATCGAGCCCGTCGTCAACGAAAACGGCGTGCAAGTCGGCGGCGGCGGCCAGTACACCTGGAAAGAAATGCCCGAAATCAAATCCGAAGTGCACCGCGACGCGGCGCGCGAAGTAGCCCGCGACACGGTCGCGCGTAACGCCGAGTTAACTCCCGCAACAAAGGGTCAGGACGTAGGCCGCTAGCCGCCGCCGGCTAGTGGTAGAAGTAGGGGTCCAGCACCGTCACCGGGGTGATGTCGTCGACCGGAAGGCCGTTACGTTCGGCGGTTTCGCGGATGGCGGCTTCGCTTGGGCCGTCGTAAATGCAGAACGTCTTTTTCTTGTCCGCCGAGACGTACGAGTGCACCCAGGTCACGCCGCTCTGGGCGTTCCCGCCGATGACGGTGGCGCAAACTTCGGCGCCCTGGGGGTTGGTCGGGATTGCGAGGCCATCGGGGAACGTGCGCTCGACCATGAAACGTGGCATTGCTTGGTCCTTTCAGGACGGTGAGATGCGGAGGGTCGCTTGCCTGCCTTGGTAACCGGCCGGCCCATCGATACGGCGTACGACAAATGGCCAGTTCAGTGCTTCCCACTATGTACAAATGTAGGGGTTCAACCGATATTTCCGTAAGGTGAAATTTCATAGTGCCACTTGCCGGGAGCCAAAGCCAATGATGACAGCCGTTCGAGAAGTCTCCGTTTTCGGAGATGCGATTGCGTACTTCAACGAGGCGGCGGCACTACTCGATCTCAATCCCGGAATGCGCCGTCTGCTGACCAAGCCCTCGCGTCAGATCATCTTTTCGATTCCCTTCCAGCGCGACAGCGGCGAACTCGAAGTCTTTACCGGCTATCGCGTTCAGTACAATTTCGCGCGCGGCCCGGCGAAAGGCGGCATCCGCTTCCACCCGGGGGTCACGCTCGACGAAGTTACGGCGCTCGCGTTTTGGATGACCTGGAAGTGTGCGGTCGTCGACTTGCCCTTCGGCGGCGGCAAGGGCGGCGTTACGTGCGATCCCACGACGCTTTCGATGGGCGAACTCGAACGCATCACGCGCCGCTACGCAGCAGAACTCGTCGAAGTCGTCGGTCCCGATAAGGACGTGCCCGCGCCGGACGTCGGTACCACGCCGCAGATCATGGCCTGGTTCATGGATACGTATTCGATGCACGTCCGCCAGCACACGCCGGGCGTGGTCACCGGCAAGCCGCTCGAGATCGGCGGATCGCGCGGACGCGTCGAAGCGACCGGCCGCGGTGTGTCGCTCGTGGCGCTGGCGCAGATGAAACGTATGGGCATGTCGCCCAAAGGCGCGAGCGTCGTCGTGCAAGGTTTCGGCAACGTCGGGTCGGTCGCGGCGCGCATGTTCGCTGACGCGGGCTGCGCGGTCGTTGCGATTTCCGACGTAACCGGCGCCTATTATAACGACAGAGGGCTCGACGTTGCGGGTGCGACCGCGTACGCGCAAGAGCACCACTCGCTCGACGGCTATCGCGGCGGCGAACGCATCACGAACGAAGCATTGCTCGAATTGCCGTGCGACGTGCTGGTTCCGGCCGCGCTCGAGAAACAGCTCAACGTGCAGAACGCGCCGCGCGTGCACGCGAAGCTCATCGTCGAAGGTGCGAACGGTCCGACGACGCCTGAGGCCGACCACATTTTCACGCAACGCGGAATCGTCGTGATCCCGGACATCCTCGCGAATGCGGGCGGCGTTACGGTGTCATACTTCGAGTGGGCCCAGGATCGCGCCGGTTACTTCTGGCGCGAATCCGAGGTCAACGAGCGCCTTGCCGACGTGATGCACGAGAACTTCGCGCGAGTGTCGGACCTCGCTCAATCTCGCGGAGTTCCACTGCGCACGGCAGCCTATATGGTCGCGATCGACCGCGTCGTGCAGTCGATGAACACGCGAGGGGTCTACGCCTGACGCTTCGCCCATTCGCGCAGCGCGCGTAGCGATCCGGCGAGCGAAGCGCCGAGCGGTGTGAGCTCGTAGAGGACCCGGAGCGGAGGGCCCGGGTCGACGCGGCGTGCGACGAGCTTATCCGCATCGAGCTCGCGTAAGCTTCCACCGAGCACGCTTTCCGACAGCGTCGGTAATTCGTCCAGCAGCTCGGTTTGCCGGCGTGGGCCGGCAGCTAAGGCGCACAAGACAGCAGTATTCGCGTGGCGAGCTACACGAGCGAGCGCCGTACTGAACCTGGTCTCCGTCTCATTGTGCAATGGCGTCATGCCTTTGAAAACATCGTCCGGACGAGAACCGAAGGGGAGCGGCTTTCGCCGTTTGGTGACTTACCTCACTGTACCCATAGTCGCACCCTTTCGGAGTAGACGCAACCCGCTCACGCCCGCTGCGAGCGCAGCCAGACCCGCAGCCACGCCGAGCGCCGCGTGCGCGGGACCGGCGAGAACGGCACCCGCTCCCGGCGCGAGCGCAGCGCCGGCGGCCGTGCCGAGAGCGATCGCGACGATCGCCGCGCCGAGCGACTGCCCGGTAACGCGCACGGTCCCAAGCACGCCCGAAGCGCTGCCGCTGCGTTCGCGGGGCGCCGACCCGAGCAATTCCCGGTTGTTCGGCGCCTGGAAAAACCCGAATCCGATGCCGCAAAGAACCGCTCTCAGCACGATGTCGGTCGTCGTTGGATGCGCCGGCAGAAGCGCGAGACACACGAGCCCGGCTGCAAAAACTGTCAGCCCGAGGGTAGCGAGAGCGGGCGCCGGGTAGCGATCGGAAAGGCGTCCCGCGACCGGCGCCGCGACGGCGATCGCGAGCGGCCACGGCGTAAACAACAGGCCCGAGACGAACGCACTGTAGCCGTAGACCGACTGAAACAGAAACGGCAGTGCCACAAACGCGAGCCCTTGCGCGACGAACGAAACCAGCGACGTCGCCGCTGCGAGCGAGAAACGCCGGATCCCAAACAGCTCGAGCGGAAGCATCGGGTGCGTCAACCGGCTCTGACGACGAACGAACGCAACCGCGGTTCCTACTGCCACGGCGAGCATCCCGGCAACGATGAACGGCGGCAGCTTGCGCGCCACGCCGTCGAGTCCCATCACGACGAGCGCCACGGTACCACCCGAAAGCAGCGCGCTCACGAAGTCCACCCGCGCCCCGCTTCCGGTTCCGCCCGGAAGCGAACGCGATGCGAAGACCGCATCGAACGCGCCGAGCGGCACGTTGATCGCGAACAGCCAAGGCCACGGTGCGATCGCGAGAATCGCGCCGCCGATCGTGGGACCGGCGGCGGAACTCGAAGCGACGGTGAAGGCGCTAATGCCGACGGCAACACCCAGCATCCGCGAAGGGAAGATCGTGCGGTTGAGTGCCGGTGCGATGCTCATGATCGCCGCGCCGCCGACGCCCTGCAGCGCGCGAGCGAGAACGAGGAGCAGGAGCGTTTTGGAAAGCGCGCAGGCCAGCGATCCCAGCGTGAAGAGCACGATGCCCGAAGCGTACACGCGCCGGTAGCCGATCGCGTCGCCGAGCGCCGAGAACGGCAAGAGCAAGGTTGCGACGATCACTTGATAACCGTTGACGACCCAGATCGAGCTTGCCGGATCGGCACGCAGTTCGCGTCCGATCGTAGGCAACGCGACGTTCGCGATCGAGCTATCGAGAACGGCCATCACGGTGCCGATCGCGACGACCGCCACCGCAAAGCGGCGGCGGTCGATCGGCAAGCCGTCCTGTGACGCCGTTGTCGAGCTCAGCGGCGCCCGGCGATCCTGCGATGAACGACGTACGCGAGCAGCGCGATCGCGATGGCGTATGGAGCGAACGCGACGAGGTACAGCACGATCGAGGCGAAGAGCAGCGTGCAGGCGGTGACCGCGTGCAGCGCGCCTTGCCAGGCATCGGAGAGTTGGGAGCCCGCGCCGGGCGTGACGACTGGAGTCGTCTTCTCGTCGGAGAGGTCGACCGTGATCGTCGCGTAGGCAACGCGTTGGCGCATCGCTTTTTGTTCGGCGTCGAGCTGTTCGATTGCCTCGCGCGTCGAGGCCAGTTGTTCCTCGACGCTCAAGATGTCTTCGACTTTTCCGGAGCGGTCCATGATGCGCAGCAGATCGGCTTCTTCGTGGCGCAGGTTGCGCAGCCGGGCGTCGCCGTCGACGATGCTGTCGGTGAGATCTTCCGTCGTTACCGAGCGCGACACGACGCCGCCCAGCCCAGCCAGCGCCTCGAGCGTGTGGGTGAACCGGTCGTCGGGGACGCTGACGGTCACTTTGGCCGTGTGTGTCCCGCCGGGAGCCGAGGGCGCGTCGTCCTGAAGACCCGTGATCGCTCCGAACTGCGTGTCGGCGAGCGTTTGGATCCGGTTGAGCGCGGCCGGCACGTCGCTGACAAGGAGATCGATTTCGCCTGTGCGTGCAAGGGAGCGCTGCGCTTTCGCCGCCCGGTCCGCCGCCGGAGCGGGCGCGACGGCCGGCACGGCGAGCGTGTCTTCCGCAACGTGCGCGCTCGAAGCAGCGGCCATACCGGCCTCGGTTTTCGATCGAGCGACGGACATCTCGTCTTTGACGACGGGAGCTTGCGCCGTTGGAACTTCACCCGCTTGCTGCACCACTGGGTGCACGAGGAAGATCCCGGCGAGCGCGATCGTCGCGAGCAAGCCGAACCCGGCGAAACTCTTCGAGTGCAGCCATGCGAAATTGACGCGGCGCGCGGGCGCCGGAGCCGCGGGCGTATCGATCGCTCGCATGACGATGCCTTGCAGCGCCGGCGATGGGCCTGGCGCGTGCGCTTCGATGTCGCCCAGGGCTTCGCGCAACGCACGCAGCTCGCCCAGTTCGTTCGCACAGCGTTCGCAGCCGGGCAGCGCGCGTTCGATCTGATCGCGCACGGCGGGCGAAACGGTTGCGTTCAGGTACCAGGGCAGCTCGCGTTCGAGTTCGGCGTGGTTCATGATACTTCTCTCTCGAGGCCGGCGGCGACGAGCGCAGCGCGAAGCGCGCGCTTCGCGTGGAAGACGCGCGTTTTTACCGTGCCGAGCGGGCAGTCGACGATCGCGGCGATGTCGGCTTGGGGATAGCCTAGAACGAAGGTGAGGTGTAAGACGGCGCGGTGTTCGGGCCGCAGGCGTGCGAGCGCGGCATCGATCTGGGCGCGCGTACTCGATTCGATCGCGTGCAGCTCGGGATCGCCTGCATCCGACTTTATTTGCTCCGCGAGCCGCAATTCGAAAACTTCGCGCCGCGAGCGGCGCAAGACGTCGATGGCTTTATGATGCGCGATGCCCAGGACCCAGGTCGAGGGTTTCGAGCGGCCGGCGTAGCGTGGGGCGCAGCGCCAGACCTCGACCATCACGTCGCTTGCGACCTCGTTTGCCAATCCGTCGTCGGCGAGCAGTTGCGTGAGATAGCGGTAGACCCGCCGCTCGTAAGCCCGAAAGAATGCTTCGAACGCGCTGCGGTCGCCGTCGGCGATGCGCCGCAGCCACGCGCGTTCGTTCGCGGCGTCGTCGATTCGTTCGTCCATCGTACCGGTACGTCGTAGTTCGTACCGGGAAGGTTCAATCCGCCCCGACCCGCGCAAATCAGCTGAAGGCCTGCTCCGCATGATATGAGGATCGCGAGAGCGGGCTGCTGACGACCTGGCGGAAACCCTTCGCGAGGCCGGCGTCGCGCAACCGGTTGAATTTTTCCGGCGTGACGAATTCGACCACGTCGAGGTGCCGTTTGGTCGGCTGGAGGTACTGGCCCAGCGTGAAGATGTCGACGCCGATCGCGCGGGCTGCGTCCATCGTTTCCGCGATCTCGTCTTCGCTTTCACCGAGGCCGAGCATTAGTGAGGTCTTGGTATAGCGAACTTTGTCGCTGCGCTTGGCGCGCTCGAGCACGGCGAGCGACTGCGCGAAGTTCGCGCGCTTATCGCGCACGGTCGATTGCAGCCGCGGGACGGTCTCGAGGTTGTGCGCGAAGACTTCGGGGCGCGCTTCCAGCACCACGTCGACGGCGGCCAGGTCGCCCGCGAAATCCCCGGTCAAACACTCGACCTTCGCATCGGGAACGAGCTTGTGGATCATCCGCACGGTGCTCGCAAAAATCGCCGCGCCGCCGTCGGCGAGATCGTCGCGATCGACCGCGGTCAGCACTAAGTACTTCCAGCCCAAATCGCGCACGGCTTCGGCAACGCGTTTGGGTTCGAGCCAATCGACTTCGCCGCGCGCGCTGCCCGTCTTGACGTTACAGAAGTTGCAGGCACGGGTGCACGTATCGCCGAGGATCATGATCGTGGCGGTGCCGGCACCCCAGCACTCGCCGATGTTCGGGCACATCGCTTCTTGACACACGGTGTGAAGGTCGAGCGTCTTGACTTCGCGCTTGAGGCGTTCGTAGTTCTCGCCGTGAGCGAGCTTGACTTTGAGCCAGTCGGGTTTACGCGCGATCACAGCAGATGCTTCGCTTGCATGATGGCGGCGAGATCGCTCGGGGCAATCGTGGCGAAGCCCGCATCGCTGTCGCACTGCTCGGCCGTATTGAACACGAACGCGGCCGCGACGTCGGGATCGTCGCCGGCGCGCGCGATCGAAGCGGGAAGGTAGCGCCGCATGTACGCGACGCACGCGCGCTGATAGGGCACGCGATCGTCCGCGTTCGCCGGCTTCACCGCAAGCTCGGGCGGCAGCGGCGGGATCGCGCTCTGCGCCGGCCGTCCGCTCGCGTGCCCGAGCCAGCGCGTGATGTCCGCGGTCGGAATGTGCGCGAGCCCGGAATACGCTTCGCAACGGACCAGCCCGTTGAGCGCGGCCGCGAAGAACGAATCCATCCGCGGCGCCTTCAGTCCGGTGAGATAGCCCCGCAGCTGGCTCATACAGTTCTCTTCCGCGAACGCTATTTCGATGGTCGTACGGGTATCCGGCCCTTGCGCGGGCCGTCGGACCGGCGCGCTCGAGCAGCTCGCGATACATGCCGCGAGCGCGAACGCCGTCAAAACCGTGCGCAGACCGGTCACGCCGGCTGGAGCTCCCGGTCGAAGCGTAGCGCAAACTCCGTTTCGAGCGCGGCGAGCAGCGCAGCGCAGCCGTCGCTCCACGAAACCTCGCGCCCGAGCTCCCGCGAAATCGACGTAATGCCGAATTGCGGCGTGCCGCAAGGGGAGATCAAACGATCGTAATCGAGCCGTCCCGCGACGTTGAGCGCGATTCCGTGCATCGAGGTCATCGCTTTGACGGCCAAGCCGACCGCGCAGATCGCGTTATCGCCGACGTAGACGCCGCGGTGTTCGGGGCGCGGATGCGCGTCGATGCCGAACGTTTCCAGCGCTGCGACGGCACTGCGTTCGAGCGCGGAAACCAGCGGCACGACCTCGCGAAAGCGTTCCAGCTTCACGATGGGGTAGACGACGACTTGGCCCGGGCCGTGAAAGGTTGCGTCGCCGCCGCGTTCGACCGGTACGACGTCGATGCCGCGCGAGGCGAGCGCCTCGGCCGAGATCAAGAGGCTCGAGGCCTTTGCGTTACGTCCGAGCGTGATAACGGGTTCATGTTCGACGACGAGCCACGTTGCCGGTGCTCTTTCGGCGGCGACGTCCGCATGCAGCTCGCGCATGAGCGCGAGCGTCTCGCGATACGGCCGCCGGCCGAGCGCGAGAAGTCGGGTCACGTAGCCGCGCCGACCGCGGCCGGCGCCTTGGGCTTGGGAGTGACGATGTGAATCGCCGTGCCGTG
>Ga0302326_10008086_pt1 | contig 23275 bp, 17 predicted proteins | sample Palsa_T0_3_FD_202264 | JGI IMG/M metagenome (GOLD analysis project Ga0302326, IMG submission 202264) | Peat permafrost microbial communities from Stordalen Mire near Abisko, Sweden - Palsa_T0_3 | ecosystem: Environmental > Terrestrial > Soil > Palsa > Peat permafrost | place: Sweden: Abisko... | reverse complement strand
CAGGCAAAACCGGGGGAGAAGCTGGAGAAGCCGCAGATATTCCGTTGTTCTTCACATGGATTCCTATTCTCGCCCTGCTCAGTAATTACGACCAGCAGATCTGTCTCATCCATGTTGGCACGGAGGGAACTCATCCGTCTGTTCCTTCTGGATTCGTAACGTACTCAGTGACTCATTCAGCGTATGACGGCGCCGTTTCAGTTCACTTGCCCTCTGGGAAGCTTCCGCCGGAGCCGAGTTGTTGTGACGGTCAACCCCATCGGTTGTAAGCGCGTTCCGCAGGAGTTCGGCGCGCTCGGAAAGATCGCTGATCTTTGCGGAAAGATCAACATTCGCGTCATGCTTAAGCGCCTGGCTCAAGTTCCGGCGCGTCCAACGCTTCACAATATCCTCTAGTGACCCGCCGCCGGTCCAGTCGACGTGCCAATCGCGCCGCTCTGCCATGTTCGTCACACGCTCGGCGATGTTACGGGCAAGCTCACGGAGCGCGCTTTGCCGTTGTGCACTCTGGCGCTGTGCCACCCGTGCCTTGACCGGCAGCGTGCGGATGGGGATGCGCGCGGCGCGGAAGGCGCTCGCATTTTCCCTCCGCCCTTCCGGTGCGCCCGCCGCGCGATGCGACGACCACGCCCCAGGGCGACTGGCTCTGGAGGCGCGCGCGCGGTAGGCCGAGCGCGGCTGGCGCTTCACGCGCCCGCTGTCCGTCGCCGCGACCAGCGGGCGTGCGGATGGGGATGCGCGCCGCGCCGAAGGCACCCGCATCAATGCTTTTCTCGGTCGCCGGATGGCGTCCCAGTTCCTGAGTGTCTTCAACCGCCCAGCCATCCACACAGCAGTCGGATATAATTGATCGGCGTCTTTTTCTTAAAGGAGGAAAACCATATGCGAATGTTGCTGAGAGTATCGATTCCCGTGGAGGCCGGAAATGCCGCCGCCAAGGATGGAACCCTGGGTCCCACCATCGACCGAATTCTGGCCGATCTCAAACCAGAAGCGGCTTACTTCTTTGCGGACGACAGCGGCCAACGGTCGGGATCCATTGTGTTCGACATGAAGGACGCATCGCAGATTCCGGGGGTCGCTGAGCCCTGGTTTCTCGCGTTCAACGCAAAAGTCTCATTTCGGCCGGTCATGAGCCCGCAAGATCTTGCCAAGGCCGGTCCATCGATTGGCAAGGCTGCTAAGCAATACGGAAAGTAGACTACAACTTAAAATTCGTGGAGCATGCCCATCGGGCGCGCCGCGGCCTCGCACGAACGCGGCCCGCAGCCCAGGAGCGTGGTTGGCGCTTCGCGCAGCCGATGCCGGCGGCCAGTTCCGGCGCCGGCCGCCCCTCGTCCGTCGCCGCGACCGCCGGCGGGCGGATGGGATGCGCGCGGCGCGGAAGGCGCTGGCATCTTCTCACGGCCGTTCCGCAGGGCACGCCGCGCGACGCGATAACCACGCCCCTGCGACGGGCGCTGGAAGGGTGCGTCTACCGGTTCCAACTTTCGCTAGGCTAGGGAGGACATCCGACCAAAACCTACTTACTCCTGCCACGCACGAAATCAGACGCAGCATCGATACCGCGTTCCCTCTTTATGCGTTGGAACTCCTCAAGAACGTTTCCCACGGCTTTCTGTCTGCCGCCTGCCTCCGCTGGCGTACCCGCAGCACTCTGATTTTCTTTTGCGCGCCGGTCGATTTCACGGTTCTTTGCGATACGGTCCGCGAGTCTCTCAGCCGCGCTCATCTCGCTGTATGGTTTGGTCATGTGGGGAGTAGGTTCCTTCGGGCTTCCTGGTGTGCGGCTGTTCTAATCGAAGCCAGCGGGTTCGGCGAAATTTTCCATTTCTGCTGCCGGATGGCGGCGGCGACGCTGGAAGCCATGTGCTCGGGCATGCTCACCACTTCCCTGACAAAAGTGCGGAATTCTGGAGAATCGTCCGGCAAATTGCTGGCGACCTCAATTTCCGCGTGAAAGGGGGGCTTTCGTCCGCTACGGGCTGGTACGTAGTCTTTCTGAGGGGTCCCGGTTGGGCCCCGGCTCGTCGTAAATTGCTTTCTCGGGTTCTTGGTCTCGCCGAATTTCAACACCGTACTCCTGCTTCTAGCTTAGCGCGCCTCCGCTTAATCGCTGGCGAAAAGTTGGACGGGGGCAATTGAGGTTGGCGAGCGCCGCGCGCGATACGGCGCCCGCGCCGGCGCGCCGTGCCTCTTCCACGACGTACCGCCTGCCATCCCGCCGCTCGATGTGGCCCATCGTGAGCGCCGCGGCGTCGGACCAAGCCTAGGAGCATGGCTGGCGACTTCGCGCAGCCCGACGCCGGCGGCCGGTGTCGGCGCCCGACGCCCGTCGTCCGTCGTCCGTCGCCGCGACCGCCAGCGGGCGGATGGGGATGCGCGCTGCGCGGAAGGCGCCCGCATTTCCCCACGACCGTTCCGGCGCGCGAGCCTTTGGCCGCGCCCGATACGCCGCCGCGCTGGCAGGCGTGCCCCCTGCGGGTCCGGGCCGTCCCGCCACTCGACGTGGCCCATCGCGAGCGCCGCGGCCTCGGACCGGCGCAGTGCGCAGCCCTGGAGCACGGCGGGCGCTTAGCGCAGACTAATGCCGGCGACCCGTTCCGGCGCGCCGGCCGCGCGACGCGATGAGCCCGCCCGAGCGCCTGGCGCTGGAGGCGTGCGAGCGGTAGGCCACGCGCGATACGCCGCCCGCGCCGCCGGCCGTGCCCTTCCACGATGTGCTGGCCATCCCGCGCTCGACGTGGCCCGCAACCCATGCGCACGGCTGGCGTTTCGCGCAGCCGGCGCCGCGAGCGCCGATGGGGAGGATGGGATGCGCGCTATGCGGAAGGCGCCCGGCCGCCGGTGGTTTTTCGCGCAGGCCCTTGGGTGGTCGTCCGGTGACCGCACGCACCACGTCGTGCTTGCGCAGCCTGACGTCGCCGGCGGCGCGCTTCCAGCGCTCGCGGTCTTGGGGGCATTGCTCACTTCTTTTTCTAGTGTTTTACCGCAAAAACGAAAACAAAGAAATGCTGTCAGAATTGAGCGATTTCACCGTCCGTTTCTCAGCAGTGATCGGCATCCTTCGCACTACCTTTCCGATATTTCCTAAGAAACAGCTCCGGTAGGCAACAGAAAGCAATGGCACCTGCCAGAATAGTCAGGCCGATCAGCTTCCAACCGCTTGCGCCCAGCGGCAGGATGCCGAGACCGTACAACAAAGTGACAACCGCCATCGCCACGAAGAAGGGGCCGGTGATGTAACAGTGCAGCCGTCCGCATCGGACCGCGTTGGCCATGCACGCCATCCCCATTGTGCTCAGCGCGGCGGTCCAAACGACTGTTCGCCACGCATCACCGAAACCGGCGCTCCCGGTTACAGCAATCGCGATGGCCGGAAGACAAAAGAAAGCAAAAGCCAGCCTCGGACTTGAAAGAATGTCGCGCGAACGGGCGGTTCTTTGAGCACGGTCCATGAGACTTACTCCCACCAAACTCCATCGTACAATCTGGAGTGCAGTCCAGCGTCAAGCCGACCGCGAGCGATTCGAGGTCTACGAGCGTGGGCCGCGCTCCACCCGCCGCCCGCGCCGGCGGCCTTGCCCGTTCCACGATGCACCACCGGCTGGCCCCACTCGACGTGGCCCATCGTGCGCGCCGCGGCCTCGGACGGGCGCAGTGCGCAGCCCAGGAGCATCGCGGCGCCTCGCGCAGCCCGATGCCTGGCGGCCCGTTCCGGCGCCCGTCGCAAGGTTACGTTCGAGCGGGCGGAGATGGAAGCGGCGCTTCATCGAAGCATTGTACGGATCTTTCGGCATTTCAGGGATGCGACGCGGGGTCTATTCGCGAACATCGGTCGTTCGTGCTCTCAGTATTTTCGCTGCCTTCGGCTGGCCCATATCATGATCCAAACGCAGGTCGCCGCCCCAAGTATCGTGCCGGGCAAGTTCAATTTGTCGAAGCCTGGACCCACGTGCGCCTGCGCGGGCCTCCCGCTTCTAATCTGACCGCAACGCCTCCACCGGATTTATAGTGGACGCGCGGTAGGCCGGCACATAACTGGCGGCGGCAGCCACGGCCACAAGTCCCGCCGCTACGGCAACGTAGGTGATCGGATCGACCGGGCTGACCGCAAAAAGAAACGATGCCATGATCCGCGTCAGAACCACAGCCGCCAGGATGCCGATCGCCACGCCGCTGGCCGCCAGCCACACGCCCTGGCGGACGACCATTGCCCTAAGCGAGGTTTCCCGGGCACCCAGCGCGATGCGAATGCCGATCTCCCGGGCCCGCTGCGAGACCGAATACGAAATGACACCGTAGATTCCCACGACGCCCAGCAGCAAAGCCATGCCGCCGGCGATTGCGAGCATCACCAGCGTGAAGGAACTGCGCGCCATCGATCCGCGATAGACCTCTGCCATGGTGCGCACGCTCTCGAGCGGCAGGTCGGGATCCACCGACCAAATGGCCTGGCGGACCTCCTTGATCAGACTGTCGGAACCTGCGCGGCTGCCGCGAATGGCGAACACCGCGCGCCGCTGCACGAACATTTCGTTGCCCCAGAATTTAGGCATCATCATGGGCCAATACACGGTAGTCGGCGCCTTCTGATCCGCGCCGTCGGAATGCACATCCTGCACCACGCCGACAATCTCGCGCCAGGAATCGTTCATGCCTTCGCGGACGCGCTTGCCCAGCGCGCCAGCCGGACTGCGCCAAAGCTCGCGCGCCATGTTCTCCGAGACGATGGCGACGTTTCTGTTATCGTAAGTATCCGTCCAGGTGAAATCGCGGCCCGCGATCAGCCGTGTCTGCATGGTTTGGAAGAAGCCCGGCGCGACGAACTTGAATCGCCGCAGCGGCGGAAGTTGACCCTCTTTGTAATCTTTGTCCTCCGCGTATAGCAGATCGGTGCTATTGTTGCCATCGGTGGGTACGGAGTTGGCGAACGCCACCGCGGTCACGCCTGGGACGCCGGAAATCTTGCGTTGAATCTCCTGGAAAGTCCGGATGACCTGCTTCGGTGCTTTGATGTGCGCGTCGGGAAGAAAAACGGCCAAGGTCTGCAGCTCTTCGGGGTGTGTGAACCCGGGCTGTACCTGCCTCAATGCTTGAAACGTCCTGATCATCAGGCCGGAACCAATCAGCAACACCACGGCCAGCGCCATTTGCTGCACTACCAGGGTGTTCCGCACGCGACGTGCCTCGCGGCTCTGGCTGAGCGACCGTCCCCCCGCGCGCAAGGTGCCCGTTAGGCTGGCGCCGGCATATTTGATCGCGGGCATGATCCCGAAAAGCACACCGGCTACCAAGGAGATGGCCAGTGTAAACAGCAGGACCAGCGGATCGATGGTGATATTCTCGATCCGCGGCAAAGAGGCGGGCGCGATGACCGCCAACAGCCGCAGGGCCGCGTATGCCAGACCAAGCCCGGCGACACCGCCGGCCAACCCGAGGAACACGCTCTCCATCAGGAATTCGCGGCCGATCCGTGCGGAACCGGCGCCGAGAGCCGCGCGAATGGCTAGTTCATGCTGGCGTCCTTCGGCCCGCACCAGCAGCAGGTTTGCCACGTTCGCGCAGGCGATCAACAGGACCACGCCGATGGATCCCATCAGCACCCATAGGACCTTGCCCAGGTCGCCGACTACGTCGCGCTTCAGGGGGCGCACATTCGGAGCGATCCGCGCCGACTCGAAGATCTTTGCGCTGAAGCCGGGCGGCGGCGCGAACTTGGTATTCACGATCGGGATCATCCGCGCGAGGTCTGCGTTCGCTTGAGCCAGGCTGACCCCGGATTTCAATCGCGCCAGGGCCTGGTAGCTGAAGTTCCCCAGTGTGGTCTTGGCGCGGTCAAACTGTTGGGGAAGGATCAGACCTGGGTTTTGATCGAGGAAGCGAAAATTCTGCGGCATCACGCCGATGATCTGCTTCGATTGTCCGTCCACGCGGATCTGCCGTCCGACCACGGAGACGTCGCCGCCAAACCGGCGCTGCCAGTATCCGTAGGTCAGAATCGCGGTGTCCGGACTTCCGGGGCTATCGTCCGTGGCGTTGAGCCAGCGCCCGAACAAAGGCTGCACCCCCAGCGCATTTAAAGTTCCCTCGGTCACGGTCAGGCTCTGCACCTGCTCCGGCGCGGCCAGTCCGGTGACACTCACGCTGCCTCCAGTCCAGAGGCCGAACTGCTGCATCGTGCGATTCTCATCGCGAAACGTGAAATAGTCCGATGGAGAAGCATTCAAGTCTTGAATTCCGATCCCGGGTGCGGACTGCCACACACCTACCAGCCGTTCGGGATCGGGATATGGCAACGGATTGAGCAAAACGCCGTTGATCACGCTGAAGATAGCGGCGTTTGCGCCCACGCCGATGGCGATTGTCAGCACGGTGACGAGTGTGAACATGGGCGACCGGAAGAGCCTGCACAGCAGGTGCTTGAATTGATTAGCGGATCCCATTTGCTATAGATACGCACGAACAACCGCAAAAGGTCCCGGTTGTTTCCGTTGACGCGGGCGGCAGGTTATAACCCGTAGAGTTTGCGGGCGTTTTCGCGCAACACCATTCTGACGAGTTCGAGCGCGCGGGTGCGATTGATTTCGCCGCCATGCATCATGGTTTCAAGCGCACGGCGCGGCTCTCCATGGCCGGATGAATCACCACCACCTTATCGGGGGATGAACTGCGCCCGCGATCCGTCAGGCGCGACGAGCGCCAAAGCGGCAAGCGCTATAATCAATGGCTGACGTATTTTCCGTGCTTGAGGAGAGGACCCACCATGCCTACCATCAAAAACGCCTTTGCCGCACTTGTCATCGCCACGATGCCAGCGGCGCTTCTGGCGCCCGCTCAGGACGCTTCCCACACAGTCGAAGGCGGCGGCATTTCCGTATCCGGCTGGACGGGCAAAATCGACCCCAGTGAAGAGAAAGTGGGACACAGCCTCAACGACGCCAAGTTCTTCAAAGAAGGCGAGGCCTTGCACGCCACCACTGGACCTGCAGTCACTTACTGGAACCCAGCCAACCGGGCCAGCGGCAATTACACCGTCAAGGCCACCTTCAAAGAGCCCAAGTTCATGAACTTGAACAGCCATCCGCACCCCTACGGCATCATGATCGCCGGCAACGATCTGGGCACAGCCAAACAAAGCTTCCTCTATTGCTCGGCCTACGGTAGCGGGAATTTCATCGTGCGGGGATTTGGTCCCGAGCCGTTTCAGATGAACGGCAGGCGCGAGCCCAATGCGGCGATTGCCAAAGCCACGGCTCCGGGCGAGCCGGTAAGGCAGGAGATCGCCCTCTCGGTGAGAGGCGATAAGGTGGAGTGCGCGATCAATGGGACTGTTGTAGGAAGCTATGATAAGTCGGCATTAGTCACAGCAGGTAAACTTACTTCCACCGACGGCGTTTACGGACTGCGGTTCGCACACAATACGGATGTGATCGTAACAGGGCTTACGATGACCAAGAATTAATGGGCGAGCCATTGTCGTTCGTGGCCTGCCATGTCCGCCGCGACGGCGCGCACGGCGTGCGGCGCGATGACCACGCCCGAGCGACTAGCGCTGCATGCGTGCGCGCGGTAATCCCGCGCGCGATACGCCGCCCGCGCTGGCGGCCGTGCCGCGGCCACGGCGCCACCACTGCCCATCCCGCCGCTCGACGCAGCCCATCGCGCGCGCCGCGGCCTCGCACCGCCGTGGTCAGCGGCCCAGGGGCAAGCTGGGCGCGTCGCACATCCTGATGCCGGCGGCCCGTGCCGGCGCCAGCCGTCCGTCGCCGCAACCGCCGGCGTGCGGATGGGATGCGCGCCGCGCGCAAGGCGCCGCACCGCCGTCGTTCCGGCGCGCGAGCGGTAGGCCGCGCGTGATACGCCGCCCGCGCCGGCGTGGCCCTTCCACGATGCACGACCAGGCGTTTCCGGCACTCGACGCACCCATCGCGAGCGCCGCGGCTGGCGCTTCGCGCAGCTTCGTGCCGGTGGCCCGTGCGGCGCCGCCCGTTGTCCGTCGGCGCGACGGCCAGCGTGCGGATGGGCGACGCGATCCAAGGGTTCCCGAATTGGGTCCGGGCCAATTCGGTGTGATAGAGTGGCAAACGACGAAACGATGCAGTTCGGGCTATGAGAACACGCAGGGCATACGTCAATTTTCTGATGCAGAAATGGGGTATGGGCGAACAATCGCGCCGCATTCAAACCTGTGTGCGCAAGATCCTAAACCAGTTTGAACGATGGCCCCCGCTCTTGGTCCTCAGAGACCCACGATTGGAAGTCATGGTTCGGGCGGACGCGCCGATGAGTGTTTGGGCTTATTTCCCGATTCATCACAGGCGAATCGTGGCCCGGCGCGTGCAACCGAAAACAGGAACGCGGGTACTGCTGATATTCAAGCCGGCGGCTTTTGAAGGGGACCTCAGCCTCTACGACGAGCGAACCGGCCTCAATCGAGCGAAAGCTCTGAATGTGATCTCAGGCATCACTTGGGGCACGTCCTACTCTACTTGCGCGCCCCGAAGGCCCCGAATGATTGCAAGAATGCCCACCGGGAATGGGAGTGCGCTGCGCTTGGTCGGGAATCCCCAGTATTAAGGAACGGAGGCCTCCGGCCGGCAAAGCCCGGCTCAAATCATTGGCCAAAAACGGGCCGGCGGGTTAGGTGGCCATAACGCGCTTCGCGCATCCCGCGCCCGCTGCCAGTTCCGACGCCAGCCGCCGGTTGTCCGCCGCCGCGACCGACAGCGGGCGGAAGGGGATGCGCGCCCCGCGGAAGGCGCCCACATTTCCCCACCATCGTTCCGGCGCGCATGCCGCGCGACGCGATGACCGCGCCCGAGCGCCTGGCGCAGGAGCCGTGCGCGCCGCAGGCCGCGCGAAACGCCGCCCGCGCCGGCAGGCGTGGCCTTCCACCATGCACGGCCCGCCGTCCCGCCGCTCGACGTGGCCCATCGCGAGCGCCGCCACCGGAAGCGCCTGCTGACTGGTACGTGCGGTACCGCAAGGCGATTGACACCCACGGTCCGCAGGAGCAGACTTATAGCCGTGCGCTGGATTCTGCGTGTCTTAAGGGCGATTCCGCTGACACCATGGTGGGTGGCCGCCCGGCACCAGCGTAACGTGCGCGAGATGCGGGAACACCTCCGCCGCTATTACGCGAACAGTCAGTAGCATCCCGCCACGCCGCGGGCCCATCGCGCGCGCCGCCACCTCGGCCCCGGGGCGGCCCGCAACGCAGGAGCGGGGCTGGCGCTTCGCGGCGCCTGAATCGCAGTGGGCAGGCCCGCGCGCTAGCCGCCCGTTGTCCGTCGGGGCGACCGCCGGCGGGGCGGATGGGCGAACGATCCACTGGCTCCGGGGGCAACTCGCTACACCGCCGCAGCTTTCCGCTGCGATCAGTCTTCACTTCTGGGTGCCCGGCGGCACGAATTGGCGCACATAGGCGTGCGCCACGCGGAAGCCTTCTTCGAAGGCCTCGGTGAAATCGGTGCCGTCGTAGCTTGGGTAGTAGAACTGATCCTCATTTTCAATGTTCAGCCCGCCGGTATATCCTGCATCGGCTAGGGCGGTGAAAAAGCCCTTCCAATCGATCACGCCCGAGCCTGGCAGCCGGAAGCGCCACCACTTGGCATTGTCGACCGGCTGAATGCCACCGCGGCGCACCAGAGGCCAGAGGATTTCGGTGTCCTTGAGATGAACGTTGAAAATGTATTGGGCGAATTCGCGTGTGGCTTCGACAGGGTCGATCATCTGCCAGGCGAGATGCGACGGGTCCATCTGGATACCGACATATGGCGAGTCGTTAAACGCGCGGAGCAGCGCAGCGAAGGCCACGGGGCTGGTGGCGATATTGGCGGGATTGACGTAGGGCTCCCAGAGGATTCTGACTTTGTACTTCTCGCATGAGGGGAAGTACTGCGTTTCGTATGCCTTGACAATCGCCTGCACTTGTTCATCGAGTGACCTGCCGGCGATAGCGCCAGAAGAGCCGCCGATGAACGACACGCCCAGCCGGCCGGCGAGTTCGATGATTTTCACGAACCGCTGCTGGGCGGCGGGGTCGAGATGATTCCCGCCTCCGTTCAACGCGACCAAGGTCAATCCGCGGGCTACAAGCGAGCGCTTCACTTCTGCGAGCTGCTCGTCGGTCGAGTCCGGCGAGATAGGTCCGCCAGCGGCCAGTTGCAGGCAGGTGAATCCCTCCTGTCCGGCGAACGCGATGTTGGCGGGCGAATAGCGGCAGTAGACGCCCAGTTTAGGCTTCCAATGAGCAGTTGGCGGCGCGGGCCGCAGCTACCGCGACCGCGGACTGCAGAATCGCGCGGCGCGTCGTGTGGGTGCAGGCGCTTGATGTCACGAGGCCTCCGTTCAATTCGGCTGCTCGATGCATCATATCAGAAACGCTCTCACGGGCACGCTTGGCAATCCCTGGCCAACGTTACCGCGTCGAACGCGGCGCCGGCATCAGGCTACGCGACAAGCCCCCAGCCGTGCGCCTGCGCCGCGGGCTGCCCCAGTCCAGAGGCCGCGGCGCTCGCGATGGCTACGTGCGGGAGGCCTTTGGCCGGTGTTTTAGAATTAGTTGAGGCGTTACACTCAAACTACATGCTCAACCGGGGCTATGCCTACACCACAATCATCAGCAGCAAATACCACGCACAAACCCTGCTCTCCCACTTGGCAAGCCTTTACCCCCACTCAACTCCACAAGCCTGGCAACAAAAACTGAACAACGGCGAAGTCACCCTCAATGGCGTCACCGCCACTGGAAGCGAATCGGTCACTTTAGGCCAAACCCTTGTCTGGAACCGCCCACCCTGGATCGAACCAGACTCCCCTCAGCACTTCGAAGTCCTGTTTGAAGACCCCCATCTATTGGCCGTCAACAAACCCAGCGGGCTGCCCACCCTCCCCGGCGGCGGCTTCATGGAAAACACCCTCCTGCGCTTGGTGCAAAAGCGAACTCCCAACGCAAACCCTGTCCACCGGTTGGGCCGAGCCACCACCGGCATCGTCCTCTTCGCCAAAACACCGCAGGCGGCCTCTGATCTTTTCGCAAACTGGAACACACCCAAAATTCAAAAAATCTACCGGGCGCTGGGTCAAGACATTGCACAGCACGACGCCTACGAAATCCTCACACCCATCGGCCTCGTACCGCACCCGCTCATCGGTTCCGTGTGGGCCGCCAACCCAAGTGGCAAACCGTCAAAGTCATTGGCAAAGGTGATCTCACGCACCATCAGCACCACAACATTTGAGGTAAGACTCAATTCAGGCCGCCCTCATCAAATCAGAATCCATCTGGCATCCATCGGCCATCCCCTGGTAGGCGATCCTCTGTACGGTTTAACCGGCCAGCCTCTTGAAAATCTCCCCGGCCTCCCCGGCGATGGAGGATATTTCCTGCACGCCCAATATCTCAAATTCCACCACCCCATCACCGGAGAACAAATCAATCTTGAGGCAGCTTTGCCATCTCGATCCCCATTGCATCAGTAGGTTCACTGCGGGAATCAAATCAGGGTGGCCCAGAAGCCGACGTATGGATAGCGACACAGCGCGAATCGTTCCTCCCGATGCCGGCGGCCAGTGCCGGCGCCAGCCGCCGCGACCGGCAGCGTGCGGATGGGCGGCGCGATTCGGCGACGAGGCGCGGGCCAAGACCAAGCCTTCATCCGCCGCGGCACGCGTTGCACGAGACGTTCATGCCGCGGCGGCAACCATTGAGGATTTCGAAAATCGGCGATCTAAACGGCTGTGAACACGTTGGCTTGTGCGATGTTTTCCTCCATCGGTGTTGGCCAGTAGTGAATAGTGGCGGCAATATAACCATCAAGCTCGTTTTATCCTATGTATTGACACCCGAAGGCGTGTTGCTCTAGCTAGGTGGTCCAATCGCATGACGCCAAGATTACCGAGCGAAATTCGGCGTATTTCGAAGCTGCGCTTTGATGCTCTGGCGGGTTACAGCCGACAGCCCAGCGCGGAATTGTTCGCGGCCGAGCTGCAGTGGTACGAACATCAGACGCTCTCTGTGTTGGGCGTGCTCATTTTCGACCGTACCGACGAGGATTTCGGCGGCATCATTGTTGGGCGGGATGAGGGAAGGCGTTTTCGATGCGTCGATGTAGTCGGTTTTGATGATACACCGGAAGCTGCAGAGACCAGGCTCGTCGACAATCTCGCACTATGGGCCACGCGTGCGCCTGAGGATTTCGTCCAGGGCGGACGGCAATATCCCTTCGTCGATATCTTCGCCCCAATCATCCCGCCGGCGAAGATGAGTCCTGTGTTCGCCCAACTCCATAGTGGCGAAGGCTTCTCACCGGCAAGGGGCCTCATCGAAGCGATGATGCCCTACTTCGAAGATATTGACGGAAATTTCGTCGAGCAGTTCCAGAGTACTGCCTTTGACTCTCGCTTTTGGGAGCTCTACCTCTTCGCTTTGTTGACCGAGGGCGGATTCGTCTTCGACAGGCAATATCAGGCACCGGATTTTGTCTGCCAAGGAATCTCGCAGCAGGTTTTCGTCGAGGCAGTAACCGTTAACCCGAGCCGACAGGGCAATATTACCTAGATTATGCACGCAGCCTGCCCTTCGCGCCCGTAGCGCGATCACGGAGTGTCTGCCTAATAGCGCTCAACCCGGTCTGATGTCCGTCTGAATTTTGACCTCCCCTCGTAAGTCATTGTCATGCCTCACGCAATCGTGCATAGAATTTTATGCACGCCGATCATTCAGAGCCGAAGCGCCGACGCTACCACCGGCGCGAAACCATGGCCGGTCGCCTCAATCGCACGCAGCCGGTCCATTAATCGCCCCATCGTCCCTTGCTCGGCGTAGTGATCGCTATACCGCACCAGGACGGCGCCGGCGTGGCGCACGATCTTGGCTGCCAGGAACAGGAACCGCAGCCGCGCGGTCGCCAGCGTGGTGTGGCGCAGATCCCCGACCCGGGCTTGCTCCTCCCGGTGGAACAGCATGAGCCAGCAGTTTAGGTTGTAGGCCAGCATCGCCAACTGAAAGTGCACGCAGTTCATGCTCCATCGCACCGAGGGATGCGCGGCCAAGCCCGCATCGTTGTTGGCCTCCTTAATCAGGTTCTCCGCCCCGGCCCGTTGCCGGTAAAACCCCACCACCACGTCGATCGGTGCGTCCATATCGGTCACGAAGACGCGATAGGTGTATTCCGGCGTATCGAACAACTGGTATTGCTCGTTGTGCGGCTGCGGCTTGGGCTTCTTCAAGTAGCGCAACGCCACGAACCGGTAGGCTCTCTCCCAACCCTCCGGCTGGTAGCGAAACTCGCACTGCCCGTCCGCGTCGGTGCGCGGCGACCCGGTCCACCGCGCCGCCTTCAGTGCCTCTACCAATCGCGGGGTCTTCTGCGCCGATATCACCAACCGGCATCCGTGCTGCGCATACGCCGCCACGGCTTCCCAGCAGTAAAATCCCGAGTCCGCCCGCGCGTATATCCGCTCCACCGATTCCGGCAGCGCGGCGATCACGCTGTCCAGGTGCGCGGCAATTTGCTTGCCCGTGGGCCGGTCGCCTTTGCGCAACTCTCCGCCCACGTATTCCCGCGTCTCTGCTAGAAATGTCAGGATCGGTTGATAGCTCTTCTTCCCCCGGTGCTGCGGGTTATATCCCTTGCGCGCGCCCATCTGCCGGCCATACACGGTCTGCACGGTCGTGTCGGTGTCCAGCGTGACCTCCTTCAATTCCACATGGGCCGCCTCCCACACCCGCTGACGCATCTGCCGCCCCACCTGCAGCAGTTGCTGCGCCACCCCCAGATGCAGCGACGCCAGGAATCTCCAAAAGGTACTCTGCACCGGCAGTTCCCCCACCTCCAGAATTCCGGTCAGCGTCGGCTCGCGTTGCAGGAACTGGAGATGGTTCAACCGGGAAAAGCCAACGTACAGCGCCAGAATCATGGCCAACACAAACCGGCACCCCGGCATCGACGTGGTCAGCCGTTTGATCGTCACGCGCTGTTCGATGAGCTGTTGGAATTGCAGTTTCTCCAGCATGGTGGCGACTGGCAACAAGCCGCCGTAAGCCGTCATGTTCGATCCCTGAAAGTCATAGGGCGTCGCCGCCCCGATTTTTATGGGCTTTGGAGTAACCTCGTCCGCCCCTTGCTTGGGGGACGTTTTCGTCGTATGCTCATTTTTGTTCGTCACCATTTGGGTGGCTCCTGAGAATCGGGCTCGCGAGCTGCGAACTCGCGGCTCTACTGTTTTAACGCAGGATTCTCAGGGGTCCCAAATGGCTCGTATGCTCACGCCTTCAACAGGCGATCAGATTTCGTGCATAAGCCGGCTATTATAATCGAGCCTCCATTGCCAACTGAAAAGGGGGAAGTGATTCGGTATTTCAAACAGTATATGCCCATCAAGTGGGAAAGCGCCCTTACGAGTAAATTGCGCAAAGAGTATTGGAACCTACCGCACGTACGGGGAAAGCCGATCATCCTCGCGATTCAGGATTTTCATACCCCGATGGCTATGACCTTCACGCATTCGACGCTGATCCAGCATCTGTACGGGCTGGACTTCTACGCCTATTACGATGCAGAGGGTGTATTGCAAGTCAAAGGAGAGCGAATTGAAGAGCATGTGTGGGGCGATAAGAGGATAGAGTCGGGTTTCTTCCACTTGCCGAACGCGGACATGGTTAGCGCAGTTATACAAAACCCAACGGCCACCATTTCAAAATTCAATCGCATAGGCCGCGTGGCGGGATTCGGGAGTCCGACGGTACGAATGGTGAAGGGCGGATTCGCCCACAATCCTGACCCCCAGGCAGCTCTCCCGCGGCGGTACGTGCAGGATGTGGATAAAGATTACACCGAGACGTGGAGGGAAGGCATGAACGTGTTTCACAACCCAAATGCTCGCTTTCCTTTGGATAGGTTCTTCCTGCCGGAATGCATGCATCATAGGCTGAAGGGCGATCAAATCATGCACACCATTCCCGATTTTCACCCTTTCACCGCAGAAACGTTCATTTTAAGCCCTGAGCGTATGGAGCGCCGCCACAAGCGCGTGGCAGGATGGGTACACCCGCAGTATTAAGCACGGCTCTGCCCGCACCTGTCGCGAGCCTCAGGGCCATGCTCCGCACGCTGGCGTTCGCGGCGACGCACAACGGGCTGCAGGCGCCGGAACCGGCTGCCGGGCATCACGCCGCGCGAAGCGCCCACCATGCTGCGGGCTGCACCGGTGCGAGCGCCGCAGCTTCGGATTGGTCAGAGCGCGCAGCCCGCAGCAGGCTGGCGCGATGGGGCTGGCGCGCTGGGCGGAGGCGCCCGCATACCCCACCATCGTTCCGGCGCGCCCGCCGCGCGAAGCGATGACCACGCCCGCGGGCCGCCGGCTCAGGGGCAAAGCTGGCCTTCGCAACATGCTGGTGCCGCCGGCCAATCCGGCGCCCGCCGCTGGCGCACTCCGCTCGACGCGATGACCCCGCCCGAGCGCCTGTTGCCAGCGGCATGCACAAGTGTTGGAAGTCCGCGGCGGCTTTCCGCTGCTCTCAACACGGCGCCTGGCATGGACGAGATGATTGCCGAGCTGGAAGCCATTCTGGAAGCCAAACCGGTAGAAATCACCTGCCGTCATGGAAGTATCGGCATGAACGCCGACCGTAAGCTATTGAAAAATGGACGCCACCGAAACCCATAGACACACCACATCCGGTTTCGGGACCAGGAGGTCGGTGGTTCGAATCCACTCGCCCCGACCAACCTTTTCAATCACTCCCAAGCTAATTAAGCTTTTTGGACGCATCGTTGGAAGCCACCGGCTTCAGAATGGCGTCTTTATGGTTGCCACGTCCATCTTAGTGGCGAAATCGGAGTGTCCCAGCAATCCCAAGTGGTGGCCGCGCGCGTTACGCCGGCCATCCCGCCGCCCGTTCAGCGCAGAGATATCCGGCGGGATCGGCAGCGCGTGGCGTCTTTCCGGAACAGCCGGTTTCCGATTCGCACTGGTTGCAGCACGCGATATAATTACATCGTTGAATGCAGGCGACGACCCGAGGAGAACATCCGCTCATGAAACTGAATGCATTTTGCGTAGGTTCGGCATTAGCCGTCGTGGTATTGACGAACCCCGTAGGCTTCGCACAGCAGGCGGCGGCTCCCGCGAAACCCGCAAATTGCCCGGCGGAAGGATTCAGTGGAGGCTTCTCGCGCGGCTGTCCGCAGAAACAATTTGCCAACCCGGCCGATATCTCCGCCATGATGGCCACACTGCCGGATAAGCCCTACGCAACGCCCCAAAGCCTTCGCCGTGTGCTGGTCCTCGGCCGAGCCGTCGGTTGGGTGCACACTTCCATCCCCCTGGCGGCGAAGATGGTTGAATACCTGGGAGACAAGACCGGCGCCTGGATGACCACCATCACGTACGACTCCGCCGCGATCACGCCTGAAAACCTGAAGCAATACGATGCGATCTTCCTGGCCAGCACCACCGGCGAATTTCTGGACGACCCGCACGACAAGGCTGCCACGGACCTTCGCCGGCGGGCGCTCCTTGACTTTGTCAAAGGCGGCAAGGGTCTTGCCGGGGTCCACGCCGCTACCGACAGCTACCATACCAATGGCCCTGCGCCGGCCGGCACGTGGCCCGAGTTCAACGAAATGATCGGCGGCTTCTTTAAATTCCATTGGACCTACCCGACCCTGATCTCCGTTAAGGTGGATGATCCAAACAGTCCCCTGACCGCCATGTTCCCGGCGCATGGGTTCGAGATGGTGGATGAAACCTACACCTTCGCGCAGGACTCCTTCAGCCGCAAGCGCGTGCATGTCCTGACCAGCGTCAACTACGGCAAGATGAGCGCGGAAGACAAAGCCAAAGAGCCGGCAGCCACAAAGCGCTCCGACGGCGACTACGCGTTGAGCTACATTCAGCGCGTGGGGAATGGCCGGGTGTTCTACGAGGCGCACGGTCACGACGAGAAGATCTACTTCTTGCGGCCCTTTGTCGCGCACATGCTGGCGGGCATCCAATACGCTCTGGGCGACCTGAAGGCCGACGACAGCCCGAGCGCAAAATAGTTCCGTCTTTGGGGTACGCTTTTCGCGCCAGAGGCGTCGAGGGGCGATAAAGGTAGCCGTGCCCATCGCGGTCTTCGATTCCGGCACCATCCCGCGGGATCGTGGGGCTGAACTTGAGGCGGCCGTCGTGGCTGCCGGCCGGCATCTCACAAGACTTTTCGAGGGCTGGATTGCCGCCGCCGCGGACCGCCGGAAGTTCGCCGTGCGGATCACGTCATACCCAGAGCTGGATGTTTCGGTCCGGTTCGACTGGAACGCGAGTGCCGCCGAAGTGACCGAGCGCGTGCGCGCCACTCAGGCGAATCTATCCGTCGCCGCAACCAGGGCGCGGCTGTTCGGGGGTTCGAAGGCGCTATGGCCGCTGTCGGGGGTGATGATGAGGTCGGCTTCGGGCCACTCACGGTGCAGCGCCCAGGCGCTTTCCATGGGGCAAACAACGTCGTAACGGCCCTGCACAATCACGCCGGGGATGTGGCGGATGCGCGAAACGTTGCGCAGCAACTGGTCGTCGGTTGCGAAAAAAGCCTTGTGGAAGAAGTAGTGGACCTCAATGCGCGCGAAGGCCAGGGCGAACTCATCCTCTTCGTAGTGGCCGGCGAAATCGGAGTCGGGCAGGAGCTTCGAAGTGGCGCCTTCCCACCCGCTCCAGATCTTCGCAGCCGCGAGCCGCACAGCCGGATCGTCGCTGGTAAGGCGGCGGTGGTAGGCGGAGAGCAGATCGCCGCGCTCAGCCTCCGGGATGTGTGCGAGATAAGGCTCCCGCGCGTCGGGATAGAGGACCGACGCGCCGCGCTGGTAGAACCAGTCGATTTCCTGCTTGCGGAGGAGGAAGATGCCGCGCAGGACAAGTTCGGTGACGCGATCGGGATGAGTTTGGGCATAGGCGAGGGCCAGGGTGGAACCCCACGATCCGCCAAACGCCTGCCAACTCTCGATGCCCAGGCGCTCGCGGATCTTCTCGATGTCGGCGACCAGGTCCCCGGTAGTGTTGGCTTCGAGAGACGCGTAGGGCGTGCTCTTGCCGCAGCCGCGCTGGTCGAAGTTCACGATGCGGTATTTTTCGGGATGGAAGAAGCGGCGCTGCTTGGGATCGGAACCGCCGCCAGGTCCGCCGTGCAGGAAGATCACCGGCTTGCCGGAGGGGTTGCCGCTCTCCTCGAAGTAGATCTCGTGGATGGGTGAGACTTGGAGCCGGCCCGTGTTGTAGGGCTCGATAGGGGGGTAGAGCCAGGTAACCGGATCCTTCATGGTGGATACAGGCTGGGGGTGCTTGATCATCGCTTGCAATACTACCTTTCTGTCTCCGGCGCGCGTCATGCGGGACTCGGATGACTCGACACTTGGAATGATCATCATAGCGGGTGGCGCGGCGCAGTTCGCACCGCTCCATGCGTGGGCGCTTCGGCCGCCCGCGCAACTGAACCTGGAACTGTCCGAGCGGCGACGGGACGCTGTTCGAGGCGCCAGACTGGTCTTGATCCGAGCCCAAGTATTAGCGCAGGTCTATTTCGTCGTGCCGGGCTCCAGTTCCGCCATGCGCTGACGGATGGCGGGCACATCGTCGGCCTTCGGAGCGAGCTGCATGTATTTCGCGAAGTGGTCTATTGCGCCGCGGGAATCGCCCTTGTCGGCCAGCACTTTGCCCAGCAGCGCCTCGGCGGCCGGATACTCATGGGCCTGGTCCAGATCGATGGCCCTGCGGACGGCCCTCTCGGCCACGTCCGCATGCTTCAACTCGTAGTTGGCCACGGCGTCATAGTAGTAGATCCCGGGGAATTCGGCGGGGTTCAGTTGCATGGCGCGCTCGCCGAGAGCCGCCGCGTCCTCCATTCTTCTCCCGGCAATCGCCAGGCGGATTAACTGCAGGTAGGGGCGGATATATTTGGCATCGGCCTGAAGCGCGTGCTCGCAGGCATCGGCCGCCTCTTTCGGCTCCGATTCCTGCTCCAGCACCTCGCCGAGCTGACTCCAGGCCTGGGCATAATCCGGATACAGCGCGACCGCGCGCTCGAACTGTTTCTGCGCGCCCGGGAGCTTGCCATCGCTCATGGCCTGAAGGCCCTTGTCGTAAGCTTTCGCGGCCTCCTTAGGGACACGCAGCGCGGTCACCGAAACGGTGGAGCCTTCGGGATCGCCGATCTGCCGCAGCACGATCACCACGCCGTCATGCAGCGTTACGCTGGCCTGCCGGTAACCCTTCAGCCAGATGGTAACTGTACACTTATCGTCCGCAAAGCGCCTTGTCATTGGGTCGGACCCGGGATCGGCAACTACCGGAACCGTGTAGACAACCAGCCCGTTGGCGAAAGCGTTCAGAACGTGGCAGGGAGGCAAATCCTGGCCGGCGGGCGAGGAGGTGAACATCGGCGTCGAAGGAAGGTTGGCGCCGTTTTCGAGGGCGAGCCTTGCTTGATATTGCTGGTTCTGCGCGAAACAGGCGCCAGCCATCGCCAGCGCGCAACCAACCGCTGCCGTTCGGGTCATGGCATGCTCATGGTAACTCACGGCACCCTTCGATTGACGTGACCGCTACCGCCAGCGCCCTGCCCCTTTCCCCTACGCAGTATCCCGCCGCTCAACCTACCCATCGTGAGCGTCGCAGGCGCGCGCCAGCTTCGCCGGAAGGTCGCAGGACGCGGAAATCGTGGTTCATGCCGATTACGATCTTCGATCCGACGCCGTCCCACGCGATCGCAGGGCCGAGCTTGAAACGGGCGTGGTGGCTGCCGCAGCAGCTAGGTGATCCGTCTTTTTTCTTCTGGATTACGCTTTCTGACGAAGCAGCGAAGCCTCGGTGGTCCCGGAATTTTGCATGTCCCGCGCCCTTCGCGCGCGTTCACCGCCGCCCGCCAGCAGTCGCCGTGTACCACCCAAGTATGCCAGCCCAGTGCTCAACCCCGCACCATTCCTCTACCCTTTCGCATAAGATGTTACGAATGGCGAAATCAAGACCAATCCTCTGTGCCGCCGGCGGTTTTGCGCTGCTGGCGATCGCGCTAATCTCGAGCGCACAACACGCGGGCTACGATCCGGCCCTTTGGGGCGGGCTCCGCTACCGCATGATCGGGCCGGAACGCGGCGGACGCGTTACCGCGGTGACTGGCGTGCCCTCGCAACCCTACACCTTCTACATGGGCTCGACGGGCGGCGGGGTCTGGAAGACCGTCGACGCCGGCCATACCTGGAGCAACATCTCCGACGGTTTCTTCGCGGTGGCGTCCATGGGCGCCATTGAGGTGTCGCTGTCAAATCCCGATATCGTCTATGCTGGCACCGGCTCGTCGAAGATCCGCAGCAATGTTTCCATCGGGCGCGGAATCTACAAATCCGCGGATGCCGGCAAGACCTGGACCTTTGCGGGCCTGCGCGATACCGGGCAAATCTCTACCATCCGCGTGCACCCCGGCAATCCCGATGTGCTGTATGTGGCGGCGCTGGGCAATCCCTTCGCGCCGAATAAGGAGCGCGGTGTGTACCGCTCCACCGATGGCGGCAAGAACTGGAAACAGATCCTGTTCCTTTCCGATACCTTGGGCGCGGCCGATCTGGAGCTGCAGCCGGGCAACCCCAAGGTGATCTTCGCCTGCATGTGGCGCGGCGAGCGCAAGCCCTGGACCATTATCAGCGGCGGGCGGGAGGGCGGCATCTATAAAAGCGCCGATGGCGGCGACACCTGGACCAAGCTGGCGGGCGGCCTGCCGCACGAGTTGTTCGGCCGCAGCAACGTGGCGATTTCGGCGGCCAAGCCGGAGCGCATCTACGCGCTGATCGAAGCCAAGCCCGGCTCCGGCTTGTACCGCTCCGAAGACGCCGGCGCCACCTGGACGCTGGTGAACGGATCGAGCGCCATCATCACCCGCCCTTTCTACTACGACACCCTGGGCGTGGACCCCAATAACTCGGATGTGGTGTTTATCGGCGATGAGCGCTGGTTCAAGAGCACCGACGGCGGCAAGACCGTGCGCCCCGCCCAGGCGCCTCACGGCGATCACCACGATATCTGGATCAACCCCAAGAACTCCGATTACATGATCCAATCCAACGATGGCGGCGCGAATGTGTCGCTCGATGGCGGCCGCACCTGGAGCACGCAGACCAATCAACCCACCGCGGAGATTTACCAGGTGGCCGTGGACGATCAATATCCCTACCTCGTCTATGGCGCGCAGCAGGACAACACGACCGTGATCGCGCCCAGCCTGCCGTTGGGAAACGGGCAGGATTTTCGCGCAGGGCCGGGCTGCGAGACGGGGCCGATCATACCCAACCCCGTGAATCCGGAGGTGGTGTACGGAAGCTGCAAGGGCCAATTCACCGTGCAGGACATGCGCACCACGGATGAGATGCGCTACTGGGTGGGCGCGGAGTCGCTCTACGGCAACGGCGGCGACACGCTAATTTACCGCTTCCAGCGCGTGTCTCCGATGGAGGTTTCGCCGCACGCGCCGTACGCGGTCTACTACGGTTCGCAATATCTGCATCGCACGCTGGATGGCGGCGTCACGTGGCGGAAGATCAGCCCCGACCTGACCGCGCATCCGCCCGGCGCGCCGCAAGCGCCCAGCGGTGAGCCGATCACACGCGATGCCACCGGCGAAGAAGTCTACAGCACGCTCTACGCGATTCGCGAATCTCCGGTGCAAAAGGGCGTGATCTGGACCGGTTCGAACGACGGCCTGGTGTATGTCACGCGCAACGACGGCGGCGATTGGGAAAACGTGACGCCCAAGGATCTGCCGCCGGGCGGCCGGGTGCAGAACATCGAACCCAGTCCATGGCGCGCGGGGACGGCCTACGTGGCCATCTATCGCTACCTGCTGGGCGACTTCGCGCCCTACATTTACCGCACCACCGATTTTGGAAAGAGCTGGACGCGGCTCACCGACGGGTCCAACGGCATCGCCAAGGACGAACCCACTCGTGTGGTGCGCGAAGATCCCGCCCGCGAGGGGCTGCTCTACGCCGGCACGGAATTCGGCATGTACCTCTCATTCGACGACGGGGCGCACTGGCAGCCTTTCCAATTGAATCTACCGGTGACGCCGGTGACCGACATCAAGGTGGCGCACAAAGACCTGGTGGTGTCCACGCAGGGGCGGTCGTTCTGGATTCTCGACGATCTCACGCCGCTCGAACAACTGAGCGACAAGGCGGTCGCGGCGGATGCCTGGCTGTTCGCGCCGCGCGAAGCCGTGCGCACTCCGCCGCGTGGCGGCGGGCTGGGGCGCGCGTCGGGCGTGCAATATCCGCCGTCGGGAGCCGGCATCGATTACTACCTGCGCTCCGCGCCCGCGGGCGATATCACGATGGAAGTACTGGACGGCGCGGGCAGCCTGGTGCGCAAGTTCACCAGCGCCGGCGCCGCTGCCGAAGAACGTCCGCAGGAGGCCGCTGCCGCGGCCGCGGAAGACGAAGAAGGCGGCGGCTTCCGCATGCGCGGCGCAGCAACAAGGCTGGATAAGACCGCCGGCATGCACCGCTTCACCTGGGACCTGCGCTATCCCGGACCATGGCAAAGCGCCTCGCGTCCGGAAGGTCCCAACGGCCCCATGGCGGTTCCGGGGAAATACGCGGTGCGTTTGACGGTGGGATCGTGGACCGCCACCGAGCCGCTCGCCATCGTGGAAGATCCGCGCGTGACCAAGGCCGGCGTCACCACGGCGGACCTGCGCGAGCAATTCGAGCACAACATGCGGGTGCGCCAATTGGTGAGTGACGTCAACCAGACGGTGGCCAAGCTGCGCGCCGAACAGGCCAAGCTACGCGGGGCCGCGCCCGGCAGCGCCGCGGCGGCGGAACTGGCCAACCTGAACGACCTGGCCGGCCGGTTGGTGACGCCGCCGATCCGCTACAGCCAGCCGGGCCTGCAGACCCACATCACGTACCTATACGGCATGACCAACGGCGCCGACCAGAAGATCGGCCGCGATGCTATCGAACGCTACGGCTCGCTGCGCAAATCGCTGGACGAAATCACGGCGGAGCTAAACCGGGTTACCGCCGCGGGAAAATGAAGGAGCGGGGCTGCGCCGTCAGGGGGTTTTGCGGGGCGGGCAATTCTGCCCTGGAGTCCCCTCTGGGGACGGCTTTAGCTGGCTCTGGCCGCCTCTCCAGAAACTGCTGCCGCTAGCCCGGCAGTCGGCCGGTAGTTTGGACGTTCGCGTTAGGCAGCGGGCTCCAGGCGGTAGCCGAGCGAAGCGGCTTTGCGGAGCAGAAACTGC
>Ga0302326_10008085_pt1 | contig 23276 bp, 21 predicted proteins | sample Palsa_T0_3_FD_202264 | JGI IMG/M metagenome (GOLD analysis project Ga0302326, IMG submission 202264) | Peat permafrost microbial communities from Stordalen Mire near Abisko, Sweden - Palsa_T0_3 | ecosystem: Environmental > Terrestrial > Soil > Palsa > Peat permafrost | place: Sweden: Abisko... | reverse complement strand
GTATCTCAACTTGCTCACGCGCGCGATGAAGTCGCGGATCGATGCCGAACTGGACAAGGGCCCGGCGACGCGCGCCCAGCTTGCAAGCCGATTGCTGCCCGGCACCGATCCCGCGGATAATGGCCTGCCGCTCAACGAGCTTCTGGCGGATCAATTCACCGTTTCCGAGGCACAGCGCTCGGTGTTTCGCTTCGGCGCCCCACCGCAGACGCTATCCGTCCCGCCGGCCCAAGGGACGCTCAACGTCGTGCCGCTGAAGCAGTTCAGCGCCGTCGCCGCGGATTGCGCGTTCGCCAATTACGACATCTTCGACAATGCGACAGTTCGCGCCATTCCTCTGTACGTGGAATACCGTAACCGGCTGTTTCCGCAGATGGGATTAGCCACCGCGTGCGTGATGCTTGGCGCTAATCCCGCGGCGGTGCGGTTTGAAGGATCCAATATCATTATTCCCACACCCGGCGAGAACATCGTCATCCCGACATTCATGTACCATTCCGCCGCCCTGGGGCGCGACGTGCCGCTCATCGCCGCCGTGCCCTGGTTCGGCTCGCGCGATTGGGAAACCATGTACGACTGGCCCGCTCACCTCAACACCAAGGCGCACATCTCCATCGCCAGCATCTGGGACATCTGTTCCAACGAGCGGAAGATTGCGCTCAACGCCGCCACTATTGAGAAAGCGGTGGCGAATATTCTCGACAACCAGCGGCCCGATCAACTCGGCCTCGACCCGGACATGGCCAAAAAGTATGCCGCCAGCGCGCCCGACCCGATGGACGATCGTGCGCTGGAGCAGATGGCCAACGCGACACTCAAGGAACTGAAGGACTCGGGCTGGCAGGACATGTTCAACCAGACGGCGATGAAGGACCTGACGCCCGATGAGCGCCTGCAGAAGCCGCTGCTGAGCGACGCCGTGAACGCGCTGAACATCACGATCGCGCGCAACCGCCAGCTCCGCGGGCGAATCGATTCGCAGCGCCAGTGGCTTGCTTCGCAGATCGCGGGCAAAGGGGTTCTTATCGGCTTCACCGCCACAGGATTCCAAGACCAGGTCAGCACCAGCCTGCACCTGCACTGTCCCGGCGTGGTGGTGCACGGTGTGATCATCAACGCGGTGCTGAGCGGAAAATGGTGGCGGGTTCTGCCCGACTGGGTCACCGCGCTGCTGACGATCGTGCTGGGAATCTCCGCGGCCGCGATCCAGGGCCGATTCCAGCCGCTGCGCGCGGGAGTGATGATTCTCGCACTGCTTTTGGCATACGGCCTGATCAACGGGTTTATCCTGTTCGACTGGCACCGATGGGTGATCGGCCTTGCCGCGCCATCGGTGGCGATGGTCGTCGTCTGGGCGGGGTGCACGCTGGATCGGCTGCGGGTCGAGCAGATCGAGCGGAACCGCGTCGCACTGGAAAATGCCGTCATCAGCAAGGAGATGGACCTCGCCCGCAATGTGCAGGTGGCGCTGATTCCCCCCAATGCGCCCAAAATCACCGGCCTGGAATCGGATGGATGGGCGCTGACGGCCAGCGTCACCGGCGGCGACTGTTACGATCTATGGCAACTGAAAGACGGCCGCCTCGCCGTGCTGTTGGCGGATGCATCCGGTCACGGGCTTGCCCCCGCGATGATCGTCTCGCAGGTGCGCACGCTGGCGCGCACGCTGTGCGAGTTTGAAACGCATCCGCACGGGCTGCTGGCCCGCATCAACCGCCGGCTTGCCGACGACCTGGAAACGACGCGTTTCGTCACCGCGTTTCTCGGATTCATCAGCGTTGACGGGACGCTGGATTGGGCCAGCGCCGGCCACGGCCCGATGTTCTGGTCGCCGGGCGACAACGGCCAGATGCTTGAGCTGGACTCGACCGGTCTGCCGCTGGGCATCATGCCGGAATGTTTCATCGACGAGCCACAGCCATCGCTGAAACTGGGTGAAAAAGGATCGCTGATCGTCTTCAGCGACGGCATCTTCGAATCGCACGCGCCCGACGGCCAGATGTTCGGCGTCGTCCGCACCAAAGAGATTCTGGAGCAAACCAGCGGCCAGCCGTGCGCCGCTATCGTCGAAGCACTGCGGGCTGCCGTCCAGAAATGGCAGCAGAAAATCGAGCCGGAGGATGATCAGACAATCGTCGCCGTGCGGAGAGTGGTGAAATAGTTGCGAGTTCCCCCCGCCCGAATGCCGCGTAAATGTCCTGAACCACTTTGACTTGTTGCTGATCGCTCACAATTTCCTCCAGTGACACGAGCCAGACGCGAACAAACCGATTCCCGCGCCGATATTGCCGCGCCACTTGCGTTGGCCGGCCAAGTTCTCGACGATGCAAACGAACGCAATACTTGGGAGACTGGATGTTTCTGACGACAATCAATTGGCTTAGCAAATGGGTGCCCGGCGGATCGGTGGCCGGGGGAATGGCCGTGCTGGCGCTGGCGGTAACCTTCGGACTCTTCCTGGGCGCGATTCGCATTCGGCGGATTCGGCTGGGGATTCCCGGAGTGCTTTTCTCGGCGCTGGTATTTGGACAGATCGGACTCACGATCGATCCCAAGGTGCTGGAATTCCTCCGGGATTTCGCGCTGATCCTGTTCATGTATGCCATCGGCCTGCAGGTGGGGCCGGGCTTTGTGGCGTCGCTACGAACTGAGGGGCTGAGATTGAACCTTCTATCGGTCGCGGTGCTGGTGCTGGGCGCTAGTCTGACGATGGCCGGCTCGGGCATCATGCAGCATGGCGCCAGCCCCGGCTTTTATACCGGCGCGTTTACCACCACGGCCGGCCTCGCGGCGGCGCAGGAAGTGCAGCGGACCGCCGCAAGGAACGATGCCGATCGCACGGGCATCGCATATTCGGTGACCTATCCCTTCGGCATCATCGGGCCGGTGCTGGTGATCGTGCTGCTGAAGCGCGTGTTTCGAATCGATCTCGCCCAGGAAAAAGAAGCGCTGCTTGCGGCAGAGGATAAACGGCGTCCGCCGATCGAAGTCGTCGATTTTATCGTCACCGAAGTCTCGCAGGCGGGGAAGCGGCTGCGCGATCATCCGCTGCTGCGGGACAGTCCCATCGTGCTGGCGCGCCTTCTGCGCGAGCAGATGATGAGCGTTCCATCGGGAGATACCGAGGTGCGCATCGGCGATGTGTACCGCGCCGTGGGCCCGCGCCATCGGCTCAATGAGCTGGTCATGGCGATGGGAAAAACCACCACGGCCGATATCGGAACCGCGACCGGCGATGTGCAGCGGATGGACCTGATCGTTACCCGCACGCACGTTCTGCACAAGACGCTGCGGGAGCTGGACCTCAATCGCCGCGAGGGCGTCACCGTCGTGCGCATCAGCCGCGCGGGGGTGAACCTTATTCCCACCGCTCACCTGCGGCTGGCGTTTTCCGATCAGGTGACGGTCGTCGGGCCGCGCGATGGACTGAAAATGGTCGAGAAGGAATTGGGCAACTGTCCCGATACGCTCAATCGCCCGCAGCTTGTTCCGATTTTCCTGGGAATCGTTTTCGGCGTTGCGGTCGGAAGCATTCCGCTGGCGATTCCGGGGCTGAACACGACGCTGCGCATCGGACTGGCCGGCGGACCGCTGCTGGCGGCGATCGCGCTGTCGCAATTCGGCAGCATCGGGTCGATCGTCTGGTACATGCCGCCATCGGCCAACCAGCTTTTCCGCGATTTCGGGCTGGCGGTGTTCCTCGCCTGCGTCGGACTGCAGGCGGGCGATCATTTCATCCAGCGCGCCGCCAACGCACCCGGCCTGGTGCTGCTGCTGTTCGGCGCGGCTGTCACCATTTTGCCTGTGCTGCTGATCGGATGCTTCGCGCGGATCGTGCTGAAGATGAATTTCGTCACGCTCGCCGGCTGGGTGGCAGGCGCGATGACCAGCTCACCCGCGTTGCTCTTCGCCGATGAGATGACGCACTCGGATGCCCCGACCGTCGCCTACGCCGCGGTTGCACCGCTGGCGACGCTGGTGCCGATTTTTTGCGCGCAGGTGCTGGCGGTGATGGTGCGGTGAGATTGTGTTTCGATTCGGAATTTCAATTGAATACCAATGCGACCGCCGAGCCGCCGAGAACGCCGAGGGATAGAGCGGATGACCTAACGCGTTGAAGGAAAACGATGACGGTCATCTTTTACCTTCTAATTGAAGTGATGGTTAATTGAACCGATTCGTCTTCATGGAGCCACTGGATTACGCATCATCGTGCAATAAGCAGACGAGCAGGTCGAAAAGTATCGGTATATTCGTGCCGCTAGAGGTAGCCGTAGTAGTTTGTGCGATCAGTTGCAATTTGTTACCGAATAATCTTGTCGATCCCGTTTGCATTATTACTATTTTCGCAGCAGAAGTTACGACGGTCCTCCTCCTATTGAAATGGCGCGGCCAGTTGAAGTTGTTTGCTGTTGTAGCAGGATGGGTAATCGCCGGTCTGGGCGCACTTTATGTTGGCTTTTTAGCGGCAGTGTTCTTCGGAATTCTGCAGGGGCCATAGCCATTGGGATGCCTACGGCGACATCACTAATCAGCTATCTTTCGCGCCCTTTGTGTCTTCGCGGTAAAAACTCTTCCTCAAGCCACCATCGCCCGATCAATCTTTTCCGGCTGCGAGCAATACGTGATCGCCGTCGCGCGATCAATATATCCATGCCGCAAAAGCTGCTGAATGGAATAATCCAGCGACTGCATGCCAATCGCCCGGCTGGTTTCGATGATGCTGGGGATTTCGAAGATGCGGTTCTCGCGGATGCAGGTCTTGACCGGCTGGCTGCAAATCATCACCTCCACCGCCGGAATTAATCCCGGCTGATCGGCGCGAGGCAGCAGCGTCTGGCTGATCACCGCGTGCAGGCACCCGGCCAGCATCGAGCGGATGTGGCTCTGCTGGTTGGCCGGGGCGATGTCGATGATGCGCTCGATCGTCTGCGGCGCGCTCGATGTGTGCAGACTGCTCAGCACCAGGTGGCCGGTTTCGGCGGCGGTGATGGCGGCGCTGGTGGTTTCCTGGTCGCGCATCTCGCCGACGAGGATCACATCCGGATCCTGCCTCAGCACATGCCGCAGGCCGGATGCAAAATCCGGCACATCGCTGCCGACTTCGCGCTGCTCGATCGTGCATTTATTGTCCGTGAGGATGTACTCGATCGGGTCTTCGAGCGTCACGATGTGCGAGCTGTCGCGTCCGTTGATCTGATCGATCATCGCCGCCAGCGTCGTGCTTTTGCCGCTGCCCGCCGGTCCCGTCACAAGGATCAGCCCGCGCGAAACGGTCGTCAGCTTTGAGACGATTTCAGGCAGATACAGATACGCCAATCCACGGATTTCATTGCTGATGATTCGGATTGATAGCGCCACCGTCTGCCGCTGGAAATGCGCGTTAATGCGGAATCGGCCCAGGTCCGGGACCTGGTGTGAGAAGTCGATGTCGCGTTTTGATTCGAAGTGCGCCCATTTCCGCTCGTCCATCAGCGACCGGGCCAACTCCGCGCACTGCTCGCCCGTGAGCGTAGGAAACCGGCTGGTCCGCAGCTCGCCTTGGATACGAAATACCGGGCGCGAACCGGCGTGAACGTGCACGTCGGAAGCGCCTGCTTCGGCGGCTTTGCGAAGGAGGTCCTCGATCATCGGATGCTCATTTATCGGCAATTTGCACCGGGCGATTCAACCGGCCCGGACAGAGCTAATCCGGCAGGGGAGGACCGATACTCAGGCCGATTGCCGCCGCCCACGCGGGTTGCGGGTGTCGCCGGTCAATTGCCGATTCGATCCCGATCCGGCTGTTGCGCGCCATGCGGCAGAGCGAATCACCGGTCTGTCCGGGCAGTCCGAGTTTCTCGGCGATAAACTGGCACATCGATTCCAGCCGCGCTTCCCCGCCCACGAATATCAGACGCTGCACCTTTAGATTAGGAAAAGCGGCTTCGTGCTCGCAGCGGCACCGCTGGATTTCAGCCGCCAGTTGATCGATCGCCTGCGCGCAGATTGCCTCGACGCGCTCCCCGTTTTCCCCACCGCCCGCGCCCAGCTTGATTCGAAGCGTGCGGGCATCCTGCATGCTGATGCCCATAGCCTCGGCCACGGCCGCGGTGAGATGATCGCCGCCGATCGCCAGGTTTCGCGCCAGCAGCAGGCGTGTTGCCTGACCGATCGCCACCCGCGTGCCGCCGGCGCCGATGTCCACATACATCCGCACCGAAAGCCGGTCGGAATTTCTGCGATATACGCTGGCGAAGCAGTCGAGCAGCGCCATCGGCTGCATGTTCATTCCCACCACATCGAGCCGCGCCTGTTTCGCCGCGGCGATATACTGGTTGACCCACCTTGCATCGGCCGCCATCACCACCGCATGCACGGACTGGTTTTTCTTATCGCCGCCCGGTCCCGCCGCATGGCGCAGCAGCGCATGATCAGGATCAAAAGGCAATTTCGCTTTCGCTTCCTTGTGAATGAGTTTTTTCAGTTGGTCCTCATCGGCCCGCAGCACTGACAGATGCTGAGTGTGCACGACCGCCGAGGGCAATCCCAGCACGGCCCGTCGTCCATGAAATTTCCCGTGAACGATCAGATCGCGGACCGTCCGCGCGAAGAATTCGAACCGCGCATCGGCATCCTCCCGAATCGCGGCCGGCACTTCCGCGCTGGCCGCCGCAAGCAGCTTGAAGTCGTCCCCCTCCGACTGCACCTGCGCCATGCGCAGCGTGCCGATCCCAAAATCGACCCCAATTGGATGCGCCGGCGGCGCGAAGATGTTTTGCACGAATGCGAACATGTTGGGGAAGTTGCGCGTTGCGAGTTGTGAGTCAATGCAATGCACCACACTCGCAACACGCAACGCGCAACTTCCTGCATCACCTATCGGCGGGGGGACTCACGAGGTAAGGGCGGTGAGGAATTCGGCGGCGACGGAATCCGCCACCGGCAGGGCACGCTCCGATAAACGAATCGACGTTTCCGTCACTTCCAGCAGCCTCAGAGGCAAGAGCCGGTTAATTACGCCGGAAAAGATATCTCGCGCGTCAAGCCCGATGCGATCGGCAAACTCGGCACATTCGATTCCCGTGGAAAGCCGAAGCATCAGCATCGCCAGCTCCCCGGCTCGCTGATGCGTGGTGAGCGTTTCACATTCGATTGCCGGCAGGCGATTGGACGAAATCGCATTTTCCCATTCACCGAGGTGCGGCCGATTCCGCCATCGCGTCCCCCGCACATGCGACGCTGCCGCCGGACCGAGGCCGATGTAATCGCCTCCGTGCCAGTAGAGCAGATTATGACGGCATTCACATCCGGGCCGGGCGTAGTTGCTGATCTCATACGCCGGCATTCCCGCCGCCGCCAGCCGCGCGCGTGTTTGCCGCATCATTTCAATTTCCAGTTCCGGTTCGATCGCCGTCACCAGCCCGAGCCGCTTGCGCACGGCCATCGGCGTGTTCGGCTCGTACGTCAGCCCGTAACACGAAAGATGCTCCGTCCCCAGCCCAATGGCGCGCTCCAGCGACGCCAGCCACGAATTCATATCCTGACCGGGAATGCCGTAAATCAGATCGACATTCACCCGCTCGATGCCCGCCGATCTGACGATCTCCAGACTCCGGGGCACATCGTCCGGATCGTGATGCCGCTCTAGCGTTGCCAGCTCGGCCGGATTGAAACTCTGCGCGCCCATGCTGATGCGATTGATTCCCATCTCCACAAGCGTCTGTGCATATTCGCTCGTCACCGTTGCCGGATTCGCTTCAATGGTCCATTCCCGCAGATCGTCAAAATCAAACCGGATGCGCAATCCCTCAATCAGCCGGCGCATCTCCGCAACCGGCAAAAGCGTCGGCGTCCCACCGCCGAAGAACACCGTCCGAGGCCGAACAGTCTGCCTGCCCTCCACCCAGAAATCCGCCTCGCGCAGCACCCGATCGACAAACTGCGCCATTCGCCCCGGCGTCTGCCGCGTAATCGAATAAAAATCGCAGTAATGGCATTTGTGAAAGCAAAACGGAATATGCACGTACAGCCCCGAAATCATCGTCTCCGGCAGGGTTGCCGGATCGAGACATTCATCCATCGCCGAGAGCTTGAAGGTGGACATGGGATTGCTAAGATAAAGCATTCAAACTAAACGGTGGTCGTAGCTCAGTTGGCAGAGCACAAGGTTGTGGTCCTTGGGGTCGCGGGTTCGAGCCCCGTCGATCACCCTTTATTTAAGTTTCGCCGAACGTTGAATTAACGTACCTGCCGGCGTCCGGCAGTGCGGCACAAAACCAACGGCCCGAAACGGTAATTACCGTTTTGCGCCTTTTCGGCGGTGTCGCATATGCCGCGTCTGACTCATATCAATCCATCGTACCGCAAGCACCGGGCGAGCGGTCAAGGCGTCGTCACCATAGGAGGGACCGATTTCTACCTCGGCCCCTGGAAATCCACGTCGGAGGCAACCTTGCCTTTACTGTCGCACGTGGTCCCAGCGAAGTCCCTCGCCGTAAAGATAAACTTGCTCATGGCATACGCCTATGAGTTTAGTTCTCCTCTGATCTAGAATTTAGTTGAAATAATGGTTCCTGATACACCAGCCCTTTATCACCATTCCGGTCATCTCGGCGACATTATCTACGGCCTGCCGGGGCTTCAGAAGATAGGACCGGTGGATTTGGAAATCTCGCCGATTACCTGGCAAGTCAACGGCGTCATCCATAAACCGATACTTCAGGAGGATTTCGAAGCTATCGCTCCGCTGTTGCGTTCGCAGACGTATATCCGTTCCGTTCGTTATGTCGGCAAAATGAGTCCTTCGGCGCTCAATCTGGACGGCTGGAGAACGCTGTACATGGGCAATATCGCGAAATCGCATCTGCGAATGCTTAAAGATTCCACGAGCGATTTTCTCAAACGCCCATGGATTAAGGTCGAGCCGGTTAGCGTCGCGCCGATGATTGTGAGTCGTTCCCCGCGTTGGCACGAAGCTGGCGGAACGGAAATATGGCGTCACGTCATCGATATGGGCGGCAGTCACGCGGTGTTCGTTGGGTTGCAAAAGGACTGGGAGCAATTTGTCGCCGAAGTAGGACAGATTCGCTTCCATCCTACCCGGAGCCTGCTCGAAGCCGCGCAGACGATCGCAGGCAGCGAGGTTTTCATCGGTAACCAAAGCGCGTGCCTGGCAATCGCCCAGGGCCTGCATCATCCGCGCATTGCCTACGAGCGATCAAAGGTATATGACAACTGTGACATCGCCGAAATCCCGACCGTCAAGTTTGATGAGACAAGCCGGATGGAACAGTTCATAGCGGCGATAAAATGCTGATTGCCAACCAGAGTTTCGTTATGTCGATAGCCATTGGCTTAGGAACGGCTTTCGCTCAGGAGAGGTATGATTACGCACCCAATTGCGAATTCAACCGAATTAATGGGCAGTATTTTTAGAATCAAAGAGGGCGAGCGGATAAGCGCGGGCCTCAACGCGTCTACAATGCAGATAGTGTTTTACGTCGAAGACTAACATACCTCATTCGCGCAGGTCAGAACGATTCCCACAGGAGTGTTTCGCATGAAGATTATTCGCTTCATATCCGCCGGCAGGATTCATCTCGGAATGCAGGTTGACCAGCAGTCGGCACTGGCGATCGAAGGCGATCCACTGCAATCCTTCACCGTCACGAATGTTCGCCTGAAAATTGAGAAACTTCTCGCGCCGATTGTCCCCACCGACATCCTGTGCATCGGCCTCAATTACCGCCAGCACGCGCTGGAAAGCAAAAGCGTCGTCCCGGATCATCCAATGCTCTTCATCAAATCGAGCAATGCCCTGAACGATCCCTCCGCGGCGGTCACGATTCCCCGGCTCTCGCAGAAAGTCGATTACGAAGGTGAACTGGCCGTCGTGATCGGCAGGACCGCCAAAAATATCCCGCGCGAGCGGGCGCTCGATTTCGTCCTCGGCTACACCGTCGCCAATGATATTTCCGCCCGTGACTGGCAACTCGAAAAATCCCTCGGCGGCGGACAATTCGCCCGCGGCAAAAGTTTCGACGGCTTCTGCCCCATCGGTCCCTGCATCGTCACCCCCGACGAAATCCCAAGCCCCAACGCCCTGCGCCTGAAAACAACCCTCAACGGCCAAACCGTTCAGGACAGCACCACCGCCGACATGATCTTCGACGTGCCCACGATCATCTCAAGCCTCAGCAGCACAATGACGCTTCGCCCCGGCGCCATCATCCTCACCGGCACCCCCCAGGGCGTCGGCATGGCCCGCACTCCGCCGCTCTGGCTCAAGCCCGGTGATTCAATCGCCATCGAAATCGAAAAAATCGGCGTGCTCGAAAACACCTTCGCCGCCGAATAAGTTTTAACCGCCCGCTTTGCTCAAGAACGCGAAGAAATCAAATCAAGAATTTTAGCCACAGATAAAATCAGATTCACACAGATGAATTCAATTTATAGTCTTGGATTTTTTCAGCGTGAATCTGATTTTCATCTGTGGCTAAATTCTCTTCTTCGCATTGCTTCGCGCCATGGCGGTAAAAATGCATTTCAATAAGCCGAATCAGGAAAATAATACTCCGCCGCGTTCTCCGGCGTTACCAGCTCCACATCCAGCACCATATGCCTCGGCATGAACTGCGACACCGCATCGCGATGCCCATCCCGCAGCGCCGATGCCGCGAGGTGAATCCCCGCGGCAATCATCGATGGCGGATATGTGATCGTCGCCGGAATGATCGGATCGCGATCCTGAATCATCTTGACCACATTCTTCATCCCGCCGCCGCCAACCACCCACATCTCCTGGTCGCGTCCCGCCTGCCTGATCGCCTGGATCGCGCCCAGGGCCACATCGTCATCGCCCGCCCACACCGCGTCGATGTGCGAAAACTGCGACAGATAATTCTGCATCACCGACAGCGCCTTCTCCCGGTCCCAGCCGGTCGGCTGCCGCCCCAGCACCTTGATGTCCGGATACTTTCTGAAAACCTCCAGCGCCGAAGTGACGCGATCGGTGTTCACCGTCGAGGGCGCGCCTTCCATAATGACAATGTTCCCCTTTCCACCCAGCTTCTGCGCCATGTACTCCGCCGCCTTGCGGCCAAACGCCTTGTTGTCCCCCTCGAGAAACACATCCGCCACCGGCTGCAAAAATCCACGATCGACATTGACGAGGTAAATCCCCCGGTCGTGCGCCTGCTTGGCGATCGGCGTGATCGGCCCGCTGTTGGTCGCCAATATCACCAGCCCATCCACATTGCGTGCCATCATGTCTTCGATATCCGCCACCTGTTTTTCCGGCGTCGCGGCCGTTGCGATCTGCCAGTCGATCTCCGAATGCAGCGCCATCGCCCGCCGCGCCCACCAGATCACGCCCGCCGTCCATCCGTGATCCGCCGCCGGAATCGACACGCCGATGCGCATCCGCCGCGGCGAATCATCCGCCTTCATCCGCCCCGGTACGAGCATCGCCACCGCGCACACCAACGCCGCCAGAAATCGCCGCCGATTCATATTCACCTCGCAAATATTCCCATCGCTCACGACCGTTTGCGGCCAATCTGCTGCACAAAAATCGCCGCCACAATAATCACGCCCTTGACCAATCCCTGCAAATAGGGGGATACGTTCAAAAAGCTCAGCATATTGCTGATGACGCCCAGAATCAGCACGCCGACCACCGTCCCGAAGATCGATCCCGCGCCACCCTGCATACGCGTTCCGCCGATCACCACCGCCGCGATCACGTCCAGCTCATACAAATTCCCCGCGGTGGAAGAGGGTACCGAATTGAGGTTCGACGCCACCAGAAACGCCGCGATTCCCGTGAGCGCGCCCGTCAGCGTGTACGTGATGATCTTGATACGATCGACGTTGATCGCCGAATACTTTGCCGCCCGCTCGTTGGATCCCAACGCTACCACATATCTTCCATACCGCGTCCGATTCAGCAGGATCGCCATAATGACCGCCAGCGCGAAAAACGCGATCACCATATACGGCAACTGCAGTGGATGCCCGTTGGTCAACATCACCCTGTGGATCGGCACACCACCAGTACCCGCGACGGAAAAAAGATGCTCGCTCGCGGAATTCAAATCGCCGCCATCCGCCAGCGCCAGCGCCAGCGATCAATACGCCGCGAGTCCCCCCAGCGTCACGATAAACGGCGCGATCCTCCCCTTGGCGATCAGCATTCCATTGACCCATCCCGCCGCCGTGCCCACCGCCAAAATCGTCGCGATCCCCACGGCCACGCCCCAGGCTTCGTTTCCATCAACATGATGATTGATCACGAAATGCGCCATCCACGCCCGCACCGGTCCGTCGGTGGGGGCCATGCCGGTGGCGTTGGCATCATCAATCCCCTGCAAAATCGCGCCGGCGCTGATGATCGTGTTCATCATCCAGACGCCCAGCGCGCCCGATAGCGCCACCAGCGATCCCACCGACAAATCGATTCCGCCCGAAATGATCACCAGCGTCATCCCCAGCGCGATAATCCCGATCGCCGACCATTGCCACAGAATATTGACCAGGTTTTCGGCGGTTAGAAAATGATGTTCCCCCGCCGGCGCGTGCTCCAGCGACGCCGTCACGAAAACCAGCAGCCCCAGCGTAACCACCGGCGCGATGCGCTCGAAGATCGCCCGCCAGTTGCGCGCCGATTGCACCGAACCCTCGCTCATGCGCTCAAATTCTCCTGCACGCCGGCGGCAAACTGCATCACCCGTTCCTCGCTTGCGCTGGCGGCATCCAGCATCGCCACGATCCGCCCGCGGCGCATCACCGCGATCCGGTCGCTCATCCCCAGCACCTCGTTCAGCTCCGATGAAATCAAAATACACGCCATCCCCTGCGCAACCAGCGCACGGATCAATCGGTAGATTTCCTCCTTGGCGCCCACGTCCACGCCGCGGGTGGGTTCATCGACGATCAGAACCTTTGGATGCGTTTCCAGCCATTTCGCCAGCGCCACCTTCTGCTGATTTCCTCCACTCAGCGCTCGCACCGGCTGCCTGAGCGAGGCGATCCGAATTCGCATGAGCTGCACATAATGATTCGCCGCCTTCCGCTCGGCGCGCGGCCGCGTCAGCCACCGCGTGTACCGCGCCAGAGACACCATCGTCGTGTTCGACGTCACATCCATGTCCAGCATCAACCCGCTCTCCTTCCGATCCTCCGAAAGATAGGCGATCCCCGCCCGCACCGCATCGCTCGGCGAGCTGATTTTCAGATTTCTTCCATCCAGCCGAATCACCCCCTTGAGCCTTCCCCGCAGCCCAAACATCGCCTCCGCCAGTTCCGTGCGCCCCGCGCCGATCAATCCCGCAAATCCCAGAATTTCCCCGCGCCGAACAAAAAACGAAATATCCTCGCTCCCAAAATGCTCGACCTCTAGAAACCGCTCACCAATCCGCGTTTGCCGCGGCGGGAAATGCTGATTCATCGGCCGGCCCACCATCAAGCCCGCCAGTTCCGCTTCCGTCATCCCCTGCATTTCATCCGGCCCGAGCCGCGCCGACACCCGCCCATCCCGCATCACCGTCACCCGATCGCAGGTTTGCAAAACCTCCTGCAAAATATGCGAAATATAAATCACCGCGACTCCGTTTCGCCGAAGCTGCCCGATCACCTCAAACAGCGCGTGCGTCTCGCGCCGGCTCAGCATCGCCGTCGGCTCATCCAGAATAATCACCGAAGCCTGGCAGCTCAGCGCCTTGGCAATCTCCACCATCTGCTTCTGCGCCGTCGAAAGCCGCCTTACCTTCCACGAAACATTCAGCGGACATTTCAAGATCTCCAAAATCTGCCGGCTCACCCGCCGCGCCCGCCCGAAACGTATCAGACCGAGAACCGATTCCTCCCTTCCCAGAAAAATATTCTCCGCGATGCTCAGTTCATCGACGAGGTTCAATTCCTGATGCACCATGGCAATCCCCATGCGCTGCGCCGTATGCACATCCGATATCAAAACACCTCGTCCCCTGACGAAAACCCGCCCCTCGCTGGGCCTTTCCACCCCGCCAAGAATTTTCATAAGCGTGCTTTTTCCCGCCCCGTTTTCCCCAACGATTCCGTGGACTTCGCCGCCGCGGAAAGATATCGTGACCCCATCGAGCGCGCGCGTCGCCCCGAACGATTTGCCAATCGCATCGGTTGCTATCGCATCGGGCTGATCCGCCATAACGCCTTGATAGTCCGAGACACCGATCTTGAAAGCAAGAGGCGGGATTAACCGCAGAGAGCGCAGAGAAAGCGATCAATGGAATTTCCTCCGTGTCCTCTGCGGTCTCCACCCTTTGGGTTACCCATGAAGACAGCCTTGAACCACGTTCGAGCGAATGTCCGCGATCTTCGGCTTGCCGTTCAATGGTATACCGAGATTCTCGGCTTCGAGATCGACTTCACATATCCGCCCGATTCGCCCGCGCCGTCGTACATCCAGTTCAAGCGATCCGAAGGCGCGATTTTCTCGATTATGGCGGCCGAACCCGTCGGCGGCCGATTCAACTTTTATATCGCAGACGTCGATGCCGCATGGCAATCCCTGCGGCACAAAGCACAGGTCATCGAGCCACTGTTCAACACGCCATACGGCACACGCAAGTTTACCCTGCGCGACCCCGATGGAAACGAGATCGGCTTCGTCACGGAAAATGGAAATTTAGAAAAACGGGGACATTCATAATATTTTCAATAGCTTGCCGCTTAAGGGCAAGGAAGTCTTTCTTCTCGGCGTCTTCCTCGGCGCTCTCGGCGTCTTGTATGTTCAAAAAGCATTCTATCGGTTCTACTTCCCCTCGTCGTGTTCGCGTGACGACGAGCGCAGCGAGGAGTCATGCGAACACGACGACCGGCCCACGACCGATCGCGTCTAGGCCCACAATGGCCGTCGCCGAGCAAGGTACAGGCCGGTCTCGTGTCGCTTCGCCCGAACAGCCGATTGAGCATCCCTCGTCGCTCTGCGCACGGCCGGAACGCTCGCATTCGCAAGGAAGGGCAGCACGCATGACCGATTCCTTTTCTGCACCCCTGTTCGTCGGGATCGACGTCGCCCGGGAAAAGCTCGACCTGGCACGTTCGGATTCCGATGCGATTCTCACCGTCGCCAATGATCCCGACGGCATCGGCCGGATCGTTGCTTCGCTGCGGCAGACGGTTGTCGCCCTGATCGTCATCGAAGCCACCGGTGGATTGGAGCGAGCCGTTCTCAACGCGTTGCTCGATGCCAATCTGCCCGTCGTCCTGGTCAACCCCGGCCACGTTCGCCACCTGGCCAGGGGACTGGGAATCCTGGCCAAGACCGATGCCATCGATGCCCGCGTCCTGGTGGAGTTCGGCCGCCTGGCTTCGCCGCGTCTGGCCGAAAAACGCTCGGCAAACCAGGTCGAACTCGACGCCCTGGTTACTTGCCGGCGGCAATTGACCGCCGTTCGCGCCGACCAGACCAATCGCCGCAACGCCACCGCCAGCAAGCGCGCCATCAAGGCCATCGATGCCGTCCTCAAAATCCTGGATAAGCAAATCGACGATCTGGATCGCCAGATCCGCAAGCTCATCGAGTCCGATGACGATTTGGATTCCATCGATAAGCTCCTGCGTTCGGTCCCGGGCGTGGGCAAGGTGCTCAGCTCCACCCTGCTGGCGGAACTGAACGAACTGGGGAAAATCGATCGCCGGCAAATCGGAGCGCTGGTCGGCCTGGCCCCTTTCAACCGCGACTCGGGCATCCTCAAAGGCAAACGCTCGATCCGCGGAGGACGAACCGCCGTGCGTTGTGTCCTGTACATGGCCACGATCACCGCCATCCGTTGCAATCCCGTCATTCAGAAGTTCGCCCGGCGACTCCAAAACATGGGCAAAGAAACCAAAGTCGTGATCACCGCCTGCATGCACAAACTGTTGGCATTGCTCAATGCCATGATTCGGGACAATCTCCAATGGGACCAACTCAACGTCGTAAAAAACCTTTGACATCCAACACAGCCGCTCGGCGGTTGCATTTCGATTTTCATTTCAGCACGCCGCCATGATAATCTCCCCGCAATATGAAGTTCAAACGGCCGCCGCTGCGTCTTCAGCCCACAACGCTCTGGGATTATCCTTCGCAGGATTATGGGGATGGGCAGCAGGGAGTTGCGGGATACAAGGGGGCGACGCCGAGTTATATCATTTGGAATTTGCTGCAGCGGTATACGAAGCCGCGCGATCTGGTGATCGATCCGTGCGCGGGGAGCGGGACGACGCTGGATGTGGCGCGCGATCTGGATCGGCGGGCGCTGGGATATGATCTGGCTTCGACGCGGAAGGATATTTTCCGGGTCGATGCGAGGAAGCTGCCGCTGGAGAATGACAAGGCGGATTTCGTGTTCATCGATCCGCCGTATTCGACGCATATCGATTATTCGGACGATCCACGCTGTATCGGCAAGCTGGACGCATCCAGGCCGGAGTATTACCAGGCGATGGGGCAGGTGATCGGGGAGATTCACCGGGTCCTGCGGCCGGGGCGCTGCATGGGGATGTATGTCAGCGATTCGTTCGTGAAGGGGAAGGGATTTTTTCCGATTGGGTTTGAGCTGTTTTCACTGCTGCGGCAGCGTTTTGAGCCGGTGGATATCGTCGCGGTGGTGCGGCACAACAAGACGCTGGAGATGGGGAACTACCGCGCGGCGGCAGAGGAGGGGAATTTTTTTCTGCGCGGATTCAATTACCTGTTCATCATGCGCAAGAGCGCACATCGCGAGGTAAAATTGCAAAAAGGGGAGTTGCAAAAAGGGGGACATTCATAATAAATAATTATGAATGTCCCCCTTTTTCCTTCTGGACGTCAAATCCCGCGCCAAAGGGCGCTGAGGAGGCGTAGGCGCGAATCGGCTTGCGACAGCAGACAGATGAATCGATCGGCCTGGAATCCGCGGATCGGGGATGGGGACTCGGGGAATCCTTCGGGCAGACGCCATTCGGGGGGTTGCAGTTCGCCGACGTCGATCTCGCGGCGCTGGCGGAGTTCGGCGATTTCAGCATCGGTCAGGTTGCGCGACATGGCCCAGGGCATGATCTGGCGGCCGTGGATTTCGGTCGTTTGATTCTCGCCGGGATCGGTCCAGGGGCCAATCGACTGGCGATGGAGCTGGGCGAGGTGTGCGCCGCAGCCGAGGAGGCGGCCGAGGTCGCGGACCATGGCGCGGATGTAATATCCGCCGCGGACGGTTAGCTCGAGGCGGCTTGTGTGGGGGAGATCGTGGCTGAGCCAGCGGGCGTGGTGGAGATAGACACGCGAAGCGGGCATATCGACAGCTTCGCCGCGATGGGCTTTCAGATAGGCGCGCTCACCGCCGATTCGCTTGGCGCTGGTGGCGTGGGGAACCTGGTCGTGCCAGCCGATGAACGTGGCCAGGGAATCTTCCAGAGTCGCGGCGGTGAGATTTGCGGGATCGCCGGTGGAGATGATTTTGCCGCCGGGGTCGCCGTTGTCGGTTTCGGCCCCCCACCGGATTGTGGCATCGTAAACTTTTGGAATCGCGTGGAGATGATCGAAAAGTTTTGTGGCCGGCTCCACGAGGATCAGGAGCAACCCGCTGGCGAAGGGGTCGAGCGTGCCGCCGTGACAGATGCGCGGGGCGGGGTCCGCGGTTTCCGCGAATGAGCGCATCGCCGAAAAGCTGGTGGGGCCGACGGGTTTGTGGATGAGGTGGATTCCCGGATTCATGATCCGGTAGATTACACGAAATAACGGGGGTGATGGTTGGGCTGGGGGGACGCGCGGTGCTTCGCACCGCCGCAAAATATGCTTTAGTTGCTTTATTTCACTTCGACGATGTCCTTGCGCGTGGATTCGACCAGCGTGAGAAGCTCATCCGTTTCCGCGGGAGGCTCGTCGTATTTCTCCAGCGAGCGGCGAAGATCGTCCTTGATGGCGTCAAATTCTGCGTTGGAAATTTCCATGCCGGCGTGGGCCGTGCGCATGTCCTTGCCCTCGTAGTCATGACTGCCGCCGGAAAGCATCGTGAAATATTCGACGAGATGAGTTTTGAGGACATCGACGCTGTCGGGCGTGGGAATCCATTCGTGGCTGGTTCCCTTGCGGGTGAAATTCACGCGCGGATCGCCGCAGGCGCGATCGACAAAGTCGTCCACGATTGCGGACATCATCATGTCGCCGCCGAGGCGGTCATACAGCGGCTTAGGGCCGCTTGCCTGACATCCGGATAGAAAAAGACAGATTACAAGACATGCCCAAACGCCCTTCGATTTGCCCGTCATTCCAGGAATGCTCCTTCCCGATTTGATTGCCCGATTTGATTCGTTGTGGAGTGATACAGAGGCGGGCAGTTTTCCGCAACCCCAATCGGCGCCGATTCATGCCGGTTTCATTTTCGGGAGGCGAGAGATAAGACATTGGGCAATTCTTATCGATTTACCGGCTCCGTGCCGAATGCGCGGTTCCATGCCTTACAATCGTTTCTTATGAATCTTCCATTTGTAACAGCGGAATATCCGGGCATCGGCGGGGTTATCAAGCAGCGGGCGGAGGATTTCTTCGTGCAGGAGATTCCGCTGTATGAGCCGAGCGGCGAGGGGGAGCATGTTTACTGCGAAATCGAGAAGCTTGGGCTGACGACGTTCGATGCGATCGACCGCATCGCGCGGGCGCTGAATATTTCGGCGCGCGATATCGGTTACGCGGGAATGAAGGATGCATCCGCGATCACCCGGCAGGTGCTTTCGATTCCCAATACCACCGAAGAGGCGGTCATGAACCTGCATCTGCCGCAGATGTCTGTGAAGTGGGCGGCGCGGCATGGGAACAAGCTGCGGCTGGGGCATCTGCGCGGCAATCGGTTTGCGATCAAGATTCGGCAGGTGAATGCAACGGATGTGGTGAAGATCGCGCCGGTGGTAAAGCGATTGCAGGAGCGCGGGATGCCGAACTATTTCGGCGAGCAGCGGTTTGGGCGAAGGGGAAACAATCATCTGCTGGGGGCGGCGCTGCTTCGGGGGGACGGCGAGGCGGCGCTGAAGATTTTCCTGGGCTCGCCGGACAAATCGCTGGATAATCCGCAGCAGCGATCGGCGCGGGAGGCGTTTGAGCGCGGAGAATTTGCGGCGTCGATGAAGCTCTGGCCGAGATCGAGCGGGATGGAGCGGCGAATTCTCGCGCGGTTCATCAAATCAAAAAATGCCTCGGGGGCGATACGGATGTTGGACCAGCGGATTCGGCGGCTGTGCATTTCGGCGCTGCAGTCGGATCTTTTCAACCAGGTCGTGGCGCGGCGGATCGACTCGCTGGACAAATTGCTGGTCGGCGATCTCGCGGAAAAGCACGACAACGGCGCGGTGTTTCGCGTGACGGATGCGGCCGCCGAGCAGGCACGGTGCGATGCGTTTGAGATCAGCCCCACGGGTCCGCTGATTGGATATCGCATGACGCTTCCGGAGGGTGAAGCGCTGAAGATCGAGCAGGAGATTTTCGAATCGAAGCACCTGCAGCCGGGCGATTTTCGCGTGGCGGGCCAACTGAAAATCAAGGGGGCTCGGCGGACCTTGCGCGTGCGGCCGGAGGATGTAGAGTTGGCGGGCGGGGTGGACGAGCATGGGCCGCACGTCACGGCCGCTTTCACACTTCCGGCGGGGTCGTTCGCGACGGTTTTCCTGCGGGAATTGATGAAAGGGGAATCGGAATCATCCGAATGAGCCGATAAGACGTATTACCGTTTTAACTGAGGAACCCACCATGACGACCCCCCCCGCTACAACGCAATCGCGCAGCAAGGCGCCGCTGCTGGCGTTTTACGATCAGTTCGCGAGCGTCGCGAATAAATTTCGATGTCCGTTTCTGCTGCTGATCCGGGTTTATATCGGATACCAGTGCATCATCTCGGGATGGGCGCATCTGCATCACATCCATGAGACAGCCAAGTTCTTCGCAACGCTGCATATCCCAATGCCGGAGGTGAACGTAATAATGTCGGCCAACGCGGAGATTTTCTGCGGGGCGCTGCTGCTGGTGGGATTGGCGTCGCGGCTGGCGGCGCTGGTGCTGACGGGGAATTTCATCGTGGCGATGCTGACGGTGCAGCTTTCGAATTACGATTCATCGTTTAAAGAGCTTGGGGCCGCGATCTGGAAGGATCAGTCGCCGATCCTGGGGGACACGGCGTTCCCGTTCCTGGCGACGGCGATCGTCGTGCTGCTGTTTGGCCCGGGGAATTTGTCGGTGGATGGGATCATCCGATATTTTCGGAAGAAATAAAGAAGCCCCGGATAAACATCCGGGGCTCGCCTGTTTTTGCATTCAAACCGAATTACTTCAGTTCGACGGTTGCGCCCTGCTCTTCGAGTTCCTTCTTGAGCTTGTCGGCATCCGCCTTGGGGAGGGCTTCCTTGACGGTCTTGGGAGCGCCTTCGACCAGGTCCTTGGCTTCCTTGAGGCCAAGATTGGTGGCGGTGCGGACGACCTTGATGACGTTAATCTTCTTGTCGCCGGCGGCCTTGAGGATGACGTCGAAGGTGGTCTTCTCCTCGGCGGGCGCGGCGGCGGCGGCACCGGGGGCGGCGGGACCGGCCATCATCGCGACGGCTCCGGCGGCGGGCTCGATGCCGTAGGCTTCCTTGATGTAGGCGCTGAACTCGACGGCTTCCTTGAGGGTAAGCCCGACGACTTCATCGGCCAGCTTCTTCACTTTTTCAGCTACTTCTGCCATGACAAAAATCTCCCGGCCGTGACGTGGCCATGAACGTGTCGATTTGCGCTTCGATTCGGATGCCGACTTCACAGCGAAGCGGTTTAACCCTTTCGGGCATCTCTAACCGGTTGGCGCGGAAACGCGCCGCACGAGTGCGGCCGCTAAACAGTAAGATCATCCAGCCGCGGGGGCGGCGTCTTTTCCTTTTTCTTCGATGGTTTTGAGGATTCCGGCGACTTTTGCGGACGGGCCCTTGAGCGCGCCCAGCAAGTTTCGACCGGGACTGAGGATCGCCGCGATGATGCCGGCGATGGCTTCCTCGCGCGTGGGCAATTTGCTGACCGTGTCAACGCCTTTTTCGCCTTCGTAGATTTCGCCGTCGAAGAAAACGCCGCGAAGCTCGAGCTTCTCATCGTTCTTCTTCTCTTCCATCAGCATCCGCGCGATGGAGGAGATGCTGGCGGCTTTTCCGTAGACGACGGCGCTGGGGCCGTCGAGCAGCTTGTCGAAACCTTTCAGCTTCGTCCCGCTGGCGGCGCGTCGGGCCAGGGTATTTTTCACAACCATGACCTTCACGCCGTGCGCGCCGAGGCGGCGGCGCAGCAGGTTGTTCTTGGTGCCGTCGATTCCCTTGGGGCTGATGACGGCGACGCCGTCCAGCGGGCTAAATTTGGCGACCAGTTCCTTCTCGATCAGATTTTTGACTTTTTTACTCATGGGTGGTTCTCGTTAGGCGGCGCCCGCTTCGACGTATACGGCTGGGGTCATCGAACCCTTGAGGACGATTTTGCGGATGTAAGCGCCCTTGGCGGTCATGGGCTTCATGCGGCGAATCTGGTTCATCATCGCGTGAATGTTGTCGGCAAGTTTCTGGCCGTCAAAACTCATCTTGCCGACGACGCTGTGGACGTTTCCGCCGGCGTCGTTGCGGAATTCGACTTTGCCGGCGGCATACTCGCGAACGGCGGAGGCGACATCCGCGGTGACTGTGCCGGCTTTGGGCGAAGGCATCAGGCCCTTGGGGCCGAGGACTTTACCGAGCCGGCCGACGAAACGCATCATGTCGGGCGTGGCAACGGCGACGTCGAAATCGGTGAAATTATTTTTCTCGATATCCGCGACCAGTTCCTGCCCACCGGCGCGGATCGCCCCGGCGGCGGTGGCGACGGGGACGAGATGCTCGGGGCAGAAGGCGACGACGCGCTTGGTCTTGCCCACGCCGTGGGGCAGCGAAAGCGAGCCCCGGATCATCTGATCCGCCTGCTTGGCGTCGATGCCGAGCGAGAATATCAACTCGACCGATTGATCGAATTTAGTCGCCGGGAAACTCTTGAGCACCTCGATAGCCTTATCGACGGGCAGAAGCTGCGCGACCGATTTCTTGGCGGCTTCGTTGTAGCGTTTGGATCGTTTGACAATGACAGGCATGAATCGATTCGCTCCTTAACAGCGGGAAAAAGCCCCGCGGAAGCTCCCACTGTTTCGGCCCGTGGTACGGCCTTTTATTCGAGCGGGATAGTTTAGCGGGTTGGGGATGGGTGTCAAATGGTGGGGATTTAATTTTGGAGCGCGGAGACGCGCCGCACAAGTGCGGCGGCTAAACGGGGAAATTATCCTGGTATTTGGCGATCAGGGCTTGCAGGCGATTTTTGGGTTGGATGGCGTAGAAAAGTTCGCGGTCGAACATGCCCTGCTCATCGGCGCTTTGGCGCTGGGCCTGGGTCATGCGGCGCTTCCAGTCGTTGATGCTGGGATGGATTTGAACGGTGGCGGCGAGGCGGTCGTGCATCTGGGAGAAAATTCGCTGGCGCTGAACTGATTTCCGTGGAAGGGCCTGGATTTCGCGAACCATTTCCATTTTCTCGGAACCCATGACGGCGTGGCGAAGGTGGTGGCCTTCATGCGCCAGGCAGGGAACGCACGCGCGGGTGCGGCCGACGGCGGCTGGGAAATAAAGCGTCGCCGTAGTGACCGAAAAGGCGGGTGGATCGAAATTAAAAAACCGCTGGATGACGCGATCGTTGACCTGCTCGTAGCGCCCCCCGCCGATGCCGTGGACGAATTGGTCAACCACCAGCAGGCGCAGGAACATGGTGAGCGTGAGGGCACGCGGGGCGAGGCGAAGGTGGTGCTGCTGGAGGAATTGTTTGAGTTCGGCGGCTGCGGCGGTGAAATCTTTTTCGGCGGAAATCCTGAGTGCGTCGCCGGCGGTTTGCAGGCGCCAATCGCCGGCGCGGCCGTGAACGGTGGCGCGGGTGCGGATGCCGCTGGTCAGATCGTCAAGCCAGAAGGGAACTTCGCAGGAATCATCCGCGACGTGCAGGTCGGGCATGGGACGGCCGGGGTTGTCGATGCCGTGGGCGAGTCGATATTCAGCGAGAGCCTGGTTGTAAATCGATCCAAACGAATCGGCATTTGCGAGCAGATGATGGGCGAAGGCGAGATACGGCTCATTGGTCCAGAGCCGCGAGGTGACGATCGACTGGTGGCCGAGGCCAAGGCTCCAGTCGAGGCGGTACATTGCCGCGGTGAGGGCGGCCGACAGCGAGGGCGCGGGGGATGTCTGCTGCTGGAGATCGTCGAAGAATTCGTCGATCAGCGGAG
>Ga0302326_10008083_pt1 | contig 23277 bp, 18 predicted proteins | sample Palsa_T0_3_FD_202264 | JGI IMG/M metagenome (GOLD analysis project Ga0302326, IMG submission 202264) | Peat permafrost microbial communities from Stordalen Mire near Abisko, Sweden - Palsa_T0_3 | ecosystem: Environmental > Terrestrial > Soil > Palsa > Peat permafrost | place: Sweden: Abisko... | reverse complement strand
ATCGCAGTCTCGAGGTCGGGCGCCCGCACGGCGGCCTGGCGGCCGAAGTCGAAATCGGCAAATCCTCCCCCGGCGCTGCCGCGAGTCCGGCGCCGGCGGGTACTGCCGCTGCCGCCACCGCCGCCGAAGCCACCGCCGCTGAAAAAGCTCGAAAAGAAATCGCTGAAGTCGCCGCCGGTGCCGGCCTCGGCGCCCGCTTGCGCGCTGGCCCGCGCACCGCCGTAGCGGCGCATCATGTCCTCTTCGTTGGTGCCGCGCTCCCAATCGGCCCCGAGCTGATCGTACTTCTTGCGCTTTTCGGGGTCGCCGACGACCTGGTAGGCCTCGTTGATCTCCTTAAAGCGCGATTCGGCGTCCTTATTGTTGGGATTGACGTCGGGATGGAACTTGCGCGCGAGTTTGCGATAGGCGCTCTTGATCTCGGCTTCGGTCGCCCCGCGCTCGACGCCGAGGACTTTGTAGTAGTCGCGGAATTCCATTTATACGCCTATCAAGATGCGCACGAATCGGCGGATGGCAAGGTCATAGTCACTCCATCTCCGCCAATGTCAGGCCTGGCCGCCCGGCAGCCGCTCGGGATTGGCGGGACCGGCGGGATTGATGGAATTGGAAAGATCGGCGAGCCGGCGCTCGAGCGCGCGCAGGTCGGCGTCGAGGCGCGCCTGCCGTCGCCATATGAAGACGACGTAGATTGCGATAGCGGCGAAAATGACACTGTAGGCCGCGAACAGATAGCCGAAGTTTTCCATTATATCGTTTCGATCTTCGCTCTCATGAACTTCTTATCGATTTTCGCTCTATCGATCTTGCTTCGCTGTAGCGATCTTGCGCGGCCGCTTCGGCGAGCGCCAGCCCGAGTTCGAGCCGATGGATTCTTGTCTGCGCCCGCACCGTCGCGAGCCGCAGCATCAGGAGCCACGCGAACAGGACGGTGAACGTGAACATCGAGAAGAGCAGCGTCGCGACCATCCGGGGATCCTGCAGGCCGTGACCGCCCTGGCGGGTAAGCAGCACGGCCGGATGGATCGTGCGCCACAGCCGGACCGAAACGACGACGACCGGCACATCGATCGCCGCGACTATTCCGACCACCGCCGCCAGCCGCGCGATTTGGGGATTGTCGCCACCGGCATTGCGCAACATGAGGTAGCCGACGTAGAGCAGCCACAGCAAAAGCGTGGTGGTCAGGCGCGAATCCCACGTCCACCACACGCCCCAGATCGGCCGTGCCCACAGCGACCCTGTAATCAGCACCAGCGTGCAGAAGACCAGCCCGCATTCGGCGGCCGCATAGCCGAGGTCGTCCCATACGTCCTGGCCCAGCCACAGGTACAGCACGCCCGAGAGCGCCACGATTCCGAACGCTGCGAAGGCGACCCACGCGCACGGCACATGGAAGTAGAAGATCCGCTGCACGATTCCCTGCGTCGCTTCGGTGGGCACGTACACGAAGACCATGTAGAGGGCAGTGATCATCAGGACGACACTGACGATCCCAAGCCATGTGCGCACAATCGGAGACATCGTAATCCTCGCTATCCCCTTCTAAACATTTTTAATCTTCGCCAACTACATGTTCGAAGAGCAGGCATCCGGCCGCGATAAACAGGATGTCGAAGGCGACCAGGATTTTCAGCCATGGTGCAACCATCGAGAAGTCTGCTCCGGCGAGCAGCGCGCCCGACGACTTCACGCCGGCCATCAGGGCCGGCACATAGAGCGGGACGATCAACACCGGCAAGATCAGATCGCCGGCCCGCAACCGTCCCGACAGCGCCGCCAGCAGGGTTGCTATCGCGGAGAAGCCGGCCAGCCCTAGGATCAGGATCGGGATAATTCGGATCAGGCGGGCGTCGAACTCGAGGTTGAAGAACAGGACCATCAGGATTACGGCCGCGGTTTCGGCAATCGCCATGAAGATGAAAGCGGCGGCGAGCTTGGCGGCATAGAGCGCTGCGCGATCGACCGGGCTCGCGAGAATCCCGCGGATACAGCCGTTTTCGCGCTCGGCGGCCATCGCACGCGTCGCGCCGATCATCCCGGAGAAAACCAGCGCGATCCATAGCGCTCCCGCCGCCGCCTCGGCTCCCCGAGCGCCGGCCTGGCTCAGCGCGAACACGATTACGACCATAATAAGCAGCGACAGCGCGATTAGCGCGACCGTGCTCTCGCCCGAGCGCAGTTCGAGCGTCAGGTCCTTGCGCAAAATCGCGGTAAAGGCGGTCATCGGGAGTATCTTCGGGACTATCTTCCGGCGGTAGTGCGGCGCGCCAAAGATAAGCCGCCGGCTTGAGAAGATTGTGCGGGTTGAGGGGATTCAGCGGGAATTGAGCGGAGCTTGCCATTAATCAGCTCGAACGGCGCGAGGCCGAGCGCTTCGAGACCGTCGACGGTGTGCGCGGTGACGATAACCGCCGCGCCGCGCTTGAGCGAATCGCCGATCAAGTCGCGGACTATTGCGGCGCCGTCGCGGTCGAGCGCCGCGAACGGCTCGTCGAGCAGCAGCAGGTCCGGATCGGCGATCGTCGCCCGGGCGATCGCAAGGCGCTGTTCCATCCCGCGCGAGACGGTACGCACGCGATCGTCGGCAATCGAGCTCATCCCAACACGGCCGAGAGCGGCGATCGCGGCCTCACGTGGGCGGTCGATCCCACGGATTCGCGAGTGGAACTCGAGGTTTTCGCGGGCGGTCAGATTCGGGTAGAGAAAGCTCTGATGGGTCAGCAAGCCGATTCGGCGGCGGCTGGCGGCGCTGAGCCGGCGCGAATCCTCACCGAAGACAAACGCGGCGCCGGCGGTCGGAGCAGCGAGACCAGCGAGGATTCTGACCAGCGTCGATTTACCGCATCCATTGGCCCCGACGATCGCGATACCGTGACCCGCATCGGCAGTCAGATCGATTCCACGCAGGATCGGGCGGACGCCGAAGCTGAGTCCTAGCGCCCGCGTAAGGCATGCCGCCAAATCGGCCGCATCCATAAATCAGCCCGCCTCCCGCGAGGGGTGGAGCAAATCACTTAATGGTGTGCCGCATTGGGCGCAGAAGCGATAGGCCGGCTCGATCGAGCCGCCGCATTGCGGACAGAAACGTATCTTTCCACGCGCACGGCCGCCGGCGACTGGGGAAGCCGGCGTGACAGGCGAAGATGTAGACAGCGCGGGTGCCAATCGCGGCACGGGCCGCGCGGCGGGCCGCAATCGATCGATACTTTCCATTGCTACGAGTGCGCGCTCCTCGAGGTCGGTGCGAATCGAACCGTAGTCGGCGTCGGAAAGCTTGCCCATTTCGCGATCGAATTCGAGATCGGCCAGCGCTTGCATCGCGAGCGTGCGGTCATGCTCGAAGCGGCCGAGTTCGTCGCGTCCTGCCCGATCTTCGGAACTGTTAAGACCGGTGCCGAGCGGAGCGGCGACGAAGAGCGCCACTCCCGCGACGATCAATATCGCCGCCAGGTAGAACACGCTTACAGCCGCTCCTTGAGATCGCGTTCGAAGCGGCGGCGCAGTGCTGGATCATGGTCATGCGTGACGGCGGCACCCGGCGAGGCATCTGCCACCGCGGCAGCGGTTTCTGTCATGCGCGCCGTCCGGCGCCATCGCCCAATCGTCAAAAGGACGCCGCCGAGGCCGAGGATCAGCACGAACGGGGGCATCGTCCAGGCGAGCAGGTTGAAGCCCTCCGTGGTCGGCGCTGAGAGAATCTTTTCGCCGTATTGAGCGCGGTAAAACGCGATTATCTGCACGCGACTCATCCCCTTGGCTATCATCGCGTCGATCTTGTCGCGAATCGGAACCGCAAAAATACAGTTCGGATGGTTACAGTTGGCAACGGTCAGGCCGCATCCGCACTGGCAGGTCAGCCCCTCGGAAACTTCCTGCCGGGTCGTGAGCACATTGGTCGAGGCGAGTGCCGCCGCGCCGAGAAATATGACCAGCGCCGCGATCGCCGGGGTCAGTGCGGACCCGCGGATTCGATTCATAGTCACGTGGCGGCCGATCCGCGCGCTGACTCGGATCCGATCGACTCGGCTGCGCCGCTGAGCGCCGTCGCGATTGCCTCCCGCTCACGCACGTTGGGCCACATCGCCATCACGGTGCCGAGCGCCATCACGACGCCGCCGGCCCAGATCCAGAAGACCAACGGTGTCAGAAATACCTGGAAAGTTACGAGACCGGTCAGGTTATCGACCCCCGCCAGCACGACGTACAGATCCGACGACGGGGTCGAGCGGATTGCGACTTCGGTGGCGGGCTGCTGGGCGGCCTTGTAGAACAGCCGGGCCGGCGCGAGCGTCGCAATCTGGCGACCGTCGCGTGAAACCTCGACGCGGGCGCGCTCGGTTTCCAGATGGGCGGTCTCGGAGCCATCCACGCCAATGTAAGTCAGCGTGTAGGGTCCGATCGAAAAGCTCTCGCCCGGCTTGACGCTCTGCTTGACCTCGGCCTTGAAGAACGACGAGCCGACGATCCCCACGAATGCGAGTACGACACCTACGTGAATCACGTAGCCGCCATAGCGCCGGTTGTTCTTCGCAACCAGGTTGACCAGCGCGCGGGCCGGACGTTCGTCTACCATATGGCCGCGCGCGGCGACGCCGCGGCGGAACTCGCTAACCACGGTCGCGATCACGAACGCCGCGAGCGAGAAAGCGCTTAGCGCGTACCATTGCCGCATCCCAAGCGTGAACGCCGCGATTCCGACGATCACGCCGATAATTGCCGGCGAGGCGAAAGCACGGACCAGGTTGGACGCTGACGCCCGGCGCCAGGCAATCAGCGGACCGACACCCATCAGGAAAATCAGTGCAAGGGCCAGCGGCGCGTTAACGCGATTGAAAAACGGCGGCCCGACCGTGATCTTCACGCCGCGGACGGCTTCGGAAAGCACCGGAAAGAGCGTGCCCCAGAAGACCGCGAAGGCGATTCCTACCAGCATCAGGTTGTTAAACAGAAACGCCGCCTCACGCGACAGATACGACTCGAACTGGGCCGTGCTGCGCAGGCGTCCGAGCCTGCTAAGCAGGAGTGTGGTGTAGAGCACGGCGACGGTAATCAGGAATCCCAGGAAATATGGTCCGAGCCCGGACTGGGTGAACGAATGGACCGACGAGATGACGCCGCTGCGCGTTATGAACGTGCCGAACAGCGTCAAGCCGAACACCATGCCGATCAGGACGAGATTCCACACCTTCAGCATGTCCTTGCGTTCCTGAATCATCACCGAATGGAGATAGGCGGTCATGACGAGCCATGGCATGAAGGCGGCGTTTTCGACCGGATCCCACGCCCAGTAGCCGCCCCAGCCGAGGACTTCGTAAGCCCAGCGGGCGCCGAACAGGTTGCCCAGCGTCAGGAAGAACCACGAAAAAATCGCCCATCGGCGCGTCGTGCGAATCCAGGAGTCGTCGAGGCGGCCGGTGATCAGCGCGGCGGCGCCAAAGGCGAACGGCACGGTCGCGCTGACGTAGCCGGTGTAGAGCGACGGCGGATGGATCGCCATCCAGTAGTTCTGCAGCAGCGGATTCAGATCGGTGCCGTTGGCCGGAATCGTCGCCAGGATTTCGAACGGCCGCGTGACGAAGTTGAGCATCGAGAGGAAAAAGCACGCGACGCCTGCCATCACGATCAGTGCCCACTGCGCGATACCCGGATTGCGGCGGCGATTCTGGAAGGCGACGATCGCGGTGAATATCGACAGTAGCCACGTCCAGAACAGCAGCGATCCCTGCTGGCCACCCCATAGCGCGGTTATCTTGTAGGCGGTCGGCAGCGTGGTGCTGGAATATGACGCGACATATTCGAGCGAGAAGTCCGAGGTCAGCAGGCCGGTCCACAGCGCCGCGATGCCGACGGTGACCATCGCGAACATCGCCCACAGCGCATGGCGCGCGCTCGCGATCAGGTCGGGCCGCGATCGCGTCACGCCGTAAAGGTTCGCGCCGATCGAATAGACCGCCAGCAGCAATGCCAGCGCGAGCGCGAGTTGTCCGATCATTGGCATAATATGACTATCGTCACCGGCATTAGTGAGTCACCGGCATCGCCGCGTCAATTGGTCTTTTCCGGAACGTACTTGGATGGGCACTTGGTCATGACCTGGTTGGCCTCGATCAGGTTGCCGACGCCGAGGCGCCCCTCGACGACGACGTCGCGATTATCGGTCAGCATGTCGGGCCGCGGCTCGCCTTTCGAGATAACTTCGAACAGGGCCGGCGTCGGACCGCTGGTAGTCGTCACGGCCTTGAACGCGGGGCTGTCGTCGCCCGGCGGCAGCGCCATCAGGCCGAAGGCAAGCGTCAGGGTGGCGGGATCCCATTGAATCGTTCCCGGCCTGACGCGTCCGGCAATCCGCAGAGTTTGTCCCATAAGATTGGCTTGTCTGGCGCTCACCTCACTTGCAGTAAGGTAATACTCCGACGTGCTGCGGATAGCCGTCGTGATCAAGTAACCGATCGCGCCGATTATCAGACCGACGCCGATAATGAATCGGAGCCTGGAACGCATCACGCAGCCTCAAACCCAAACCTCAGCCTTAGTTTAAATTTGCCTTTATCCAGCACAGATTACCACCCGGTCGGCGGTAAATCGGCAGGCGCTATGGCCAAACGTGAAGATTGTCACCCACGGCGGCTGCCACAGCAACCCGTCGTAATGCGGCCGGCGGGTTCGAACCAGCGTCTATCGATACTAGTGCGATATTCAGTGCAGGATGCGGGGCTTTTTGCGGTCGTCGGGATGAACCGTGTCGTCGTCGAGTTTGTGGCCGGGTATACGAAAGCCCTCCTCCGCCCAGGTGCCGAGGTCGACCAGTTGGCATCGCTCGGAGCAGAACGGGCGGAACCGATTCTCCTTGGTAACATCGACGAATTTCTTGCAGGTCGGACAGCGCGTCATGGTAATCGCCCCGCTATTGCATGGTTCTCGCCCAAAGAATGCCGATAGTCATAGCAAACCCGGGGCAAAATAGTGAGGCCTGAGGCAAACCCGGATGGGGCCTTATATCCGCACGATCAGCCCGGCACTTCGAACCAGATAGTCGCCAGCGGCGGCAGGACTATTTCGATCGATTGATCGAAGCCGTGCATCGCGACCGGCTCGGCATTGACGCCGCCGCCGTTGCCCAGGTTGCCGCCACCGTAGAATTCCGAATCCGTGTTCAGCAATTCGCGGTACCAGCCGGGAACCGGCGTTCCGACGCGGTATACCTTGCGCAAAGCCGGCGCGAAGTTGCAAACGCATAGAATCCGCCGCGCTCCCGACGATGGGATGCGCAAAAAGGCGATGATGTTCTCGTCGGCATTCTGCAGATCGACCCACTGGAAGCCGGCCGGCTCGGTGTCGGCCTCCCATAGAGCAGGCTGCTCGCGATAATGGCGGTTGAGATCAGCGACGAGCTGGCGCAATCCGCGATGACCATCGGAATCGGCGTAATGCCATTGCAGGCTCGAATCGTGATCCCATTCGTGCCACTGGCCGAACTCGTTGCCCATGAAGAGCAGCTTCTTGCCGGGCCGCGCCCACATGTAACCATAAAGCGCGCGCAGGTTGCCGAATTTCTCGCCGAGCCACCCCGGCATCTTGCCCATCATCGATCCCTTGCCGTGAACGACCTCGTCGTGGGACAGCGGCAGGATGAAATTCTCCGTCCACGCGTAGATAAATCCGAAGGTCAGATGATGGTGATGAAAGCGGCGATGGATCGGTTCGTGTGTGAAGTAGTCGAGCGTATCGTTCATCCAGCCCATGTCCCACTTGAAGCCGAAGCCCAGTCCGCCCGTATAGGTGGGACGGCTGACGCCGCCCCATGAGGTGGACTCCTCGGCGATCATCATCGCGCCCGGATGGACGCGGTAGACGGTCTCGTTGAGAGTGCGGATCAAATCGATCGCCTCGAGATTCTCACGCCCCCCAAACTCATTCGGAATCCAGGCGCCGGCGGGCCGGCCGTAGTCGAGGTAGAGCATCGAGGCGACCGCATCCACGCGCAGCCCGTCGACATGGTAATCGCCGAGCCATTTGAGCGCGCTCGCCATCAGGAACTGGCGAACTTCGGCGCGGCCGTAATTGAAAATGTAGGTTCCCCAGTCCGGATGCTCGCCCTTGCGCGGGTCGAGATGCTCATACAGCGCGGTGCCGTCGAAGCGGCCGAGCGACCATTCGTCCTTGGGAAAATGCGCGGGCACCCAGTCGAGGATCACGCCGATACCGCGGCTATGCATATGGTCGACGAAAAAGCGGAAATCGTCGGGAGAGCCCCATCGCGCGGTCGGCGCGAAATAGCCACTGACCTGATAGCCCCATGAACCGGTGAAGGGATGCTCCATCACGGGCATCAGCTCGACGTGGGTAAATCCTTCGGCGATCACGTAATCGGCGAGAATCGGCGCGATTTCGCGATAAGTCAGCGATCGGTTGTCCTCTTCCGGCACCCGGCGCCACGACCCGAGATGAACCTCGTAGATCGACATCGGCGATCGATAGGGATTCCAGGTAGCGCGCCGCTCGAGCCATTCGCGATCGGTGAAGACGTAGGACGGTTGGTGAACTATCGAACCCGTGCGCGGCGGCGCCTCCATCGCGCTGGCATAGGGATCGGACTTCAGCATCGGGCCGCCGGGAGTATGAATCTCGTACTTGTAAATCTCGCCGGCACCGAGCCCCGGAATGAAAATCTCCCAGATTCCCGACGCACCCAGGCTGCGCATCATGTGGATCCGGCCGTCCCATCGGTTGAAATCACCGACGACGCTGACGCCGAGCGCGTTCGGCGCCCACACGGCAAACGACACTCCGTCAACGCCTTCGTGGTTGCGAATATGAGCGCCGAGCTTGTCGAAGGCTCGTTCATCGCGGCCGGCGCCAAGCAGGTAAAGATCGAAGTCGCCGAGCGTCGGCGCGAACGCGTAGGGATCGCTGATCAGAATCTTGCCGCCATCCGAAAAACCGACCTCGAGCTGGTAGCGGAAACCCTCGCGGGTACCGGGAACCATCACCTCAAAGAGGCCGTCGGCACCCCACCGCGTGAACTCGACCGGCGGCATCTCGTCGCGAATCAGCTTTACGCTCACGGCGTCGGGGCGGAACACGCGCACCACCACGCCACCGCCATCGGCCGGATGGGCGCCCAGAATCGCGTGGGGATTATGATGGCGCAGGCCGGTCAGCGCGCCGGTCTCGGGGTCCAGGGGAATTATCGGATTCGCCATCGCACACCTCAGTCACAATCCCAGTCTCAGTCTCAATCTCGAATTCAGTCTTGCTGTTAATCTTCTTAATGGCTGGCCGGGCCAGTCTCGCCAAGAATTCCCTCCATCGCGTGGATCGGAATATGCACCCAGTCGGGGCGATTATTGAGCTCGTAGCCCAGTTCGTAAATGGCCTTTTCGAGCAGGAAGGTGTTCAAGAGCGTTCGCAGCTCATCGCGATCAGATGATACGAACGGCGCCTTTGCCGCCGTATCGAGGTAGCTGCGCAGAAAAGCCCACGCCGTCCAGGTGTGCCACAGGCGCGCCCACGGCTCGGCCGCGGCGAAATCGATCTGGCCGAGCGCGCCGCTCTGCGTCATCTTTCCGAGCGTGCTCAGCGCGGCGTAATGGAACGATCGGAGCATTCCCGCGACGTCGCGCAGCGGCGAGCGCTTGCGCTGACGCTCGGCCAGCGTGCGCGCCGGCTCGCCCTCGAAATCGATAATCAGGAAATCATTGCCAGTCGCGAGTATCTGGCCAAGATGCAAATCGCCGTGGCATCGCGTGCGCACGACGTTGATCCGGCGCTTGATGAAATCGGCGAACAGCAGGTTGATCTCTTCCTGCCGGCCGAGCAGCCGGATAGCCGCATCACGAGAGGCGGGGTCGAGCGCGTCGATACCACCGCGCAGCGCTCTGAACGTTTCGCCAGTCAGATTGCGCATCGATTGATATGAAGCGCGCTGGTAGAGCGTCGAGTAGGGCTCCGGAGCGAAAGCTGGCAAATCGGTCGCGGCGGCGAGCGCCAGATGGAGCTCGGCAGTGCGCCGGCCGAGGAGTCGGGCGGCTTCCAGGTAGGCGCCGATAAGATCGTCGATGTTGGGTGGCGCTTCAGATGCCATAATCGCGTCGACGAACCGGCCAGCGGGCGGCGCGATAACGTCGTCTTTGCGGGCCGCCATCCGTTCGAAAAAGAGCGTGAGTTCGCGCCCGGTGTATTCCCACGCATCGCCCTGGTTCGGGACGTATCGATGGATTACGGCGACCGTGTATGGCTGCTGCCGCTCGACGTGATATTCGAGCCATCCGACCATTTCGGGCGTGTGCGGAAAGCCGCCGCGCTCGGCCAGCAGACGGCCGATTTCGAGCTCCGGGCTGACGCCGGGCTCGAGCTTGCGGAAAACCTTCATGATGAGCTTGTCGTCGCCCAGCACGATCGATGTATTGCTCTGCTCGGCGCGCATAGTCCGCACCTTCAGCTCCCCATCGTTGAGCGCCTCGAGACTTTCGCGAGCGGCCTGACTCGAGCCGCTGCGAATCTCACCGCCCTCGCCTTTCAGATGGCGGCGGCGAACGATCAGGTCGAGCAGCGTTCGGCTGACGCGCGGATCTCCAGCCGCATCGAAGACGATGCCGCCGACGCCGTCGCCATTGCGCGACATCAGCTTCAGATTAGCGATGATCGACTCCGGGGCGCGCACCTGCAACTCGGCCGCGCTCTCGCCAGTCACGAAAGCGATCGGAAACACATAGGACTCCGGGTCACCGAAGCTGTACTCGACACTGAGCATCGCCACGAAGGCGCCTTCGGCCTCAGTCACCGGAACCACATCGAAAATCTGCACGCGCCTGATAGTGCGCGACTTCGCGCGGAACCATCGGCATCGGGGCATGTAGTTCGCGATCGCGCGTTCGAGCGGCTCGCGCGATTCGCCCCGGATGAAACTCTCCCAGCTTCCGGAGGCCTCGATATTATGCGGCTCGGTACTCTGTCGCGCGGTGAGTTTGTGATGAGGCTGCTCGAGCGCGAACCACTGAAAATTATGCGGCCCGAGCGTCAACAGGTAGGGCAGATCGCCAATCGGCGGAAAAGGTGTATGGCCGAACAACTCGATCGGGACCAACCCCTTGAACCGGCTCAGATCGAGCTCGACGTACTGCACGAAGCGCGACAGATTCGCCACCACCAGGATTCGCTCTTCCTGCCACGAACGGACGAATGCGAGCACGCGCGGATTTTCCGGATTCAGAATCTCCATCGTACCGCGGCCGAATGCGCGATGCTGCTTGCGCAGCGCGATCAACCGGCGCATCCACCACAGCAATGCGTGGCGATTATGCTCCTGCGCTTCAACGTTGACGGTCTGGTAGTGATACTCGTAATCGATAATGACGGGCAGGATGAGCTGCTGCGGATTGGCGCTGGAGAATCCGGCGTTGCGATCGCCGCTCCATTGCATCGGCGTGCGGACGCCGTCGCGGTCGCCCAGGTAGACGTTGTCGCCCATGCCGATTTCGTCGCCGTAGTAGACCACCGGCGTGCCCGGCATCGAAAATAACAGCGCGTTGATGAGCTCGATCGATCGGCGGTTGTTGCCGAGCAGCGGCGCCAGCCGGCGGCGGATACCCAGGTTCAGGCGCATCCGCGATTCCCGCGCATAGGCGTGGTACATGTAGTCGCGCTCCTCCTCGGTCACCATCTCGAGCGTCAGCTCGTCGTGGTTGCGCAGGAAGAGCGCCCATTGGCAGGTCTCATCGATGGGCGGCGTCTGCGCCCATATGTCGGTAATCGGAAAGCGATCCTCGCGGCGCACCGCCATGAACAGCCGCGGCATCAGCGGAAAATGGAACGCCATATGGCATTCCTTTTCGTTCAGATAGGTGACCGCGTCCTCGGGCCACTGATTCGCTTCCGCCAGCAGCATCCGGTTTTTGAATTTCGCGTCGACGTGCGCGCGCAGTTCACGCAGAAACGCGTGGGTCTCGGGAAGGTTCTCGCAGTTGGTGCCCTCGCGCTTGTACAGATACGGCACGGCGTCGAGCCGCAGACCGTCGACTCCCATGCCGAGCCAGAAATCGAGCACCGCGATAGTCGCGCGCTTGACCTCGGTATTGTCGAAATTGAGATCGGGCTGATGGGAGTAAAACCGATGGAAGTAATAAGCGTGACCGACCGGATCCCAGGTCCAGTTCGATAGCTCGAAGTCCTGGAAAATAATCCGCGCCTCTTTATATTCCTCTGCCTTGTCGCTCCAGATGTAGAAATTGCGGTGGCGGCTGCCCGGCGCCGATCGGCGCGCGCGCTGGAACCACGGATGCTGGTCGGACGTATGATTGATGACCAGCTCGGTGACCACCCGGATGCCGCGGCGATGGGCTTCGCGCAGGAACGCCTTGAATTCGTTCAGCGTGCCGCAATCCGGATGGACGTCGGTGTAATCGGATATATCGTAGCCGTCGTCGCGCAGAGGCGAAGGATAAAACGGCAGCAGCCACAACGCGGTGATGCCGAGCTCGCGCAAATAGTCGAGCTTGCTGGTCAGGCCGGGAAAGTCGCCGATACCGTCGGCGGCCGAATCGAAATACGAGCGGACGCGAACTTCATAGAAGACCGCGTCTTTGTACCACTGCGGCTCGTCGGGTAGATCGAACTCTCTCGTGCGCGCCACTTAAAGCCTGCTTACCTGAAAGATGTGGGCCGGCTGCGCGACACCCGGATCGAGCCGGATGTAGTTGCGCTCGTACCAGGTGTAATTGTTGCCGGTCAGCAGATCGGTCACCCGATAGCCCGAGCCCGGCGCGACTCCAACCGCCTCGGGCGGCACGATCGCCGTGCATTCGCGCGCGTTATGAGAGTCGAGGTTGACGGCGGTAAGGATCACGTCCCGCATCGAGTCGTCTGTCTTTGCATAAAGCATAATCGAATCATTGTCGGTGGTAAGCATCCGCAGGTTAGCGAATTGTTGCAGCGCCGGATGTTCCCGGCGGATCGTGTTGACGCGCGTGATCAGATCCTTGATATTCCCGGGCCGATTCCAGTCGCGCACCTTGATCTCGTATTTCTCCGAATTCAGATAATCCTCCGTCCCGGGTATCGCGTCGTTCTCGCACAGTTCGTATCCGCTGTAGATTCCGTACGACGGTGACAACGTTGCCGCCAACACCAGCCGGATACGAAAGGCGGATGGCCCGCCCGTCTGCAAAAACGGCGTCAGAATATCGGGCGTGTTGGTGAAAAAATTGGGGCGGAAGTATTCACGCATGCCGGCGTCGTCCAGTTCTTCCATGTACTGGGTCAGCTCGGCCTTGGTATTGCGCCAGGTGAAATATGTATACGACTGACTGAAGCCGACCTTGGCCAGCGCCTTCATGATCTTCGGCCGCGTGAACGCTTCGGCCAGAAAAATCACCTCAGGATTTTCGTTCTGTACCGTCTCGATCAGCCACCGCCATAGATCGATTGGCTTGGTGTGGGGATTATCAACGCGAAAGATCCGCACGCCGTGGCCGATCCAGAAACGCAGAATCGCCAACAGCTCCGTCATCAGGCCGGCGCGATCCGGCGTGTCGAAATTGATCGGATAGATGTCCTGGTACGACTTGGGCGGATTCTCGGCATATTTGATTGATCCATCGGGCCGATGATGGAACCAATCTGGATGCTCTTTGACCCACGGATGGTCGGGCGAGCACTGGATTGCAAAATCGAGCGCCGGTTCGAGTCCGAGCCGTGCCGCCGCCGCAACGAAATGATCGAAGTCCGCGATAGTGCCGAGCGCCGGATCAATCGCGGTATGGCCACCCGCCGCCCCGCCAATCGCCCATGGACTGCCCGGGCTGTCGCGCAGCGCGGGAAGCGTATTGTTGGGGCCTTTACGGCCGATCGCGCCAATCGGATGTATGGGAGTCAGGTAGACGACGTCGAAGCCCATCGCAGCGATATCGGGAAGGCGCCCCTCAGCCTCGCGCAGTGTGGAGGCGCGGCCCGGTTCAGTTCCCTGCGAGCGGGCAAAAATTTCATACCAGGCGCCGAAGAGCGCCCGCTTGCGATCGGCGATAACGTTCAGTTCGGGCGCATAGGTGGTCGGATCGAAGCGCTGACCGACGCGTCCGGCGACCTCCTGAATTGCAGGTTCCGAGACGATCTTGAGGGCGGCAGCAGGATCGCCCGCCGCTTCCAGTCGTTTAATTGCGTCATCGATCGCGCGCCGATCGTTTTCACTGCCGCGCCGGCGCATCCCGCGAATCAGCCGGATTCCTTCGAGCAGCTCACCGGCGGCGTCATAGTTGACCTCGACTCGCCTACGAAAGTCGTCGAACCAGGAGGCGAACAGGTCCGTCCACGCCGTCACCGTGAAGGCGTAGCGGGTATTTTCGGCCAGCGCGAACTCGCCGCGCCATCGATCGTTTCCCAACGGCACCATTGGGGTTTCGGTCCATTCGCGGTCTGCAATCCGTCGAAATTTGACCGCGGCGCGTACCACCTGATGGCCGTCGCGAAAGATATCCGCCTCGACCACACAGGTCTGTCCCGCCACGCGCTTGGCCGGATAGCGCCCGTCGTCAACCGACGGCGTCACCGCCTCAATCACATGATGATGTGGCACGGGAGGCCGCAGTTCTCTTGCGAGCGGGCGAAGCTCGGTTGAGGGTGTATCCTTGGAAGCCATGCTATTCCTGCTTACGAGTGGAGGAGGCCGCAACCCAACAACGACCCAACATGCTTATTGTCGGCCATCGGTACGGCCCGAGCAAACACCCGCAAAATTATCCACGCGCGAGCGTCGCTGTGCGGCACTCTTTCGGTTAGGTTGACCATCAATGAGAAGCCTGATTATCCACGGCCATTTCTATCAACCACCACGTGAGAATCCGTGGACCGGCGCGATCGATCCGGAGGAAAGCGCGCGGCCCTGCCATGATTGGAACGAACGGGTCTATGGTGAGTGCTATCGGCCCAACGCGTTTGCGCGGATTCTCGACGGGCGCGGGCGAATCGAACAGATCGTCAACAACTATTCCTGGCTCAGCTTCAACTTCGGCCCGACGCTGATAGCCTGGGTTGAATCAGCCCATCCTGAAGCATACGCACGCATACTGGCGGCCGATCGTGAGAGCGCGCGATTACGTGGCGGACACGGCAACGCAATCGCGCAGGGTTACAACCATGCGATCCTGCCGCTGAGTTCGCCGCGCGACCGGCGCACCCAGATCGGATGGGGGATCGCGGACTTCCGCCGGCGCTTCGGCCGCAATCCCGAATCGCTATGGCTGCCTGAAACCGCGTGCAATTCGGAAACGCTAGACGCGCTGATCGACGCTGGCATGCGCTTCCTGATTCTGTCGCCCTACCAGGCTGAGCGCGTACGGCCCCTTAACGGCGGTGAATGGACTTCGGTCGCCGACGGCTCGATCGATCCGCGGACGGCCTACCGCGCATTTCATCGCGACGGCTCCGGCCGTTCGATAGCCATATTTTTCTATGATGCCGCAGCCGCGAGGGCGATCGCTTTCGAGGGCGCGCTCGCCTCGAGCCAGAACCTGCTCGATCGGTTGGAACGATCGCTCGGCAATCTCGGCCCAATGATCAACGTCGCGACCGATGGCGAGAGCTACGGCCATCATTACCATTTCGGCGATCGATCGCTCGCCTACGCGCTCGAAGTCGAAGCTCCCACGCGCGGCCTGACGGTCACGAACTACGGCGAATTCCTGGACCATCACCCGCCCGTTTTCGAAGTCGAAATCAAAGCCGGACCCGGCGGCGAAGGAACATCGTGGAGTTGCGCCCACGGCGTCGGCCGATGGTATCGCGATTGCGGATGCCACACCGGCGGCGGCGAGGGCTGGAATCAGGCCTGGCGGCGGCCGTTGCGCGCGGCATTCGACCTCGTCCGCGATGAAGCGGCGCGATGCTTCGAGAATATCGGCAGCAATCTGTTCCGTGATCCGTGGCGCGCCCGCGACGAATATATCGACGTCATTCTGGATCGCGGCGCCACCCATACGAGCTTTTTCACCCGCCAGGCAGGACGCCGGTTGAGCGATTCCGAGGTCTTGCGCGCACTCAAGCTGCTCGAGATGCAGCGCAGCGCGATGCTCACGTACACGAGCTGCGGATGGTTCTTCAGCGATATTTCGGGAATCGAGACCATCCAGGTGTTGAAGTATGCCGGACGGGTGCTCGACCTGATGGCCGACGTGGGCGCCCAGCCGCCCGAAAATCGGATGCTCGAAGTTCTGGCCGAGGCGCGCAGCAACGTGCCCGAGATGGGCACCGGCGCCGATATCTTCCGCCGCTTTATACCGCTGTCACGCGCGACGCCCAAACGTATCGCGGCTCACGTGGCAATAACCGGCCTTGCCGCCAATCAGGCGGATCGGGGCTCCCTCGGCGATTACCGGTTCAGTCGCCAGCACCATCGTCATCAGCGCCACGGACGACTGACCCTCGCGATCAGCCGGCTGATTCTGGAAACGCCGCTAGGCGACGAGAAATCGGACTTTGCGGTGGCTGCACTTCACGTCGGCGGGATGGATTTTTATTGCGCGTTGCATCCGTTTCCCGATTTGCAGACTTTCGAGAAAGCTGCGGACGATCTGTCTCATCGCTTCGGCACGACTTTTCTGCCGGCGCTGTTACGCATGATCCGTGAGCGCTTTGGACCCGATGAATTCGGTCTCGAAGATGTTCTGCCCGACGGCCGCGTCGCGGTTTGCGAGATGGTCTTCGGCGACCTGCTCGACGGCTTTACGTCGCAGTTCGCACGGCTCCACGACGAGTACAACCGGGTTGCCGAGATGGTGCAGGAGGCGGGCTTCGGACTCCCGCGCGAGGTGCGCCACGTGGCCGAGTTCACGCTCGCCTACCGATTCGAAAGCGAGATCGCGCGGCTCGCCGGCAATACCGACCCGGCGGCATACTCGACTGCGCTTCACATTGCCGAGCTGATCGGGCGCCGCGGGTACCGAGTGGATCTTACGGCTTCCAACCAGATTTTTACCGACATGATCACGACCGCCGTTCGCCAGGCCGTGAGCGAGCCACGGCCCCATCGTCTGACCGGCGCCCGCGATCTCGTCTTGCTGGCACGCCGACTTGGACTCGAACCAAACCTCGACGCGGCGCAGGAAGCGATTTTCGCAGCGATCGTGGAAACCGGGCTGAACCTGCCGGCGCTCGCCGACCTGCTCGCCGTGCTCGGACTCGCTCCGGAAATGCGCCGGCCGAGTGCGCGCGAATCGGTGAGCCGCGCCGTATTATTGAGCGGATCGGCCGCCGTCGGTACTCCGTTGCGCCCGTGATGGCGGACGGTTGCGGGCGGCTTGGCGCTGATGAATCCTATGCAACAGGCCCTGGGCGGTTAGACTCAGGCCGCCTGGCAATTGAATCGATATAGGCGAGGTCGCGAATACCATGAAGGAAGTTGCCCGTGAGAGTTTCGACGGTATCGAGGTTATCAGCTACGACTCGCCGCTATCCGCGTTCGCGGCCAACGCCTATCTGATACTCGGCAAAAAGGAAGCGATCCTGGTCGACGCCCTGCTGCTGCATAGCGAGGGCGCGCAACTCGCCGCCGCGATCAAAAAAACCGGGCGCGAGCTCAAGTACATCTTCATCACCCACAACCATCCCGATCACTACTGGGGCCTCCAGCCGATCGTGACGGAGTTCCCTGGCGCCAAGGTGGTGGCCTCGGAGGATGTCGCCTTTCAGATCAAGTTCACGTGCCGCGCCAAGGTCGTCCATTGGAAGCCGATCTTCGAGGACGACATCCCGTGGCGTCCCGTCGTGCCCACCGCGATGGAGGGCTCAGAGCTGATGCTCGAGGGTCATCCGCTAAAGCTCGTGGACCTGCCGCCCGCGGAAACGATTTACGCCGGCGCTTTGTACATGCCGTCGATCAAGGGAGTCTTTGCCGGCGACCTCATCTTCAACAAATTTCACTTCTACGTCGCCGACGTGAACGTGCCCGAGAGCTGGATCGAAGCGGTCGAACTGGTGAAGGCGCAGGGTCCGGTGGAGCGTGTCTACCCAGGTCATGGAGCACTGGGCGACCAGACAACCCTCGACTGGGTGATCAAGTACATGAGGGATTACGGCAAGGCGATCGAGCCGCCTGCGACCAAGGAGCAGATGATGGATAAGATGCGCAAGCTCTATCCCGATCTGCGAATGCCCGAGCTGTTGTGCTGCACGCTGGGCCCATCGCTCAGCAGCGACGAGTTCAAGGTGCTCAAGTCATTGCCCGGCTGAGCACGGCGTCTTTTCCACAGCCGATTTATTTGCGCGAGCTATTGCCCGCAATCTATTTACGCGAGCTACTTACGATCGATCAGCTCGATCTTATAGCCGCTTGGGTCCTCGATAAAGGCGATCACCGTACTGCCATGCTTCATCGGGCCCGGCTCGCGTATGACCTTGACGCCCTTGGCTTTGAGATCCGCGCAGAAGTCGTAAATTTTGTCGACCCCGAGCGCGATATGACCGTATGCCGACCCAATCTCATACGACGACTGGCTCCAGTTGTGGGTTAGCTCGATGACCGCGCTGTGCTCCTCATCGCCGTAGCCGACAAAGGCGAGCGTGAACTCGCCGCCGGGGAAATCAGTCTTGCGCAGAAGCTTCATGCCGAGGGCGTCGCAATAAAACTTCAGCGACTCGTCGAGGTTCCCTACTCGTAGCATCGTGTGCAGAATTCGCATCGTGTCAACTCCTTGTTTGCGGCCCGCCGGCATCGCCAGTAAGGGATTATCTCATCCGCCGATTCCGCCTTGTCAATCACTAATGGGCAGGAATGGGCGAGTAATGGGCGTGGACGGCGCAATGCACGCGCCGCTTTGCGGATGGCGTCCGTTATATGCGAAACTCCGCGGCGTGAGCGTCGCGGGCGGACGCGGTTCGGGGGAACTGGCGCGCGGCTCGAATCTTTCGCTGGGGGACGGCGATGGACTTCAATCTCAGCCCGGAAGACCGGGCATTTCGTGACGAGATTCGGGGCTGGCTCGACGCCAACCTGCCGGCCGCCGAGCGGATTCCGACGATCGATCTGTTCTTCCAGGAGAACGATGATTCGTACCAGCATCGCTTCAAATGGCATCGCAAGATGCATCAGGCGGGATGGGTCGGAGTCGGATGGCCGCGCGAATACGGCGGCCGCGGCGCGACAGTTCTGCAGCAGACCCTCTACAACGAGGAGATCTACCGGGCCAACGCGCCGAGTATCGTCAACTCCCTCGGTATCATGATGGTCGGCCCGACCCTGATCCGATGGGGCACCGAGGAGCAGAAGCGCCGCTACATTCCGAAGATTCTCTCCGCCGAAGAAATCTGGTGCCAAGGCTATTCCGAGCCTAATTCCGGATCCGACCTCGCCTCGCTGCAGACGCACGCGGTTGAAGACGGCGACTACTTTGTCGTCAACGGCAGCAAGGTCTGGACTACTGACGCGCAGCGCGCCGACATGTGCATCCTGCTCGTACGCACCGATCCGGCCGCGCCCAAGCATCGCGGTATCAGCTATCTGCTGGTCGATATGCACAGCCCGGGGATCACGGTGCGTCCGCTGGTTCAGATGACCGGCGCGAGCGGCTTCAACCAGGTTTTCTTCGAGGATGTCAGAGTCCCGAAGAAAAATATCGTCGGCGAGAAAAATCGCGGCTGGGACGTGGCCGTGACGACGCTGATGTACGAGCGCGTGAGCGTCGGTGACCATCGCGACTTTGTCAATCTGACCCGCGAACTGGCCGAGCTAGCCCGTCTCATCAAGCGCAATGAGCGGCCGGCCTGGGAAGATTCCGACGTCCGTCAGCACATCGCTCGGCTGGCTGCCGAAGCCAGCGCGCTGCGCCTGACCGGCCTGCGTCAACTGAGCCGCCAGATGCGCGGCGACGCGCCGGGTCCAGAGGGATCGATCCTTAAGCTGGTCGCGTCAGAACTCAACTTCCGCATCTGCATGTATGCGATGGAGCTGATGGGGCCGTATAGCCAACTAGCCTACGGAGCGCCTTACGCGCCCGAGGGCGGTAAGTGGCTGGTGCGGATGCTCGGTGCACGGTCGCTGATGATAGCGGGTGGCACCAGCGAGATTCAGCGTGGCATCCTGGGCGATCGCGTGCTGAATCTGCCGCGCTCCTGAGATTGAGGTATCGCGATTAGGATTTGATCAGTCTGAATAACTCCTGGTCGCCTTCGAGGCCCTTCAGTTGATGGGTTCCCGCGGAGTCGAACGAGAGCCCCGAACCAGTAAGCAGGAGTTTTGTTGTCGCTGAGACAAGGACTTCGCCTGCCTTGGCCGCGCCGGCGACACGCGCGGCTTCATGCACCGCAAGGCCTCGAACATCGGCGCCGACTAATTCGACTTCGCCCGTGTGAATTCCTGCTCGTATGACGATGCCGAGGCTACTGACCGATGAAGTAATTGCCCCCGCACATCGGACTGCCCGAGCGGGTCCGTCGAATACGGCCAGAAATCCATCGCCAGTGGTCTGGATCTCGCGCCCGCGAAAATGGTTGAGCTCGCCGCGCGTCTGCTGGTTATGCATCGTGAGCAGTTCTCGCCACGCGGAATCGCCTAGCCTCCGGAGATGTGAGGTTGAATCGACTATATCTGTGCACAGCACGGCTGCAAGCACGCGATCGCCGTCCGTGGGCGTGGCGAAAATCCGAGCCGACGCAAACTCGATCGCCTCAAAAGTCTCGTCGCCGAAGACCGTCGCATCATGGCCTGGAGGAATATCGTAAACGTCGTCGACCTCGAATTCGCATACTTCCCCAACGTCAGGTTCCACGCGGAGACGGCCCTTGAGGACAACGCCCTGGTGATGGATTTGGCAGGAGTGGGTTTGGGCGATTGGTCCTACATCGCGCGACCATCGCCAACCGGGCTCCAACGAGAACCGGCCAATAGTCGTTTCATGATGGGAGACAATCTCGATCCGGCCGTTAGGAAAACTCCGAACCTGCTCCGGTCGGCGAAAACTTTTTGCTTCGGGGCGGGGCATTGGCTTTCCCTGGAGCTGGCAACCGTAATTTCGGCTTTCAGTCTTGAGCTTTAACTCTATATAGGCTCGACAATCCCTATCCGCAATGGGGTTCATCCAGTGTTGGTCGAGTATGCAGCAACGTCGCGGGTCTCTCGCCAAGTTTTATCTGGTCCACGGGCCACATCGACAGGGCCGTGCGAGCAAACGGTATATACTATTTGAAGTGATGCATCCCGCTGCGACTAGTAAGTTAGTTTGCTGAGTTGAATTGTAATTGAGAAAGATTCGCAACTTCATTACGGCTAATCGAACCTTCGCGAATTGAGGGACCTTACGATAGCCTCTGATCTCCACCTCGTCGCGACACTAATTTGATTTGCTGGCCCGCCGGGCATAATATCCTGCGATTGACCCTTCATCCGCCGCTTCAAGGGTGGTCCTAACTTTGGAGTTCGAGGTGAAGTTCAACTGAACGGATACTCGAACGTTACGGCAGCGGAGCAAGTGGATGAAGATCTTAAGCCTCGGGTCGGTTTTTCCTCCCAACGTATACTCGCAGGGAGAAATATCGGCGGCATTGCGCGACCATTTTGGCGACCGCCTCAACCGCCCCGAACTGCTCGAACGCTTGCACACCCGGACCGGAGTCGACACCCGCAGCCTGGCTTTTCCCTTCGACCGCTACGCGACATTTCAGAACTGGGGCGAGACCAACAAGGCTTGGTTTGAGATTGCCGAGGAGCTGGGAAACCGGGCAATTGAGACGGCGCTGAGAGGCGCCGGACTGAAGGTCGAAAATATCGACGCGCTCTATGTCGTTTCGATTACCGGCATCGCCAGCCCCTCGCTCGACGCGCGCCTGATCAACCGGATGGGCATGCGGCCGGATATCAAGCGCACGCCGATTTTCGGGCTCGGATGCGTCGGCGGAGCGGTCGGTCTGACTCGTGCCGCCGATTACGTCAAGGCCTATCCGGACGAAGTCGCGGTTCTGCTGGCGGTCGAACTCTGTTCGCTGTCACTGCTGAAAGATGACGTTTCGACAGCCAACCTGATCGCGACCGGGCTGTTTGCCGACGGTGCCGTGGCGGCCGTCATCGCGGGGAATGATCGCAGGGCCGAAGGACCGGAGATTATCGCGCAGCGTTCGGTTTTCTATCCGGACACCGAAGAGATTATGGGATGGGATATTTCGGAGCGCGGCTTCGGGGTAGTGCTCTCGCCCAAGCTGCCGGATCTTATTCGTGAGCGCCTCGGCAAGGATGTCGATAGTTTTCTCGCCAGCCACGATCTGGGCCGCGAGGATATCAAGAGCTGGGTAATCCATCCGGGCGGCCCGAAGGTGCTCGAAGCGGTCGAATGGGCGCTCGGATTGACCAACGGCGAGCTTAAACTGTCGTGGGAAACCCTGGCCAAGCAGGGCAATCTTTCTTCCGGCTCGGTGCTGTACCTGCTCGATGAAGTGATCAAGCATCGGCGGCCGCGATCCGGCGACAAGGGCCTGATCATGGCGATGGGCCCCGGCTTCTGCGCCGAGATTCTGCTCGTACGCTGGTAATCGCGCGCGCCGACTGTCTTCTGAAGTTCCTGTCCTCGAATCCGGCCCGGTTTACTCTTCCAGATAATAGTCAATTGTCGAGACGAGGCGGATTGTCTTGTCGATCGATCGCGGCTCCTGAAACGCGTCCTGCGATCCACTGGAGTCGCGCGGCAGAATTTCGAATACTCCCTGGTTCGCCCGCCGGATAGCGCCGAGCTTGCTGTTCGAATCGTTGGCGAACTGCTGGGCGACGGCACGCGCGCTGCGGGTTGAATCGGCAAGCATCGAGGGCCGGATCGCGTCGAGCTGCGTGAAGTAGTAAGCGGGATTGGCAGCGCCGCTGTCGGAGTCCAGGTTCAGCACAACGCCCTGCTGGATAAGCTCGCCGGTCAACTGGCTGGTCTGCTGAACGCGGTTAACGTCCTTCGATCGGATTTCGATTCCGCCCTTGACCAGGTAGCGTCCCGCGCCCTGATTCTGATTGCCGCCGAACTGCGACTGGTCGGTGACGCGAGTCGCAATCGGCTGGATATCGGCGTCGGTAAAGCCATGCTGATGGGCAAAGCCGATAACCAGCTTCGCGTCTTGATCGATCGCCGAATTGGCCTGGGTCACGTCGTTGTTGGTGGCCGTGTAGGAAATATCCCAAACTGCGATATCGGCCCTGACGTCGCGCGCGACCAGTCCGCGCACGGTCACGTAACGCTCGGCCATCTTCGCACGGGCAAAACCGTCGCCGATAAACCATCCGCCGGCGGCGAGCCCAAGCGCGATCAGGATTGCCGC
>Ga0302326_10008076_pt1 | contig 23285 bp, 15 predicted proteins | sample Palsa_T0_3_FD_202264 | JGI IMG/M metagenome (GOLD analysis project Ga0302326, IMG submission 202264) | Peat permafrost microbial communities from Stordalen Mire near Abisko, Sweden - Palsa_T0_3 | ecosystem: Environmental > Terrestrial > Soil > Palsa > Peat permafrost | place: Sweden: Abisko... | reverse complement strand
GCGAGCCGCGCTCCCGCATTTACATGGTCATGGAATGGTGCGACGGCCGCCTGCTGCGCGAGATTCTCGACCAAGGCCGCATCCCGCACGAGCGCGCGATCCGCATCGCCACCGAGGTCCTCGACGCTCTGGAATACATCCACGCCAACGGCATCGTGCATCGCGATCTGAAGCCCGAAAACATCATGGTCGACGACCACGACGACATCAAGCTGATCGACTTCGGCATCGCCGGCGACGCAGCCGCCAAGCGACTCACCTATGCCAATTTCACCGCCGCCATCGGCACGCCCAACTACATCTCGCCCGAGCAGGTGAAGGGAAAACGCGGCGACGCCCGGTCAGACATTTACTCCATTGGTGTGATTCTCTACGAGATGCTCACCGGCAAACTTCCCTTCAACGGCCCCAATCCCATGGCCGCGATGAACGAGCGATTGCTTAACCACCCTGTTCCGCCCTCGGTCGCCGACCCCTCCATCAGCCCGCAACTGCAGGAGATTCTCTATCGCGCCCTGGAGCGGGATCCCAAAAACCGCTATTCCCATGCGGCCGAATTCAAACGCGATCTCGAGCACATGGACCAGGTGGGCGTGGAAGATCGCCCAGAGTTGCGCGACTGGCAAAAGCGCAAATCTCAAACCTCGCGCAAAATCCTCTATTACGGCGCTCTGGCCTTGATTCCAGTGGCCATCCTGGCCCTGATGTTCCTCATCGCTCACCATCGTTAGAGCGCCAAGAAAAACCATACCGGCACTGCGAAATCCTGACGCCTTCTTTATGCCTTGAGCCCTAGGATTCTGTTGGATATCCATTACATTCTTCTGCCTGAGGGAGACCCATGACAAAGTACAAACTGGAATACGTTTGGCTTGACGGAAAAAAGCCCATCCCCGAACTTCGCGGCAAAACGCAGCTTAAATCGTTTGAGAAACCACCCACGCTCGGAGAACTGCCACTCTGGGGTTTTGACGGCAGTTCCACAATGCAGGCTGAAGGCAGCAAATCCGACTGCATTCTCAAGCCTGTCGCTCTCTATCCAGACGCCAGCCGAATCAACGGCTACATCGTCCTGAGCGAAGTCATGCACCCGGATGGAACTCCGCACTCCACCAACTACCGCGCCACCATCGAGAACGATCCCGACCTCTGGGTTGGGCTTGAGCAGGAGTACTTCCTCTACAAAGACGGCCGCCCCATGGGCTTCCCCAAAGACGGCTATCCGAACATCCCGCAGGGCCCCTACTATTGCGGCGTCGGTTATAAATACATGGGCAGCATGGCACGTCAGATCGTTGAAGAACACCTCGAGCTCTGTCTTGCCGCCGGCATCAACCACGAAGGCATCAATGCTGAAGTCGCCAAAGGCCAGTGGGAGTTCCAGATCTTCGCCAAAGGCTCCAACAAGGCCGCTGATGACGTCTGGGTCGCTCGCTACCTGATGATGCGACTCTGCGAGAAGTACGAAGTGGATCTCGTGCTGCATTGCAAGCCCATCAAGGGTGACTGGAACGGCTCCGGCATGCACTGCAACTTCTCCACCAAGTATCTGCGCGAAGTGGGCGGAAAGGAGTACTTCGAATCCCTGATGGAGGCTTTCAAGGCCAACATCGCCGAGCACATCGCCGTCTACGGCCCTGACAACCATCTGCGCCTGACCGGCCATCATGAAACTCAATCGATCGACAAGTTCAGTTACGGGCTCTCCGATCGCGGCGCCTCCATCCGCATGCCCGTCAACTTCATCAAGAACGGCTACAAGGGCTATCTGGAAGATCGCCGTCCCAACTCCGAAGGCGACCCCTACCAGATCGTCTCGCGCATTCTGCACACTATCAACAGCGTGCCCAAACCAGAGCTGGTTCTGGCTTAAGTTGCCTCCGTCAAGGCCTGCATCGAGCAAGCCTTGACCGAAGCAGTCGATCGGAAACTGCGGAACGAGACGGGGGCTTCAGTCGTCGGAAAACCGCCTGCTCCGCGGGGCCTTCAGGCTCGGAAGAAATCGAAGTGAACGTCAAGAACGGGCTTACCAATCTCTTGAACCGAAGGGGCGGTTGGTGTAGCCTGTTCTGTTCAGGTGATCAATCAATCCCAAAAACGGGCTCGCGGAAGAGGAAGGCCAAGCTAGCTTTCCTTCGCCGCAAGCCCGTTTTCATTTGCCGGATGCCTCGCTTTGCGGCCCGTAGCCCGGTTCCGTTCAATGATCCTAAGTATTTCCATGTAAAGGAGATCCATGTCCACCGATTACCGCAATTTTCTTGCTCTCACGTATGAAGAGCTGGAAGAAAAGAACCTTGAAGCCAAGACCGATCGCATCAACCGCGTCGCGGCCGATGAGATTCGCGAAAAGCGGATCAAGTACCTCTCCGAGGAGAAGCGGATTAAAGCCGTCACAGTCTTGTTCAGCGACCTGGAAGGCCGCCTGCATCTGCTCGACTACGACAAGAAGTTCCTTCTCGGCTCCTACGAAAACCTGACTTTTGACGGCTCTTCTATTCGCGGATTCACCGCGCAAAAGGAGAGCGATCTCAGACTTGGAATTGACTGGAGCGCCTTCTACTGGGTTCCGGCCGATGTCTTCGGCAACGGCAAGGTGCTGGTCTTCGGCACCGTCATTGACAAGGACGGGACGCCCTACTCCGGCGATCTGCGCGGCGTGCTCAAGCATTACTCCGACAAGCTTTACAAGGAGAAGAAGTACACCCTCAACGCCGCCACCGAGATTGAGGGATTCCTCTTCGCAGGCAAAGACGCGGAGCAACATTTCCATGAGAAGGGTAAGTTCGACTTCATCAACACTGGCGGCTACTATCACGTGCTGCCCCTCGATCCTCTACGCCAGTTCATTGACACCGCTGCCGAAGTGCAGCGCGCCATGGGCTTCCAGAATGAGAAGGACCACCCCGAAGTTGCTCCCAGCCAGTTCGAGATCAACTATGGCTACGCCGAAGTCGTGGCCGCGGCCGACCAGATTCAGCTCTACAAGCTGCTCACCCGCCAGATCGCCAACAACATGGGCTATACGGCCAGCTTCCTGCCTAAGCCCGTCGTTGGCGTAAACGGAAGCGGCATGCACACCAACGTCTCCGTTTCCAGCGGCAAAACCAACCTCTTCTGGGACGAAAAGGGCGTTGAACAGCTCTCCAAGTTCGGCTGGGACTTCCTCGACCGCATTCTGACGCGAGCCCTCGATCTGTGCCTCATCTTCAACTCCAGCGTCAATGCCTACCGCCGCCTGGACCCTCACTTCGAAGCGCCCAACCAGATCCGCGCCTCGGCAACCGACCGCGGCGCCATGGTCCGCGTACCCATCGGCAATCACCGCTCCATGCGCACCGAAGTCCGCGCCGTGGCGCCCGACTCCAACCCCTATCTCTCGCTCTACGGCATCTTCAAAACCGGTATCGATGGCGAAATCTCCTCCGCTGACAATCTGCGCGGCGGCGGCCGGTACCTGCCTGACAACATCCAGGCAGCCATCGACGACTTCAAGGATTCGAAATGGATTTCCCAGATTCTGGGCGTAGACGTGCAGGGCCGCTTTGCCGATCTCAAGCAGGCCGCTGCCAACCGTTCCCCGCGCGAACTTGGAACGTTCGTCAAAGGCTCCGAGGTACAGTACCACCACGAGGTCTACAACCAGTCGCTGTGGAATTTGTTCTAGGCTGAGTCGGTGTGATTTACCAATTCATTCTCAAACTCTGGGTGCCCCAGAGCCCGCCCTGAACGAAGTCGAAGGGTCTCGCAGTTGAGACCTGGGAGACCACCGATCCAAGCGGTCACAGAACCAGGCCGATTCAAATCGACCTCAAACTTGAAAGGGCGGCGCGATTCGACAAGTCGTGCCGCCCTTGCCGCGTTTGCTTGTCAACTGCGCTATACATGGGAGTATCTGTGAAAACGCCGCGACCAATTCCGCCTTGTCGACCCCCTGAAGTATCCTTCACGCGAATCGCTCGCTGGGCAATGGCGTTGTTGATTTGCACACTGCCGTCTTTCGCATGCACTCAAACCCTCGGCGACGGATTCATCTTCGCGCCGCTCTCCAGCGGCAAGGCGCTACCCGGCACGTCGCGTGACAGCCATGCTTCAACGCTGGTGGAATTGAAGAATGGGGATCTGATGGCGGCCTGGTTCACCGGCTCGCGAGAGCGCGCACCGGATGTGGCCATTCATGGCGCCCGCTTCACAAACGGGGCCTGGACAGTTCCGGTGGAACTGGCCCGCGCCGACCATGTCGCCTGCTGGAACCCGGTGCTTTTTCACACCGCTGACGGGCGCCTCTGGCTCTACTACAAATACGGACGCAGTCCCCGTACGTGGGCAGGCGCGCGCAAGTGGAGCGACGACGAAGGCGGCACATGGAGTGCCGAGGAGCGTCTACCCGATGGAATTCTGGGACCCATCAAAGACAAGCCGCTGGTGTTGAGCGACGGCACGATCGTAAGTGGATCTTCAGTGGAAGCCGGATCGTGGACTGCTTGGATTGAGCGCTCTTCCGATGGCGGAAAGACCTGGACCAAGTTCGGTCCGCTCAATTTACCGGAGAACATTGACACAGGGACCGCTGCTGCAACGGAGGCCCCCGTGCCGGCGGAAAGCCATCCGATGTTCGGGGCGGTCACTGGAATCATTCAGCCCACCGTCGTGCAAATCGAAGGCCAGCATCTGCGCTTCTACGCACGCTCCAGGTCCAGTGCCGGAAAGATTGCCGTGTCAGACTCGATGGATGCGGGCAAGACCTGGACGCAGCCGCACTTTATCGATCTGCCCAACCCCAACTCGGGCATCGACGCCGTTCGGCTACAGGATGGCCGCATCGTATTGGTGTTCAACAACACGCCCAACCGGCGCACTCCGCTGAACCTGGCTGTGAGCAATGACGGAGAACACTTCCACGTGTTCAAGACCCTGGAGGATGAGCCCGGCGAATACTCCTATCCTGCAATCATTCAGGCTCGGAACGGGGATCTGTTGGTGACATACACGTGGCGTCGCGAGACCATCAAGTTCGTCCGGGTGCCTTTGCAGGCCATCCCGGGGGATTGAGCTCGGGTGGCCCATGTTGGTCCCAGGTAGCCCCTCTTGAGCGTGCAGGCAGCGGTGCAACGGTCGAGCCTTCAACCGCCGCGCCGGTATAAAATTGCTGCACACCGTCTAGGGATAGCCATCATCGCGCCAAATCAACCATCCTCCGCACGTCGACTCCAACGACAAAAGGAATTGCTGGAATGCCCCGAAACAGTTTTTCAGGATTCAATACGGCTGCCTTTGCCCTGGCCGTCTTCAGCATCGCCTGCGCAGCCTCTGCCCAGCAGCCCCGGCAATACACGACCGAGGACTACGCCGCCGCCGAAAAGTTCATGCCGTACAACGTGAACCCGCTCGCCTATCAAGGCGTAGTGCGTGCGCAATGGTTCGACGATGACCGCTTCTGGTTCCGCGACGTCAGCGCCAGCGGTGTCTCTTATGTACTCGTCGATCCCGCCAAAGGCACACGCACGCCTGCCTTCGATCAGGCAAAGCTAGCCGCTGCGCTCCACGAGGCCAACGGCAAAATCAAGAACGACCCCGCACACCTCCAGGTCTCCGATCTCTCGTTCTCCTCGAACGACAGCGTGCTCACGCTGACAGCCTCCGGCGCGACCTGGCGATGCGATCTCGGCTCGAATCCTGCATCCTGCAAGCGCCTTTCGTCGGCCGCCGACGGGCCGGGGCCGCCGCAGGAATCGGATCATGCCGACAAAGAGCCTCCGCTCACTCTTTCGCCCGACAAGAAGCTCGGCGCATTCATCCGCGATTGGAATCTCTGGGTCCGCAACATGGACACCGGCGCCGAAACTCAGCTCACCACTGACGGCGTCAAGGACTACGGCTACGCCACCGACAACGCGGGCTGGCAGCACTCTGATCGCGCCATTCTTCTCTGGTCGCCCGACTCGAAAAAAATCGCCACCTTCCAGCAGGACCAGCGCAAGACCGGCGAGATGTACCTCGTCCCCGTCACCAACAGCCACCCCGTGCTCAAGACATGGAAGTATCCACTCGTCGGCGATAAAGACGTCACCATGATCGAGCGAGTCGTCATCGATGTGGCCACGAAAAAGCTCGTCCGTCTCAAGATGCCTCCCGATCAGCACCGCTCCACGTTATGCGACGATGTGGCCTGCCACGGCTCCGACTGGGACGACGTGGAGTGGAGCCCCGACGACGCACATCTGGCTTTCGTCTCCACCTCGCGCGATCACAAGCAGGAGTGGCTGCGCGTTGCCGACGCCGCCGCAGGCGATGTGCGCGAAGTGATGAGCGAGACCGCGCCCAAATTCTTCGAAAGCGGCAACGGCAAGATCAACTGGCACTATCTGCCCAACTCGAATGAAATCCTCTGGTTCAGCGAGCGCGACGACTGGGGCAACATGTACCTCTACGACCTCACCACCGGCAAGCTGAAAAACCAGATCACGCATGGCCCCGGCAACGTGACCCAGGTGCTATACGTGGATGAGAAGGCGCGCACTATTTATTTCGTAGGCGTGGGCAAGGAAGCAGATCGCGATCCCTACTTCGAGCATTTCTATAGCGTCCACTTCGATGGCACGGGCCTCAAGCTGCTCACACCTGAGAATGCCGACCACAACATCAAAATCTCATCCGACGGCCGCTACTTCGTCGACGCGTACTCCACACCTACACAGCCGCAAACCACCGTCGTTCGCTCGAGCGACGGAAAAATCGTAATGGAAGTCGGCAAGCAGGACATCTCCAAGCTCCTCGCATCCGGCTGGGTGCCACCCACGCCCATCAAGGTGAAAGCGCGCGACGGCAAGACCGATCTCTACGGCTTCATGTTCAAGCCTACGCGCTTCGACGCCTCGAAGAAATATCCCATCGTTAACCTGGTCTATCCCGGCCCGCAGACCGGCTCCTGCGGCAACCGCGAATTCAGAGCGTCGCATGGCGACATGCAGTCCCTCGCCGAGCTGGGCTTCGTCGTCGTCTGCATCGACGGCATGGGCACGCCGTGGCGCACGAAGACATTTCACGAAGCCTATTACGCCAACCTCGGCGACAACACCATCCCCGACCAGGTTAGCGGCATGAAGGACCTTGCCGCGCAGTATCCCTTCATCGATCTCGATCGTGTTGGCATGTACGGCCACTCCGGCGGCGGCAACGCAACAGCGGCAGCCATGTTCCACTATCCTGATTTTTTCAAAGTCGGAATCGCCGAGAGCGGCAATCACGACAATCGCGACTACGAAGATGACTGGGCCGAAAAATGGGCCGGACTCGAAACGAAGAACGCCGACGGCTCCAGCAACTACGACTCACAGGCCAACCAGAACACCGCGAAGAATCTCAAAGGCCATCTGCTGCTGGCGCACGGCACCATGGACGACAATGTTCCGCCGAACAACACGCTGCTGCTCGTGGATGCGCTCATCAAGGCCAACAAGGACTTCGATCTGCTGCTTATCCCCAACGTCGCCCACGGCTACGGGCCTGCCTCGCAATACATGACCCGTCGCCGCTGGGACTACTTCGTGCGCTACCTCGCCGGTGGCATTCCGCCCAACGAGTACCAGATGAAGCCGTTCTCCCAAGTGCAGGCCGCAACACGCGGCGGTCCCGACGATCCAGATGAACCTGCCAACGACTGAACTTCGATCAGTGAAGGTCTGTCATCCTGAGCGAAGCGTACTTCAGCGGAGTCGAAGGACCTGCCTTTCCCCATTCGAACTCGCTGGGTGCCCCATCCTTGACACAGTCCTACCGTGTCAAGGGTGGGAAACCTCGACCCTCGACCGGCCCACAGAGGGCACCTTCATTGCGGACGAGACTCGACCCTCTCGCCAACCACACCCTTCTTGCTGGTCCACTTCCCCGGCAAAACCCCGTTCGGATTCGCATCCAGATCCCATGCTTCGAACTCGCTCTTCCCCGAGCCATCCGTCCAGTTGTTCCGCGGAATCGAAACCACGCCCGTACCACCGCCTTCCCTGCTGTCCACAAGGTCAGAATCCAGTTGAATATCCACCCAGTCCGGCGCAATCGTCTTGCTTGAGCGCTCAAACCCGGCCCCCTGCACCCTATCCATCCCGGCGTCCATCGCCCCCGCAAATTCCGCATACATCTTCTCCCGCACCGCCTGCGTGTGCGAGAAGTCGCGCCGCCAACTCATCATCTCCTCGCTGCGTATAAACCCGTTCGGATCGCTCGTTCTACCTACAGCGGCCCGCTCCGCCGCTGCCCGCGCCTGCTCCCACTCTTCCAGCCGGCGCGGACCCATTCCCGGCCTGTCCCATTGCGCAATCAGCCCCTCAAGCCGGTCTTCAGGCGCAGCCAGGTAAACTACCGCCGCCAAGCATCGATCGACCACCGCCGTGGTCTTCGCACCTTTTTTTCCGTTGAAGTCGAGCCCATCCGGATACGTTGTCGCGGAGCAAGCCACCTGCGCGGTCAGCCGCCCCTTCATTTTGAATGTCCCGTTGCTGAATCCCACCATCGCCGCGGCCAATTCGACCTCCCAATGCATCGACGGAACATTTTCTCCCGGCTTCTTCGGAGCGTTTTGTGCATTCGCATCCTGAGCTATCTTTTCGAGCTTTGCTTTCTCCGCCGCATCTGCCGGCTCATCCGCCAGGTACTCGACCCCCAGCATCGCCGCAACGTATTTCAGATACTGCTGCGCCTTCACCGGCCCATGCAGCGGAAAGCAACTCTTCCCGGCGTACCAGTCCCCGTGAACCCCGCTCGCCCATCCCCAAGCCGCAACCGGCCACTGCTCCACAAAGCTCAGCCCATCGGGGCTCGTCGCACGGAACACCCCCGTCGGCCCCGAACCGCAGTCCTGCACCTTGAAGTCCGTATACGGTCCACGCACGCCCGCCAGGTATAAGTCGCCCTTGAAATGCCAGCCAGCCGGATACGTCACTTCAATAGCCTTCATGTCATGCATCGACGGATCTTTGATCATTGCCTTGTCCGTGTTCGCAGGTGCGGGTGTATCCGCCTTTCCCATGCCTGCAGCGGCGGTCGTCTGCGCCCATGCAACCGCGCCCACTGATGCAGTCGCCAGCAGCACAGCTAAAAGCCTTCTCACGCCATTCAAAGCCAATGTATTCCTCGCTCGCTATCGAGATGCGCCCCAATTTTCTTGATGTTCTGCATGGTTCGCGCTGTGCGCAATGAAAGTGGCTCACGCAGGCCTGCGCTCTCGGATAGAATCCTGTTTGTGATGGACGAGCTCTCGCGTATCGCGACTTTGAATCAGCGCTTCGCAATTTCAGGAATTCTCCAGGTTCTCTCCGGCAACGGGGACCTGCCCAAAGTGTGCATCACGACGCCCGCGGCTGCGGCGGAGATTTACCTGCACGGCGCCCAGGTAACATCATGGCATCCGGCCGGCGCGGACGAGGCGCTCTTTCTCAGCGAGCAATCGCACTGGCAGGACGGCCGCGCCATTCGTGGCGGAATCCCCGTCTGCTTTCCCTGGTTCCGCGCCAAGGTCGACGACCCCAACGCTCCGGCTCATGGGTTCGTCCGTACCAGGGAGTGGCAGCTTGATTCCGTGTCTGCGGAAGCGGACGGCTCTGTAATCGTCGTTTGCTCCACGGAAAGCGATGACTCCACGCGCCGCTGGTGGCCGCACGAGTTTCGCCTGGAGCACCGCGTCACTATCGGCAGAAGTCTGCGCCTCGAGTTAACCGTCACCAACACCGGCTCCGCTCCCCTGCTCTTTGAAGAGGCTCTGCATACATATTTCCGCGTCGGCAACGCGCAGACCGTACGCGTGCGCGGCCTCGATCAGGTCGCGTATCTCGATAACACCGATGGCAATCGCGAGAAGGTACAGCACGGCGATGTCGTGTTCGCCGCGACAACCGACAACGCCTATCTCAACACTTCCAGCGCCGTGGAGTTGATTGATCCCGCCTTCCGCCGCACCATCCGCACGGACAAAGAGCACTCCGCAACCACCGTTGTGTGGAATCCCTGGCAGCAAGGCGCAGCTTCGCTCTCCGACCTTGGCGACGATGAATGGCAGCAGATGGCCTGCGTGGAAGCCAGCAATATACTCAGCGCAGCCGTCTCGCTTGCGCCCGGCCAGCAGCACACTATGCGAGCAACCCTGAGCATCGTTGCGGAATAAGAAAGGCACCAGAGCTACTGGTAAGCACCCGCCTTCTTGAAGTCCCCGCCCTTCACAATGGAAACAGCAGCCGGATCCACGTGCCTCTTGAACGCGGCGCTCACCTGTTCCGCGGTCAACGCGGCCACCGCCGCCTCCAGCTTCGCATCCCACATCAGCGTCCGTCCCCAGCGCTCCCGCTCCATCAGCGTGTACGCAATCGAACTATCCTCGGTGCGCGCCTGCGCTTGTTCATCGAGCCAGGTCTTCTTCGCCTTCTCAACCTCGTCGGCCTTGAACCCGTCTTTCAGCGCGCGCGCCAGTTCGTCGTTGAAGTCCGCCTCCACCTTGGGCATGTTCTGCGGCGCGGCAATGGCCGACCCGGAAAGTTGCGCGCCATCGTCCTTGGTCGGAATCGAGAAGTATGCATTCGCGCCGTAGCTCAGCCCATCCTTGACCCGAATGCGCTCGAACAGCCACGAGTTGGTTGTGCCGCCAAAAACTTCGCCGGCAATGGTCAGCGCCGCATAGTCGGCGTCATCGTCATTCATCTTCATCGGCATGCCCACCAGGAACAGCGCATTCTGTTTATCCGGCGTCTCGATCTTGTCATTGAATTGCGCAATTTTGTCGTACGGGTTGTCAATGCGCTTGTAGCTGCTTGCGCTCTTCCAATCGCCAAACAGTTCTGTGACCAACTTCTTCATCTGCACCGCGTCGAACTGCCCGCTGATCACGATCTCGCCCTCGCCCGCGCCATAAAACTTGCTGTAGAACTGGCGCACATCGTCCAGCGTCACCTTCTTCAGATCCTCGATCTGCTCGTCGATCGTTGGCTCATAGCGTGTGTCGCCTCGCGGATACCGTGCGCTGAAGTGCCGGCTCAGGTCAATAAACGCCAGCGTATTCGGCTCCGTCTTGCCGCTCTCGGCAGCGGCAATGCGCTGCTGGCGAATCTGTTCGAACTCGCTCTCTGGAAACGACGGCTCGCGCAGCAGTTCCCTGGCGAAGCGCAGCGAATCGGCAAGATTCGCCTCCAGCGTGCGAATATTCGCGGATGCCGAGTTCACGTCACCGGACACGCTGATCTGCGCCTTCAACTTGTCGGTCTCATCCTGAATCTGCTGGCGGCTCTTGTTTTTCGTTCCGCGCATCAGCAGCGCCCCGGTCATTGCTCCCGCGGTCGATTTGTCGAACAGCGACTTCTCGTCGCCGAAACGCACGTTGATCGCCGCCACCACGGTTCCGCCGCGCGTCTTCTTGGGCAGCATCACCAGCTTCAAACCGTTGGGCAGCGTGGCGCGAATCACGCGGGCTTCCACATTCTTCGGAGTCGGGTCGAAGACTTCACCCTGCTGAATTGCCGCCCCACCCTTGTAATCCTTGAAGCGCGCCGCATCGTCCGGCGTGGCGGGAATCTCCGCGCGATCGGGAGCAATGGTCGGAATAAATTCGCCCAGCGTGCGGTTCGACGACTTGAGATAAGCCTTGGCCACCCGCGTCACATCGGCCACCGTCACGTTGCTCACTTCGTCGCGATCGAGAAACAGGGCTCGCCAGTCGCCATCGCCCACATATCGGCCCAGCATGATCGCGATCGATTCGGAGTTTGTCAGCGCGAGTTCAATGTTTTTCAGGATGCGCGCCTTGGCCCGATCGACCTCTTCCTGTGTCGGCGGATCGGTTCCGAGACCCTCCACAGTCTTTAAGAGAATCTGCTGCGCTTCGTCGATCGATTGGTCGGGCTTCAGCCGCACAATCGCCATCGCAACACCCGGGTCGTGCTGGTCTCTGGCGCTCATTGTCGCGGCCACTGCCTTCTGCGAATCGACCAGCGCCTTGTAAAGGCGTCCTGTTTGCGGCGCGCCCAGTACCTGCGCCATCACGTTCACAGCCGCCATATCCGGATGCAGTCCGGAGGGCACATGATACGCAGCCATAACCGCCTGAAGGTTCCCCACACGGCGCAGAATCACCGAGCGCTCGCCCTCCTGGGTCGGTTCAACCGTGTAGGGCTGCGCCAGCACGCGCTCCGGCTTCGGAATCGAGCCAATCGTCTCCGCCACCATTGCCAGCGCCTTCGACTCATCGAACTGCCCAGCGATAATCAGGTCCGCATCGTCCGGCTGATAATACTTCGTGTAAAAAACCTTCAGGCTCGAAGCCGGAACGCGTTCCACATCCGTGCGCGCGCCAATCACTGTTTTGCCATAGTTGTGGAAGTTGTACGCCGCCGCCATCACGCGCTCCACCAGGATGTTCGTCGGGTTGTTCTCGCCTGACTCCATTTCATTCCGCACCACCGTCATTTCGGTGCTCAGATCCTTCTGGGTTATCGTCATATTGACCATGCGATCCTGCTCCAGCCCCAGTGCCCATTTCAGATTCTCGTCGCTGGCGTTGACGGTCTCAAAGTACATGGTCTGGTCGAACGACGTTTGCCCGTTGAAGTTTCCTGCCGCGCGGTCAGTCAGCTCCTTGAAAATCTCCCGGCCGTCCGCCGCGCTTTTGAACGTCATGTGCTCCAGCAGGTGCGCCATGCCCGTCTCGCCATAGGCCTCGTTGCGCGAGCCCACCTTGTAAACCACGTTCACCGTAATCTTGGGCTTGGAGTTATCGGGAAACAGCAGCACGTGCAGCCCGTTGGGAAAGGCGTACTCCGTGACTCCCTCAACGGAGGTCACCTTTTGAACGCCCGCCGGCAGCGTCTGAGACAGGCCGGCGGCGGCCAGCATAAAGATCGAGGCAGAAACAGCAATAAGACTCTTCAGACGCATCTCGTCACATCCTTTTAAGATTCAGCGCCAATTATATCTCTCTGAATTACCGGCGCGAGTTATGCCGGCCTATAGGACGAGACAATCAATCCACGCGACTACAATTGAACATGCCGCGGCGTTTCCCGAATCGCCGCCCGCAATGCGGCCATCGAATGCACATGCCCTTCATCTCCAGCTCGAAACCTCGCAATGAAGCTCGCGCCAAAAGGCCGATCGACGGCGCAGGCGGCGAGCTGAGCGGACAGATTCGCGATGGGTCCATTGAGGATCTGCTGGGCAGGCAACCGGCCCGTATCGACGAGGACTCCATTCGCGAGCGCATTCAAGGCAAAGTCGTGATGATTACGGGCGCCGCGGGGTCCATCGGCGCGGAGCTCTGCCGCCAGATCGCGCGATTCGCCCCGCAGGCCATCGTCGGCTTCGATCAGGCCGAGACGCCGCTCTTCCACATTGAAAGAGAGCTGGCCAAAAGCTTCCCCGCGCTTCGATTCCACCCCGAGATCGGAAACATCACGCGACGTGACGACCTCGACCGAATGATGCTGCACTATCGGCCTTCAGTTCTCTTTCACGCTGCGGCCTACAAGCATGTTCACCTCATGGAGAAGCACGTCTTCGCCGCGGTTGAGAATAACGTTTTCGGTACCCGGCACGTTGCCCTGGCCGCAGCCAATCACGGCGTGGAAAACTTTGTTTTGATCTCCACCGACAAAGCGGTGCGTCCGGCCAGCATGATGGGCGCTACCAAGCGCATGGCCGAGCTTGTGATTCGTTCCATGCAGAAGGAGCGCGGCACAAGGTTTATTGCGGTGCGTTTCGGCAACGTCGTGGGTAGCAACGGCAGCGTCGTGCCCATCTTCCAGGAACAAATTGCCGCCGGCGGTCCGGTGACCGTGACCCACCCCGATATGCGCCGCTATTTCATCACCATTCCTGATGCGGCGCAACTGGTGCTGCAAGCGTCTTCGATCGGCAAGGGCGGTGAAATCTTCGCTCTCGACATGGGTGAGCCCGTCCGCATCGTGGATCTCGCCCGGAATCTCATTCTGCTCTCAGGACTGCAGCCCGACCGGGATATCAAGATCGATTTTACGGGAATTCGTCCAGGGGAAAAGTTACACGAGGAATTGAACCTGGAGGATGAGAATCTTCTCGCCACCTGCCACGAAAGGATCAGAAGCTGCGTCCCCGTATACAGTGTAGACTCGCAGCAAATCAATTCATGTTTACGGAGTCTCGAAGAGATGGTGAGCGACCGGAATGTTTCAGGCGTTTTAAGCCTGCTCAAAGCTATGATCCCCGATTACAGCCCAGATTCCGCACTAGTGAAGGCCGAAGGCGCCATAACTGCTGACCCCGTAGATTCGTTATTCATCGGGGGCAGCTCCTGACGGAATTCCGTCCGCGATTCTGTGCGTTGCACGCAATACCATCCCACGCACATCCGTCGGAGAAGCTGCCACGGAGTCAGCAAGAAGCTGCTCTTCCGGCGATCCGTATCCCCACGCCGCGGCTATGCAGCGGATGCTGTTGGCGCGAGCCGCCTGGAAATCATAACTTCGGTCGCCAATCATGATGGCAGATTCCTTGTCGATCGACTGCTCGCGTAGAAGTCTCGCCAGCAGTTCTGCCTTACCGTGATTGGGATACTCCGCCTTGTCGCCGTAAATCGCCGTGAACAGGCCGGTCAATTCAAACAGATCGAGTACCCGAATCGCAAAATGCTGCTGCTTTGAGGTACAAACAAAGAGGCGAAACCCCTGCTCGTGGAGGTCGGCAAGCATCTCCCGCACGCCGGCAAAAACTGAATTGTTTTTCCAGCCTACGCGGTCGTAGCAGGCGCGGTACTCGCGCGCCAACGCGGCCCGATCCTCATCGCTGCCTGCCGGCATCAGTTCAACGGTCCACTCTTCCACCGGCGGCCCTACGAAGCGGTCCAGCGGCCCTCGCCAGTCCAATTCGCGAGCATCAAGCACCTCACTCAGGCAGCCCACAATGCCGGGCTTTGAGTCCGTGAGCGTTCCGTCAAGATCGAAGATGAGCGCCGCCAACTCGACCGGAAGGCTGCTGCTGGACATACCGGAAAACGAAACCCCCGCCAAGCGTACCCTCCGTTGCGTCCAAGCATTCTTTCGAATACCCTCAATGTGAATCGATCAGACAGCGGGCAAATTCATCGAGCCATTTTTGGAACACGCCACGACCCATTTCTTTCATCTCGATCTGCGTTGGCTTTCGCCCAAGTATCGCATTTTTGCAGGCCCAGGAGAATCCCAAGGCCTGCTATTTGAGCCATCATGTCCGCGAAAGCTGCTGTAGGCAGTTCCGTCAGAAATATTTCATATTCGTAAGATCCTCGATCAATCCGGGTCCAGTCGGCTCCCAACCCAGCTTCTTGCGCGTCCACTCGCTCGAGGCCGGCATATCCGTCCCCGCAAAGTGCGCCAGCCACCCAAAGTGTTCACCCGCCTTCTCCGGCGCGATTGAGACCACCGGCACCTTCAACCCCTTGCCAATTGTCTCCGCGATCTCTCGCATCGACACGCCTTCTTCCTGCACCGCGTGATACACCGTCACGCCCTCGCCGGTCTTCTCGACAACCAGCCGGTAAAGGTGCGCCACGTCCTTCAGCGGAGCTGCAGCCCAGCGGTTCCCGCCATCGCCCACATACGCCGAAACGCCCTTCTCTCGGGCCATCTGCGTCACATAAGGCACCAGTCCCTGCTTGCGCGTGTCATGCACCTGCGGCAGCCGCACCACTGCCAAACGCAACCTTCGCTCTGCCGCCACCGCCCGCGCCGCTTTTTCCGGCCGTCGCGGTATCGTCGGCAGGTCCACCGGCGGATCGCTTTCCGTGCGCACATGGCCCGGCCCGCCGCTCGCCAGCCCGGTACCCGAGGTCACCACCAGCAGCTTCCCAGGCTCCATCACCGACCCCAGCGCCTCAATTGCTTTGATCTCGTCCTCGGCGTTCTGCGCGAATTTCGAAAAGTCATGGTTGAAGGCCAGATTAACCACCGCGTCCACGCCGGTCGCTCCGCTGCGCAGGCTGTCCAGGTCCGTAAGGTCCCCGCGATGCACCTCCGCACCGGCCGCCCTCAACTGCTCCTCACCCTCGTCGCTGCGCGTCAACCCACGCACCTGGTGTCCCGCTGTGATCAGTTCCTTCACCAGTTCCGTTCCAATGAAACCCGTAGATCCAGTCACAAATACACGCATCGTCATCTCCTGTCACTGTTAGCGGCGCAGCCCAAGAAGACCGCACCGCGAATTGACATCCACGCCCCCGCCGAATAAAACGGAGACAGTCTCCGCCTAGTGAGATAACCGGAGACTGTCTCCGGTTGCAGAAAATTTCTGCGAACTTGCGTATGCCGAAAAAGAATGTCCCATTACCGCCGCCCTCCCGCAAGCCGCGCATTGACGCGCAGCGCAACCGTGAGCGCATTCTCGAGTTTGCCAAGCAGGTCTTTACCCGTGATGGCGCGGCCGCCAGCCTCGATGAGATCGCTCGCCAGGCCGGCATCGGCCCGGGCACGCTCTACCGCCACTTCCCCACCCGCGACGCCCTCATCGAAGCTGTCTACCGCGCCGAAGTCGAAAAGCTCGCCGCGGCTGGCCCACGCTTCGCCGCCGCCATGCCTCCGCTCGATGCTCTCCGCGCTTGGATGATGCTCTTCATCGATCACGTCGCCGGCAAAATGCTCATCGTTCCCGCAATGGAGACGGTCGCCGGCGGTTCTTCGCGCCTCATCCGGGGCTCCCGAGACCTGATCCGCTCTGCGTTCGCCGCCCTCGCCCAACGCGCCATCGCCAGTGGGGATCTCCGCCCCGACACCGACCCGAACGACCTCGTCCGCGCTCTCGTCGGCATCTTTCACACCGCCTACGAACCCGGCTGGGAGCAAACCGCCCGCCGTGTCGTCGACATCCTCATCGCCGGCTCGCGCCCAACAATCTAGCGCCTTACGCTGGATCCCCGTGCCGAGAACCACACCAGGCATATGAACGGTGTGGCCCGGAGAGTTTGGAATTCCTGATGTTTGATCAGCCGGAATGGTTCTTGTGAGCTGAACCCCTCCGCGTACTCCAGCCGAGCCCGCCACGCTGCACGAAATCGCTGTAACGAAACCCTGCCGCGCGACACTTCTGTTCGGCCAATAGCAAACGTTACTTTAGAGATCGTTTTGGGTAACTTTTTCTTGACAGGAGAATTGGCGTCGGGGTTTACTGCGGGTGCTGTTTCTACGGTTGCTATCCGCGGTGCGGAATCAACCCAACCCTCCACCTCCCCCAACCGCAAACTACAACCGGCAAACTCAAACTCGAACTCGGCATTTCTGCGTCCGCTTCGAGAACGGTGCACGCTCCCAGGCGGCTCTCTGCCAATGAGAGAACCGCTTTCGGCCCACTGTGCGCGAAAACGCTGAAGTGAAGGTGATCAACCTGCCGGAGAAAGATAAGAGGGAAAATGCTATGAGTAACTCCTACGACGATGCTGTCAGCCGACTCGCGTCGCAGTCCGACGCCATCGGACGCCTTGCCCAGGATAGTGGCGGATTCTCCGCCATTGTCGCTGCCTTCGAGGCAAAGGATGCCAGCGCATTCCGCTGGGTCCTGGATCGCCTTGAGATGCTTCCCTATTGCGAATTGATCTGCGAGTGGGTGCGGATCAAGTTCGGCGTACTGCGCTGCCTTGAGGTCTGCGGCCTGCCTGACGAAGAGCTTGGAACCCCCAACCTGCAGCAGTTTGCGCGCGCCATCGTTCAGCTCGCGTCCAATGAAGCGCTGCTGCGCCGAGTCGTGGATGCCGTCGCTTGCGGCGACGGTGACGACTATCACGCTGCTGTCGCCGAACTCAATCTCAATGACTTCTGTTATCTGTTGTGCCATTGGATCTACTCGGTCATCTACTACCGGGTCTGCGAGGTGGTCTGCTCGCCTGCTCGCGTGCTCCCTGGGGATCCCGTGAGCGAAATTCGCGCTGCCGCAAAGGAGATTGCCGGCCTGCTCAAGAATGAGAAGGCCTTCAACGCCATAGGCGAAGCCGCGGCGGCCCTCAACTGCGTGACTCTCCAATCTACGATTAACCAGGCCGGCCTGGCGTCTCAGTGCGGATTTATCTGCCGGCTGATCTGCAGTTGGCGTTACGTATGGGTGTGCCGTGAATTCTGCCAGCTTCGCACTCCGGTTCTCGCCGGGTCATACGGCATTGAGGAGGCACGGAATTTCGCGCTGGCGTCCCGTCAGCTCGGCAGCCAGCCGCGTGCGCTGGCTGACCTGGTAAGCGCCGTGCAAAGTCGGGACGCCAAAGCGTACGCTGCGATCATTGACCGCTACGGACTGGGGCCCTATTGCTACCAGGTATGCGCCTGGGCGTGTTCGGTGACGTGTTTCGAATTCTGCTATTGCGTGTGCCCGGGCAACGCGGACCATCCGTGGTTCACCAACGTCGGAGACTTCAGCATTATCAATCCCGGCACCGACATTGACACCACGACTGGACTGACGCTTCATCCGAAGAACGGCCACGGCGGTCCCAACTTTGCGTTTTACGACAATCTCAGCCTCGGTGGTTTTTGCCCTTATGACGATCCGGCACACCCCAGCGAGGCTATGGCGTACCGCTTCCTTTTCCAGCCCGCTGGAGTGGCCACACCGACGCCGATTGCAAGTAGTTACGTCTATGGCCTGAACGGCGTTTCTGGCGTGAGCCCGGGTTACCGATACACACTGTGGCACGGCAATCCAAACACCCTTCAGAGGATGTGGATCACCGGCACGGGTGTCACCTCACCGACCCCGCCGATCTTCACACCTTCTCCGACGCCTCCCGATCACTACATCGTTCCCGATGCCAATGGCTGGGTTTATGTGGATCAGAACTCTCTCGGCGGCATATTCGACGGCTACCTGATGGGGTTCTCCTCGAATGTGGCGTTCCCTGGCGGCCCTCCAACACCGGGCGTTTCGGCAGGGACAGTGGTCCCGACTGCGAATCAGAACAACGGCGTCAATGCAGCGATCATCTTCCAGGCGACGCGCGTCAGCACCGTTGCCGCCGTCAACGGAGGCGCGGCGCCCGACTACACGAACCAGGTTAGTACGATCCACATCAACAACTGGGAGGAGGTAAACGAATTGAACTTCGCCGAGTTTGCGAACGGCTGCTGCACGCCGATCGATAAAACCCTCTCGGTGGAGTTTACCGTCGATCATGAACAGATGGGAGCGGGCTCCTGGTCGCTGGCTATCAGTAGTTGCGCCACCGTACCCCCGCCCAACCCCCTCATTCAAATTCCACCGCCTCCTACTCCCATCACTGGAGTTACGTTCACCGCAGCGGGCAGAGGCGGCGCAGGGACCATCGTTGAAGACACGAGTGCCTGGTGTAATTGCTCTTACACCGTGACGCTCGCTACGACGCCCGGGCTGACGAATGGCCTGGTCGACCGGTCCGTCGACGATGACTCGCTGACCTTCGCTATCTGCGATCACTCATGCTGAGGATAGCCATGGCCGTTCTCGCGACCTGGCGGGTTACACACCTGCTGGCGAGCGAGGACGGCCCGGCCGACATCATCGTTCGATTCCGTGCCTTGCTGGGCCGGAGCATCCTCGGCAAGCTGATGGACTGCTTCAACTGCCTCAGTCTATGGATTGCGGCTCCGGCAGCGCTATTCGTCACCCGCAAGCCGCTCGACTGGCTCATGACATGGCTCGCCCTCTCCGGCGCCGCCTGCCTGCTCGATCGCCTTGTCAAAGACCCGGTTGCGATTTCTATGATGACGCAACCGAGCGAAGGAGAACTGGGAAATGTGCTGCGGATCGAAACGCTCGGAACTGAAGAACAGTCTGTCGACAGCGGGCACCACGTCGAATCGGCCACCCGCGGGCGCTCAACGCAGGATTGAACCGGTACGCGCAGCGATTGCGCCAAGAGTATATTCGCCGTTGGTGAATGCTTCCGCTCAGGCGCGGATTTCCCTCGCAGGCACAGCGCCGCAAGGATCGTTCGTCGCGCTCTCATACCTGGAGAAAGCACCCGTGCGCGTCCGAGGACTCACCACCGGGCGCACCTACGAATTCTCCGGGTCAAATTCGGTGTGCGAAGTCGATGCGCGAGACGCCTCTGCTCTCTTGAACACGCGTTTCTTTCGGCGGGCTTAGTGGCAGATTCGATTCGCCGGAGTCCAGTCTAGCTTGATTCCGAGGCCGAGCTTGAACCGATCCCGCGCTCCAGCTTTTGCGACAGGAATATGCTTGCCACGCAGAATCCAATGAACAAGTAATAGCCCGGCAGGATCTTCGAAGCATTCGTAGGGATCAGCACCTGTTGGACGTTCGGCACGGCACGCAAGCTCTCCAACGCGCTTCCGATGACGCCGTTAAACGCGACAAAGGACATGAAGATCGCCAGCACCATGACGTCGGCCATGGACCACTTGGATAGCCCGAAAGCCAGCAGCTTCACGAAGCGGTTGGTGCGCAACAGCGCCGGTCGGAAGAGACACGCCCCGAGCGCCAGCATCTTCAACGTCGGGAATACCACGCTAAAAAGGATCACCAGCACGCCAACCACCGTCATCTCCGGCCGGCCCATGTGGATCAGTGTCTGAAACACCTCGAACACGGTCTTGCTGCGGTAGTACAGCGACTGGTCGCGAAACTCGATGGGCGTGCCGAGCAGGGTTGCGTCAATCCTTGTGACGCGAACTTCCACCTCCAGCATCGGGCTTAGCACGCCGCCGGCCAGCATCGCGAGGCAGAACAACATCAGCACCACAACGGCGCCTCGCGAGAGCGTCGGCCTGCCGGCCATCAACAGGATGAATCCGAGCGCCGCGGACGCGAGCACCGTGAGGTAGTAGCGATTCAGCTTCGTGTCCGCTTCCGCGATCTTCTTGCCAAGGGTCTCCTCGCATGCCGCACCACTCGAGCAACCATAGTGCGTCAGGATGGCGTTATACGTGGTCATGTCCGTGTTGCCGAACGTGTTCGCTACCGCATTGGCCACCACGTCGCGAATGGAGTCCCTGAAGCTCTTTTGCGTTTGCGGCTTGGCCAGCTCCGCCATCACCACGTCGGTGTACTCAGGCACATGCGGACGGAGCGATGCGATGATCATGTTCACGAACATCGGGTTGACCCCGCCGGGCTTGCTCGCTGCATTGGGGTTGGGCGACGTCATCTGCGTCTTGATGTTGTCCAGCAGGGCGTACAGCGATCGTTCAACCATGGGCCGGAGACTCTTGCTCTGCCCTTTGAGATCGAGCTTATCGACCTGCGCGTTGAGCATCGGGCCGATGAGGTCGCGCCATTGGTCGGCGCTCAGGATTCCGTAGCGCGCGTTTGTGATCTCAGCCAAATCGGTACGGATGAGACGGCGCGCTGATAGGCCATCAACAGTCTTCCAACTGAACCAGATGGCGGGCAGCAGCAGAATCAGGGCCGCCGCCAAGCGGAAATCGAACGACCGGGAATGCTCGCTCGGTGACGGATTCGTCGGTGTTCCCACGTTGTCCACGATGGTGATAACCAGTATAAAACCGGCTCCGATCCCCGCGCACGAACTCCGCGTTCCAATCGACCCGTTCCAGGGTGCCCGACACGACGTCCCTCTTTGCCGCGTCGATCGTCCGGGAGAAGGGGTCGCATGGCGCAGGAGCGCCGCCGATGGGGTAGATTCGCAAAATCTCGTCGATCAGCTCGAAATAGTGCGGCTCTCCGGTCTCATCTCTCGCGATTAATTTAGCCTAGACCTCACGTACCAAAGTCACGCTATTGAACTGTGCAGCGAGTTTTTTCATTGCTGCATTTTCGCGGACAACTTCACCAGTTTCGTGACTGTGCAAAGCTATCTCTGCGGCGATGGAGCGACCGAGAATTCGCTGATCGATATTGCCAAACGACCCAGGCACGAGGCTTCCCAACCAACCGACCCAAGTCGGGGTATGAGCGTTGCCAACAATGATGCCGGGGCGAAATATGGCGAGGCGGGCAAAACCGGCATTACGCACGGTGTCTTCCTTCATGCCCATGACTCGCGCATAGCGAAACCGGCTGCGCGCTGTGCTTCCTACCGCGGAAAGCAGGCAAAACTGGGCGATTCCGGCGTCATGGCAGCCACGCGCAAAGGCACCGACGACGCCGAGCTCAAGTCGTTGCAATTCTTCTTCGCTCCAGCGCCTCGATCCAGAACCGACACCCACACAGCTCACGGCGCTGGCGGGACCTTGGCTTAAAACTTCGCGGGCAACGGCGGCAGTTCGCTCGGCAAAGTCAGCAGCGCCGGTATCAAGAACGACGTTGCGCACCCGCGATCGCGCCGCAATGGGCTTTCTGGTGACCATCACCACTTCTCGGCATTCCGGAATTGCTAACAGCTCCGCGACCGCTGCACCACCGACTTGCCCGGTACCACCGAGGATAATTGCGTCGAAATTCTGATTCATAAAGAGGAACTCTACTTACGGAAGCATGCGACAGCCCCGTTCATCCCAAGAGGGAAGGATACTTGGTATGGGTTCTGAATTTAGCCAATAAGGCATCTCTTCCTCAATTTGCGCTGGCAGGCTGATGCACTTATTGAGCGCCTTCAGGAGTCACCGAAGACAATCAATCCTCGTAATCGCCGAAGTATCCGTCGAATCGCCAAATCAAGAGCTTGATGGATTATGAGGGGGCCGGCTCCTATTGCGACTTCAAGAGCATCCGAATTCTTTCGGGGTCCCCACAAAATGCCCACAGTGACTGGATGTGAAGCTGGGTCAATCTCTCTATATTATTGATTTTTTGGTGGACGCGGTAGGAATCGAACCTACAACCTGTCGGTTAAGAGCTAGACTCCTGCCTTGCTCAGCAGTGCTCGATATTGCCCTATCTTGCTTGTTTTTAGACTGTTACAGCAACCTGCCCGACGAGGCGGAGTGTAGGGACTGCCCGGCTTTGCCCGCCTTTTTCAAGCATGTTCCCTACAAAAGTCCCTACAGTGCTTTTGAGCATTCTTTCCGCCAGAGGGATCATGACTTGGAAAGCAGGAAGCAAGCTAGCTTGCCGCTGCCAGCTTTCGCGCTGGGCGTCGCGTATCCACCGTTTCCCGGACCCTCACGCGGGGGCTCCGCCCTTCTATGGGCCGTACCGCGATACTCGTCTGCAAATGCAGCCGGTCGGCGTAGCGTAATAGCTTCTCTATGCTCACTTGGGAGATTCGACCCTTGAGCAGGTTACTCACTGACGGCTGGTACTCGTCCAGGATGTCTACAAGCTGCACCTGAGTGTAGCGTTTGGCCCGCACATGCTCAAGGATGGCGGACAGAATCTCCGCCTTGATCTTCCGCGCGCTGGCTTCCGACGCAGAGAAGCCCAAGGCG
>Ga0302326_10008074_pt1 | contig 23288 bp, 20 predicted proteins | sample Palsa_T0_3_FD_202264 | JGI IMG/M metagenome (GOLD analysis project Ga0302326, IMG submission 202264) | Peat permafrost microbial communities from Stordalen Mire near Abisko, Sweden - Palsa_T0_3 | ecosystem: Environmental > Terrestrial > Soil > Palsa > Peat permafrost | place: Sweden: Abisko... | reverse complement strand
GCATCGACGACCCCTGACCGGCTCCCGCTTCCACGTAGACCGCGTGGCCGGCCGAGGTCAGCTCCCGCACCCCGGCCGGCGTGATGGCCACCCGGTACTCGTCATCTTTGACTTCCTTGGGTATGCCGACGATCACCGATCACTCCTCGATGTTGCTCATGACGTGCTTGATCCGGGTGTAGTCCTCGAACCCGTACGACGAGAGGTCCTTGCCGTAGCCCGACCGCTTGAACCCGCCGTGGGGCATCTCGGCCACCAGCGGGATGTGGGTGTTGATCCACACGCAGCCGAAGTCGAGATCCCGCGCCACCCGCATGGCGCGTCCGTGGTCCCGCGTCCACACCGACGAGGCCAGTCCGTACTCCACACCGTTGGCCCACCGCAGGGCCTCGGCCTCGTCACCGAACCTCTGGACGGTGATGACCGGGCCGAAGACCTCGGACTGCACCAGCTCGTCGTCCTGGCGGAGCCCGGCCACCACCGTGGGGGCGTAGCAGAAGCCTCGCTCCCCCACCGGCCTGCCCCCGGTCACGACCGACGCGTGCCCCGGGGCGCGCTCGACGAACCCCGATACCCGCTCGAGCTGGGTCCGGCTGTTGAGGGGGCCGAAATCGGCGCCCTCGACGTCCGTCCCACCCACCACGGTCCCCTCGGCCTGCTCGACCAGTTCGGCCAGGAGCTCGTCGTGCACGCCGGGCCCGGCCAGCACCCGGGTGGCGGCCGTGCAGTCCTGCCCGGCGTTGAAGTAGCCGGCGCCGGCGATCCCGGCCGCGGCCCCCGCCGGATCGGCGTCGTCGAAGACGATGACCGGCGCCTTGCCGCCGAGCTCCAGGTGGACCCGCTTGAGGGTGGGCGCGGCGGCGGCGGCCACCTCCATGCCGGCGCGCACCGATCCGGTCACCGAGACCATGGCCGGGGTCTCGTGGACGACCAGCGCGCGACCGGTGTCCCGGTTCCCGCAGACCACGTTGAAGACGCCCGGGGGTAGGTGCTCGGCCATGATCTCCGCCATCAGCAGGGTGGAGACCGGCGTTGTGTCCGCGGGCTTGAGCACCTGCGTGTTGCCCGCCGCCAGTGCGGGTGCGAACTTCCACACGGCCATCATCATGGGATAGTTCCACGGCGTCACCGCGCCGCACACGCCGATGGGCTCACGCCGGATGAACGAGGTGTGCCCGGCCATGTACTCGCCGGCGGACAGGCCCTGGAGGTGCCGGGCCGCGCCGGCGAAGAAGCGGATCTGATCGACCATCGGGGGGAGCTCCTCGTCCATCGTCAGCTGGAACGGCTTGCCCGTGTTCTCACACTCGGCCCGGACCAACTCCTCTCCCCGGGCCTCGAGGGCGTCGGCGATGCGGTAGAGGGCGAGGCTCCGCTCCGAGGGGGTGGTCCGCCGCCACGAGATGAACGCCTCGGCCGCCACGCGAAGGGCGCGGTCCACGTCGGCCGGGCCCGACACGGGCGCCTCGGCGAACACCTCTCCGGTCGAGGGGTCGACGAGGGGGGCCAGCGGGCCGTCCTGCGCGTCGTGGAAGTCCCCACCGATAAAGTTCCGCAGACGCCGCACGTCGTCCCCTCCTGTGTAGTTGGCTCGGGGTCTACACAATCACAGAACGGGGGCGACCCGACAAGCAATTCCGCAACATATTCAACCTCTCACGCCGAATTCTGGTTGAATGATGGCAGAATGTGAATGAATCCGAAGAGGGGTGAGGAGACGAATGTCCGGGAGGGACCAACCGGCAGGGCCGGGTGGCGCAGAGAGCGAGGGCACCCCGGGCACGCTCGTACTCGACGCCGCCAACCGGGCGATCATTGAGGCGTTGCAGCGCGACGGGCGGCAGCCGTACGGCGCCATCGCCCAGACCGTCGGCCTGTCGGAGGCGGCCGTGCGACGCCGCGTCCAGCGCCTGCGCGAGTCGGGGGTGCTGGACATCGTCGCCGTCACCGACCCCCTGCAGCTCGGCTTCACCCGCCAGGCCATGATCGGCCTCACCGTCGAGGGCGACGTCCGGGTGGTGGCCGACAAGCTGGTCGCCCTACCCGAAGTCGACTACGTCGTGATGTGCGCCGGTTCGTTCGACCTCCTGGCCGAGATCGTCTGTGAGGACGACGATCGCCTGCTGCACGTGCTCAACGACTCGGTACGGTCGATCCCCGGCGTGCGGGCCACCGAGACGTTCCTCTACCTCAAGCTGGCCAAACAAACCTATACATGGGGCACGCGCTGAACGGAGGACCAATGCCGAATTCCGATCCCGACAACTCCAACCTGAGCGACCAGGCCCGTCGCCATCTGTGGATGCACTTCAGCCGCATGGGCTCCTACGCCACCCACCCGGTCCCGGTGGTGGTGCGCGGCGAGGGGGCCTACGTGTGGGACCAGCACGGCAAGCGCTACCTGGACGGCTTGGCGGGCCTGTTCACCTCACAGATCGGGCACGGGCGCACCGAGCTGGCCGAGGCGGGAGCGAAGCAGGCGAGCACGTTGGCCTACTTCCCCCTCTGGACCTACGCGCACCCACGCGCCATAGAGCTGGCCGAGCGCCTGGCCGACTATGCCCCCGGTGACCTCAACCGCGTCTTCTTCACCTCCGGCGGCTCCGAGGCGGTCGAATCGGCCTGGAAGCTGGCGCGCCAGTACTTCCGGATGACCGGCCAACCGCAGCGCACCAAGGTCATCAGCCGCGAGATCGCCTACCACGGGACCTCCATGGGGGCACTGTCGATCACCGGCATACCGGACCTCAAGACCCCCTTCGAGCCTCTGGTCCCGGGCGCGATCAAGGTCCCCAACACCAACTTCTACCGGGCGCCCCTCTTCGCCGACGACGAGGTGGCCTTCGGACGGTGGGCCGCCGACGAGATCGAGCGGGCCATCCTCCGGGAAGGCGCGAACACCGTCGCCGCGGTCTACCTCGAGCCGGTGCAGAACGCCGGCGGGTGCTTCCCACCGCCGCCCGGGTACTTCGAGCGGGTGCGCCAGATCTGCGACCGGCACGGCGCCCTCTTGGTCTCCGACGAGGTGATCTGCGCGTTCGGCCGTCTGGGGCACTGGTTCGGCGCCGACCGCTACGGCTACCAGCCCGACATCATCACGGTGGCCAAGGGGCTCACCTCGGGCTACGCGCCGCTGGGGGCCATGATCGCCACCGACCGGTTGATGGAGCCCTTCTTGCGGGAGGGCGCTTCCTTCCTGCACGGCTTCACCTTCGCCGGCCACCCGGTCAGCTGCGCCGTCGCCCTCGCCAACCTCGACGTGATTGAGGGCGAGAAGATCCTGGACCACGTGCGGGCGACCGAAGGGGCCTTCCGCTCCGGCCTCGAAAGCCTCTACGACCTGCCGATCGTCGGCGACGTGCGCGGCGCAGGGTTCTTCTACGGCATCGAGTTGGTCAAGGACAAAGAGACGCGCCTGTCGTTCGACGACGAGGAGTCCGAGCGACTGCTGCGGGGCTACCTCTCCGGCGCGCTGTTCGAGGCCGGTCTCATCTGCCGCGCCGACGACCGCGGCGACCCCGTCGTGCAGCTCTCGCCCCCGCTCATCTGCGGCCAGGAGGAGATCGACCTCATGGTCTCCACGCTGCGCGAGGTGCTGACCGAGGCGTGGTACCGGGTGTAGGCGCCCCAGAGCGAGCGTCGTCGGACTACCGGCGCCTCTCGCTTTGGTGGGACGACATCTCCACCCCCCTGGCGCGGCGACCACCGCTCGCCGGCGACCTGGCGGTCGACGTCTGCGTCGTCGGGGCCGGATTCACCGGTCTGTGGTCGGCCTACGCCCTGGCCCGCGCCGACCCCTCGCTCCGCATCGCCGTGGTGGAGCGCGAGGTGGCCGGGTTCGGAGCCTCGGGACGCAACGGCGGCTGGTGCTCCGCGCTGTTCGCCGCCTCGGACGCCGCGCTCTGCCGGCGCTACGGCATGGACGCCATGCGCCGGATGCGCCGGGAAATGCAGGGCACCGTCGACGTGGTCGGCGCGGCGGCCACGGAGGAGGGGATCGACTGCCACTTCGCCAAGGGAGGCACGCTCCGCGTGGCCCGCACCGGCGTCCAGCGGGCCCGGGCCCTGGCCGAGGTGGCCGAGGCCCGGTCCCTGGGCTCCGGCGAGGACGACCTGCGCTGGCTCGATCGCCGAGAGGCCGAGACGGTGATCGGCATGGACGGGGTCGCCGGCGCCACCTTCACGCCGCACTGCGCCGCCCTACAGCCGGCCCTCCTGGCCCGCGGCCTGGCCGAGGCCGTCGAACGCCGCGGCGTAACCCTCTACGAGCGGACCACGGTGACCGGCATCGTCCCGGGCGGCCGGCAGGCCGCTCCCCTCGTCCACACCACTTCCGGCGTGATCCGGGCGGACGTGGTCGTCCGCGCCGTCGAGGCGTGGACGCCGACCTTGCCGGGCGAAAAGCGCACGCTGGCGCCGGTCTACTCGCTCATGGTGGCCACGGAGCCCCTGAGCGCCGGGTTCTGGGAGTCGGCAGGGCTGCGGTGCCGTGCGACGTTCTCCGACTACCGGCACATGATCGTCTACGGGCAGCGCACGGCCGACGACCGCATCGCCTTCGGCGGTCGGGGTGCTCCGTACCACTTCGGCTCCGCCGTGCGCCCCTCGTTCGACGGCGTGCCCGCGGTGCACAAGGTCTTGCGCGCCACGCTCGTCGACCTCTTCCCCGCGCTCTCCTCCGCCCGCTTCACCCACGCCTGGGGCGGGCCGTTGGGGATCCCGCGGGACTGGCACTCCTCGGTCGGCTTCGATCGCCACCGCGGCATCGCCTGGGCCGGGGGCTACGTGGGCGACGGGGTGGCCACCGCCAACCTGGCCGGCCGGACGCTGGCCGACCTCATCACCGGGTCCGACACGGAGCTGACCCGGCTGCCCTGGGTCAATCACCGATCACCGCCCTGGGAGCCCGAACCCCTGCGCTGGCTGGGCGTCAACGCCGGGCTGTGGACCATGAAGCTGGCCGACCGCGCCGAGCAACGCCGGGGCCGGCCCAGCGGCCTGGCCGCCCGTATGGAGCGCCTGCTCGGGCAGTGACCGATCAGGCTGCCGGCGATCAGGCTGCCGGCGCCCCGAGCTCGACCAGCCGCCAGAGCGCAGTGAGGCGCAGATGCGCGGCACACGCGTCGGCCACGCGGTCGATCTGGCGCTCCCGCGCCTCGGCGAACGACGCGCCCGAGGGCTGCCAGGTCCTCCCCCGGGCGTGCGCCACACCGCGCAGGAACTCCCCCCTGAAGGCGTCCTCCTCGAAGAGGGCGTGCAGCGTCGTGCCGTACACCCCGCCGCCATCACGGGCGCTCTCGATGCTTTCCCCGTCGCCACCCCGCTCGCACGAGAGCCACCGCTCCCACCCGGCCCGCGGCTCGGTCCGGCCGTGGCGGATCTCGTAGCCGGTGACGGCGGAGCCCTCCGGGCTGTATCCCGTCCGTACCTGCGTCGTCTTCATGGCCATGAACCGGGTGACCACCGGCAACCAGTCCAGCCCCGGCACCGACGGCACGGAGGACTCGACCGCGTCGGGATCCTCTATGGCGCGCCCCAGCATCTGGAAGCCACCGCACACCCCGAGCACCACCGGTGGCGAGGGCCCGGCCCGGCGGGCCTCGAGCGCCTCGAGGAGGCCGCCGGCCCGCAGCCACTCCAGATCGGACACGGTCGACTTGGTCCCGGGGAGCACCACCAGGTCGGGATCGCCGAACTCCGAGGGGTGGTCGACGAAGCGGACCGCCACTCCGGGCTCGACGACGAGAGGATCGAAGTCGGTGAAGTTGGACAGTCGAGGCAGGCGGAGCACCACCACGTCGAGCCGCCCCGCGCCGGGGGCGGGCGGCTCGGGGCGGGCGTCGAGCATCCGGTGCAGGGAGTCCTCGGCATCGAGCACCAGACCGGGAAGGTAGGGCAGGACACCCAGTGTGGGGACACCGCAGCGGGCCTCCAGCTGGTCCATGGCGTCGCCGAGCAGTTCGGGGTCGCCCCGGAACCCGTTGATGATGAAACCCTTGACGCACCGGCGCAGGTCCTCGGGCAACAGCGCCACCGTGCCGTAGAGGTGGGCGAACACGCCGCCCCGATGGATATCGCCCACCACCACCGCGGGTATGCCGGCGCGGGCGGCCAGGCCCAGGTTCACGAGGTCGTAGTCGAGCAGGTTGATCTCGGCCGGGCTGCCGGCGCCCTCGCAGATCACCACCTCGAACCTCGAGCGGAGCTCGGCCAGCGCTCGGTCGACGACGTCGACCAGGCCCGCCTTGGCCTTCTGGTAGTCCGCCGCCGGCTGGGTCGCAAGCGGCCGGCCCATGACGATGACCTGCGAGGTGCGGTCGCTGGTGGGCTTGAGGAGGACCGGGTTCATGGCCGCCTCGGGCGGGGCGCCGGCGGCCACGGCCTGCAGCCACTGCGCCCGGCCGATCTCGGCACCGGCGCTCGTCACCACGGAGTTCAACGACATGTTCTGGCCCTTGAAGGGCGCCACCGAAACCCCTTCACGGGCGAGCAGCCGGCAGAGACCGGCCACCACGGTCGACTTGCCCGCGTCCGAGGTGGTCCCGCACACCATCAGCGCGCCGCCCCGCCGTGTGGCGCCGTCCCGCGATCTCACTGTACGAGGACGGCTGGCGGCGACGCGTGCACGACGACCTGTTCTACAACACCGACGGCGGAGAGGCTCGTCGGCGTTCGGTCACACCGTCGGTTCTCACCGTTCTCACAGTTCTCAGAGTGTTCACGAACTTCCCCTTGACGTCCGACGCCGCACCCAACAAGGTGACAGCGTTCGGTCGCGCTGTGAGCGACGTGGTGAGGCGAGGAAAAGGGAGGCACCGTGGCAGTCGCGGAGGATGTAGAAGAGCTCGCAGTCATTCACGACCCCCATGCCGAAGACGCGCTCCACGTCGAGCAGCACGGCATCGACTACATCCCCGAGAGCGAGCGCTGGGCCACACCCAAGGACATCTTCGGGATGTGGGCCGGGGCGAGCGTGCAGATCGAGTACTTCATTTACGGCTGCATCCTGATGACCTTCGGGTTCACCTTCTACCAGGCGCTCTCGCTCATCATCATCGGCAACCTGTCCTACTTCCTCCTCGGCCTGGCGTCGTTGCAGGGGCCGCAGACCGGCACCACGGTCTTCGCCATCAACCGCGCCGCCTACGGGCCCAACGGTGGGCGGCCCATCTCCTTCTTCAACTGGATCACCCAGATCGGCTTCGAGGTCGAGGGGCTCATCCTGATCGTCGGGGCCGGGTTGGTGCTGATGATCAAGGCGGGGTTCGCCCCGGCCGACCCGGCGAAGGTCATCCTGGTCATCGTCGCCGTACTCATCCAGGGGATCCTGCCGTTCCTCGGCCACGCCGCCATCGTCAAGTCGCTGCGGGCCCTCATCATCCCCTTCGTCATCCTCTTCGCTGTCCTGCTTGGCTTCGCCATACCCCACGCCAACCTGCACGGCGTGCCACACGGGGCCGACTGGCAGACCTACATGGAGGGGTTGGCCTTCACCATCGCCTTGAGCGGACTGGGATGGGCCGAGTGCGGCAACGACTACACACGGTACTGTCCCCGGGAGACGTCCAAGAAGGGCATCGTCGGATGGGTCTTCCTGGGGACCGCCATTCCCGAGATCCTCATCATGACCCTCGGGGCGGTCGTCGGGACCTTCATCTTCAAGATCGGCAACAACGCCGACGGCTTCCTGCCCTTTGCCCACCAGAGCGCTATCCCCGCCTGGTTCGTTGTGGTTTTCCTGATCTTCGCCGTGGTGCAGCTCTTCGCCATCAACAGCCTGGACATGTACTCCTCTGGCGTCACTCTGCAGGCCCTCGGCCTGCCGGTCAAGCGCTACCAGGCCGTGCTGGTCGACTGCGTCATCGCGCTGGGGGTCACCATGTACGCCATCTTCAGCTCGTCGTTCACCGAGTACCTGTCGGACTTCGTGGACGTGGTGATCGTCTGGATCGCCCCCTGGTTCGCCATCTTCATCACCGACTGGATACTCCGCCGGTACCGCTACGTCCCGGGCGAGCTGCAGAAGACCGGACGGGACAGCCTGTACTGGCGCCATGGCGGCGTCTTCTGGCCCGCCCTCATCGCCCAGGTGGTCGGCATGTTCGCCGCCATCGAGGCCCTATCGGCGACGTTCCATCTTCCTGACTGGCTCAACGAGGTCACGTACCATACCGAGGACGCCTTCCACTACGGCGCCGACTTCAGCATCTTCTTCGGCATGGCCGTCGGCGCGCTGGTCTACCTGGCCCTGGCCTTCCGTACCGTGCGCAAGGAAGCCGACGAGCAGGACGTGCTCCTCAAGGCCGAAGGGCTCCTCTAGCGCGCCCCTAGTCCCAGATCTCGACCAGCTGGCCGTCGGGCCCGGGACCGAAGAGGGGCATCGACCCGAGGGAGCGGACCAGGTGGGCATCGGTCCCCAGGGCGCTGCGCCAACCCGATCCCTCGGTCATCAACGTTCCGATCACCACCGGTTCGGCCCCCGTGCGCCGGACGAGACGCAGCGCCGCCAGGGTGGAGGCGCCGGTGGAGATGACATCGTCGACCACCGCCACCCGGCGACCCCTGACGGCGGAGACCCGGGCCGGGTCCATGCGCAGCCGTTGCGCGGCGTCGGTCGTGATGGAGGTGACGGGCTCCGACCAGGTCTCGCCCAGATGGATCTTGGGCGTCTTGTGCAAGATGAGGTAGTCGTCGAGGCCCAGGGCGCGGCTGGCCTCGATGGCCACCGGGATGCCCATGGTGGCGACCGAGACCACGATCTCGGGGTCGGCGGGGCGCATGAGGTCGGCCAGCTCACGCCCCGCCACTTCCGCAAAGGCCACCCCGAGATCCACGGAGATGAGGAGGGCGATGGTCAGCTCGTCGGAGAGGTCCACCAGCGGCAGCTCGACCGCCTGGCTCCCGACGGTGGTGGCGTAGGTACGATCGGCGGCCATGCCCATGACTCTCGCCGGAGCGCCCGATGTCCGCAAATGAGCCGCTCACCGACGATGTGGCCCGTGCCTACCTGACCGTCGCGCTGGAGGAGGCCCGGACCGGCCTGGACGAGGGTGGCATACCGATCGGCGCCGCGCTGTTCCGACGCGACGGGACCCTGCTCGGCCGGGGGCGCAACCGGAGGGTCCAAGATGGGGACCCCTCGACCCACGCCGAGACCGCCGCCTTCCGGAACGCCGGACGCCGGCGGCACTACGCCGACTGCGTCATGGTGACCACGCTCTCCCCGTGCTGGTACTGCAGCGGCCTGGTCCGCCAGTTCGGGATCGGTGCGCTGGTCATCGGTGAGTCGGAGAACCTCCACGGCGGCCACGACTGGCTGGCCGAGCACGGGACCGAGGTCCTCGTCCTCGACGACCCGGCGTGTCGGGAGCTGTTGGGGACGTTCATCGCCGAGCACCCCGAGCTCTGGCACGAGGACATCGGCCTCTGACCGCCCGGCGGGCTCTGACCACCGGGCTCAGTTCGGTGGGCCGAAGAGCCGGTCCCCCGCGTCGCCCAGACCGGGCACGATGTAGCCCGCCCCGTCGAGCTCGGGGTCCACCGCGGCGCAGAACAGCCGCACCGCGGCGTGTGCGGCCACGAAGGCCTCGATGCCGTACCTCGAGGCGATGATGCACAGGACCATCACCTCCCGGGCGCCGCGTCCGGTCACCATGTCGCACACCTGCACGAGTGAGCCTCCGGTGGCCAGCATCGGATCGCACACGATGACCCGCCGGCCGCGCAGATCCGCCGGGAGCCGGTTGAGGTAGACCTCCGACTGCAACGTCACCTCGTCGCGCCGCAGACCGACGTGGGCGACCTCGGTCAACGGCACGACCTCTTGAATGGCCTGGACCATTCCCAGGCCGGCCCGGAGCACCGGTACCACCAGGATCTCCTCGCTCACCCGGCGGGCCGGCGCGCCCTCGGCGACGGGCGTGTCGACGGTGACCTCGACCGTGCCCAGATCGCGCAGCGCCTCGTAGGTCAAGAACCGGGTGATCTCCGCCACCAGCCGGCGAAACGAGTCCCGGTCGGTGCGCCGGTCGCGCAGCGCCGCCACCCGGTGGGCCAGGATCGGATGCTCCACCACGGTGAGCGAGGGGACACCCTCACCCCCGGTCACGAGCCGCCTCCTGCGCCGCCACGACGAGGTCCGACAGCACGCGCCGCAGCTCCAGTGTCGCCCGGTCGGCGCGGGTGTGGACCTCGGCGCCCGGTGCCAGCGGCAGGACCAGCTCGGAGAACGCCTCTTGAATCCGCAGGTCCTCCCGCAGCACCGCCGTTTCGAACTCGACGGCGTCGGCCAGGCGCGCCGCGTCTCCGGAGAGGTCGTCTCGCCACAGCGTGGTGTAGAGGCGGCACGAGTCCGCCGACTCGGGCTGGATGAAGAACCCGATCACGTTGGACCCGCCGGCGTCGAGGAAGTCGATCCGCAGCCGGAGGTGGAACGGTGCACTGAGCCGGTACGCCAGCCGGCGGGTCTGCAGCAACGGTCGCACGCCCGCCGCCACGCCCGGGTCCTCCCGATTGGCGAACGAATGCTCGAAGGACACGGTGAAGGACCACCCGTCGCGGGTGGCGGCATACTGCGCCACCTCCACCTCCTCCGTCGCGCCGAAGGTCCCGGTGTGGACGAAGGGGAAGTGCGCCACATCGAGGAAGTTGTCGGCCAACAGCCCGGCCGAGGCGCGCGCCACGATCGTGGGGAGCTCCCCCGCCGCGAACGACGGGTCATCGGCTTCGGGTATCGAACCGAGCGGCGCGATCGGGTCCTCGGGAGCCAGGAACACGATGCCGTGGGCCTCGACCAGCCCGGCGGGAGGGGAGAGCCGGGCGGCGGGAGGCAACGGCGCCCGGGGACCGAGGGCGGGGATCTCCACGCAGGCGCCGGCGGCGTCGAAACGCCAACCGTGATAGGCGCACCGCAGCACGCCCGCCTGGCAGTGCCCGAGCGACAGGGGCGTCCGGCGATGGGGGCAGCGGTCCGTGAAGGCCACGATGCGCCCGTCGGCCCGGTAGAGCACCCAGGGCTCGCCCAGGAGCATGACCCTCCGGGGCTGCTCGTTCACCTCGGACGGCCGGGCCACCGGATGCCAGCATCTCCGCAGCGCGGGATCGACGTTGGAGAGCAGGCGGTCCATGGCGATCCACCCTGGTGCGCCGTGCTCGCCGCCGTCAAGAACGCCGTCGCGGCCCGGTCAGCGGAAGTCCCGGCTGGCCGGCACGGACGTCCCCACCGACAGCGCCTCCACCCGCTCGGCCGTCAGGTTGACCGTGCCCTGGGCCAGCTGGAGCCGACCCCGGATGAGGAGCACGGGCGAGTGGCGGGCCACCGGCTTCCAGCGCGCCCAGGCCCCGCGCGAGAAGACCACGTTCACATGGCCGGTCTCGTCCTCGAGGTTGACGAAGACGGCGCCGCCCGCCGTCTCGGGATGCTGCCGGTGCGTCACCACGCCGGCCACCGACACCCGGTCCCCATCGGTGCAGGCGGGCAGATCACGGGCCACCATCACGCCCATGGCCTCGAGTCGCTCCCGGGCCAGGTGCATGGCGGTCCGTTCGGGCGCGAGCCCCAAGGCCCACAGGTCGTCGCCCACGGAGTCGTACAGGGTCGGCTCGGGCAGGGGTGGCGCCTCGGTGCCCACCACGATCCCGGGCAACCGGTCCGGGGTCCCCTGCGCGGCCGCGCCGGCCGCCCACACCAAGCGGCGGCGGGAGGCGGCAGTGGGCCGCTCCTCGGTATCGAGCGCGCCCGCCGCGGCCAACGTCTCGAGCTGTGCCCGTGACACCCCGGCCCGGCGCACCAGGTCCTCACCCCCGGCCCAGGGCCGTCCGGCCACGATCCGCTCGGCCGTCGTCTCCCCCACGCCGCGCACCGAGGCCAGCCCCAACCGCAGCGCCGGGGCCGCCGCCGGGGCCGCCGCCCCCGCCGCCGCCCCGGCCTCCAGTGAGGCCCCCACCTCCGACCGGTCGACGTGGGGGCGCCGCACCGTCACCCCGTGACGCCGGGCGTCGGCCACCAGGGACTGGGGGGACCAGAAGCCCATGGGTTGGGAGTTGAGCAGGCCGGCGGTGAAGGCCGCCGGGTAGTGGAGCTTGAGCCAGCTCGAGCAGTACACGAGGTGCGCGAACGACACCGAGTGTGACTCGGGGAACCCGAAGTTGGCGAAGGCGGCCAGGGCGGCGAAGATCTGATCGGCCACCGCGCCCACCACTCCCCGCCTGGCCATGCCCTCGTAGAAACGGGCCCGCAGCCGCTCCATCCGCGCCGCCGAGCGCTTGGCGGCCATGGCCTGGCGCAGCTCGTCGGCCTCCGCCGCACTGAAACCGGCCACCGCCACCGCCATCTCCATCAGCTGCTCCTGGAACAGGGGCACACCGAGTGTCCGCTTCAAAATGGGCTCGAGCAGCGGGTGCAGGTAGGTGGGCTCCTCCTCGCCCCGGCGCCGGCGGATGTAGGGGTTGACGGCGTGGCCCTGAATGGGACCGGGCCGGATGAGGGCCACCTCGATCGCCAGGTCGTAGAAGTTCCGCGGTTGGACCCGGGGCAGGGTCCCCATCTGGGCCCGGCTCTCGACCTGGAAGACCCCGACGGTGTCGGCCCGGCACAAGAGGTCGTAGACCTCGGGCTCCTGGGGCAACTGGGCCAGATCGACCGTGACCCCGTAGAAGGAGCGCACCAGGTCGACCATGCGGTGGAGCGCCTCGAGCATGCCCAGCCCGAGCAGGTCGAACTTCACCAGCCCGATGGCGGCACAGTCGTCCTTGTCCCACTGCAGCACGGTGCGCCCGGGCATGCGTCCCCACTCCACGGGGCAGACCTGGGTGACCGGGCGGTCGCACAGCACCATGCCCGCCGAGTGGATGCCCAGGTGGCGCGGGCGATCGAGCACCTCGGCGGCCATCTGGGCCACCAGGGGTGGGATCACCTCGCCCCCACCGTCGACCGCCGCCCCCACGGCCTGCACGGCGTCCGCCCCCCGGTTGACCCGGTCGATCCCCGCCGCCCACCCGTCCACCTGCTCGGGGGTGAACCCGAAGGCCTTGCCCACATCGCGCACGGCCGAGCGGGGGCGATACGTGATGACGTTGGCCACCTGCGCGGCGTGGCGGCGCCCGTACCGCTCGTAGACATACTGGATGACCTCCTCGCGCCGGCTCGATTCGATGTCCACGTCGATGTCCGGCGGGCCGTCCCGGGCCGGGGACAGGAAGCGCTCGAAGAGGAGGCCGAGGTCGACGGCGTCGACGTTGGTGACACCGAGGGCGTAACAGACGGCCGAGTTCGCCGCCGAGCCCCTGCCCTGGCAGTAGATGTTCAGCTGGCGACAGACCCGGGCGATGTCCCAGACGACCAGGAAGTAGCCGGCGAACCCCAGCTCGCCGATGACCTCGAGCTCGTGCGCAATCTGGGACCACGCCCCGGGCACCCGCTCGTCGTCGGGCGGGCCGTAGCGCTCGAGCGCTCCCTGGGTCACCAGTTGACGCAGGTAGCCCTGTTCGTCCGAACCCTGCGGGACCGGGAAGTCGGGCAGCCGGGGGGCCACCAGGCGCAGGTCGAAGGCGCAGGCCCGTCCCAGCTCGGCCGCCCGCTCGACCACTCCGGGCCACCGGGCGAAGCGCCGGAGCTGCTCACCCGCCCCGCGCAGACAGGCCGACGGGGCCGAGGGGAGCCAGCCCTCCAGCTCGGCCAGCGGACGCCGGGCCCGGATGGCGGCCAGGGTGGCGGCGAGACGGAACCCGCCCGGCGTGGCGTAGTGCACGTTGTTGGTGGCGACGGCGTCGAGCCCCCACTCAGCGGCCAGGAGGGCCAGGGCGTCGTTGCGGGCCGTGTCGAGCGGGTCCCCGTGGTCCCACAGCTCGACCGCCACATTGGGCCGCCCGAACGCCTCCACCAGTCGCCCCACCTCCCGGGAGGCCGCCCGGGGCCCCGCCTCCATCAGGGCGGCGGCCACCGGCCCCTTCCGGCAACCGGTGAGCACCAGCCAATGGTCCTGTGCCGCCGCGGCCAGGGCGTCGAGGGTGAAGAGGGGGCGCCCCTTCTCCCCACCCTCGAGATGGGCCTCGGCCACGACGGTGGAGAGCCGGGCATAGCCCTCGGGATCACGGGCCAGCACGACGAGGTGGGCCCCGCGCGGGTCGGGCTCACCCGTGCGGGGCCCGGCCGGCGAAAGTGTCACCTCGGTCCCGAAGACGGTCGGCAGACCACAGGCTCGGGCCGCCTCGGCAAACCGCACCACGCCGTAGAAGCCGTGATGGTCGGTCAGGGCCAGCGCGGCCAGCTTCAACCGGTGGGCCTCGGCCACCAGCTCTTCGGGATCGCTGCTGCCATCGAGAAAGCTGAAGCCCGAGTGGGCGTGCAGCTCGGCGTAGGTCTCAGTCATAGAGCGCCTCGATCCACCACTGCGCCCGCTCGGCGCAGAGCAGTCGAGCCACCCCGTCGGCCGTCACCACCTGCACCCGGGCCCGACGCCGGCGCGTCGACCACCAACGCTCGGTCACCGGCCACGGGCCGGCCCACGCCGTGATGGCCTGCCAGGGGCCGCCCCCGACCGACAGCCGGGCCGGCTCACCGTTGAGCAGCCCCCGCCCGCTCACCCCGCACGCCGCCCCGGCGTCGTCGATCACCTCGACCCGCCGGGGCGACCGGAGCACCTCGGTGGGGGAAGGGGGTGGCAACCGTCCGGGCCAGGGCGCGCTGCTCACCCCGGCGGTCCCGGCCTCCGGGCTTCCCCACGGAACCATCGCCGCCTGTTCCGCCGGGTCGCGCCCTCCTCGGATCCGCCCCAACAGCACGGCCTCGACGCCCAACCTGCCCTGCACCCGGGCGAAGGAGAGGGCGGCCCGCCTGTCCCCGGCCGATGCCCCGCCGAAGAAACCCGGTTGGGTGGGCAGCGGCTCGGACCCTCGGTCGGGGTCCTCACCACGGGCGACGCGCAGGCGCCGTTCAATGGATCGGTCACGGATGCCCGCCAGCTCACCGCTCTCGCCCCGGGCCACCAGGTGGGCTGCGGCGGCGTCGGCCCCGAAGCGATCCGAGACATGCGGTGACGGCAGGGCGGCGAACTGCCCCAGCGTGGTGACACCGAGGCGCTGCAGGGTGACGGCCAACTCGGGCCGGGCCAGGGTGGCCACCGACCAGGGTGCCAGGAACTGGCGCACCTCCCCGGCCGGGACGATCAGCTGGGCCCGGGCGGCCAGAACCGCAGCGAACAGCCCGTCGGCCACCCCGACGTGGACGTCCTCCCCCACGGCCTCGACCAGGCGGGACACAACCATCTCCTCTCCGCCGAAGAAGCGGGCCGGCCCGCGTGCGGGCAGGGCACAGACCCCGAGCCGGATGGGATGAGCCCAGGGACACAGCTCTCCGGTGCGGGCGACCACGTGCACGAAGCGCCGTGCTTCCTCTCCGCGTGCCCCTTCTTGCTGAAGTTCGGGACACCAGACGACCACCAACCGTTCCAGTTCCATCGCCTCACTCAGGCCGCCTCGGGCCCGGGCTCGGGCCCGGGCCCCGCCACCGCCACCGCCCCCGAGCCGGCGGGAAGCCAGAACGAGCGCTCCATGGCCCGGCCGGCCGACCGCCGTCCACCCACCCGGACCTGGGCCCGCCGGCCCTGCAGGTGCCCGTGCCCCCGGCCGATCCCTTCCCACTCGATCGCCCCCACCGACAGGGCCAGGTCACCCCCTTCGGGCCAGTCGCCGACGTGCTCGACGAGCACCACCAGCGCGGCCTGGCGCTCCCGGGCCCGCGCGCTCAGGTGCCGGGCCGCCGTCTGGCGGGCCCGGCCGGGCGGGCGCACCAGGACGACGTCGACGCCGGGCAGCAGATCTCCCGCCGCGCCGGCCCACCCGCTACCCGGATGCGGCACGAAGACCACCCGACGCAGGTCGATGCCGAGCTCGGCTGCCGCCACCACCCCGGGGTCGGAGAGGCCGACCGCGGCACACCAGCTCCCGGCCTGCGACGCCGCCGCCAGCAGAGCCAGTGCCAGCGTGGTCGCACCATGGCCGGGCAGACCCGCCACCGTGGTCGTGGTCCCTCGCCGCAGCGCCCCATCGGGGAAGAGGGGGGCCAGCGGCACCGGCACCGGCAACAGGCGGCCGGCCACCGGCGTGGTCGGTCGGACCTGGTCGGCCAGCCCGACCGGTACCTTCCGTGGAGTGAAAGCGAACATACGTTCGTACTCTACAGAGAAGACCCCGGCCCTCGTCCAGTCGACCCCATCACGGCCGACATCGGCCCTCGTCTAGAGCTTCTAGAGCTACCGGGCGACGTTGGCCGCCGTGGTGGGGCTCACGTCCATGCGCTCCCACTGGTCGCGCCGGGCCTCGGTCAGCTCGAGCATGGCGCTGACGCTCTCGGGGGTCACGTCGGAGATCTGCATGTCGAAGCTCTCCACGCCGCGGCGTATCTCGAGGACCTCGGCGCCGTCGGGACCCCCGCTGTACTGGTAGGGGGCATCCTTGGGGACGAAGAAGCCGTCCCCGGCGCGCAGGGTCTGGCGCCCCATGACCGCCGTGCCGCTGAGCACGTAGTAGAGACAGTCGGCATCGTGGGTGTGGCGCGGCAGCGGGAAGCCCGGCTTGAGCCATATGGTCACGAGGCTGAACCCACCTTCGGCTTCGCTCTGGCGCAGCACCACCTTGGTCTGGGCCCCCGTCCCCATACCCGCCACGAAGCACGCGGTCATGGCCGCCGCCGTATCGGGCGACATCTCGGGGGCCGACATGAAATCGGTGTCCTCGAGGTTCACCGCGTCCTTGGCTCGAAACAGCGAGATGCCCCGCTTCGTGGGCCGCTTCGTCCCCATGCCTTCGTAGGGTACACGGCTGGCTCAGCGAGGGCGCCTCCGCAGCGACGGCTGGGCGATGGCGGCGGGAACCCACCCGACGTCGGCGGCGTTCAGGTCGACCCCGGGGGGGACGATCTCGTCGATCCGGTCGAGCACGTCGCGGCCGAGGCGGAGCTCGAGCGCGGGAAGCTGTGACTCGAGGTGCTCCATGGTGCGCGGACCGATGATCGGCGCGCTGACGGCCGGATGCTCCAGCACGAAACCCAGGGCCAGTTGGATGAGCGTCAACCCGGCCGCCTGGGCCAGCTCGTTCAACGCGGTGACCGCCTGGAGCTTCTGCTGATTACCGGGCAGCGTCATGTCGTAGTGGCCCGGCACCATGGCCGATCGCCGGCTGGTGTTCCCCCGGCCCACGCCGAACGCCCCCGAGAGCCACCCCCCGGCGAGGGGGCTCCACGGCAGCACCCCCATGTCGTACTTCTGGCACACCGGCAGCACGTCCTTCTCGATCCCGCGCACCAGAATTGAGTAGGGCGGTTGTTCGGTGACGAACCGCTCGCGGGCGCGACGCTGCGCCACCCACTGCGCCTCGACGATCTCATGGGCGGGAAAGGTCGAGCTGCCGAAGTAGCGGATCTTGCCGATCCGCACCAGGTCGGTCAGCACGCCCAGCGTCTCGTCGATGTCGGTCTCCGGCGACGGTCGGTGGATCTGGTAGAGGTCGATGTAGTCGGTTCCCAACCGGCGCAGGCTGTTCTCGCAGCTGGCCATGATCCAGCGCCGCGAGTTCCCCTGCGCGTTGGGGTCCTTCCCCATGACGCCGTGGACCTTGGTGGCCAGGACGATCTTCTCCCGATCCCTCTGCGCCAGCGCCTTGCCGACGATCTCCTCGGATTCGCCGAAGGAGTAGACATCGGCCGTGTCGATGATGTTGATCCCGGCGTCGAGGGCTCGGTGGATGATGCGGACGGCCTCGTCGTGGTCCGAGGTTCCCCAGGCTCCGAACATCATGGCGCCCAGACAGAGCGGGCTTACCTTTACACCGGTGCGGCCGAGCGTGCGGTACTCCATGCGGCGATGGTAGCCACTGCATTCCCGCGAAGACGGGCGCCCCTGGCTCAGTTCAACCGACGCGCCGACGCATCGGCAGCCGCCAGCAAGAGGACGGTCTCATTGGTGCGGGCGTGGCAGCGGAGCGCCGCCTCGGTGAGCTTCAGTGCGTGTGCGTTCCCGGACTCGAGGGCCCGCGCCACGAGGACATCGGCCCCAGGAGCTGCATCCTCGGCGTCGGGAGCGTGCCGGTCGATGTCGTAGGCGACGTGGATGGAGGCCACTGCCTGCCACGTGTACGCCAGGGCGGCGTCGTGGTCTTCGGGGGCCAGCCAGGGGAGCACCAGCTCGAGCGCCAGGGGCGCGGTGACCGCATGGATGAGCGCAACGGGGTTGTCGCTCTCGGCGTTGCGCAGGTAGGCCCGAGCCCCTTCGACCGCCATGGCGTCGAGCAGGGCGACGGCGTCGCCACCGGGCCCCAACGAGGCCACGGCCTGCTCGAATTCGTCTGCGATGTCCGCCACGTGCGCCACCAGGGCGCTGATGAGGAACTCCCGCGGCGTCTCCTCGGGCAGGTAGGGCAGGTCGGCCAACGCCTGGGACACGTTCTGGTGCCCGATCAGCAGCGGCGGACCGGGCAGCTCCTGGTAGCGGGCGGCCCAGTAGGCCAGTCCGGTGGCCACCTCCACGCGGCGGGGCGCCGTGTCGGCCTCCCCCAGGGCGCGCAGCCCGTGGGCCGTCCTGATCAGGCCGTGCGTCGCCGCGGCCACGGTACCGGGGACGAGGCGGGGCACCCACTCGCCCACCACCGCGGAGACGGGGCGATCGGCCAGTTCGGTCTCGAAGAGGGCCAACCATTCGGGGAAGCGGTCGGCGGACCCCAGGGCGGCCGGCCAGTCCTCCTCGGCCAGCGGCTTCTCGGCCGCCGGGGGCGCAGCGTCGAGGCGCTCCCGGTACGCCGCCACCCAGGCGGGGATGGCATCGGCGTGTCCGAGCTGCCCGAGAACCTCCGACGCCATCGGCCCGAGGTTCGACAGTCCGAATCTTCCGTACTCGGGCGCCGTCGCGGCAAAGTCGCTCAGCGCGCGGTCAAGCAGGTCGGTCTCCATCGACCCAGTATGTCGGCGGCCAGATCCCTCTGCCCATTGCTGAGGCCGCTACGATCTCGCCGTCGTCCACGGAGGGAGCGAGGGGTAGTGGACAAGGTCCGGTTGGGCGTCCTCGGTGCGGGCAACATCGCCGCGACCCACATCAAGGGGTACCTGCTCGATCCCCGCTGTGAGGTCGCCGCCGTGTGTGACACAGACGAGGACATCGGTCGGCGCGCCGCGGAGGAGTGGGGGGCGCCGGCCTTCTACACCGACCTCGACGCCATGCTGGACGACCCGTCGCTCGATGCCGTCGAGGTCCTCACGCCCACCTATCTCCACCATGACCACGTCATTGCGGCCCTGGAGGCCGGCAAGCACGTCTCGGTGCAGAAGCCGGCGGCCACCACCATTGAAGATGCGCGGGCGATGGGGGCGGCGGCGGAACGGGCCGGGCGGACGCTCCGTATCAGCGAGTGCTTCATCCACTACCCGCCGATCGAACTGGCCAAGAAGCTGGTGGCCGACGGCGCCATCGGGAGGCCGACCGGTCTCCGCATCCGCACGCTGGTCGGGCAGACAGACTCCGCCTTCCAGGCCAACCTCCGCCCCGAGGGATACAGCTGGAGACTCGACGCGCGCAGCCCGGGCGGCCATCTGTTCGACGACATGGTGCACAAGTACGCCCTGGCGCTGTGGCTGCTCGACCTCGACATCACCTCGGTGCAGGCGGTGGTGCGCCGGCGAGACCTGTTCATGGAGCCGTGTGCCGCCATCTTCGAGTACGAGGACCCGATGGTGCTCGGGACGATGGAGGTCCAGTACGCACCCGGCCTCTACCTGCGTTCGAGCTACTACGGGGCCGACGAGTTCTTCGAGATCACGGGCGACGAGGGCCAGATCTGGGTCACCCGCGCCACCGGGGAGATGCTCGACCTCCCGCCGGTCATGTTGTTCACCGGCAACGAGCACGGCCGGAGCACGACCGAGTTTCGCGACCTCGACGCCGACTGGGGGGCCGGCTTCGCCCGTTCCGCGACGCACTTCGTGGATTCGCTCGTCAACGGCACGCCGGCGGACATGTCCCCGGAGTACGCCACCAGGGTCCTCCAGTTGTGCTTCGCCGTGTACCGCGCCTCGGAGAGCGGCGCACCGGTCGATCCCCGCACCATGACCGGTTCGGTCACGCCCAGCGGTTGGGCCGAGTGGTAGCCCCCCTCAGCAGTGGAGCACCTCGTCCAAGAGCGCGGGTGCGATGTTGCGCCCGGAGAGGATGACCACGGTCTGGCGGCCGTCGCCGTGGGAGTCGATCAGCCCGGCCCGGACGGCGGCCACGCCCACGGCGCCGGCACCTTCGAGCACCAACCCCATCTTGTGGGCGGCGTAGGCCATCGCCGAGCGTATGTCGGCCTCGCTCACCGTCAGAACCTCCACCCCGTTGCGCAGGAGGACGTCGAGCGTCACGGCGCCGGGCTCCAGGTTGCCGGCCAGGCCGTCGGCCAGCGTCGGCTCGACGGTGATGGGAACGATGGTCCCGGCGGCCACGGCGGCGCTCATCGACGGAGAGGCCTCGGACTCCACCCCGATGACCCGGACCCCGGTTCCCAGCAGCCCCAGGCTGATGCCCGACACCAGCCCACCCCCGCCCACCGGCACGACCACGGTCCCCAGGTTCGGCACCTGCTCGAGCAGTTCCGGGGCGATGGTGCCCTGACCGGAGATGACATCGGGGTCGTTGTAGGGCGAGACGTAGTGGCCGCCCTCCCGGTCCGCCAGGTCGAGCGCGTGCGCCTCCGCCTCGCTGTACCCATCGCCGTGGAGGACCAGCCGGACGTCGTACTGCTGGAGCGCCGAGACCTTGGCGGCCGAGGCCAGCCGGGGCACGATCACCGTGACCCGGGCCTTGAGCTTCGCCGCGGCGTAGGCCACGCCCAGCCCGTGATTGCCGGCCGACGCGGCGACCACCTCCCGACCGGGATCGGCCGCCAGCACCGCCGCCACCGCGGCCAGCCCGCCTCGAACCTTGAACGATCCGGTGGGCTGGAAGGTCTCCACCTTGACGGAGACGTTGGGTCCCAGTTGGGGCGCGGTCACCACCGGGGTGGTCGACAGGTACCTACGGACGACCTCTCGTGCCGCGGCACGGTGCGACTCGGTGGGCGGGGAGACGACGCGCATCCCACCAGTCTGTCCCGGTCGGGACCTCATGTAGGCGAATCAGGATGTACGCGAATCAGGCGTCGATCGCCTCGCGCCGTTCGGCGCTCTCGATGGCTATCTTGCGCGGCTTGGCCTTCTCGGCGACCGGGATGTTGAGACGGAGCACGCCGGACTGATACGAGGCGTGGATGTTGCCCGTGTCGAGCGCGTCGCCCAGGATCACCTGGCGGCTGAACACCCCTCGTGGGCGCTCCGAGGCGATCAGTTCGACCGCGGGCCCGGTGGGCGAGAGCCGCTCGGCCCGGACGGTGAGCACGTTGCGCTCGACGTCGAGATCGACCGAGTCCGGGTTGACGGCCGGAAGGTCGAACTCGATCACAAAGGTGTCCCCGTCCCGCCATGCGTCCATCGGCATGATGGCCGGACGGGACCTGGTGCCGAACACCTGCGCGGCGACACGGTCGAGCTCGCGGAATGGATCGGTGCGTACAAGCATGTTGTTCCTCCTTCTGGTCGGGCAGCTTCTGGTCGGGCAGCCGCCGAGTGGCTTCTGATCTATGGTAAATGATATAGATTTTATCACGTAGATCTAGAGATTTGTCACGGAGGCGCGGCTGCCGCCTGGCCGGCATCGAGATGGTCCTGGAGCTACAGGCCGTCAACTCTCCAGGAGCTGATCGCGGCGCTCTCGCCCGACGGTCAGTGAGACTTCGCGGGGGCCGGGAACGCGCCCGGGACGGCCAGGTAGGGGACAGATCCGCGCCAGGCGATCCGCGCCGCCTCAACCGGGCGGACGAGGTAGGCGATGTCGCCGGTGTGCACGGGGCTGTAGAGCAACCAGTCACTGCCCTGCGGGCCGGCGAAGTAGGTCTCTTCGCCCGGCCCCGATCCCTGCGCATTCGTCGTGAGCAGCGGTCCCGCCAGCGGGTCGGTACACGGACCGAGCGGGCCGGTGCAGCGCACCGCTCCTACGCCGTAGTCCGCCGTGTAGAAGCCCGCCCCGGCCGAGAAGAACAGCCACACCGCCCCCTCGGGCGAGAGGGCCATCTGGGGAGCCTCGACCAGGGGCCGCTGCCAGCTCTCGTCGGGGGTGAAGATCGGGACCGGTTGGCCCTCCAGGGTGTAGCCGTCGTTGGAGAGGGGCTGCGCCCAGATCGTGTCGACGCCGTCGCCCGCAGTCGAGTTGTTGTCGGACTTCCAGATCAGGTAGTCGGGCCGGGCCGGGCCGTCCGGGCCATGCGGGTCGACGAAGAGCTGGGGGTCGATGTCGCCGCCCAGGTTCCGCTGGCAGATGAACGGCGCGGGATCGACGAAGAACGGGCCGGTCGGATCCGGCGAGAGTCCGATGGCGATGCAGTGCTGCGTGGGCGTCGACCCCCGGATCTGCGGCGCAAGGTACATGACGTAGAGGTCACCGAACTTGTACACCGCCGGCGACCATGTGAGATCGAGCTTCGCCGGATCACCGATCGCCCAGGCCGGCAGGTCGGGCACGGCGTCGATCGGTCTCTTGCTCCAGTGCCCCGGCTTACCGGTCAGGACCGGAACGTTCTGCGAGCCGTCGCCGAACGCGCTCGAGAGATACATGTAGTACGTCCCCCCCACGTCGAGGAGGAAGGGATCGGGCAGGTCGAACCTCGCCCGGGCGATGGCGATTCCCGGAGCGGCCTGACTGGCCGTCGGGGGGTGCGTCCCCTGCGGCGTCTCGCGCTCGGCCGCACCGAGCGGAGCGGTACTGGCGAGCGGAACGGCCATGAGGATGAATGCGACCACGAGGGCGGCCCAGCGCGCGCGGCGCGGCAGACGCAGTCCCACCCCGATCCTCGTCATGTCCGTGCACCCCGACGTCAAGAACTCCGCAGCCTCACCCGCGCCACGGTGTGACCGCGAACGTTGACCTCCCCAACGGCGCCAAGGGTAACCTCAGCGCAGCGTGGTGCGCCAGCACAGACAGCGCATCGGAACCTCGATGGATCCGTTGTCATTGGGCGCCTCATGCGACGCGAGGACGCGCCTGACGGAGTCGAGGTACTCCTGGCGCTCCGCCGCACCCATCGTGATGACGGCGCTGTAGGTGCCGGCCATCCCCACCAGCTCGTCCTCTGTCATGCGTCGGGTCCACCGGAACACCCGGCGTTCGGGTTCGTGGAAGGGGCTGCCCACGCCCAGGTTCACCGCATGCCGCTCGCGGCGGCGGGCCTCTTCGGCC
>Ga0302326_10008073_pt1 | contig 23290 bp, 20 predicted proteins | sample Palsa_T0_3_FD_202264 | JGI IMG/M metagenome (GOLD analysis project Ga0302326, IMG submission 202264) | Peat permafrost microbial communities from Stordalen Mire near Abisko, Sweden - Palsa_T0_3 | ecosystem: Environmental > Terrestrial > Soil > Palsa > Peat permafrost | place: Sweden: Abisko... | reverse complement strand
GCAGGCGAACGCCGGGCGTCAGCCACGCGCCGTCGAACTGGCCGAGGTTAGCCAGCCAATGAGGCTGGAACGGGCTCTGCACGGCCTGGACGTAAACGGTCGCGCCGGCCAGCAGGCGGATCAGCACCACCCAGTCCAGCCGCGAGGCCGAGTACAGCGCGAGCAAGCTGATGGCCATCACGTCGTACCAGGGCCGCTGGAAGGCGGTGAGGAAGAGCCAGGCCAGGCTCAGGGCTAGGGCCGGGGTCACGGCGGGCAGGCGCGGCACCGGGTCGGGGAAGCGCAGCACGGCCAGCACCGCTACGGCGGCGAACAGCAGGTACGCGATCAGTTCCAGGTGCGGCGGGACGCTGGTCACGCTGAACTGGGTGTAGCCGAGCACCGGCCGCCAGAAAAGCTGGTACATGGTGTCCCAGGTGATCCCGGGGCTGCGGGTGAGGAGGATCTTGATCGCGGGGGTGCCCGCCGCCAGGTAGGCCGGGACGACGACCAGCAGGAAGCCGGCCGCGGCGGCGGCCAGCGGCTTGACCGACCGGCGGCAAGCCCAGGCCACGGCCAGGCCGAACAGGGCGTACTCGGCCTTGATGCCGGTGGCCACGCCGATCGCCAGCCCGGCCAGGACCGCGTCACGCAGCCCGATCTGCCCACCGCCCCGCTCGGCGCGCGGTTCGCTGCCTGGCTCGCTGGCCGTTTCGCTGCCTGGGCGGCTGCTCTGGCTGGGGCGGATGCGCAGCGCGACCACGCCCAGCAGGCCGAACAGCGCGGCCAGCCCGTCGATATGACCGCTGGCCACGATCTCCCACAGCAGCAGCGGGTTCACCGACCAGAGCAGGTGCGCGCGCAGGCGCTGCGCGGGATCGGCTCGGAGCAGGCGGTCCAGGACCAAGATCACCGCGCCGAAGGCCAGCGCCTCCTCCAGCTTCAGCCAGAACGTGATCCGGGCCAGCGAAGATCCGCCCAGCTCGGCCGCGGCCCACTCGGCCCCGGTGGCCACCGGGCCGTACACCGACACCGTGGTCGTCCAGGTGGACGGTATCTCACTGAACGGGATCTGCCGGCCGATCGGGTCACCGCTGCGCTGCAACTCCAGCGGGGTCATGACGTAGGGGCTGCGCCCGATGACCGCCATCCGTCCATTGGCGGCGTACGAGATGGCGTCGGTCGAACCGGCCGCGGGCAGCACGGTCACCACCGCGACAGCCAGGAACGCGGCCGCGATGACCGCGCGTACCGGCGGCCGCGCGCCGCGGGCCACGGCGAGCAGCCCGGCGATCACCCCGGCGCAGCCCAGCACGATCGCGGCCCACAGCGACACGGTCACGAACGTGGCGGTCAGGTGCAGCGCGTGCCACCAGGGCGGGCTGCCGGCCGGGTGGCGCAGGGCCGGCACGGAGACGTTCGGCCCGGCGGCCGAGATCGCGATGATGATAAGCGTCGAGATGGCGATGGCCGCCGCGGCCAGCCAGCCGAGGAGGCGGGTCAGTTCGGGCGAGCCGGAACGACTGATCCTTTCGTCGCCGTCGTGCTCGCCCACCACTTGGCCCGCCTGCCGATCATGATCCCTGACTACGGAACCCGTAGGTCCGTGTCTAGACGGTACCGGATCAGGCGCAGGCAGGCGCGGCGTCCGGGCTGGACGCCGCGCCTTCCCGTTGTGCCGCTACCTTTCGGGCGTGGTGACCCGCCCGTTGGCCGAGGAGGCCTCGGCCGCGGAGTCGTCGGCCGCCGCCTGCTCCGCGGCTTCCGGTTCGGTGGCGTCCTTGGCGTCGGCCGTGGCACTCGCGTACCGGCGCCGCATGGCGACGGCCGCCCCGGCGCCGGCCGCGGCCAGCAGGGCGCCCAGGCCAAACAGCCAGCGGCGGTCGAACCGCCGCCGCCCGCTGGTCTTGGCCGGCCTGACCTGGCTGGCGGTGGAGCGCAGCGCCGAAGAGACCTTTGGCGCGACCGAGGCGGTCACCGCTTCCGCGGCGTCCTCGAGCCGGGGTGCGACCCATTCCCGGGCGCCCCGGACGGCGTCCTGGACGTGCGGCGCGGCCCACTCCTTGGCGCCGGTAGCGCCCTGGAGGGCGCCCTGGACCGCTGTCGTTCCCGCGCGCTTTCCTATCGGGACGGCCTGAGCAGCGGCGTCCTTCGCGCGCGCGCCGATCGCCGCCGCCCCGGCCTTGGTGCGGTTGGTCTTGATGAGGGACACAGTAAACCTCCCGAGCGTAATGCCGTTATCACAGACTTCCCGTCCCGGCTGTCTTCAACCATCGCGCGCTACCGGTACGGTGATGATTGAAGGATGTTTTACGCCCACGAAATATAACGGATTGTAAGGCCATCGGATGGAGTCACACGCATGGCAGAGACGCTGACCGCGACATTGCAGACGAACCAGGGCCGGGTGGTCATCCGCCTTTTCCCTGATCACGCACCGAAGACCGTGCGCAACTTCGTGGAACTGGCCGAGGGCGGCAAGGAGTGGACCGACCCGCGCACGGGCCGCGCGACCACCAGCAAGCTGTATGACGGGACCATCTTCCACCGGGTCATTCCCGACTTCATGATCCAGGGCGGCGACCCGCTCGGCAGCGGCCGCGGCGGACCCGGTTACAAATTCGCCGACGAGATCCATCCCGACCTGCGCTTTGACCGGCCCTACCTGCTGGCCATGGCCAACGCCGGGCCCGGCACCAACGGCTCGCAGTTCTTCATCACGGTCGGCGCCACGCCCTGGCTCAACGGCAAGCACACCATCTTCGGCGAGGTCATCGAGGGTGCCGACGTGGTGGACGCGATCAGCCGGCTGAAGACCGGCAGCCAGGACCGGCCGGCGGAGGACGTCATCGTCGAGTCGGTCACCGTGGACCGCGTCGAGAGCTGATCGGACCCTCAACCGTGAGCACGCCCAGGGACCCCGGATCGGGCGCAGCGGGTCAGTGGGACCAGCCCGGTGGGCCGGACCATCCAGGACCGAGCACACCGCAGGTCCCCACCTGTTACCGGCACCCTGGCCGGGAGACCTACGTCTCGTGCGTCCGGTGCGGGCGCCACGCGTGCCCGGACTGCATGCGATCGGCCGCGGTGGGTCAGCAGTGCGTGGATTGCGTCGGTGAGGGCAGCCGGGCTAGCCGGCCGGCCCGGACCGCGTTCGGCGGCCGCCCGGCCGCCGGCGCCGTCGTCACCTGGACGCTGGTCGCGATCAACGTCGCGATCTTCCTCGTCACCTGGGTCCGCCCGGGCATCGTCAACGACCTGGAGATGGTCGGGTACGCCACGTACGGATACGGCGGCCCGCTGCAAGGCGTCGCCGCAGGCCAGTGGTACCGGCTGATCACGTCGGCGTTCCTGGCCCCGGCCACCGGCCAGGGCGGCCTGGGCTTCCTGGACATCGCGTTCAACATGTGGGCCCTGATCTTCGTCGGCCCGGCCCTGGAGGGCCTGCTCGGCCGGCTGCGCTTCCTGGGCGTGTACCTGCTCAGCGCGGTCGGCGGCGGGGTGATGTACTACTTCCTCGCGGCGCAGAACGCTCCCGCGGTGGGCGCGTCGGGCGCCATCTTCGGCTTGTTCGGCGCATGGTTCGTCGTGTCCAGGCGGCTCCGCCTGGACACCCGCGGGATCCTCGTGCTGATCGCCATCAACCTGGCCCTCAGCTTCTTCTGGCACAACGTCATCGCCTGGCAGGACCACATCGGCGGGCTGCTGACCGGCGTGCTCCTCACCGCGGCCTACGCGTACGCGCCGCGCAAGTACCGCCCCGCGTTGCAGGTGCTCGCGACCGTCGCGGTCGTGGTGCTGCTGGTGATCGCGATCGCGATCAGGAACGGGCAGCTGACCGGGGCGGGCGGCTGAGGGCCTGACCTCAGCGCGCGAGGTCAGCGCGCGGCGTCAGCGCCAGCGGGTGGACAAGGTAACGCCGGCGATGATGAAGGCGAAGCCCACCACCAGGTTCCACGCGCCCAGCGCTGACATGCCGGGGAACTTCCCGTTGGTGATGTAATACGCCACGATCCAGGCCAGGCCGAAGATCAGGCTGCCCGCGATGGCCGGCCCGACCCACGGCGCGCTGACCTTCCGTCGCGCCGACTTCGGCGGCGGCGGCGTGTAGACCGTCCTCTTGCGGACACGCGACTTGGGCACGACGGCCTCCTGCATGGCAAACCCCGCGGGGGTCCGGGGGGCCGTCCCCCGGGCAAGCAACAGCGATGCGGAACCTAAGCGTAGCCGCTCCTGGCGGTGGTCGCCTCGATTGCCGTGCTCCGGACCGGGATGGTTACCGACGGGCATCCTCGCGTGCCGGTGCCCGCGGGGTCAGAACCCTGTGCCGAACCCGGGGCTGCCGGTGGGGCTCGGGGTGGTTGAGGGCGACGTGGTGGGCGGGGACGGGGACGGTGAGGCCCCGTTCTGGACGAAGATGGTCACCGTGGAGCCCTTGGCCTCCATGCTGCTGGCGTTGGGCTGCTGAGAGAACACGGTCCCGTTCGCGTACTGGGACGGACCCGACCCTGACTGGACGGTGACCGCGAACCCGGCCGTGGTCAGGATCTGGTTGGCGGTCTGCTGGGAATCGCCGATGACCGACGGCACCGAGATGGCTCCGCCGGAGACGGTCAGCGCCACCGTGGAACCCGGCGCGGCCGTACCCCCGCTCGGACTCTGGCTGACCACCGTCCCCGATGGTGACGTGGAGGTGGGGTCGGTCTTGACCGTGACCTGGAAGCCCTTGGCCTGGAGGGTGGACTGGGCCTGGTTCTCCTGCTGGCCGACCACGTACGGAACCGATACCGGCGCCGCTCCGGTAGAGACGTAGAGCGTGACCAGGGTGTTGGCGGCCACGTTGTTGCCCTCCGGCGGATTGGAGCTGATCACCAGGCCCTTGCCGACGCTGCTACTGGGCTGGTCGACCACGGTCGAACGCAGATGCTGCTGGGCGATGTCCTGCTCTGCGGCGGCCACGGGCTGGTTGTTCACCAGCGGCACCGAGTACGTCTTGCCCCCGGCCAGCAGGTAGTAGGCCACGCCGATGACCACGCCGAGCACGAGCACCAGCCCCAGCACCCACGGTATCCACCGGTGCCCGCCGCCGCCGCGGCCACGGTCATAGCCCTGGCCGGCGTACTCGTAGTCGGACACCGGGGGGATCGCGGACGTCCGGCCCGTCATCATCGGGTCCGAGCCCATCCGCTGGGTGTTCGGGTACATTTCCACCCGGGTCGGCGGCGCGGCCGTCACTGGCAGGCCGGACGCGGCGCGCTGCAGGTCAGCGCGCATGTCGGCGGCCGTCTGGTACCGGTCGGCGGGAGACTTGGCCATGGCCTTCAGCACGATCGCGTCGGCCCAGGACGGGACGTCCGGGTCCACCCGGGACGGCGGGATCGGGTTCTCCCGGACGTGCTGGTAGGCGATCGCGACCGGCGAGTCGCCGGTGAACGGCGGCCGGCCGGTGAGCAGTTCGTACAGCAGGCAGCCGGTGGAGTACAGGTCGCTGCGGGAATCGACCCGCTCGCCCCGGGCCTGCTCGGGCGACAGGTACTGGGCGGTGCCGATCACCTGGGCGGTCTGGGTCATGGTGGCCTGCGCGTCGCTCATCGCGCGGGCGATGCCGAAGTCCATGACCTTGACGTCGCCGTTGCGGGTCACCATCACGTTGCCCGGCTTGATGTCCCGGTGCACGATGCCGGCCTGGTGGCTGTAGTCCAGGGCGCGCAACACGCCGTCGATGATCTCCAGCGACCGCTCCGGCAGCAGCCGGTGACCGTCTTGCAGCAGGTCACGCACGGTGCGGCCGTCGACGAACTCCATCACGATGTACGGCACGGGGAACCCGCTCGCCATGTCCTCGCCGGTGTCGTAGACCGCCACGATGGACGGGTGGTTCAGCGAGGCCGCCGACTGCGCCTCGCGGCGGAACCGGGCCTGGAATATCTGGTCCCGGGCCAGGTCGGCGCGCAGCGTCTTGATCGCGACGATCCGGTCCAGCCGGATGTCGCGCGCACGGTACACCTCCGCCATGCCGCCGCGGCCGACCACGCCGTCGAGCTCATAGCGGCCGCCGAGGAGACGGGGCTGTGTCATGTCTCGCACTCTGCCAAACCACCCTGCGTTATTGCCAGTTTCTAGGACGTCGACGACGGCGACGACGAGGCACTCGCCGACGCCGACGCCGAAGACGATGAAGAAGCACTTGCCGATGTGGAACTGCTCGCCGACGACGAGACGGGACTCGACGACGATGGTGAGATCTTGGGAGATGATGTCGGTTTGGTTGATTTACTGGGCTTCGGACTCACCGAGGTCGGGGGCACCGTGGACGCCGGTTCCACCGTACTCGGACTCGGACTGGTCGTGACGGACTGACTGATGGACAAGGACGACCGAACGGCCGACGAGGTCAGCTGCTGTATCGCGCTATTGCCCACATCCCCGCTGGTCTGGCCGTGAATGTGCCCGCTGAGATACAGGCCGGTGGCAGCGGCCAGGGCGCACAGCATCGCGGCCAGGCCCGCCGTCACCCAGCGGCGGCCGTTGCCGGGCGGGCGCGGGCCGGGGCGGCCCGGGCCAAAGTCGTCCGCGGGCAGGGCCCCGGTGAGGGCGGCCGGCAGGTCAGCTCTGGTCCCCCGCGGGAACTCGCCGGTCCGGCCGGACGCGCCCAAGGCCAGGGCCTCCCGCAGCATGTCGGCCCGGTCCGCCACCACCTGGGCGCTGACCGGACGCCCGGCCGGGGTCTTGGCCAGCATGTCGTAGACCAGGTCGGCGACCGGCTCCGGCACGTCCGGCGGCAGCGCGGGCACCGGCGCGTGCTTGTGCGCATACGCGATGGCCAGCGGTTCGGCGGCCATGAACGGCACGTGCCCGGCCAGGCATTCGTACGCCACCACCCCCAGCGAGTAGATGTCGGAAGAGGCGTCCACCGGCGCGCCGGTGGCCTGCTCGGGCGAGACGTACATAGCCGTGCCCATCACCATGCCGGTCTCGGTCAGGTGCGAGGCCTGCGCGGCGCGCACCGCGGTGGCGATCCCGAAGTCCGTGATCTTCGTCGTGCCGCCGCCGGCCACCAGCAGATTGCCCGGCTTGATGTCGCGGTGCACGATGCCGGCCTGGTGCGCCGCGTCGAGCGCCCGGGCCGCCTGGCCGATGATGTCCAGGGTGGCATCGGGCGAGAGCCGGCCCGCCCGGGCCAAGATCGCGGACAGCGGCTCGCCCTTGACCAGCTCCATGATCAGGTACGCGCCACCGAACTCGGCCGACTCGCCGTAGTCATAGACCCGGGCGATGCCCGGATGGGACAGGCTGGCCGCGTACCGGGCCTCGGCGCGAAACCGGGCCAGGAAGGACCCGTCGCCGGCCCGGCCGGTGGGCAGCAGCTTCACCGCGACGGCGCGGTTGAGCAGCACATCCTCACCGCGCCAGACCTCTCCCATGCCGCCGGCCGCGATCCGGTCGGTCAGCCGGTAGCGGCCCGCGAGCAGGTAATCGGTCACACTATTTCCCGAGGGATGCCAGGTAGGCCTTGATGACCTGGACAGCGATGGGTGCGGCCGCGGTTGCTCCGTAGCCCCCGCCTTGAATTATGACGCCGACGGCGATCTGCGGGTTGTCGTAGGGCGCGTAACAAGTGAAAACGGCGTCGTTGAGGCCGGTGTTGTTCACTCCGTTCTGCGCGGTACCGGTCTTGCCGGCCATGGTGAAGCCCACCGCCGCGGTGTTGTACGCGTTCGCCGTGCCGTCGGAGTCCTGGACCACGGCGAGCATCATCTGGCCCAGGTCAGACGCGACGGTGGGCGAGACCGGCTGGCTCAGCTGGGCCGGCGAGGTCGTCTCAACCGTGCTCAGGTCGCTGGCGGTGACCTGCTTGACCAGGTATGGCGTCATCAGCTTGCCGCCGTCGGCGACGGTCGCCGCGAACATGGCCTCCTGCAGCGGGGTCACCGTGTCGCTGTACTGCCCGATGGCCGAGAACGCGGTCAGCGCCTTACTGGGCGGGATGACATAGTTGCTCGGCGTCACCGGCATCGGGATCCGCAGCGTCTTGCTGTTCATGCCGAAGAACTGGGCGAAGTTGTTGAGCGTCGACCCCCCGAGGGTCAGGCCGAGGCTGCCGAAGGTGGTGTCGCACGACTGGGCGAAGGCGGTGATCAGCGGCGCCTGGCCGCTGCCGGTCCCGCACACCTCGCCGTCGTTGTTGGTCAGGACGTGCGTCGTCTGCGGCAGCGTGAGCTGCGTGGGTGAGTTGACGCTGGTCTGCGGGGTGCTGTCCGGGTTCTGGGTGAGGTACGCCGAGCTGGTCACGATCTTGAATGTGGAGCCGGGCGGCCAGGTGAAGTTGATGGCCCGGTCCAGCAGCGGGTTGTCGGCCTCCCGGAGCAGGGTCTGGTCGGCCGCGTTGAGCTGCTTGCCGTTATGAGTGGCTAGCACGTTGGGGTTGTAGCTCGGGTAGGAGGCCATGGCCAGGATCGCGCCGGTCTGCGGGTTCAGCGCGACCACGGCGCCCGGCTTGCCGCCGGTCTGCGTCTGCAGCGCGCTCCAGGCCGCATTCTGGGCCTTGGAGTTGATCGTCAGGGTGACGTTGGCGCCCTTGCGCGGCTTGCCGGTGAGCAGGTCGATGAAGTTCCGGACCGTGAGCGAGGAGTTGCTCCCGTTCAGCACCGAGTTCTCGTAGTACTCGATGCCGCTCTCGCTGTACAGGGTGTCGTAGCCGGTGACCGGGGCGTACTCGGGGCCGTACGGGTACTTCCGCTGGAACTTGTAGATGTCGCTACTCGGGGTTGACTCGGCGATCGTCACGCCGTCCGAGGTGACGATGCTGCCGCGCTGGTACTGGAACTGCGCCTCGAAGGCACGAGCGTTGTTCGGCTTGGTGGCCAGGCTGGCCGGCTCGAAGCCCTGCAGGTAGTTGATGTTAATCAGCAGCAGCAGGAACATCACCAGGACGGCGATCGATATCCGGCGCAGCGCGCGGTTCACTGCAGCGTCACGACCTGCGTCAGCCCCTCCTCCTGGATCGGACGGGGCGGCGGGCGGCGGGCGCTGTCACTGATCCGGATCAGCAGAGCGATGAGCATCCAGCTGGCCACCAGCGACGATCCGCCCTGGGACAGGAACGGCGTGGTGATGCCAGTCAGCGGGATCAGCCGGGTCACCCCGCCGACGATCACGAACACCTGCAGCGCGAGCATGAACGACAGGCCGCCCGCCAGCAGCTTGGAGAACGGGTCCTTGACCGACATGGCGGTGCGCAGCCCGCGCTGCACGATCAGCCCGTAGATCAGCAGGATGGCCATCAGCCCGGCCAGGCCCAGCTCCTCGCCGAAGGCGGTGAACACCAGGTCGCTCTGCACCAGCGGCGTGATGTACGGCTGGCCGCCGCCCAGGCCCTTGCCGAGCAGCCCGCCGCTCGCCATCCCGTACAGGCCCTGGACCAGCTGGTAGGCGTTATGGCTGGGGTTCAGCCCGCTGAACGGGTGCAGCCAGATCTGGAACCGCTCGCCGACGTGGCTGAACAGCTTGCTGGCCGCGTACGCACCCGCGACGAACATGACGAAGCCGAGCAGTAGCCAGGACGTCCGCGAGGTGGCGATGTACAGCATCGCGACGAACAGGCCCATGAACACCGCGCTGGTGCCGATGTCGCTCTCGAACACCAGCAGCAGCAGGCTGGCCACCCAGATAACCAAGATCGGGCCCAGGTCGCGCGCCCGCGGCAGGTCGATGCCGAGCACCCGGCGGCCGGCCAGGGCCAGCACGTCACGCTTGGCCACCAGGTAGCCGGCGAACGAGACGGCCAGCGCCAGCTTGGCGAACTCCTCGGGCTGGACGGTGAACGTGCCGAGCCGGATCTGGATCTTGGCCCCGTACACCTCGCTGATCGAGGCCGGGAGCAGCGCGGGCAGTGCGAGCAGCCCCAGCCCGATGGCGCCGAGCGTGTAGGTGTAGCGCTGCAGCACGCGCGGCTCGCGGACCAGAAGCAGGACCGCCGCGAAGCATCCGACGCCGATGGCGGTGTAGACCACCTGGATGGCTGTCGCGGACGAGCTGAGCGGGGCGCTGAGCAGGTTGCCCTGCTGCGCCAGCCGGTAGGTCATCACGATGCCGAGGCCGTTCAGCAGGGCCGCGAGCGGGAGCAGCAGCGGATCGGCCCACGGGGCTAGCCGGCGCACCGCCAGGTGGCCGGCGACGGTGATGACGACGAACGCGCCCAGGTACTCCGCCAGCGACGCGGGCAGCTTGCCCTGCAGGCTGTAGCCCACGTTCGCGAAGGCGAACGCGACCAGCGCGAAGGCAAAGATCAGCATGGTCAGCTCGGTGCGCCGCCTGCTCCGCGACGCGGGGATCAGCGGGCTGTCCGGGTCGACCGCCGGTGACGGGGCGGTGATGCTGCTCACCAGCGCCTCACGGCGTCTCGCGAGCCCGCGCCCCCGGTCAAGAGGACCCCGAGCCGGTCGGCGCCAGGGCGCTGGCCGGGATGCCGAACGCCGCCGACGACGGGCACATCGCCCCCGCAGGGGCCGGCTGCACGGGTGGCTTGGGGAGCTTGGGGGGTTTGCTGGCGGGTTTCGCCTTGTGGGCCTGGGCCACCTCGATGTTGTACTTGTTCTGCGCGTTCGCCCAGTTCTGTAGCGCAACGTACGCGCTGCTGCAGTTCTGGACGGCGGCGCGGATGTTCGCCACCACCTGACGGACCTGGGTCAGGCCGCCCGTGCTGTAGGCGGTCTTCACCGTCTGCTGGTAGTTCGACGGCACCTGGGCCAGCGCGATCCCGGTCTGCTCGTACGGGCTGGACCAGCTGAACCCGGCGATGTGCTCGCTGATGCCGCGGTAGATGACGACCTGGCCGCCGCTGTCGGCCGCGACGTAGTACTGCTCCTGGCTCACCCGGTAGAAGATGTAGCCGCCGCCGATGACCACCGCCACCAGCACCAGCAGCGCGGTCGTCACGATCGGCCAGCGGCGGCGGCGGCGGCCGGGCCCGGCGCCCCGGGCTCGCCGGGGCTGCGCGCGGTGGCTGCGCCGGGCCTGCGTCAACCGCGGGTCGGCGCCGTTCCCGCTGGCCGGCAGTGACATGACCGCGGAGGTCATCATCGGGTCCAGGTCGTCCACGGCTGGCTGCGGTGCGGTCCGGGGGTCGTCCTCGTGGTGGTCCTCGTAGCGGTCGAACGGCCCCGTACCGTCGGTCAGCCTGAGGTCGCCCAGCATGGCGGCCGCCCCGGCCAGCACCGGCGCATTCGGCGGCAGCCGGGTGGTGGCCGCGTCCACGACGTCGGCCACGATGCAGGTGATGTTGTCCGGGCCGCCGCCGTGGATCGCGAGGTCGATCAGCTGGCGGGTGACGATCTCGAGGTCCTCGATGCTCGACAGCGTGTCTCGCAGCGTCTCGTCACTGACCACGCCGGACAGGCCGTCCGAGCAGAGCAGGTAACGGTCGCCGGGCAGGCTCTCGTGCACCGACAGGTCGGGCTCGGCCATCGACCGGCCGTCCAGCGCCCGCAGCAGCAGCGAGCGCTGCGGGTGGGTGGAGACGTCGTCGGCGCTGATCCGGCCCTCGTCGACCAGCGACTGCACCAGCGTGTGGTCGTGGGTGATCTGATAGAGCTCGCCGTCGCGCAGCAGGTACCCGCGGGAGTCGCCGATGTGGCAGACGCCCGCGTGTCCGTCGGACCACAGCAGCGCGGTCAGCGTGGTGCCCATGCCCTCGACGGCCGGGTTGGCGATAATCTTCTCCTGCAGCCGGGCGTTAGCCATGGCCACCGCCATCGCCAGCTCCTGCAGCATGTCGCCGGTGGCCTGCGCGGAGTCGAGTTCCGCCATCGACGCGATGGTCAGCGCGCTGGCCACCTCGCCGGCCGCGTGGCCGCCCATCCCGTCGGCCACCGCGAGCAGGCGCGGCCCCGCGTACGCCGAGTCCTCGTTTCCTTCGCGGAGGAGGCCGACGTCCGAACGTACCGCGAAGCGGAGTTCAAGTGTCATCTGCGCAGTTCCAGAACGGTCTTACCGATACGGATCGGCACGCCCAGCGGAACGGGCATCGGCCGCGTCACCTTTTGCCGGTCCAGGTAGGTGCCGTTGGTCGAGCCGAGGTCCTCGACGATCCACTGGCCGTCCTGCGGGAAAATTCGGGCATGTCGGCTTGAAGCGTAGTCGTCGTTCAGCACGAGCGTGGCATCATTCGCCCGCCCCAGCGTGATCTGCTGCTGGGCGAGATCCAGGCTAGTGCCCTTCAGCGCGCCGGCCGTCACTACCAGAAGGCGCGGTGAACCGCGGCCGGCCCGCTGGGGCCGGGCCTGGCGCGGCGGCCGCGCGTTCTGGGTCTGGCGGCCGCGGTTCCGCCGGGGCGACGTGGCCGGCCCGCCGAGCAGGTCAGTGCGTACTACGCCGATCGCGGCGATGACGAATAGCCACAGCGCGGCCAGGAAAGCCACCCTGATGATGGTGAGGGAAAGCTCGCTCATCTGTGGCCACGTCCTTGGACCTTAGTAGCTGCTGCCGGGGTAACCACTGCCCTGGCCATCTTGGCGATCCAGCGGATCCTGGCGGAAGACCAGCGTGGTCCGGCCCAGCGAGATTTGGGTGCCGTCACTGAGCGCGACTCGCCGGACCGGCTGGCCGTTGACGAAGGTGCCGTTGGTAGAGCCTAGGTCAACCAGCACGACTTGGTCGTGCTCGACCCGCAACTCGGCGTGGTGCCGGGAGACGCCGGGGTCCACCAGGCGCAGGTCGCAGTCTGTCCCGCGGCCCAGCAACGTCACCGGGGTCACCAGCTCATAGGTGTGCTGGCCGCCGTCGCCCTCGGGCGTCCGCGGTCCGGAGACCAGCAGCCGCGGGTGGCCGGGGAAACCCCGCCCGCCGGTGCGTGGCAGGTCACTGGCGGGCAGCCGGATCTCCCCGCCCTCGATAGTCGAGCCGCGGATCACGCCGGACCGGATCCGGAAGGTGCCGGTGGTCATGTCGGGTACGCCCTCGAACCGCATCCGCACCGGGCCCACAAAGGAGTAGCCCTGTTCCTTGGCGTAGTCCCGGGCCAGGTTGGCCAGCTCGACGCCCAGGCTCTCGGCGTACACATCGAGACGGTCGTGGTCGCTCTCGGCGAGCTCGACGACGAAATCGTTCGGCACCAGGGTGCGGCCCTTGGCCACGATGGCGGCGCGGTCGTCCATCTCCCGCTGTACCGCGCTGGCCACCTCGACGGGCTGCAGTTCAGACCTGAAGGCGCGGGCGAAGGCACCCTCTACCATTCCTTCAAGTCGGCGCTCGAAGCGCTGCAGAACTCCCAACGTGCCACCTCCCTTCCCGTCTCATCACCCGATCGTATCTGTGGCGCGGGAGCGCTCGGGGTCGTGCTAACCTACTCGTTGCCCGGGGCGGGTGGCGGAACGGCAGACGCGCACGGTTCAGGTCCGTGTGTCCGAAAGGACGTGAGGGTTCAAATCCCTCCTCGCCCACGAGTCGGCTTACCGTCTTCGCTGGCCTTTTGGGCCAGCTTCGCGGTGGACCTCGGAGTACTGACCCGGGGGGGCGACCCCCCGGACCCCCCGCGTGGCTCCCTCTTTTGCTGAGGTGCCCGCCGACGGCCTGGTTCTGCGTCGGTGGGCGGTGCCCTTGGTGCTTTCTTCTTCCTCTTCTGCTCTTTCCTCTTGCTCTGCTCTTACTCTTCTTATTCCTGCTGGTTGTTCTTGTTCCTGCTGGGTTAGGGGACGACTATTACGGGGCAGCGGGCGTGGCGGGCTAGCCAGCCGGATACGGAGCCGGCGATGCGGTGCCAGATGTGGGTGGGGGCGCCGATTACTAGAGCGTCGGCGCTGTATTCCTCGGCGGCGGCGGCGAGTTCGCGGGCCGGGCTGCCGCGCCGGGTGCGGACGTGGACGTCGACCTCGGCATTGCCGGTCACCTGGTCTAGCTCGGCCAAGAGCCAGCGCTCCAGGGCGTCGGCGTCGCGCGGTACGCCTACCACCTGGCCGGTGAGGGGCTCGCAGTAGACGCCGGACGAGCAGACGTACACGATGAGCAGGGGCCGGCCGAGGCGCATGGACAGCCCGGCCGCGTAGGCCAAGGCGTTGCGGCTGGACGCTGAACCGTCGTAGCCGGCCACGACCGGATGCTCGAGCCGGAGCGCGGGTACCTCGCGCTCGGGGCGGCGATCTCTCTTGGGGGTCGGCCGACCGGGCCGGGACGGCCGACCCGGGGCCGGCTGGCCTGGTTCCGGTTGGCCCGGTGACGGGCTTGACTCTGCCTGGTCCATGCTCCGCGTCCTAGCGCAAGACCGTTTCTCCGGCCATACGGTGATGAATGCCCCGGATCAACGGCCTTACTCGTATTTGAAGAGCACTATAGATCAGCGGAGCGCCATATGGTGAGTACTCATGGCCGCCAGGCCTGGCCTTGGTCCGCGCATACCGGTTTACCTGCTCGGCCCTGGCTGGGTGGTGGGACGATGTTGAGATGACCGCGGAGCCAGCGGGGATGATAAGCAGCCGCACCGACGCGATGGCGCGGGCCGTGATCGAGTGCGCGGCCGACGCGATCATCGCGTTCGGCACCGACCGCAAGGTGATGCTGTGGAACCCGGCCGCCGAGCGGATGTTCGGCTGGACGGCGGCTGAGGTCGTCGGCTTGGAGCCGCAGATCATCCCCGAGGAGCTGAAGGCCGAGCACAACGCGGTCCTGGAGCGAATCCGCGCCGGCGGCCAGATCTCCTTCGCCACCCGTCGGATCCGCAAGGACCGCACGGTCATCGACCTGCGGATCGACACCAGCGCGCTGATCGACGGCGCCGGCGAGGTGACCGGCTGGGTCAACATCTGCCATCAGGCCGGCGAAGACGACCTGGCCCGGCACTACATGGCCGAGCGCGCCCGGGTGGTGCGCCGGCTCGGCGACGTGGTCGCCGACATGAACGCCCAGCGCGACCTGGAATCGGTCCTCGACCGCATCGCGGCCAGCCTGCGCGAGCTGACCAGCGCCGACGGCGGCGGCTTCGTGATCATCGAAGAGGACACCTTGCGGCTGGTCAGCACGGCCGGCCTGCCCGCCCGGCTGCGCGGCCGGACTGCGGCCCTGTCCGCCAGCCTGGTCGGGGAGCTCATGCGTTCGGGCAAGACGGTCATGATGGCCACCGGGGAATCGGGCGGCTTCGACGACCTGATCTGGTCCGCCCTGCCCGGCCTGCACACCATCGCGCTCAGCCTGTCTCACGTGGGGGGCAAGCCCTACGGTGCGCTGTACGCGCTGTACAGCCGGCGCAAGCTGAGCCACGTGGAGCTGGAACTGCTCGAACTGCTGGCCGGACACGCCGGCGTGGCGCTGACCAACGCGATGGCGTTCGAAGAGGTCGTCCGCCAGCGGGCCCACGAACGGGCGGTCATCGACGGCAGCGCGGACGGCATCGCCGTGCTGGACGAGGCGGGCCTGGTCCGGCAGTGGAACCCGGCCGCGCACCGGATTACCGGCATCCCCGGGCCGGACGCGATCGGCAAGCCGCCGCCGTTCCCGCTGCCCGAGCCGGACGCGATGCTCAACTGCAAGCTGCCCAACGGGCGCTGGCTCGACGTGCTGCGCACCGCGCTGGCCGACGACGGCGAGCAGGTCATCGACTTCCGTGACGTGACCGCGGCCAAGGAGCTTGAGGAGGCCAAGGACCTGTTCCTGGCCACTACCAGCCACGAGCTGCGCACGCCGATCACCGTGGTCCAGGGCTTCGCCAGCACGCTGGCCAGGCGGTGGGATCAGCTCGGCGACGCCGAACGCCGGGCCGCGGTGCGGACCATCGCCGAGCGAGCTGGCTCACTGGGCCGGCTGGTCGAGCAACTGCTGCTCGGCTCGCGGGCCGGGGCCGACCAGCTTCCGGTCAGCAACGGCCCGTTCGACCTCGGCGCGGTGCTGCGCGGCGCCGCCACCGCGTTCCGGCCGCTGTCGGACAAGCACACCGTGCTGGCCGAGATCCCCGACGACCTGCCGGCCGCCAGCGGCGACACGATGGCCACCGACATCATCGTCGGGCAGCTGCTGGAGAACGCGTTCAAGTACTCACCTCACGGCGGCACCGTCGTCGTGCGGGCCCAGGTGACCGGCGCCTGGATCGAGGTGACGGTGGAGGACGAGGGCATCGGCGTCGCCGCCGGGGATCACGAGCGCATCTTCGACCGGTTCTACCAGGGCGAGACGGGCGACCGGCGCCGGTTCGGCGGCATCGGCATCGGCCTGTTCATCGTCCGCAGCCTGGCCGAGGCCCAGCACGGCGAGGTCACGGCGAGCTCGCGCCCGGCGGGGGGCACGGTCATGCGGCTGCGGCTGCGGCCCGCGCAGTGCTGATTACCCGGCCTGATCACCCGGCGGTGTGATCGACTTCGACCGACCCACGTTGGCGAGGCTCGCCGCCGGTGGCTTCCAGGTAGGCGTCGATGATTCCGGGCACGTCGTGGCCCTGCATCATGATCTGGCCCTTCTCCAGCCAGATGACCCGGTTGCAGCTGGCTTCGATCTCACCCAGGTTGTGCGCGACGAGGAACACCGTGCCCGCCTCCCCGCGCAGCTGCATGATCTTCTCGTGGCTCTTGGCCCGGAAGTTCGCGTCGCCGGTGGCCAGCGCCTCATCGATCATCAGGATCTCGTGGGTCTTAGCCGCGGCGATGGAGAACCGCAGCCGCTGGGCCATCCCGGTGGAGTACGTCCGCATCGGGTAGTCGATGAAGTTGCCGACCCCGGAGAAATCCACGATGGACTCGTAGCTGTCCTTGACCTCCTGCGGGCTCATGCCCATGGCCAGGCCGCCGAGCACCACGTTCCGCTCCCCGGTCAGGTCGTCGAGCAGCGCGGCGTTGACGCCGAGCAGGGCGGCCTGCCCGCTGGTGTACACGCAGCCCTTCTCGGGCGGGAGCAGGCCGGCGACGGCCTGCAGCAGGGTCGACTTGCCCGACCCGTTCCGGCCGATGATCCCGATCGCGTCGCCGTGGTTGACCACGAACGAGATGCCCCGGATGGCGTGCACCTCGCGGACCGACGGGCGCCGCTGGCGCTTGACCACCCGCATGAGCGCGGTCGCCGCGGTGCCCTTGTCGCCGCCCGCGCCGAACACGCGGTAGACGACATGAAGATCGTCGACGATCACGGTCGGCGCGAAGTCGGTGCCGGTGGACATACTCCAGACGTTACCGTGCTCTACTCTTCCCCCGGGCCCACCCTGCTCTTCCCCCGAACCCACCCTAGGGGCGGCGTCACCGAGAGATTTGCCTGAGACGCAGTTAGAGCTGCGATATCAGCGGTGTCCACGGGTTTCCAGGGCCGCTGAACGGGGCATTTCCCCGCTCGTACCAGGTTCGCGCACGGTGGGACAGCATAGCCGGGCTGGCATGGAGGTGACTGAGTCGAGCGTCCTACAGCTCCCGTTCACCGCGTCAAGCGTCGGTATGGCCCGGCGGCTCTTGGTGTCCGACCTGGCTGACGCCGGCGTGTGCCCGCCCGCCGTGGCCGACGCCGCCGTGGTGATCAGCGAGCTACTCAGCAACTCCCTGCGGCACGGGGGGCCGTTGCCCGGCTCGTGCCTGCGTGTCGCCTGGGACCTGGACGCCGGCAGCGTCCGGGTCTGCGTCAGCGACGGCGGCGGCGCCACCCGGCCTGAGCTCGGCGAGCCGACCCCGACCGCGACCGGGGGCCGCGGCCTGCGGATCGTGGCCCGGCTGTCGCGCCGCTGGGGGACGCGCTGCGACGACGAAGGCACCACGGTGTGGGCGGAGGTCCTGATCGTGCCGCTGGAGACGGTGGCGGTGCCGGCCGCCGCGGCGGAGGGCGCCTTAACGGAGCAGGTCCGTGGGCGTCAGCTAACTCTCAGCATGCGCTCAACGTAGCCACCTGGCTTCCGGGCGCGCGGCGCGGTAAGGTTCGGCTCGTGGAGCTTAATGTCTCGAGTCGATTTCACGATGATCACACGATCGTGACTATTTGCGGGGAGATCGATCTCTACACCGCTCCGCGGCTGCACAGCGAGCTGGTCGGTCTGCTTGCCGACGGTATGCCCGCCCGGGTGATCATCGACATGTCCGGCGTGGAGTTCTGCGACTCCACCGGCATGAACGTGCTGCTGTCTTGCCTGCGCCGGGCGCGCGAGCGCGGCGGCGAGCTGGAGATCGCCGCGCCCAAGCCCGCGGTGCGCAAGATCCTCCAGGTCACCGGGCTCGACTCGGTGTTCACGCTGGTGGAGGACACCGACCCGCGAGGGCTCAGCCGCCCTAAGCCAGCCGTCCCGCAGTAAACGCCGGACCCGGCACCGGCCCGTTGACTTAGGATCGGGCCCATGTCAGGGTCGGTCTCCGGCGAGGTCGCGGTGGTCATCCCGGCGCTGAACGAGGCGGACCGCATCTCGGCTACGGTGACGGCCGCGCTCGGACTGCCCGCGGTGGCGCTGGTCGTTGTGGTCGATGACGGCTCGAAGGATGCCACGGCCACCGCGGCGCGGCGGGCGGGCGCGGTCGTGACGCGGCACGCCCGGAACCGGGGCAAGGGCGCCGCGCTGGAGACCGGTGCCGAGGCGGTACGCCTGCTGGACCAGCGCGAGCAGCGCGAGCCCGCGCGGCACCTGCTGTTCCTGGACGCCGACCTGGGCGGTACCGCCGCCCTGGCCGGGCCGCTGATCGAGCCGGTCGTGGCCGGCGCGGCGGACATGACGATCGCCGTCTTCACCACCACGGTCAAGCTCGGCGGGCATGGCCTGGTCGTGGGCCTGTCCGGGGCCGGCATCCGCCGGGCCACCGGCTGGCGGCCCGCGCAGCCGCTGAACGGGCAGCGTTGCCTGACCCGCGCGGCGTTCGAGGCCGCCCGCCCGCTCGCGCGCGGCTGGGGCGTGGAGACGGCGCTGAGTATCGACCTGCTGCGTAAGGGACTGCGGGTCACCGAGGTGGAGGTCGAGCTCGCGCACCGGGCCACCGGCACCGGGATGCGGGCCCAGTTGCACCGCGCGCACCAGCTCACCGACGTGGCCAGGGCTCTCGCCGCCCGGCTATGACCACCGGGCCGCTCCCCGGCGTGCCAAGTCCGGTTGACCTGGCCGGCGCAGCCGGGCCGGGCTGGCATGATGTGGGCTATGCCAGTTGCCTACCTGGGGCCTGAGGGCACCTTCTCCGAGGCGGCGCTACGCCTCGCCGATCCCGGTGCCGAGCCCCTCTCGTGCCCGACCATCCAGGCCGCGCTCGCCGCGGTCCGGAGCGGAGCGGCGGACCGAGCCGTGGTGCCCATCGAGAGTTCGGTCGAGGGCGTCGTTACCGCCACCCTGGACGACCTTGCCGCCGGGAACGACCTGGTCATCGTCGCCGAGCTGCAGGTTCCGGTGGCGTTCGCGCTGCTGGCCCAGGCCGGTACCGCGCTCGGTGACGTCAAACGGGTGGGCGGTCACCCGCAGGCCATGCCGCAGTGCCGGGGCTGGCTGGCGGCCAACCTGCCCGACGCGGAGTGGGTGCCGGTCGCGTCGAACGCCGAGGCGGCCCGGCAGGCCGCCGACGGGCAACTCGACGCGGCGCTGGCCGGCGCCTTCGCCGCCGACCGGTACGGCCTGCAGGTCCTCGTGCCCGATGTGCACGACCGGGCCAACGCCGTGACCCGGTTCGTCGTGGTGGCGGCGCGCGGCCCGCTGCCGGCCCGGACCGGGACGGACCGGACCTCGGTGGCCGCGTTCCTGGCCGAGGATCGGCCCGGCGCGCTGCTCGAGATCCTCAGTGAGTTCGCGGTGCGCGGCATCAACTTGACCACGATCCAGTCCCGCCCGACCGGCGACCGGCTCGGCCAGTACTACTTCTTCGTCGATTGTGAAGGGCACGTGGACGACGCGCGGGTCGGCGAGGCGCTGATGGGGCTGCGCCGGGTCTGCCGCGACGTGCGCTTCCTGGGCAGCTACGCCCGCTGCGACGGCGGCGTCACCCAGGTCCGGCCGGGCACCTCCGACACCGAGTTCGCCGAGGCCGCCGCGTGGCTGGGACGGCTGCGCTTCGGCCGTCCCTAGGGCGGGTTAGCCGGGGAAGGCAGGGTGGGCTCGCGGGAACGGCACAGTGGGCTCGCGGGAAAAGCAGGGTGAGGTCGCTGAAAAGGCAGCGCACGCGGCCCGGTCGTTCGGATTAAAGATACGGACCCGAGCCCGGACGGGGCGGCTCCTGTTCGGCGCCTGGCGGCATCTGCATCATGCCCGGCGGCAGCGCGCGGCGCATCTGCTCGAGCTGGGCCCGGGCCGCCATCTGCTGGGCGAACAGCGTGGTCTGGATGCCGTGGAACAGGCCCTCCAGCCAGCCGACCAGCTGGGCCTGCGCGACCCGGAGCTCGCCCTCACTGGGCAGCTCGTTCTCGGTGAACGGCAGCGACAGCCGTTCCAGCTCGCTGACCAGCTCGGGCGCGAGCCCGTCTTCGAGCTCCTTGATCGAGCTCTCGTGGATCGCCTTCAGCCGGGCCCGGCTCTTCTCGTCCAGCGGGGCCGCCCTGACCTCTTCCAGCAGCTGCCTGATCATGCTGCCAATCCGCATGACCTTGGCCGGCTGCTCGACCATCTCGGTGACCGGGCGCTCGTGCTCGCCGCTCTCGTCCTGGGGGTTCCCTGATCTGGCTATACCGTCGGGACCCACCACGAGGACCTGGGGGTGCTCTTGTATTTCAGGGTTACTCATCCTCCTAGTCTGTCCCCCCGGCCGGCCGTTGCGAACCACCGGGTCAGGTAGCAACGGCACCTGTGCCACCCGGGCTCAACACTTAGAGCCACCAAACATGTGCACTGGGTATCGAAATTACGCGGGATTTGTCCTACGCTCGGATTGACAGACGAACCCCGCCCGCATGCGCCCACCGATGAGGACCAAGGGGGATGACCCCGTGACCGCGAATAACGATACGCCCCAGGTATTGAGCGACGGCGCGAACGACGACGGCCCGTTCGGCCGCCAGTGGCGCGACGACGCCGACGCCGGATCCTACGGGCCGTGGTTCGGCTGGGAGGAGCAATCGGAGCCGTCCGACGCGGACGGCTACCCGCAGCCGTCCTTCTACGGGGACGAGGGGCGTCACGACGAACCAGAGTCCCCGGGTTACCCGGAGGTGCCCAGGTACCGGCAGGAACCGGAGTACCCGCGCGGACCGGGGTACGCTCCGCTGGTGTCCGACCACCCGGGGTATCCGCCCGGCCCCGGCTACGCCCCGGATTCGGACTACGCGCACGACCTGGGCTACCCGCACGACGGCTGGAACGAGCCGGCCGCGGAGTACGGGCACCCGCTCGATGCCCGACAGGTACCCGAGGCCCAGTACCCGGGCTACGCGCCGGACCCGGGCTACGCGCCGGACCTGGGTTACGGGCCGGACCCGGGTTACGGGCGGGACCCGGCGGGCATCCCGCCGATGGAGTCGCTGCTCGACGCCAGGCACGCGCTGCCGGAGTTCCGGACCAGCCAGGCACCCTGGCCGGCTCCGGGCCCGGGATTTTCCGGGGCGGCCGGGCGCGTGCCGCCGTCGCGGTCGGCACCGCCGGCCCCGGCCGAGACGTCGGACAGCCTGACCTCCGAGTCGCTGCTGCACGGCAAGCGGACCACGACCGGATCCGGCTGGCGGCACCGGGTCTCCCGGGTGACCGGCGGCCTGCTCCGGCTGGGCGAATCGGCCGCCGACATGCGCCGCCGCGATCTGATCAACCGGGTCAGGACCCCGGTCGCGGGCGGGCACCACCGGGTGGCGGTGCTGAGCCTCAAGGGCGGCGTGGGCAAGACGACGACCGCCGTCGGGCTGGGCGCGACGTTCGCCACCCTGCGCGGCGACCGGGTTATCGCCGTCGACGCGAACCCCGACCGGGGCACGCTGTCGGACAAGGTCCGGCTCGAGACTGCCGCCACGGTCCGGGACCTGCTCAACGAGCGGGACCAGATCCGCCGCTACGCCGATGTCCGGGCGTTCACCACCCAGGCACCGAGCCGGCTCGAGGTGCTCGCCTCGGACCGCGACCCCGGCGTCTCCGTCGCCTTCAGCGCGGACGACTACTGCGACGCGGCGCGGGTGCTCGAGCACTTCTACTCGATCTGCCTCACCGACTGCGGCACCGGGCTGCTGCATTCGGCCATGTCGGGCGTGCTCCGGCTGGCCGACCAGATCGTGGTGGTCAGCTCGCCCTCGGTCGACGGCGCGCGCAGCGCCAGCGCGACCCTGGACTGGCTGGAGGCGCACAACTACGGGGACCTGGTCCGCAACGGCGTGGTCGTGCTCTCCACCATCCGCCCGAGGAGCAAGAGCACCGTCGACCTGGACCGGCTCGAGCACCACTTTGCCGCGCGCTGCCGGTCCGTGACCCGGATCCCGTACGACCCGCACCTGGAGGAGGGCGCCGAGGTCGACCTCGAACTGCTCAGCGCCGAGACGGCCGACGCGTACCTGACCCTGGCCTCGCTGGTGGGCGACGGGCTGGCCTGGCCGCGGCGGCTGACGTCCCGCTCCGGGTTACCGTACGCTGGATCCCACAGGAGGGCTCGCCTAGTGGCCGATGGCGATGGTCTTGAAAACCATTAGGGCGGCAACGTCCTCGTGGGTTCGAATCCCACGCCCTCCGCACTGACCTCGGGAACCAGTTCTGACCTGGGCCTATGCCCGCTGAGCTCACGTCGGAGGCCAACGCATGACACGGCGGCCAGAATCTACCGCACGTCGTTACGGCAAGGTTTTGATGAGATCGCGGCTGAGTACGACCGTCACCGCCCGGCTTATCCTGACGAACTCGTCGACCAGGCGTGCCGGGTCGCGGGGATCGGGAGCGGCGATCGTGTGCTTGAGGTCGGGTGCGGAAGCGGCCAGCTGACGCGCGGCCTGGTCGCCCGGGGCCTGCACGTCACCGCACTCGAACCAGGCCCGAGCCTCATCGCACTGGCCAGGCAGAACCTGGCCGGTGCCGGAGAGGTGGAATTTGTCAACGCTCAGTTTGAGGATGCATTGCTGCCCCGCGAGCAGTTCAAGGCCGTGTTCTCCGCGTCCGCGTTTCACTGGGTTGACCCTAAAGTTAGCTGGCAGAAGGCCGCTGACGTACTTGTTCCCGGTGGAACGCTCGCTCTCGTGCAATACTTCGGGCTCGAGGAGCAGCGCAGCAAGCCAGATCAGGAAGCAGCACTCGCTGCCATCGCAAAGGTGGCCCCGGAGATTGCCGCCGATTGGCCGGTCTACCGGGATCTCGACGCCACGCTCGCTGGGGTGGAGCAACGCCGCGGCAACGTCTCGCAGGTATGGGCCTGGCTCGGCAGCTACGACCTAGGGCAAGATTATGCCGCCGGTTTGTTCGGCGATGTTCAGGTAGCAGTCATGCCCAAGCTCGCCGAGC
>Ga0302326_10008072_pt1 | contig 23292 bp, 14 predicted proteins | sample Palsa_T0_3_FD_202264 | JGI IMG/M metagenome (GOLD analysis project Ga0302326, IMG submission 202264) | Peat permafrost microbial communities from Stordalen Mire near Abisko, Sweden - Palsa_T0_3 | ecosystem: Environmental > Terrestrial > Soil > Palsa > Peat permafrost | place: Sweden: Abisko... | reverse complement strand
AGCTTCCGGGCGGCCAGCCGCCGATCCCGCAGCGCTTCCCCATCAATCTTCTGTCCGATTGGCATTCCCATTTGCAACAGGATGCACACGGAATAACCAATGTCACTTCTTTAAGTAATCCTCAATAATTCGCCTCAAGCGCGAATCCAACGAAGTTGCCTCTCTAATATGAAGATGCCGAACCAATCAACGGATCCGACGTTGGCAAGAGCCTTTATGCGTCGTTTCCAACACATATCCCTACTGTTTCTCGTCGCCATTGCGTTAAGTGGCTGCGCGAGCGCGTTGACAAGAAATCCGCGTTCGTCGTTGGTCGACGATATCATGGCGAAGGAGCGCGAAGGCTTGGATGCTCTGAAGGCGGGCGATTTGGTGGGTTTTTCCAATCTTACTGCGGACGATGCGGTATTCATCGATCCACATGGTATCGCTAGCAAAGCCGATGTGATGAGGAATGTCGCCGGATTTAGGCTCGAAAACTACTCGATCGAAAATTTGAAGCTTGTGCCCCTTTCAGATACGTCTGGCTTGATCGCCTACGACATAACGGAAAAGGGAAATTCTCATGGCAGGGCGTTTTCGGCGAAAGCTTACATCTCGGCGCTCTGGGTTATACGTAAAGGCGAATGGACCTGCGTCTTCAGCCAAGAAACTCCGAGAAAGTAGGGCGCGGTTTTTGAAAAGAATGCCGAGCCAGCGGATCCGACGTTCGCGTCGGGCACGCCCGATGCGGGGCACCAGGCGCGCCATCCTTAGGAACGCGGATCAATTCAACGTCTAGGCTGCATTCACACACATCACTGGTTCGGCAGCCAAAGCACCTAACAGAAGAAGACTCAAAATGAGAAAGATCAGGATCTTCGAACATATCTCGCTGGACGGGGTGATCTCACCGCCCTTCGACGGCGGCGAGTGGACGGCACCGTATCGAACTCCGGCTGGGGCGGCGGCCCTCGCCGAGGCACAGGGCACGAGTTTCGATCTGCTACTTGGCCGCCGCACCTACGATCTCTGGGCCGACTTCTGGCCGAAAGTTAAGGGCGGTCCGTTTGCGGACGGTCTGAACGCCGCCACGAAATACATCGCGACCCACAGGCCGGACAGCCTCGGATGGGGGCCGGTTAAGGATCTGGGCGCGGACATCATCGACGGCGTGCGCCGGGTCAAGGCAACGGATGGTCCTGACCTGATCGTCTGGGGAAGTGCGACACTGACCTCCGTGCTGCTCGGACAGGGACTGGCCGACGAGGTGGTGCTGATCTTCTACCCGGTCTTGCTGGGCCGGGGCAAACGCTTCTTTTCGGACAGCGCGGACCCGCGCGAACTCGCTTTCGTCAGCACGAAGGCCACGCCCTCGGGCGTGCTCATCAACACGTATCGGCACGTTGGATCGCTGCGAACCAAATGAACGTGATGCCGCCTAACAAGTCACCAGACCCAACGGCGCTACGCGGCGCGGGTCATCTCTAACATTCGGCATTCAAATTTACGCTGATTTGAGCGCACCATCGATTCGGGTCGTAAAATCCCGTAAAGGGCAGCGTCGCACTTCGTTTGGCGTTTCCTTCGACCTACTCGCAATCGGGCCCGCGTCGATGAGCACCCCGATGCACTATCGCATCGGCTATGCCATTCCGTTTGACGCGCATCCCAATGAGCAAACTGGTAATATTTTGTCCGGAAGAGTGCGTGTGCTCACGCGCGATTCAGAGTCGGAGCTCGACCCCGGAGACTCGTACGCGATTCCGGCAGGCATCGAACACAGCATCGTCATTCTTGAGGACGCTGAAGCACTTCAGGTTTTTTCTCCCCTTCGGGCGGATTTTCTTTGATACGGCGAGCCAGGAAAGAAATATGCCGAACCATTCAACAGATCCGGCGCTTTCGTCAGGTTCTCCTTCTACGGGGCAGGAGTCGCGCTGTCGTTTGGGCGGTTCACCTAAAGGTTAGATTTGCCATACTTGACCGCCATCTGTTGGCCCCCAAGGATTCCTTCGTGTTTGAAGCTGAAAAACCGCTTTCTGACCGGGTGTTCGGGCGATTCGGCGCGGTTCGCCTGGACCAGACCAAACGTCCGGACGGCATTAGGTTGCTTGTGAGGGGCACCGTGCTAGGCGCAGCGTTCGCGGCGATCGGTTCTCTCCTCGCGGCCGACCCGGCGCCCGTGATCCCGGCCGTGGATCAGTCCTACATGGACCTGTCGGCGTCACCGTGCAAGGACTTCTACGCTTACACTAACGGCGCCTACGATAAAGTTCCGATTCCTGCAGAGTACTCTAGATACGGCGTAAATCAGGAGATCGACGAGCGCAACTACGCCATCCTTAAGAATATCCTTGAGACCTCGGCCGGGGAAGGCGCCCCCAGGGGCACCGTCTCCCAACGCGTGGGCGATTTCTACGCATCCGGGATGGATGAGGCGACGATCGAAAGTGCGGGCCTCAAGCCCCTGCAGCCTCTGCTCGATGCGGTGGATGCCGTGCGCGTCCCCGACGACCTGCCGGCGGTGCTCGGCAAACTTCAAGGCGAGCAGGTGGAGGTGGCCTTTGAGATCGGCTTTCAGCAGGACGACAAGGACAGCGCGTCGATGATCACGATCCTCTGGCAGGGCGGTCTGGGGCTTCCCGAGCGCGATTACTACCTGCGGCCGGGCAAGGAGGACGAGGAACTGCGAGCCGCGTACGTCCTCCACATTGAGCGCATGCTCGCGCTCTCGGGCCTGGCGCCGCAGGCCTCGAGGGACGCGGCAAAGTCCATCATGGCCTTCGAGACCAAGTTGGCGAAGGCCTCCCGCTCGCTGGCCGATCTTCAGGATCCGAACGCGAACTACCACAAGCTATCGCGGGCGGACCTGTCCAAGCTCGCTCCGCACACCGGCTGGGAGGCCTTTTTCGGCGCCATCGAGCTACCCGCTTCCGAGAAGTCCGTGCTGGTGGGCCAGCCCGAGTTCCTTGCAGCCCTCGACGGCCTCGTGGCCTCGGAACCCATCGAGACGTGGCGGCTCTATCTGCGCTGGCACGTGCTGAGAGCCCATGCCGACTTCCTGAGCCGCCCCTTCGTCGAGGAGGCATTCGACTTCTATGGGCGCAAACTCGCAGGAAAGACGGAAATGCGGCCCCGCTGGAAGCGTGTGATGTCGGTGGTGGACTCCGAGATCGGCGAGGACCTGGGCCAACTGTACGTGAAGCGCGCTTTCAGCGCCGCCGCGAAGACTCGGGTAAGGCAGATGGTGCACTACCACATCGAGGCCCTGCGCGGCCTGATCCGGGCGGCTGCCTGGATGAGCGACGGCACCAAGGCGGCCGCCTACCGCAAGCTCGACGCGATCAAGAGCAAGATCGGGTATCCCGACCGCTGGCGGGACTATTCGTCACTCGAGATCGTTCGGGGTTCCTACATCGCGAACTACCGAGCCGCGAATCGCTTCGAGTTCCGCAGGCAGCTGGCCAAGCTCGGCGCGCCGGTTGACCACGACGAGTGGGAAATGACCCCCCCGACAAACGACGCCTACTACAGCCGCCAATTGAACCAGATTGTTCTTCCCGCCGGCATCCTCCAGCCCCCGTTCTTCGACGAGCGAGCCAGCGATGCCGACAACTACGGGGCCCTGGCCTCGACGATTGGTCACGAGCTCACGCACGGCTTCGACGACGGGGGCCGGAAGTACGATTGGCAGGGCAACCTGAAGAACTGGTGGACCGAAGCGGACGCGAAGGCCTACGCGACCCGGACCGGATTCATCGTCCGCCAATATGGAGCCTACGAGGTCCTGCCCGGGCTGAGGATCAATGGCCCGCAAACGCTCGACGAGAACATCGCCGACGTGGGAGGCCTTCGGCTGTCCTACGAGGCCTACCACTTGGCGACCGCCAGCGAGGCGCAGCCCGCGCAGGGCGGATTCACGGCCGAGCAGCGTTTCTTCATCGCGTTCGCTCAAGGATGGCGCACAAACGTGCGCCCTGAGCAGTTGCGCCTGACCGTGGCCAGCGACGTACACAGCCCACCCCGCTGGCGAGTGATCGGGCCCGTGACGAACTTCCCCGAGTTCAGGAAGGCCTTCGGCTGTGCCGAGCCCGCCGAGACCTGGCCGCCAATCTGGTGACGCGGGCTGCGCCCATCGGAACTCAATCAATCGACTCGCGGGGGGTTGCGGACTTGAGTCCCGTGGGCCGCCCCATTTCCTGGTTAAAACGCTCCTGTTGCCGCGCGTCGCCCCGCTCGTCAGCCTGCTTCCAGCCGCAGAAACCGGGCCTTTCCCCAGCCTATCGATCCTGACATGAACGCACACGACACCCCGTGGCTTGAGATCGATAGAGAACAAAGGTCGGTCTCCATCGACCCCACACGTCCTGAATTCTACAACGACCCCTATTCCGCCTACGAGCGGGTCCGGGCCGTGGCTCCCGCATTCTATTGGAGGGAGCAGCGTCTGTGGTGCTTCATGAATGCCGCGGACGTGGGGGCAATCCTGCGCGACCGGAGGTTCGGCCGCGAGCTTATGCCCCTGCCAGGCCAGCCGGCTCCGGCCCCGATCCGGGTTCCTGACCATGTAGCGGCTTTTCACGCGGTCAACCGGGATTCCATGCTCGAGCGCGAGCCCCCGGTGCACACACGGCTTCGGACGCTCGTCAACCGCGCCTTCGTCACCCGAAACATCGAGAGACTGAGGCCCCGGATATCCGTTCTCGCACACGAGCTCATCGACAGGATGGAGCCCGCCGGCCGCGCAGAACTTATCGCCGCCTATGCCACCCCGATCCCGGTCGTCGTCATCGCCGAGCTCCTTGGCGTTCCGGCCGAAATGTCCCCGCGGCTCGTAGACTGGTCGCACCGGATGGTCGGCATGTTCCAACTCGGCCGGACGCGCGCGATGGAGGACCTGGCCGAGGCGGCGACCCAGGAGTTCTCGGGGTTTCTGAGGGGATACTTCGCCGAGCGGCGCAAGCGGCCGGCCGATGACCTGATCAGCCACCTGCTGAACGTTGAGGCGACGGGCGAGAAGCTGTCGGAAGACGAAATGATCGCGACCTGCATCCTGCTCCTGAACGCAGGACACGAGGGCACGGTTCACTCGATCGGCAATGGCGTGAAGACGCTCCTCGAGCAAGGAACGGACACCCGCGCGGCCTTCGCCAATGAGGCCGCCACCGAGTCGACAGTCGAAGAATGCCTCAGGTTCGACCCGCCGCTCCACATGTTCAACCGGTTCGCGCAGGAGGACGTCGAGGTCGCGGGCGTGGAGCTCAAGCGCGGCACCGAGATCTCGCTCCTCTATGGGGCCGCGAACCGCGATCCCGCGCGGTATCCCAATGCCGACGTGTTTGATCCGACGAGGCCCGTCCAGGGCGCCGCTTCGGTGCACGCTTCCTTTGGCGGGGGTATCCATTTCTGCCTGGGAGCTCCCCTCGCCCGGCTCGAGCTGCAACTCGCGCTGCCGATCCTATTCAAGAGGCTTCCGGGAATCCTCCTCAGGGAAAAGCCCCGCTACCGCGATACCTATCACTTTCACGGTTTGGAGTCGCTCGAGATCGCCTGGACCTGAGACCCCTGCTGCGAGCGGGGAGTCGAATCCGAATGAGTTCCCGTGGCGATCCCGCCGTCCCGGACTTTCGGGCTTCGCCCAACGAGATGAACAAGGCGCCCCATTGGACCGCGCGGCACAAGAATTGCAGGTTCTCCCATGCCTTGCCGCAGCGTTTCTCGCCGGCAGTTCAGTCGGGCTCGCGCAGGATGCGATTTCGAATCTGCCGACGCACGAGCACAATTCCTGTGGACCCGCTCAAGTTGCTGCCCGATTGGGACTCAGCCGACGGCGGGCGGCGGTGACATCAAAGGCCCGACGGCCGGGTGCCAGTTTGCGGCGCACAAACCTCGTTTTTCACGGCCGAATCCCTCTGCAAACATGCCTCGAAAGCATTATCAAATTACAAGCATTTTAATGTTGTCAGTCACCTCACCGCCAACCAGTTTGCGTCCATGAAGAGCGAGACGGCCGGCAAACTGGATGGCGTGAGTTCCAATCAGCGGCCGATCATCGTCGACTTGGGAAAAATCGGGGGGAAAAAGGTAAAGCAGCTGAAGAAGGGCGAAGGCATTTACATTGAGGAGGTCTTGCCCGCCGTCCAACAGGTGCGGGCGTCTCTCTCCAAGGCTGAAGCCGATAAGGAAGGCGCGACGATCGTCGTGCTTTACGAGCGGAAGCGCAAGGGCTTGGACCTCTTCCCGGGATTGCTACGTTAGCGGCAAACTTAGTAAACAGAAAATAACAAGACCATGACATCTCACAAAGAATCCGGACACGAGCCCGAGACTCCCGTCGTCGTCCACGCAAAGAAGCACAAGAAGAAGTACTCTAACTCCGGAAATCGCGCCCTCCAGGAGTTCGACGAGGGGCTTACCAAGACCGCCCAGAAGATATCAAAGGCGGTTCAGGAGGGTCTCGACACCTACGCCAGCGCGCGCAAGGCGTCTTCGGAAAAGAAAGACGGTGCCTTCCATGATCTGCTGGAAAACCACAGCAAGGCGCTGCGAAAGGCCCTGCCCATTGCCGCCGAGGCGCCGGCCGATCTTCTGGACTCGATCGCCGACATGAAGGTCGTCAGGGATATTTTCCACAAAAAGGACGATGACGACGACGAGGATTGATAAGGGCTGAAACCCTTTATCAACCCGGGCAGTCAACGATTAAAGAAACTCTCGCATTTCCTCTGGCCTTGGGTCGTGAGGGCCGGGCCCTGCAGGCGAGCTTGGGATTTGCGTTCGGCAGCGGGTATGATTCGGCTCGAAAGTCGGCCGGCTTGTTCCTGCATCCCAACGAGGAAAGCCGGTGGAACGAATTGAAGTTTCCACTTCGCCAAAAAAGCTACCTGCTCGGACGCCGGGCCGCGAAAGCGGCATTGGCGGTGTGCTATCCGTTTTCCCCAGCAACAGAGATTGAAATCTGCAACGGAGTCTTCAACCAGCCCTTCCTCAGCGCAAGCGCGCCGGTTTCAGCGGAGCTGAGCCTGGCCCACGCGCCGGACGCGGCTGTGGCCCTGGTTTGCCCGGAAGGCCACCCCTCAGGCGTCGATCTGGAGCTTGTCAGCGCGGAGCGGGCCTCAGCTGCGAGCGCCTGCTTCGCGCCGCAAGAGGCTCCCATTCTCGCCAGTCTTTCCCTTCCCGAATCGACGGCCACGTTTCTCTTGTGGAGCGTCAAGGAGGCACTCGGAAAAGCCCTGCGCTGCGGCCTGGCGGTCCCATTTGACGTCCTCGCAATCAAATCTGTCGAGGCAAGGGACGGGGCTTACGAGTCCCATTTTGAGCATTTTCCGCCCTTCAGGGCACTATCGTGGACGCTGGGAGATCACATCCTTTCTATCGTGATTCCCAAGCGGACGACCCTGGCATTCGCACCCACGCCGGAGCTTGTCTCGCTCATTCGTGCTCCGGCGGCGACCAAGTGCTGAAGGACCGGACAGAGCCCGGTCGGCCTTGAAACTGCTGGAAACGCTGATTTAGGAGCGCGGCCGCCTCATTCATCAACAGGGACCCGATTTCGTCGGCGTGCCGGTTGCGCCAATCTTCGAGCCGGGTCCCCTTGACCCATTGGTTGAAGGCGCCGAGCGCAGGGCCGCAATGAATCTGGTAGTCGACCTTTCCTTCCGGAATTCCCTTCTGGGCAAGCCGGTTCGAGTGTATGAAGTACCACCTGAAGATGAGAGCCATCTTTGCCTTGGGATTCTTCTCTGCCCGCTCAATCTGGTCCGGAGCCACCTTCAGGTAAAACTCCTTGGTCTCGCGGTAGACCTCATCGAAACTGCGCTGGAAATAGCGGGCCTCGAGATTCGCCCGAGTCTTCTCGTCGATCTCGTCGAGCGACTCATGCTTTCGATAAAGCTCGTAGAGCTTGCTGGCCCGCGCCGGGAAGAAGACGCCCTTGCTCATCACCTGGACCTTGGCGCCAATCTCGAACATGTCGCCCGCCGGCGCCATCGCCGTGTCCTGCACATTCATAGCCGACAGCAGATCCTTCGCCAGGTCGCTTGTCCCGCCCTCGACCGTGCACTGGTTGATTGAACCTGTCAGGACGAAATCCGCTCCGAGGATGAACGCGGCGGCCACGGCGTGAGGCGTGCCTATGCCCCCGGCCGCCCCGACGCGGACGGACGGCCCGGCCGGACTCGCGGCACGCGCGTCGTCGCGCAGCCGAAGCATCGCGGGAATCAGGCAGAAAGGAACGCCGTTATCGGTGTGGCCGCCCGAATCCGACTCAACGCAGAGGTCGTCCGCCATCGAAATTCTTGGAGCGAGCGCAGCCTGGCGTTCCGTGACCTTTCCGGTGTCCAGCAGATGCTTCACCATCCTAGGCGGCGGCGGCTGTAGAAACTGGGCCGCCACCTCTGGCCGGGAAATCTTCGCCATCACCTGGTTGGAGACCCGGACCGCGCCGCTGGGATCCTGGGCAGCCCCGTGCAGGCGGTACCGCACCAGGCTGGGCGTGATCTGGGTATACGCCGCGGCCTCCACTCGCCTGATCTCGTGTCTGAGGAAGAGGTCGACGGTCGCATCCTCTGCTTCCGGCTGGATCAGGTTGCACAGCAGGTTCATGCCGAAGGATTGCCCGCGGTTCAGCCTCCCCTTGATCTTTGAAATCGCCTCCTCGATCTTCTCCAGCCGCAGTCCGCCTGTGCCAAAGTAGCCCATCATGCCGGCCTGCCCCATTCGAATGACGAGATCCGCCGACGCGATTCCCTTGTACATCGCTCCGGACACATAGGCGTAGCGCAGGCGGTGGCTCTCGCGAAACTCCGCGGACCCCAACGACTCCGCCGTTATGTCCGCGGGAGCCTCCTCGGCCCTCATTGAGCCCGACGCAGCCGGGGCATCACCGCCAAGCATGATCAGTCCCCCGGTTTGGATCTTCGCGAAGCATAACGGCGTGAGGCTAGACCATCATCCAACACCATTTCCAGAAAAAGCCGCCCGATCTCTCCCATGGCGGATGCGAATGCGAGCATGGACCCTGAAAGTGCCTGATAGGCGTCCTTATGCAACATCTTCAGTTGCGGGGTGCTACACTGCCAATCCGGTCCTAAGTTTATCAAAGTTCTGCAGATCCTTTCCGAATTGTGTCAGGATCGGGAAGGCGGTTGAGAGGGCATCGCGCCCGATTATGTTGCGGACAATGGCCGCCAGAGTGCCGCTGGGGCCGACATCGATGTAAACGGAAGGCCCTTGACTCTCCATAAAGCGCATGGCGTCCGAGAATCTTACCGGAAATCGAAGCAGTTCCCAGCAATACTGGGGTGTCAGGTCCTGCCCGGTCAGCTCCCGGCCGTGCAGGCAACTCACGACGGGCAGGTCCGGCGGTTTCAGGGAGAGCTGCGAGACCGCGCGCTTCACTTCCGATTCGATCGGATTCAGCAGCGGCGAGTGAAACCCACGGGTGATGGGCAGCATCTGGCACGGTATGTCGGAGGGTTGCAGAGCCGCCTGGACGCGGGCGACGTCCTCCCGGCCTCCTGCAATCACAAAATTTTCGTCGTAATTCAGGCAGGCGACGCAAGTCCCCCGGAAAATATCGCGATGCGCCTCGAATAATGCCGGCGGACCCAGAACGGCCAGCATCGCTGCCGGGGGAGTGTACTCTTCGATCTTCGCGGCAATTTCAGCCACGCATGCAAGAGCGTCCTCAAATCGAACGGTTCCCGCCAAGGTCAACGCCACGAGCTCTCCCAAGGAATAGCCGAGCAAGGCGCCGGGCCGAATCCCTTCCTCGATCAGGGCCTGGGCAACGCTGAAGTTCAGGCAAAAAATGGCCGGATGCGTCTCGCGGGTGCGGTTGAATGGTGCGAAGCGATCGGGGCGCTCCCGGTAGACGAGTTCCACCATCGACTCTCCGAGATCCGTCTCCAGCAGCCGGGCGCCGTAATCCATCCATTCGCGAAAGACGCGGTTCTTCTGATAGAACTCCTTTCCCATCAGGTAATACTGGGACCCTTGTCCCGCGAACATAAAGACGACGCGCCGCCCGCTCAAACGGGCGCCTTCTGTATTTGACGTATCAAGCCCGCCAACACCGTCCCAGGACCGACCTCGACAAAGGCGGGATTTCCTTGGGCCGACAAGTAGCGAACGGTGTCCGTCCACCGGACCGGCTGTGTTATCTGACCCGCCAAGGTATCCTTGATCGCCCCCGGTTCGTAGGGACGGCCCGAGAGGTTTGCGATCACGGGAATCTTAGGTTCCCTAAAAGTGAAGCCATCGAGGAAAAGACGAAACTGTCGCCCCACCGGCTCCATCATCCGCGAATGAAACGCACCGCTCACCTTGAGTGGAATGACTACGGCCCCCGCCTCCTTGAACAGCATCGAAACGGCCACGACATCCTCGGTCGGGCCGGAAATGACCGTCTGGGTGGGGCTGTTGAAATTGGCTCGTTCGACCCGGTCAAAGGCAAAATTGTCCAGCAATTCCCCAACCCGCTCGCCGGTGATCCCCAGTATCGCCGCCATGCCGCCACCGCGAACCGCCGCCATCAATTCGCCCCGCTTCCGGACCAGCTTCAGGCCGGTGTGAAAATCAAAAACATCGGCAGCGAACAGCGCATCGTATTCGCCGAGCGAATGGCCCGCGACGAAGTCGGGAGCTCTGCCCTCATCCTCTCGGCGCGCAAGATAGGAGAGCGCGTTGACGGCATAAAGCGCCGGTTGAGTATATTGCGTCTGTCCAAGCACATTCTGCGGATCCAAGAGACAAAGTTCCCGCAAAGAATAGCCCAGCTCCGCATCGGCTGTCCGGACCAAATCGTGAAAGCGTTCGTAGAGGCCCTCCCCCATTCCCTTCTTTTGCGATCCCTGTCCGGGGAAAACGAACGCAACGCTCATAATTGTCTCGTAACTTACTAATCAGAAGTCAATTATGAGGTTTCACTTCCACATCCTGCAACTTCATCAGCAGCTTGCGCACGGTGATGAGTACGAATCCCGCCAAGCTCCAAATGATCGCCTGCTGGTGAAATGTCCAATTGATCGCCTCGAGAATCGCGTCGCGAGACGGCAGCCGAAATGAAATGTCGTAGATCAGCCTGCTCCAGGTGATGAAGACAATGAACGCGAACGCCGTCATCGACGACCGGAGGATGAGCGTGACCGCAAACGCCACTTTGCCTATCGACAGGGCAAAGTTATAACTGGGCTGGTCCAGCATGTTCTGAAACCGGGACAGCCCGCTCTCGAGCAGTGCGGTGAACTCCTTTCGACGCGTGAAATCGGAGTCGGTGGGACCGAAGAGTCGCTTCCGGAAGTCTTTAAGGGCCCGATTCTTGTTTTTTTCGTCCATATCCTCGGCCCATCGCTTGAATTCCTTTTGAGCATCTAGTCCCGGGTGTAGCCGGTACACGATGGAATCATAGAGAAAGTTGGCGCGGAAAATCCGGACCGTGTCCAAAGTCATCGGCAGGTTGTACTGTTGGCTCAGAATTATCACCTTCATCCACATGCTTCCCGAACACTTGTCGTACCACGGAGCCGTGCCGCATTTGTGTGCGATGAACCCCTCGCGGTAGACATTCATCAACTGGTCGGAAAATCGGGATACGTCGAAGTGGGGCAGCGGCTCCAGCATCGCGATTGTCATCTGGACCATGCCATTGAGGTCGTCCTTTACCATAGCGCGGTTGAACGAAAGCAGCTGCCGGCGCATGCGTGTCGAAACCGCGCCGCACGAACCGAAATCGATCATGACAATGGTATTGTCGGGCCGAACTATGATATTCGATGGATGCGGGTCGGCGTGAAAAAAGAAGCTTTCGAAACACTCCCACCAGAAAATGTGCAGCATGCGGCGCCCTATCAACTTTGGCTTGAAGCCGCGCGCGAGAAGCTGATTCAGGCTCTCCTTGTCCTCGCGCTCCAGCGCATAGAGCATCTCACCAAGGAAGACTCCCGAGACGAACTCAAGCACCAGGACGTTGAAATTCGAGAGGTGATCGTAGACTCGCGGGGCGGAGATATACTCCTGTTTCTTCGTCTCGTGGCGAAAAATCTCCGTGTAGCGCGCCTCCAGGGTGAAATCGAGCTCCTCGCTGAGCATGCGGTTGAGCTCGATCTGAAAGTTGCGGGTGAGGCCGGTGCGCACGAAACCGAAACCCTCGACCACGCGGCAGATCCAAGAGATGGCCTTCATGTCGGTCGCCATCTTGTCCCCGATACCGGGTCGCTTCACCTTTACCGCCACGAGTTCCCCGGTGTGCAGCTTCGCCTGATAAACGCAGGCCAATGAGCCGGAACCGATTGGCTGAGGATCGAAATGCGCGAAGGCCTTCTCCAGCTTCCCGCCGATAGATTCCTCTACATCCTTGAGCGCCGATTCGAAAGGAAATGCCGGGACGTCGTCCAGCATCTTGCTGAGCTCATCGCAGAACTGATGAGGAAGAAGGTCGGCGCGGACAGACAATTGCTGCCCGATCTTGATGGCCGTGGGGCCCATGCCCTCGAGCATTTTCCTCAGTCGAACCGCCTGGACCGCAATGTTTGCGCGCCCCATCAGTTTTTCGAAGTAGCTCTTCGCGTAGAATAACGACAGGTTCCAAAGCCACGCCATCAGACGCCAACTGACGCGTGCCCAGTTTGTCCGGTAAGTGCGCTTGGGTGGGAGCGAAAGCGTGGAGGATTTCGCGGCGCCCAGGTTGATCCGTTTCCGACGCCCAATCGGGGCCAGCACGCCTTGCGAGCCCGAGCCATTGTCCACGTCGGGCGCCTCGGGCGAGATGGAGATTGCTGGCGCGGGCGGCGGCACCGTTTCGGCTTCGTTCGGTGATGAGCTCGTTCTGGGGTCCATGGGTGCGCCTAGGTGTCAGGCTGGAAGGACCGACACCAAACTCTCCCACTCGTTCGAGCTCAGAGGAGAAACGCCACTGGTCTTAGGCTGTATCCGGATCAAATAAAATCCACGGCCGGGACTGGGCTGACCGGCGCCCTGCGTGTCGGCTCTGACCTCGTACCAGACGACCGGCAAGCTGATCCGAGAATAGATGGTCACGAAGAAACGATGAGTATCAAAGTGATTCAAGTCCATGAGACAATTGAGCCTTTCTCCAGCCTCGATAACCCCGTAACGAAATCGAGTCTCAGGGTTTCCCACCGGAAGAAAAATTCTATCAATCCATAACCTGCTAAAACATTGATATTTAAGAATGGGATAGACGTGGTAACTCAGGCACGCAAAAAACCAGCTCCCCCGAAGGCCGAGATCCCGATAAAAATCGTTGTTGCCTCCCGGGACCTTCACGGCCGCCACCCGTTCGGTCCCGTCGACGCGCATTGGAGGAAACTCTGCGTTCGCCGTAGCGCCGTAATAGCGCGCTCCCACCAGAAAACGGCCGGGCCCGGGAATCTTGAAATCGACCCACCCCGATTCGGCGGCCGTCAGGCAACTGACGGTGGCGACAGTGGCGCGATTGGGGTGCGAGTATAGGACAAAGAACCACTCCGACGCGGATTGTCGCGCGATATCGGTTCGGATCGAAAGGGCCGTCCGAACCTCCAGAGGTCCGGCGGTCGCGACAATCGCGTGCGGGTTCCAGCGCGGGGCCGTGGTGAGAAAGACGGCAAGTGCTCCCGGCCTGGCGAGAAATTCGGCGGACAACAGGTGCCATTGGAGTGCTTGGGCGACGTTGCGCCGATGATAGCGGTTCAAGAGCTTCTTCAACGCCCATCGCGTCGCAAAAAACAGGGCGAGGCTCGCCAGCGAGAGCGGCAACTCGTAGATTGCAGCCAAGCCGGGCGACTTTCTGGGGCCTGTCATCCTTCCGTGAGCTCGCGGATACGACTAGCCCAGCTTGCTACAATACCCCGAATTGAATCCTCGCGATGATGGGCCGATGAGTAGCGCACCAGGAGCATCCAGCCGCCTGGATCCGCACGCACGACGAAGTCCAAAAGGTAGGGACGGCTCTGGTCAGCCGGTTGGAAGGGACGCACCGACTGCTGCTCGACCTCGTATCCGTCTCCACTCCGGGCAAGCGAGCGGGGTTGGTAATTCAGGCGCACACACGTAATCGCATGGGTTGCGGAAAGCCTCCCGGCCAGGACCAAAGGCACATAAGTCGCACCGCTCGCTGGCACCGAGGCCAGCAGGGCGCGAAAACGCCGCAGCGATTCACCGGGATCCTCCGAAGCTCGAACTGAAAAGCGAAGCGGCACGTCGATGGCAAAACAGCCGACGGTCGGAGATGAGCGGACGGACGTCGAGGGGCGTCCGTGAAGCCGGTGCGCAATGATGGGATCCCCTGAGGATGTCCACTCCGACAGCACTCGGTAAAGGGCGACGCTGCAGGCGTCGAGGCGCGGAGCGCTCGCGATTCCAAGCTCTGATCCAGGGAAGGACAGCTCGCACTCGGAGGAGAACAGCGACACTGCGGAAGGAAAATCCTGCCGCAGGCGCAGAGGAGTGCCCTTGAGTTGACCTTCCCAGAAAGCCTGATGCTCCCCGGCGCCCGCTGCAGTGAGTGCCGCGACCGACTGAACGTAAGCGCTGTACTCCGTCGGCGCTTCACTTTGAGTTACGTCCGCTGTAAAGGCGTCCCCCGTGCAATCGCGAAGTATCTCGTCGAGCAACTGGACTGAAGATATTCCGTCTCCCACAAGGTGGTGACAGGACCAGAGCAATTCGTACCGTCCGCTGCCCAACTCGAAAACGGCGAAACGAAACAGGGGCCAGCAACGCGGGTCGATCGCCTCGCGCGCCCGGTCTCGCCAGGCATCGAATTCACGCTCCTGGATGGCCTCCGCTGATCCGGAGATATTTATCCACTCGGGGGTGAATTCGTCGGCCTTTGACAGGATTCTGCTCCGGTAGTCTCCAGATCCTCCCCTCCGTTCGAACACAGTCCGGAGCGTTGAGTGCCTGTTCACCGCTCGATTCCAAGCGTGGCCAAGCCGCGGGCCGTCGATCGGCACGCTCATATTCAATCTGATCCGGTGCTCGAGAATCCAGACGGCGTTGTCTCCGTGCTGCCGAAGAAACAATTCCTGGGGCGGCCCCAACGCGGACGCCATAGTCGGGGACGCGTCCTTAGGGAGATCAAAGCCGAGCTGATGCGCCAGGCGCACCGTTTCCTGGGAGAGATCCGGGACGGTGGTCAGCCGGCTCTTCCAGGCATCGGCCAGTTCTGGCTCAATCCCGCTGTGATTCTTAAAATTCGGGTCCCCGATGGAAAGCGATACCGAATGCAGGCCATCGACCATCCGCTTGCCCTGATAGGGCTGAAGCACAGCGGCCTCGAAGGGAACCTGGAGGAAATCGCAGATCCTGCGGCACTGCGCCTCGGGCGCTGCAACTAGGTCCTCATAGCGAAGTTGCAGCCATTGGGCTGCCGGGAGTGTCTCCCGAAGCTCCTCAAGGTTCCGATTCACGCGAAGCCAAACATCTTCAGCGACGCTCCAACGATCGTCCGACTTTTGATTCAACAGCCTGTCGAAGCGGTTGCGCAGGTATGACTCCATGACTGCAAGAGGGTGCCGAACCAGAAAAATATAGCGCGCATTGGGAAACAGTTTTCGGCTTTTCCTCAGCGTCTCCATGTCGTCGCCATAGGAAGGCGACTTGTCGATCACTATTCGGCCGTCTGCCATTTCCTCCAGCTCCCCATAGACGTCGCCCACGGTCAGTTGTTTTCGCCGCCAGTCCTCGAGCAGTTCGGCAGCGCCCTCGGCGGTGCATCCGCGCAGCTCCATCAGGGCGCGCGCCAGACCCTCGCCGAGAAACTGGGCCGCACCTGAGAGCGCGCCTGCGCGAGCCTGCAGGTCGTCGAAAGGCAGAAGGTGCAACTCCGGCGGGCAGAATATCCGAGAATGTCCCGCCAGCATCACCCGCAGAAGGGTCGAGCCGGACCGCGGCGCCGAAAGTATAAAGTCTGGAGCCGCAGGCCCTGCTGACGAAGGTGCGAGCGCCGCAGGCGGCCGCGGCCTGACCTCAGATTCCAAATAGTCGATGAACCCGCCGACAGTGGGGTGCATTTGCGCCTCATTCGCATAAAATCGGACTCCGAAGCGGTCCTGCAATTCTTTGATGAGCTGCATACCCATGATGGAATCGAAGCCCAGCGCCTGGAGGTCGGCGGAGGGATCAATTTCCGACGGCTTAATGCTGAGCAGGCCGGCGATCGATGCGTGAAGGAACGCCCTGACGTCTTCCTCCTTTGCCGGCTCGATCTGCTGGCCGGGCGCCGTTTCCTGGCCGGGCGCGGGCTGGGCGACGGCGGCATCTGGGATCGCCCCCGAATGCCAATAGCGTTCCCTTGAAAAGGGATAGCCAGGAATTTGGATGCACCTGCGCCCAGCCTTATCCCAAAGCCTGTGCCAGGCCACATCCGCCCCTTTGACCCATAATGCACCGAGTTTCTCGAACTGGCGGCTCCGAACCAAATCTTCGAAGTAACGCAGATCCTCCGCGCTGCGCCCGATCGCCGAAAGGGAATCCCTCTGGTCCGAACCCTTTCGGATCTCACTCTTGCCCTGGTTGTCGGCGACGCCCCGCGCCAACGCGGCGCTCAATTCGCGCCAGTCGCGAGCGACAAACGCATACCGGAACTCCATGGATTCGCGCCCGACCCGCAGAGTGTGGGCCACGTCCGCAAGGCGTATCTTGTCCTTGGACGCGTTCTCCGCCCATGTGAGGCAGTTTCGAAGCAGGGCGGCGAGGCGTTCCTTGGATTTCGCCGAGAAGACGAAAAGATCCGCCGAATCCCCTTCGCTGGGCTCAGAAGGGGCCACCGCGGCGGTAGGCGGCGCGGATTCTAGGACGACGTGTGCATAGGTTCCCCCGAAACCGAAGGAGCTTACGCCCGCGCGCAAAGGCTTCCCATCGTCAGCATCCCAGGCCCTCGATTGGGAATTGATGTAGAGCGGCGAGTCCACGAGCTTGATAAGCGGATTAAGCTCAAGGAATTGCGGCATGCTCGGTATCCTCCCACGCTGAATCGAGAGAACGGTCTTGATGACGCCGGCTATCCCGGCGGCGCCCTCCGTGTGGCCGATATGTGCCTTGGCCGAACCGATCGCACAGAAACCCTTCCTTGATGTGCGGCCCTTGAACGCGAGCTTGATGCCCTGGATTTCCACAGGGTCACCCAGTTTCGTGCCGGTGCCGTGCGCTTCAATATAGCCGAGCGAATCCGGATCGATTCCGGCATCTTTCCACGCCTCGGTGAGGACAGAAGCCTCAAGTTGAGGATTGGGTGCCGTGACAGAATTGCTGCGGCCGCCATGGTTGACGGCCGAGCCCTTGATAACGGCACGAATGGGATCGCCGTCGGCAAGCGCCTGTTCGAGCGGCTTCAGGAGGACGCTTCCCACAGCCTCTCCCGGGACATAGCCGTCCGCTCTTTGATCAAAGGTGTGGCATCGGCCGGTTGGTGAAAGGGCGCCTATGCAGCAAAAATAGACAAAATGGGGCGAGCCGAGGATCAGATTGACTCCGGTGGCGAATGCCATGTCGCACTCTCCCCGCCTCAGCGCTTGGCAAGCGAGGTGCAGGGCCACCAGCGAAGACGAACAGGCCGTGTCGATCGTAAGGCTCGGGCCGCTAAGATTCCAGAAATACGACGGCCGGTTGGACAGCATTGATGCGGCATTGCCGGTGCCGCCGAATGGCTCTATGGGGGTTCCCACGCGAGCCAACTCCTGCGAATAATCATAGAAACAGGCGCCTATGTATACTCCCGTGCGGGTACCACGAATCCTCCCCGCCCAAGAGGCATCCTCTGCCGTCGAATGCATGGTCTCCAGGATCATCCGCATTTGAGGATCCATGAGCTCCGCTTCGCGCGCGGATACCCCGAAGAATGGGGCGTCGAATTTGTCGACCTCGTTGAGAAAACTTCCCCACTTGCAGTAGAGCTTCCCAGGAGCCTGCGGATGCGGATCGTAACACGGCAGATAATCGAAATGGTCCGGCGGAATCTCGCGAATGAGATTCTTGCCTGAGTCGAGGTTCGCCCAAAATTGGTCGACGTCTTCCGAGCCCGCGAAGCGACCCGCCATACCTATGATAGCAATGTCTCCGCTGGCTTCCGCCGACCGCCGGCTCGAGGACCTCGCGGGGCCCGACAGGGCGGCCACGGGCAGACCGTGGTGTGAATTTCCATTCCCGCCATGGTGAATCCCGTTGGCGTTGCCGGAATTTGGATCCGCTGCCGGCGCGGCAGCGGGCCGCGCAATGGGGATGGACGGCTCAGGCAGCCTCAAGAAGACGGAGAAGCTTCGAGCTTCCTCTCGGGCAAAATGGAGCGAGAGGTCGCGGATATTCTGATGCTCAAAGAATAGCGTCGGATAAATCTCTAGTCCGATCTCTTGCTCCAATACCTGCGTCATTCGAACGAGTGCTTCCGAGTCGACTCCCAGCTCCATAAAATTCTTATCGATCGACAGCGACGAGGCCGGCACGCCCGCCGCCTCCCCCGCTCGCTCCATGAGAAACCGCTGAATGGAGCGCACCAGTTCGGCCGAAGGTTCCATGGCGCCGGTCGCTGAAACCTCGACCCGCTCGGGCGCGGTCGATGCCGGGCTTTCGCCGATCTCTGTCGATTCATGGCGGCCGTTTGTCTGCTCCGGAGCCTTCGCTACCGGGGTTTCGGTTCTGGCGACGCCGTTGCCGCGTCCGGAAACCGACGACGTGTCACCGCGAGAGGTGTCGGCGTCGGAACCGAACGCCGGAACGCGTTCAGAAAGATTATAAATCCGCCGTTGAAATGGTGGCGAGCTCAGTGCGGCGCGACGCGGCCGGTGGAGACGCTTCACCGGATCAAACTGCTCAAAGACCATGTGGCAGTTGGTGCCTCCAAAACCGAAGGAGGAAATGCCGGCCCGGCGCGGCGCATGCCGCTCCGGAAATGCCTGCAACCGCAATGCAGGGAAGAATGGAGACTGTTCGAAGCGAAAGCGAGGGTGCGGCTCCGCGCAGTGGAGCGTGGGCGGAATCAACCCGTGTTTTAGGGCCATCACAACCTTGATGACGCTCGGCATGGCGGCCGCGTGCAGTGAATGGCCCAAGTTGGACTTGACCGAACCTACCGCACATATCTGCACCTCCTGAGTCCGCCTGCGAAACACCTCCGTCGCCGCCTTGATCTCGATGGGATCGCCGAGGAGCGTGCCGGTGCCATGGGCCTCAAGGTACCCGATTGTCTCAGCCCCAACGCCCGCGGCCGCGCAGGCCCTCTCCAAGACATCGACCTGCGCCTTCAGATTCGGAGTGGTGAGTCCCATGGTGTGCCCGTCGTTATTCACCGCCGAGCCAAGGATCACGGCTTCGATCTGGTCGCCATCGCGCACCGCCGCGTCGAGCGGCTTAAGCATTACGAGGCCGAGCCCCTCCCCAAGCACGAAGCCCTTTGAGTTCCGGTCGAACACCCGCGGCACGCCGTCCTCTGCAAGGACTCCCGCTTTGCTGAACGCAACGTGGGCGACATGATCCAGCAGCAGCTGGGCGCCGCCCGCGACAGCCCAGTCGCTTTCTCCCAACCGCAGACTCTGACACGCCGTATGTATTGCAACCAGCGACGACGAGCAGGCGGTGCTCATGACCCAGGCAGGTCCGTGAAGGTCGTAAAAATCCGATATTCTTGCCGCCATCATGTTCGGCGAGCTGTTGACCACCAGATGAGCCAGGTCGTCGTTCGCACCTCCGGAGGAAGGGCCCTTCACGTATGCACTGTCGCCGGCGCCGATGAAGACACCTCCGCGCTGTCCGGCGAGGTCCTCCTTACGATAGCCAGCACTATTGAAGAGGTCGTGGCTCAGCTCGAGTAGGATACGGTGCTGAGGATCCATGACCCTCGCATCCGCTTCACTAATGCCAAAACGGGCGGGGTCGAAAAGCTCAACCCCATCAAGAAAGGCTCCCCATTTTGAATACGACTTGCACGGCGCGCTCTTGTCCGCGTCGTAGTGGTCGGCGATCTGCCAACGGTCAGCGGGCACCTCGGTCACGAGGTTCGCCCCTGCCTTCAGGTTCTCCCAGAAGGATTCGACCGAAGGGGATCCGGGAAACCGGCACGCTAGGCCGATGACCGCTATCGGCGCGTTTGCGCGCCCGGCCTTCTCCGGCTCATTCGGGACACCAAGTCTCGCGTCAATCGGAGGCGCGGGGGCCTCCCGGGAAGCCACCCTCGGTCCCCCGACAGCCTCCTGCGCGACGGCACTCGCGCCGGATTCAACCAGGAAGCGGCCCAGGGCCTCGACCGTGGGATATTGCGATATCGAAGAGGGATCCAGATGGCCGCCGAATCGCTCCTCCATGCGGTTCAAGAGCTGCATCGCCATAATAGAGTCCACTCCGTATTCGCCCAAGTCCGTGGTAGGATCCAGCTCGCTCTGCGGAACCTTGAGCACCTCGCTTAGGATCTCCAACAAAACGCTCCTCGCAGTTGATTCGTCCAAGGAGGGGCGGTTCGTGGGCTCCGCCATGGGCGGAGGACTGATCGCCGGCGCCAAATGGAGGAAATTTCGCATTCTGGATGCGTCGCCAAAAAAGACGGCGACCTGCGCGGAGTCCATCCGAAGGGCTTCGTCCATCGCTTCAAGGCCCGCTTTGGCAGGCAGAGGCGCCATTCCAGAAATCTGCCGCATTTTCTCGCGAATGGGGGCCGGCATCGTCATGCCGCCGTCCGCCCACAGCGGCCAATTGATGGAAACGACTCGGCGCACTTTGTTCTTCTCCGACGGCGCTGCGCCGTTCGAAGCGGCAAACGCGTCCATAAACCGGTTGGCACTGGCGTAGTCCGTTTGTCCCCGACTTCCGCCAACCGAAGCGACCGAGGAGAAAAGCGCGACGAAGTCCAACGCTAGGCCGCGAGTAGCCTCATCAAGGTTTAATGTGCCGATGAGCTTGGGCTCGAGGATCGATTGGAACTGCGCCACGGTTTTCATCGCGAAGGCCGCATCATTCACCGCGCCGGCGCAGTGGAAGAGTCCGTTGAGTCCGCCCCACAGTTCACCGGCCCTATTCACCCAGCGCCGCACGTGGTCCAGCTCGCGGATATTGCCTTCCTGATACTCGACTTGAGCGCCGTAACCCCTAAGCCGACCGAGAAACTCCGACTTTTCGGCGTCCAGCGGGGACCGCCCGCACAGAATCATTCTCGCTCGATAAGCCTTGGCCAAGTGGGTTGCTAGAATCCGTCCCAATCCTCCCATTGCGCCGGTGATAAGGTACGAGCCGCCCTCCTTCAGCGGTACCGGGCCTTTGCGCCCGCTGGCTTCGACAAGACTGCGTTGCTCCCATCGACCGGCGCGCTTTCGCAGTTGGCGGGCCGCCTCCGTGGGCGCCTCAGCCGCGGGTCCATCGGCACGAGCCGCATAGAGGTCCAATAGATCACCTGGAGCGTCCACCTGGACGGTCGCTCCGCGGACGTTTGACATCTCCTGGACCAGGCTTCGAAGGAATCCGTCTATCATCACGTGCGCCGGATCCGCGCCGATATGGCCATAGACAATGGAGAGAGGACTCTTCCTGCGAACCTTGGTCCACGCGTGGAAAAGGTGCACAAGGCCATATAACCCTGATTCGAGTTTTTGGGGCACGCCGGCCACGCCCTCGCCGATATTCGGCGTATCCAAGCTCCATGCGTGCAGGACGCTTTGCGGCAGCTTGCCGGCGGCGCGGAGCCAATCGAGAAGTTGGACGTAATGATCTGGGTTGGTTCGGTCTATCTCCCAATGAAAACCATCACGCTGGACGCATTGCTTACCCGCCGTCACCCGGATCACCTCCGCTCCAACCCTATCTCTCAGGTTTCGCGCCAAATCCTCCCCTCCGCCAAGAAGAATAAGGCCTGAGGTTGCGCGCTCAAAAGGCCCGGGGTTGGTGAGTTCGCTCCAAGCGAAATCGCCATAGATCACGCAGTCGGCGACGGGCGGCTCAGGGTCGGCGTAGGCCGGGCCCTCGAGAACTGCAGGGCGAGTCGTGACTGCCGGTTCCGTGACAGCAGGCGCCGGTCCGGCAATATCCGTCTGACGAGTCGTAAAATCCTGGATCGATAGGAGCACGCGGCCCTTCAGGTCTATGAGATCGAGATCATATTTTTGCACCGGCGCGGCCGCGGCGCCGTCCGCCTTTGCGCGCAGATGGACGAGAACCTCTTCGGTCACGGGCCGGAAGAGCTGCACTCTGCCAACCGAGAACGGGAGACTGACGGCACCCGAGGCGCCCCCCGAGGCCAGAGCGATGCCCGTCACAGCCTGCAGTGCGCCATCCAAGAGGGACGGGTGGAGCGAGAACGAGGCGAAATCACCGGCCAAATGGCGCGGCAGCTTCACGCGGGCAACGACCTCGCGAGGCGTCGCCCAAATTTCTTCGATGCTCTTGAATCCCGGACCGTAATCAAATCTTACAGATGAAAACTTCACGTAGATTTCTGCATTTGCCAGCCTTTGGAACGGGCGACTTTGCACCTCCGCCATGGCCTTGGACCTCGCCTCTGGCGCCGATGGCACGCCGGGCTCCAGCGCCAGCGTTCCCTGCGAGCGGATACCCCATTGTTCAGTACCTGCGTCCAGTCCCGAAATCTCAAAGCGCCAGCGCTCCCCTTTCGGCTTGAAAGCGACCCTAAGCTTCAAAGGCCGGCCTTCAAAGAGGATCGGACGGACCCAGACGACATTCTGCAAGAGGAACGGGCGCTCAGGACCGAGCCATTGCGCGGCGGCCGACCATGCCAATTCCATGTGGGCGACACCTGGCAGAATGATCTTCCCTCCGATCTGGTGATCCACCAGGTAGAACTCATCGCCTCTGAGTTCCCTGTAGAACACCCCGTCCTCGCCCTCAGGGCTTCTGCGCGCCTTGAGGTCCACGGAGGCCTTCTCGGCCGGACGCTCGACAGGAACTCCCACGAGTTCGGGCGGCAGCCAGTACACCTTTCTCTCGAACGGGTATTGCGGCAGTCGGACCCGGCGTCCCTCACGCCCCGGGTACAGGCGCGGCCAGTCCATCGTTGCCCCTTGGCTCCAATCGCGGGCCGCGTCGTCCCATACCGAAGGTCCGCGGGTGTCCTTTCCAATGACGTCCTTCACCGCCGCCTTTTTTCGAACCCGTCCGACATAAAGACCGGAGGACGGCGCGCCGCTGAGGAACTGCTCGATTTTTCCAGCAGCTTCCTCTCGGCTTCGCGCCACAAACGCGAGGCGGTCGCCGAACTCCTCCCGCCTCTCCCTGAGCGTGTACGCAATATCAAGAAGAAGAGAGCCGGCGGCGTTGATCAGGAAACCCTTCATTTGTTTCGCCACCGCCCGAAGGCGTTCAGGCGTCTTGGCC